>Ga0207421_10005068_pt1 | contig 14952 bp, 13 predicted proteins | sample SodLakKL_010_SED_4_FD_187542 | JGI IMG/M metagenome (GOLD analysis project Ga0207421, IMG submission 187542) | Alkaline sediment microbial communities from Lake Tanatar, Kulunda Steppe, Russia - 8KL_010_SED (SPAdes) (version 2) | ecosystem: Environmental > Aquatic > Non-marine Saline and...
GAAGGAGGAGATACAGAAGGGGGTTTTAGGTGTTTCGACACTAGTTAGTCGATCGATAAAGAATACTTTGTTTGTTGAGGATGATTTCGAAGTCGCTCTAAACAAATGATTAATAAACCACCGTGTGATTGCGGAGCAAGGTGTTCGAAATGGAATGTAAGGAAGAAAAGAATATGGAGAACTGTAACTGCAGTTACCCAGGATGTTCAAGAAAGGGGGTATGCTGCGAGTGTTTACGATATCATCTATCCATGGATCAGCTACCGGCATGTGCCTTCCCGGATGATGTTGAGAAGACTTATGACCGATCCTTCAAAAAATTCGCTGAAATACATGGTTGAAATCGAGAGTTTCATTGGAAGGGGGTTTTCATCCAATGTGTTTCTTGTGAAGGGTGAGAAAAATTTCCTTGTTGACACCGGTACGGATCCAGATATTGTAAAACGGATAGACTGTAATATAGATCGGATAATACTAACGCACAGACACTATGACCATACCGGTGCTTTGGGAGAAGTCGGTGACAAGCTCAATGCACCCATGTACGCACATCCCCTGGAAGCCAAGGCACTCAGGGAAGCTGACGACATGAGTATAATCTCAGGCAGCTTCGGTAAAACCATGGAACCCTTGGATGTTATGGATATAGAAGATAGGTACGCCGGTTTCCATGTAATACACACACCCGGACACACCGAGGGGAGCATATGTTTGTATCATGCTGGAGAGAAGATCCTGATCTCCGGAGATACGGTGTTTCCTAGTGGAGGCATCGGAAGGACCGACCTACCCACCGGGAACATGGATGATATGGTCGATTCATTGAAGAAGCTTACCGAATACGATGTAGATTCTATCTACCCAGGCCACATGCGAGTTGTGGAGAGTGGCGGAGATAGGCACATCAAGATGTCATTGAGATATTCAACTTATCTGTGAGGGATAAGATGGAGATAAAATGTAGTGAAAAGGAATGCACAGGAAGATGTGAGAAGGCCATCATAACCATGGCCAACGAGATATTGAGCATGGGGGAGCTGATAGTTTATCCCACGGAAACCCTGTACGGACTGGGTGCAGATGCCTCTGAACCTGGATGCATCGACAAGGTCCGAAGGGTGAAAGGTAGTCCTCCGGATCAGGGTATATCCACCGCGTACCTCAGTATGGAGCATGCTTCCGAGTACCTGGAAGATATCCCTGGATCAGCCTGGAAACTGGCGGATGAGTTCACACCCGGGCCTCTCACCATGGTCATCGAGGTCGAAGACAGAACGGAGGGCATAAGGATACCCTCTCAGCCCCTGGCAAGGAAGATAATCGAAGATTTTGGACCCATAACATCTACCAGCGCCAACAAGCACGGAGCGCCACCACCGGTGGATATAAGTACAGCCAAAACACAGTTGGGTGGAGAGGTCAAACTGTATCTCAACTGTGGTAGATGCAGCGTGGGTGAAGGGAGTACCGTCGTCAGAGTGGATGATAGTATAGAGATCATCAGAGAGGGGGCGATAAGTGCTGAGGAACTGGGTGATGTAGTTGGCTGCTAGTGTGATAAAAAAATATCTGAAAGCCGGTAAAGTCGCTAGGAAAGCCTTGGATAGGGGTATAGAAGTATGCGACGTGGGGGTTTCCTATTTCGATGTGGTCAAGGAGGTGGAAAGAGTGATCACCGAGAGGGGAGCTTTCCCGGCGTTCCCTGTCAACGTTAGTGTGAACCATGTAGGTGCACACTACACCCCATATCCCGGAGACGGTATGAAATTTGAAGAAGGCGATGTGGTCAAAGTCGATGTTGGATGTCATGTAGATGGGTTCATAGCGGATAACGCCATGACCGTGGAGGTGGGAACGAACAGGTACAGTAACATGATTTCAGCCGTTGAAGACGCACTTACCGTGGCCATCGAATCCATCGGAGACGGTGTTAAAACGAAGGATGTGGGAAAAAACATAGAATCCATGATCACCAGCCGAGGTTATAAACCCATACGAAACCTATCAGGACATGCGATAAAGAGGTACGAACTGCACTCGGGATTATCGGTACCTAACATCGGTAGAGGCAGGGATGTAATCAAGAAGGGTATGGTTCTGGCCATCGAACCCTTCGCCACTGATGGTAAGGGTAAGGTAGTCAACAGCACCACCAGCGAGATACTTCATATCAAGGGAGAAAGACGATTGAAAGATGAAGATCTAAAATTTTATAGATGGATCGAGGAGAGGTTCGATAATCTACCCTTCGCGTCTTACTGGTGCAGATCATATGGCGATGATCATTTAAAGCGATTGAACAGAGTAAAACGTTTCGGTTCGGTGATGTCTTATCCGGTCCTTATCGAAGCGAATAAAGGGGTCATCACCCAGAGAGAACATACAGTTATAGTAACATCCAAAGGAGCTAAGATCATCACAAGATGATCACATATTGTCTCTCCAGTATTCCATAGCCTCTTTACTCTTGAACACCACATCCCAATCCTCTTCGTAATGTGGATTCTTCACTGCTATCACTATTGAAACGAAAACGAAAGCGGTGACGAATGCCAAGATTATATTACCAGGGATGGTGAAGAATTCAGCCCTCGTTATGATCTGAGATATGTCAGTAGCTGGGTCGGGATGCATATACAGCTTTCCCAACCACATCAAATAGGTTATGGAGAACAGATAGACATATATCCTTCTGAGACGATTCGCTACAGCATGCCAGTATGGTATCTTGAAGTGTGGGTACTGAAGATCCTCCGCCAGAGCTTTCATCCATTCACGACTGGTCACCGATAGTTCTGGATCTATAGTTCTGGCGATGAAATCCGCCTCAAGAGCTCTCACCCTGCTGTTCCATACGTTGTAATATAGATATCTCCTTGCCTCGATACCCAATAAAACTACTATAAAAAACAATGAAAAGATTATCAACTCTTGAGGATTCGCAGGGGCGGTAAAGGTCCAAGTGATCACCGCTGAGAGAAGCACTATAGCCCAATTCGTGGTGGTATCCAACCGATTGCGCCAGTTATAAGATCGCTGGATCTCGGCCCTATAGGTATGGACCATGGTGGTTGTAAAGTCCGAACAACTCTGCTGATCTACGAAGTCTTCAGGGTCCCATTCCATCATCTATTGGCCAATAAGGAGGCATGTATATAATGATTAACCCTATATCGCTGAAAAATCTACCTGTGTGCGGCACCGATCATCTCATCTATGGAAGAGAATCCCTCTTTTGAAACCAAATCATTCATCTCGGCATGTATCTTATCTGCAGCATCCAAACCACGATAATATATGGATGATCCTATCTCGAGGGATGTTGAACCTGCCATGATATACTCCAGAGCGTCTCTGCCGTTGGTTATACCACCACAGCCGATGATCGGTATATCAACACATCCATAGATCTCATAAACACATCTGAGTCCGATGGGTTTTATCCCTGGGCCGCTGTAGCCACCATAGACGTTACCCAATATGGGATGAGCGGTCTCATAATTGATGGCCATGGCCTTCACCGTGTTTACGGCGACTATGGCGTCGGCTCCAGATTCTTCGATCTGTGAGGCTAAGCCAACGGTGTCTGACGTTGGAGGTATCTTTGGAAAAACCGGTATATCAACACTATCCACCACGTTCTCTACGATCTTACCCACCAGATCGATATCCGATCCTATCGAAGCTCCGTATCCCTCCGCATGGGGGCAGCTCAGGTTCAATTCCACCGCATCGGCACCATATCCCTGCATTTTCTCGGACAATAAAACAAAATCATCTGCTGTTGATCCATAGACACTACCTATCACCGGTACGTCCAGATCCAATCCGTCCATCTCTTTACCGAATTCATCTATACCCGGATTGGGGAGCCCCATGGCGTTCAATAGGCCGGTGTCCATCTCCACTACGGATGGATTGGGATGCCCTTTTCTAGCTTCTAGACCTATCGATTTGGTGACTATACCACCCATCCCATTTTCTACCATCTTACGCATTGATCCTGCGGTCTGTCCCATCACGCCCGAAGCGAGTATCAAAGGCGGTCGAAATTTCAATCCTGATATCTCGGTATGAAGAGTCGGCATGATAGGGTGATAACTCTCTTTCAATAACTTTTTTTGGATTCTGTATTCATGATATTCAATCGATAAGATTATATGCTCTCTTTTCGTTTAGCCGATGCAGTTTAAATAATGTGATACCCATGTTCCGCAACACGATACCTGGATTGGATAGGGTGTTTGCCACCGATATCACCCCACCAAAAGTAGTTCTAATATCGGGACCGCCCGGGTCCATGAAAACAAGCTTTTGCTACAGCATAATGACTCAATTCGTAGAGAGATCAGGGGCATTCGGTCTGTATACCACTTTCGAGGAAACCGTCGACAGCCATTTAGCGAATATGAAGAGTCTTGGAATAGACCTAAGTTTGAATATGCAGATATCGGACATCACCGACCTGAGGGAGATCGACCAGATCGTCGAAGAAGATGAAGAAACGGATTATGTGGATTTTCTCGAAAAGATGCTCCGCCATTTTAAAGAGGAGAAGGGAGACAAATTCAAGGTGTTCGCCCTGGACTCATTGGGAGCTCTTTACTCACTCATGGAACATGAACAGGACATGCGAAAAAAGATGTTCTACTTCTTCAAGTTGCTCCGAGATCTGGACCTTTTCAGCTTCGTCGTGATGGAAAGGAGTATGGGCGCTGAAGCGAACCTACTCGGCAACGAAGGTTTCCTAGTTGACGGTGTGATTATGGTGGGCATCGATAGAAACAGAGGAAAACTGACCCGGTTCATGCAGGTCGAGAAGATGCGTGCCTGTAAACACAGTATGGAAAAGCACGCCCTGGAGATCGGACCAGGAGGATTGAAGGTGCTAGGACCCATATTTGAATGATATGGTCAAATATGTAGATGGGTAATCACCAGTAAGTTATTTAAATCAGCAATCATATCCGGTTAAGATAACACCCACACGGGGGAATAAAATTGCCAGATGAAGACGAGTTCCTTATGGAGATGGAAGGTTACGTAAGCAAGCTTAAACAGCAGAAGACAGTCCTCGATGAAAGAGAGGAGAAGCTGGAAGAAAGAGAACGGGAAGTACAGAATAAAGAGAATGAACTCAATGTTGAGAAGCAAAAACTAGCTAGTAGGGGAGAAGAGCTGGAGAGCTTAAAGATCAAGATCGACGAGAAGAGTTCCGCACTCGAAGAAGCCCGTTCTAAGCTCGATCAAGAAAGGACTGAGATCAAATCTGTGAGAGATTCTCTGTTGAGCAAGATCAGCGATGTAGATTCACTCAAAGAAGAGATCCTAGAGAGGAAGAAAAAGATCATCGAAAGGGAAGAGGCCATGGTTGAAAGAGAAGATGATCTGGATAAAAGGGAAAGTTTGATCGTTAGTAAGGAAGAAGAGATTTTAACCGAAAGATCTGAACTTCTTAAAACTCTAGAAGAGCTAAAGGATTCTCTTGAAGGGAGTGTGGCCGATAGTAGAACGATAATCTCAAAGGAGAAACAACTCCTGGATCAAGACAAGAAACTTTCCGATACTAGAAGCAGGTTACTGGAAGCTCATAAGAAGATGCTAGAGCGGGAGAAGGAAGCGATCTCCGAAGAAGAATCCATCTCCATGGAGATCCCCGAGATGCCTGAAAGGTCGGATGTCTCTGCTGGCGATGACATCGGCGAGGTACCGAAGACAGAAGTAGAAGAGGTGCCTGAAGAAGAACCCGAGGAAGAACCCGAGGAAGAACCTGAGGAAGAACCCGAGGAAGAACCTGAGGAAGAACCCGAGGAAGAACCCGAGGAAGAACCCGAGGAAGAACCCGAGGAAGAACCCGAGGAAGATAAGATCCCCTGCCCGAGCTGTGGAACAGAACTCGCTGCAGATGCTGAGATATGCTACGCCTGCGGTACCGAAATGGGTGAAGAAGAACCCGAAGAGGAACCTGAGGAAGAAGGAAAGGTCGAGTGCCCGAGCTGTGGAACAGAACTCGCTGCAGATGCTGAGATATGCTACGCCTGCGGTACCGAGCTGGGTGAAGAGGAAGAACCTGAAGAGGAACCTAAGGAAGAAGGAAAGGTCGAGTGTCCGAGCTGTGGAACAGAACTCGCAGCCGATGCTGAGATATGCTACGCCTGCGGTACCGAACTAGGTGAAGAGGAAGGAGACGAAGGACTGAGCTGTCCCGTTTGCGGAACCGAACTCAGTCCAGATGCAGAGATGTGTTACGCCTGCGGCTCGGATGTAGATAATAAGGAGAAATCCTCTGGCAAGAAGAAGATAGTCTGAGCAGACTCCTCAGAAAACCTTTTATCCCCTCTTTCATTCCTTATTTTAAGTGAAATGTTGTGCTGATGAATCAGATTATGGTCTTTGTGATGACGTCATTATTAGAAAACATCGAATCTGACCATGGATCACCGGACCTGGAAAAGATCCTAGATCGGGCAGAAAAACTCTGTGACCAGGAGCGCTACTTAGAGGCTACCGAGTGCTACAAATCAGTACTGCGTTACAAGAAGGATAAAGTCGTTGCGAACAATCTAGGGGTGGCCTACGATGCCATCGATCAACATGAACGAGCCATAGAGTGTTATGAACTAGCTATCAAATTCGATCCCGAATATGTGACCGCTTGGCACAACAAAGGTAACTCCCATTTTTACCTGGAAGAATATCGAAAATCGATCCAGTGTTACGATGAGGCCATAAGGTTAGATCCTACGAACTCTCAAGTTTATTTTGACAAAGCAAGCGCATACGTCAGGTTGGGTAGAAGGAGAACGGCAAAAAAATGGGCGGACAGGGGTGTCAAAAATGGAGATGACAGAAAAGATCTATTATTGATCAAAAAGGCTGAGATATACGAAGATATCGGAGATTTTAAGAGCGCTGTAAAGATATATCACAACATCCTGAAAGCAAAACCATCCAATATGAAAGCTTTGAAAGGGTTGGCTGACGCATTGATGGAACTGGGACGATACGATGAAGCAGTTGATACATATGACGAATATCTGGAGGTGGTACCAGATGACGAAGAGGTTTGGAACAACAAAGGGTACGCTTTGTTTTCACAGGGTTTTCATCAAGAAAGCATGAATTGTTACAGGACAGCACTTAACATAGATCAGGATCATGGTCCAGCACACTACAATATGGGCTATCTACTTCATACTATTGGTGATTATGAAAGGGCGATACAACATTACGAAGAGGCTTCAAAATACAGCACCATCAATGAAGTCCTTTGGAATAACCTTGGGAATGCGTTGTACAATCTTGAAAAATACGAAGAATCTATACCTTATTTTATGAAGGCTATAGAGGTCAATCCAGAATATGAAATAGCCTGGAACAACATCGGTAATGCTCAGAGCAAGATGGGGTGCTATGAAGAGTCCATAGAATATCACGAAAAGGCATTAGAATTGAAACCTGATTTCGATTATGCTCTCTACGCTTTAGGACGGTCCCTGGCGGAAGTCGGGAAGTTGGAGGATGGTTTAGAAAAGGTGGAACTTTCTCTTGACCTGAATCCGGACTACGAAAAGGCATGGTACGCTCGTGCTGAGATCCTTAGATATATGGGTCGGTACGAAGATGCGTTAGAGTCTTTGAAGACCGCTGTTGAAATAGATCCTTTGTTTTCGGAAGCCTACTGTTTGAAAGGTGAGATCCTGGAATCTGTGGGTGATTTCGATGAAGCACTACAGGCATTCAATAAGGCGCTAAGAACATATGATAAGCTATATAGGAGATATGGAGATATAATAGCCTTGGCTGACAAAGCAGAACTGCTTTACGAGCTTGGAAGTATCGAAGATGCATTGAAGGAATATGAAACGCTGCTGAAGGAAGATGAAGATGATCCTGAGGTGTGGAGACGCATAGGTGAGATTCACCTAGAGTTGGGCGAAATCAGTCAAGCACTTGAAGCCGCTGAAGGGGGGTTGAAACGGGAGATGACACCAGGATTGTTGGTAATTAAGGCCAACGCATACGATGGATTGGGAGAAGTCGATAAAGCTATGAAAGCCTTCAGAGATGCGGTGAAGCTAAATGGAACTCACGCACGTGTAAGTTTTTCCAGATATCTGATGGACCTCGGGAGGTATGAAGTCGCCTTGAGGGTTGTACAAGAAGATAATTGGGAGGAGAAACTGCTAAAAGCGAACATCTTGCTGGAGAAAGGAGATCATGGAGAGGCCGTGTCCATGTTCCAGAAAGTACTCAAGGAGGATGAAGTAAGTTCTCCAGCTTGGTTCGGTTTAGGTAAAGCACTAGCGGCATCCGGAGACCTTAAAAGAGCGTCTAAAGCTTTCGATACCTGTATCGGGATAACGGAAGATTTCGCCCCGGCTTGGTATGAAAAAGCTCTGCTTTTCAAGGAGAAAGGAGATCACAAGAGAGCGAATGAGTATGCAGAGATTGCCATGGATCTGGGATATGATGAAGCTGAAGAACTGTTGAGCTCGGAGCCAAAAAAAGTATAGTGTTCGTCCTATTTACAAACATCATGATATATCTAGGGCCCGGAGGAACACCTCACGGAGTAAAAGGAACGAAAAAGAGTATGGCCTATCTAAATAAGATAGGACTCAACGCCATGGAAGTGCAGTTCGTTAGAGGGGTGAGGATGAAAGATTCCACCGCTAAAGATATAGGTGATGAGGCTGAAAGAAACGGCATACATCTCAGTGTCCATGCCCCATATTATATAAATCTGAATTCTGATGATGAAGATGTTATAGAGAAGAGTAAAGAACGTATGATCAATAGCGCTAGAAAGGCGCATCTAATGGGTGCAAAAGTGATAGTCGTCCATGCTGGGTATTATGGTGGTAAAGATTCCAAAGAGGTCACCACTATCATCGGTGATGGTGTGCTGGAATGTGAGGAGACCATCTCTGAAGAAGGTCTGGATGTGAAGATAGGTCTGGAACAGATGGGGAGGGTAAAAAGCTGGGGGACCCTAGATGAGATCGAAGAGGTGATGAAGAGGACCAAGATAACGGTTCCCGTGCTAGATTTTGCTCACTACCACGCTAGATACGATGGTAGATTGACCGGTGAAAAGGAGTTCGCCGGACTGCTAGATCGATACGAAAAGATCCATCCAGGGCCACTGCACAGCCATTTTTCATCTATAGAATACAACGATACCGGTGAACGTGAACATCTCAACCTAAAAGATAAGGAGCCGGATTTCCAACACTTGGCTCCCTTACTATTGGAAAAAGATTACGATATAACTATAATATGTGAAACTCCAGAGCTTGATAGGGATAGCCTTAGGATGAAAGATATTTTGGGGCTTTAGACCCTTTGTACCTGGGAAACACCGTCTTCCTTACTGACGATGTATTCGATCTCTGCAAGGTTGGCTATCTCGTTTTCGTGAGATACGATGATTATCTGATCTGCGTTGGTTTTCTCCAGCACATCCTTCAGACGAGTCAGCTGCTCCCTACTGAATCCCATGGTAGGTTCGTCCAAAACGAGTAAGTTACTTTCCAAACCTAGCTGTTCTTTGATCATTGTGTTGAAGGCTAATCTGTAGGCCAACGCCACCGATGTCCTTTCGCCGCCGCTCAGATCATCTACCCTCGTAACGTCGGAAGATGTTGATATCACCGGGGCGAACTTATCGTCCAGCTGGGCATGCTTGGCCGGATCATCCAATATCTCATTGAACCATCCCCTGAAATAGGATTCGAATTGTTTGTTGATCTGTACCATCCTGTGCTCTTCTATGGTCTTGATCGATTCTTTGAAGGGACCCTCTATCCAAGATTTGATACTCTGGTAATGTTTTGACCTGTCTCGGGCCTCTTTCATCTTTTCTATCCTTTCTTTGATCATCTCGGTCCTTTCTTCGATATTTTTCAAGGAACTTTTTATATTCTCCGTTCGCTCCATTAGTTTACTACGCCGAGCTATAGCTTCTTGATGACTCCGTTTGATATCTTTGTACTCGGACAATGAAAATTTGTCCTCCAACTCCTCTATCCTCTCATTCACCGTAGAAATCTTCTCGTCCGTATCCTTTATCCGAGAACTGTGTTCGTCGATTTCCTTTTTCAGATCTTCACGTTTCTTCAACTTTTCAACTAATATGAGATACTCATCTCTATATTCACTGAGTTCATCTTCTTTAGACTCTAGTTTCTCCAGGTCCGAGGTATCCCACTCAAAAGAGGCTATCTTCTCTTTAGTGGACCCGATATCCTGCATCCTATCAGCTATCTTTTCCTCCAGTTCGACGACCTTTTCATCCAAACCGTCCAATTTCTTCAGTTCCTTTTCATAGGAGTACAGTTCTTTCTCCTGTTGGGTCAGTTCTTTGATGTCGTCTTGTATAGAAGAGAGTGCATCATCTATATCCCCATCTTGTTTGGTGAGTTCAGCTAATTTATCGTCGATCCTCGCAAGGTCATCGTCTATCTCACCGACGATGAATGAAACGTGTTCCTGTGAGATGGGTTGCTTACATTTGGGGCATTCGGCCTCATCTTCGAGCTGCAGAATCTCCTTCTTTTCATCCTTCAACGATGATCTTTCTCTCTTCAAAGACCGTATGTCTCCTAGTATCTCGGACCTGGTCTCCTCTTTATCTCTTTTTTCCTCTCTCAGTATTTTTAATTCCTTGCGTAAACTCTCATTATCTTGGATGAACTCCTGGATCTGTTTTTTTCTATCCGATCTGGTTTTAAGATCTGTTAGTTCTCTTCTTTCTGCTTCCAACCTGGTCTCAAGAGCCTCGAGCTTACGCTGGAGCGTCTCCTTCTCCTTTACGACTCCCTTTACCTCCGCAACCTTCCTTTTCACTTCTTCGTGCTCTTCTGCTTTATCTTTCAAAGGATCCAATCTTTCCGCCTGCTTCTCTAAGTCTTTCAGCCGATCCTCCATTTCGGTGAGCTCTTTTTTAAACCGTTCCGATCGTGATAGGAGATTATCCTTCTTATTCCTCGATGAAAAGAGTTCATCTTTTAGTTCAGACATCTCATCTAGTTTCTCGTCCAAGCTATCGAGCTCTTCTTCGATCTCGTCGAGTTCTGTCTTAGATCTCTCTAGTTCCTCCTCTTTTTCTTCCTTCTCCTCTCGCAGCCTTATCAATTCTTCTCGAGTTTCTTCCAGCATCTCCGCCCTGGTCCTCATCTGTGTGATCTCATTCCTCAACTCTCGACTGATTATCGAGATGTTATCGACCGCTCTTTTATAATCCTCTAGATTGAAGATCCTCCGTATGGATGTGAGCCTCTGATCGTCGTTTATGGAAAGGATCTCATTCATCTTTTCCTGAGGTATGTAGATACCCATGTGAAACGTTTCGACCTTGTATCCCGAGCCTTCTCTCAACTTCAACAACGAATCTATCTTGTCCCTCATCTCTCTCCATGAAAGTTCCATCCTCGTATCATCTACATCCAAGTAAGATTCGTATGGTTGGATGCCGCTCGATGTGCGCCTTATACTGCGATAGGCGGTATAGTCCACTTCGTCTATCTGAAAATCCAGCTTCACACATGCCTTATCCGCCCCATGACGCATGATCTTATCGTAAAAATGCTGCTCGGTACCTCCGAAGAGAACGAACTCCATGGCAAGAAGTATGGATGATTTACCAGATCCGATATCACCTTGGAATAGGATGACTCCAGGATAGAATTCGATGTCCTCCTTTTCATAGCTACGTATGTTCTCTATTTCCATCCTCTTCAACATCATTCGGGAGCACCACCATAGCTCTCAAGGGTCAACTGAGAGGGCTTTTGGGGATCTAGTTCCTTCTCCGGTTTTTCTTCCAACTCTCCCTCTTCTTTGATGTTCTCTATCAGCGAGCGGGTCTGATGCCATATCCGATTTTCATAGTCTGTTGTCGTTTCTCCCTCCTTCTTTTCACTCTTCAATATCCTGAGGAGTCTTTCACCTAAGTCCCCCTGTGTACCCTCGGGAGTACCTTGTTCCTCGAATACCTTCTTTTCGATCACCTCTTCCCTTTCCTCATCGACCTTGACCTTTTCCACCCTTTCCGCTTCCAGTGAATTCTTGTTCAAGAAAACCGTTCTTTCACCATCACTCTCCAGTAGGTTGATGATACTGGCAAAGTCTATATCTTGAGGTGAACCCTTGAACAGCTTTCCCTGGACCCTGACAAGCACTATATCGCCTTCCAAAACCGCTTCAGCTTTCTCGATCAACATCTCCTCGACTTCAGAAGCGGTAAACCCTTCCGCATCGACAAGGACTTTTACCATGGAGCAAACATCTACAGGAACGTACTCCGGCCGCCAATCCTCCACTATGTAAAATCCACGTTTTTCTTCTCTCTCAAGATCGGTGTAAGAGGAACCGAAAGTTGTCCCGGAGAATATGACCGGTTTTCCATCTTTTAAATCTTCCAATGGACGGTGTATATGCCCTCCTGCATAGTAGTCATAACCATCGGGCAAGGACGAGATAGGCACCACGTTCTTGTCGGGTATATCGACAGGTTTCATCTCTGCGATGGGAGAATGGAAAACGAATATACTATCTCCGTCTGGAGTATCAAATTCTATCTGCTCGTAATATCCCTTCTCTAGTCGGTTTTTCCTCCCGCTCAAACCTGTTATACTGACTCCGGTCTTATCCTTGACGGTGGTGAGTCTATTTTCCGATTCTAGATAATTGACTACGTTCTTGAAGAGCTCCGCACTCTCCAGAACATCTATCAAGGACGCTCGAGCCAGATTGTAATCGTGGGAGCCGTAAACAGCATATGTACGTATGCCTGCATTCTTGACCTTCATCAGCAGTTTTACGGTGCGGTTCACTATGTCCATATCGGGTAATGGATTATGGAAAAGATCACCAGCGATTATGATGAAATCTACCTGCCGTTCTATACATTTTTCTATGGCATCCTCGAACGCCTTTATATTGTATTCTCTCAGCTCTGGCTTACGTCCGAAGGCTCCAAGATGACAATCAGCGATATGGGCGAATCTCACCATTATGTGCGACGATATGCCTTGGATATTAAAAGACTTTACCTAGTGGTCGGTGAAAGTGTGAAAATGGGCTAACTTTAATATGGGGTTCACGTTAGGTGGATATCAAGGTGTATGATCATCACAGTTAAAGCACGTAATCAACAGAAACCGGCAGTGATCTTCGATCTGGACGGGACGATCTTCAAAACGAGAGAGGTTGTGCTACCCGCCGTCAAGGACGCCCTATCGGATGTAGGGTTATCACCTGCCGAAGATGAAAAGATCATCTCTCTGCTGGGTGAAAAGACCGATGAATTCTGCAGACAGTTAGCAGGAGACGACGATGAAGAGACACTATCTCAGTTCATCGAGAGATTGGGGCATTACGAAGCGATCTACATAAGAGAGTACGGTGAACTTTACCCAAGAACGAAAGAGATACTACAGTATCTACGAGATCAGGGATACATCATCGCTATGTGTAGTAATGGGAGCGAGGAATACGTGGAATACGTACTACATACTATGGATATAAGATCCTTTTTCGACTCTATATCTTCCGGTCAAAATCACCTATCCAAAGGGGTGATGATCGAAGAAATACTCCAGCAGTTGGGCGCTGAAGAGGGGGTTATGATAGGAGATTCCCCACACGATATCCAGGGTGCCAAAGAAGCTGGTATCCCCAGTATAGGTGTGCTGTACGGTTACGGAGACGTGTCTGAGGCAACCTATAAAGTGAGATCACTCATGGAGATCAAGGGCGTACTCGAGTCATTGTCTTCCTAGGAAACATAGGAATGTTTATATCCAACACAATCGATGTACCTAGTCCTAAATGGAGGAAAAAACCGATGCTAGACCGGGATACGGAAGTGTATTATGGACCTGGGTTGGGAGAGGGCATATATTTTGAAAGATTACTTAGCTCGGCAAAGCGTTCCAAAATAATAGCATCGGAAGAGAAAGATCTCTCGATCTGTCTGGATAGGGTGATCAAGTACATCGAAGAAGGTCTTTTGTGAATCAATATATATGATCGGTCTTTTAGTTCCTACTTCTGGATCAGACTTGACGATATCTTAAAAAAGAGAAAGAAAAGTGGTTTTTTTAGTAATCGACTGTCCATTCAACGTTTTCATCAGCATCGTTGTAGAGCCAATAACCGCTTCCAGGGGAGAACTCGAACCCTTGTGAATCCACGTAGGCAACGTTGTACTCCTCAGTAGCTTCGAAGTATCCCACTGTCGTCACTTCAGTCGGCAGATCATGGTGCCCTGCACTATCGCTGGGCAGCCCCACCATGTTCCAGCCTGGTTCTAGTGTAAGAGTAGTGGTTCCTGGTTCAATACCTTCCACCGTTAACGTATCCTCCACGTTCATCTGGACCCAGACGCCCATGGTGTGGTCCCATGTACCGAGGTTGTTGAAGTGATCCGCTCTGTCAGGTACATAAGAATACCAACTTCCTGAATCGAAGTACATAACTTTATCGTAATTACCGGCTATTCCATTATCAGGGTCCTCGAGGATCGCTTCCAACGACGTATCATCAGGTATCAGATTGAACGATACGAAGTTCCAGCCGTCGGCATCTGCGGTCAACTGTATGTCCATGGTAGTGGTTTCTGTACCGGGCTCCTGAACGGCGTTTTCATTATCTTCTTCCAAGCCGTTAGTACCAACAGCCCTAACGACGTACCACCAAAATATGTCGTCCGACATACCTTTATCATGATCAAGGTGTTCATAATCAGCTGAACCATCGGCAGTTACGCTTTCTACAAACGTACTTTCGTCCCACGGACCTGACTGCGATTCAGAGCGATATATATTGTAATGGCTGACATCTCCGGTCAGCTCATCAGGGCTGGCGTCCCACGAGATCAGGTTGTGATCATCACCCTCAGAGGGGATGCCTTCTGCGGTAACAAGGACGTTATCTATACGCCAG
>Ga0207421_10005070_pt1 | contig 14944 bp, 14 predicted proteins | sample SodLakKL_010_SED_4_FD_187542 | JGI IMG/M metagenome (GOLD analysis project Ga0207421, IMG submission 187542) | Alkaline sediment microbial communities from Lake Tanatar, Kulunda Steppe, Russia - 8KL_010_SED (SPAdes) (version 2) | ecosystem: Environmental > Aquatic > Non-marine Saline and...
CTTCTTCTGCGCCTGATAGTCCGGATCCCGCATCGCTTTAAGCACGATCGACTGGCTCAGATGACTGGCGTTGGAAATATTTCCCCGCACGCACCCGGCGGTTTTCCGTTCCAGCGCGTCGTAAAACAGTACCGGATCGTCACCGGCTTCACTCCCGTACGTGATAAATCCGACCCGCAGGCCCCAGACGTAGTCCTCCTTGGTTGCGCCGTCGAGCTTCACGGCCAGCAGCCGCTCATGCCGGCCAACCAGGCGGGAGAAAACCGACTCGCGCAGAACCCCGTCCTCGTAGACCAATCCGAAATACGCATCGTCGCACACAACGATCACATGGGTGCCGTTCTGCGCCGTCCGGGTGAGCACGTCCACAATGCGGTCGGCCTCCTGCTCGGTAACCGTATAGCCGCTGGGGTTCTGGGGAAAATTGAGCAGGACCGTAATCTTGTCGTGTTTCGTGGCCTCATGCCGAAGACTTTCGGCAAGTGCATCCACATCGTAGCCGCCGTCCTTCGTAAACAGGTTGTACTGGCGTATGACGGCTTTCTTCCGCACAGACAGGATCATGTTGTAATTGCCCCACATCATGTCGGGCAGCAACACCACGTCGCCGGGATCGATCCATACATCCGCAAAAACACTGATGGCGTGGGTAATGCCGTTGGTCACCACCGGCAGGCTGACGGTTTTGCCCTCCAGGGACGAGTTCTTTTTATACATGGCATCTCGCCAGACCGAACGCAGTTCCGGCAGGCCGTACGACGGTGCATAGGTCAGCGATTCCTCAGGCCCGATCCCGCCGATCGATTCCATAATCGACGGCAGCACCATGGGCCGCCCCTTTTCCTTTGCAATGCCGATTGTGGCGTTCAACCGGTGCGCTTTTTCCTTCGCCTCCGCGCTCTGGGACAAAATCCCCTTGGGAAAAAACAGGTGCTTCCCGATATCCGAGAGCATTTCAAGAACACGGGGGTTTGCTTTTTCGATCAATTCATTCAACTGGGATGCAAGCGGGTTCATCAATAAGCCCTTTTCTGATAATAGCAAATGATTAATAATGTGAACAAATAGCAGCTGAACTAAAGCCTTCTTTTCCGTCAATCTCTTCTTACAGCTCAAATCTGATGCACTCGTAAAAAGTCGCAATCTTGCGGCTTTGTAAAATTCCTCAGATCCCGATTTCTTAGGAATGCATAAAAATGAAACGGCATTTCAAACATCTTCTTTGTATATTTTCCGCATTGTTTCCGGCAACCTTCTTTTCAGATCGACCCGCTTTCTTGGGTTGAATCCGCCCGAAAGCCAGAAAGCAAATATTCTCAAATCCCATTTCCTGAGTTTTCCTCCTTCGTAGGACCTCAGGAAATGGCGAATTCCATCATTGTCAATCCTCAGACGGCGCAGGCATCGAATATCGAAAAAGCGTTTGAAAAACGGAATTCTTGAAGCGATAAAAGCCTTTTTGGTTTTGTCCGTATCGATCAGATACATCTTCTCGCCGCCATCTTCCCGAACCAGGAGAAAATTATGCCCCACGATATCGGTATGTCGATAACCGGCATCATGAACCCGGCGCGTGATGACCGCCATCCGCTCTATCAAACGGTATCTTTCGGGATCATCTTTGGCCATCTCACTGATCATTGAGCTTACGCGCGCCCCGCCTTCGATCGCCTCGTAAATGAAATACCCAACCTGTGAAAAACCTCTTCCGAACGAAGAATAAGCAACGGGCCGTATCGTGGGAACTCCCGCCTCCCAAAGCCAGACAGCCCCGCGATAACTTCTTTTGGCCCCCGAACTGAAAAGACTTTTTAAAGCAAGATCAAGCCTGTGCCCGAAACGTTTATTGTCCGATGGCGAAAACCTTTTTATAACATAGCTTTTCCCATTGTATTCCCGGAAGTGTAACTGATGCCTTTCTTCCCGGTTTCTGGTGATTGCGCTACTGGTTTCCCGGTTTAGAAAACCAACGAATTCCTCGGTTTCGTATTGCGGATCATAGAAAATCCATTCAAACTTCGGCTTTTCGTTCACGAGCAGTCTTTCCTTACGCCATGGATTGATGCAGTCATAAATTTCAAAGATTTCCCTTGCTGTCTTTCATTTTACCGTGTTCGCGGAGGGGCCGAATAAAGCTCTTCTTGCTTTTTTACGCCATGTTCTTGTAAACAAAAAAACCTTATCCAGCATGCTCCCGAATCGAAACAAAAAACTTCCGCGCTCTTCCTCTCCGATATGATCGAGAGCACCCGGCATCCTTCGAACAAGCCAGGCAAGCTCCATATTAATCCTTGTTTTCTTAAATAAAACCGGCCTTTTGAGCTTGAAATCTATTAAATACACGTTGCTGCCATTAACCAGAAAATTTTCCGGCTTGGAGTCCTTGCGCGTATATCCCATGCGATGCAGCCGGCGGACTTCTTTCAGTACGGCGCTTTCGTCACCACTTTCGGGCACTCTGCCCTGTATATACAAATACATCAGGAAGCTGTCCACCACCATCCCTGAAGAACGCTTCTCCGCCGCCAAAACCGGCATGGGGCCGTTAATGCCAAGCCTCCGCAATGCAGTCATATCATTATAACGGCGAACCGGTTCGCTGCTCCGGAACAGGGTAAAAAAACGCGCAATTCTTTTACGGTTTTTACCCCGGGGAACCTTGATGACAGCTTCCCGGAATCCAAAGACGCATTTTGCAGTAAATGAATTCCGGTTGTCCCTGTATACTTCCAGGATTTCAATTTGATTCGACAATACCCGGTCAACAAGGCTTCTCGCGGCCTGATCATCCTGCGCTGTAACAATGCGGTACCCCCGATAGGAAAACGCAGTGTTCGAATCCGGCATGGCAAGTCCGGGAAAATTCATAAACAATCAGAACCTTTTAGCACATAAGAACCAAGCAGTCATGCAAGTAGTCCTGCTGTAGTGTATGCATGACCCCGGGTTTGACCTAAACCGCACGTAACAAAGACAAAGACACAGACTCATTTCAGGGAAGATATTGGGTTTTTTACAAGGCTGTCAAAATTCATACCCGAAGTCTTTAATAAACCGCTCCGCCGCCTTAAGCACAAGCCCCCTGGAATAATCATCATAGTAATCCCTGTATGCATCGGGAGGCCTTGATGCCGAACCGGACACTTTGACTTTATGAAATACCGGTCTTGCAAGCCCAAATTTTTCAAACAATGCCGCTGCGTCCGTTTCAAGCGTTTCAAAACGGACGTACTCATCGCAGCAAAATGTCATCTTGTCATAAACAAACGGGTACAAATGCTGCCTTAGTGTCTTAATTTTATAATATTGATCACCTGCCCGTATTATTCCGTTTCCGGTAAATCCTTCAATAAAATTCGCAAACGGGATATTCACAACCCCGGATCTTCCCTCCCTCCCCGAAGACATCCACCGGTAGCGTGAAACCGCAAGATCCCATGGATTGCGGACGGTTGTCACCTTGCAGGCTTCTTTCCAAATCCGCCCCCCCAATACCCTGCGGACGTCTTTTGCGGACTGGTGCTGTTTCAGGAAGCTAAACCCCGACACTTTAGCCGCGAAACGTAAAACGCGATTATCCAGAAACGCTTTCCGGGGTCGGGGGACCCCCCTGAAAAACATGCTGTTTTTCTGTACCGGCAGGCTGTATTTCTCTGCATCGATTGAGACATGAAACGCCAGTCCCGGCTCGTCCAGCCCTGACGGAAACGAACTTTTCACAGACTCCAGCAAAGCGATTTCAAATGATGTCGACGCTGTTTTATAACTTTTCAAGTAAACAAGAACGGGGGCAGTCGGAATGACCACTGTCATGATGTTATCTGTCCTTTCGGCCTGCGGCGGACCTGTTCACAATCCGGCACCTGCTCATAGTCAACTCAAGCATCAGGATGCGGAAGGTTCCTGAACCACTGCTCAAACTCTTCGTGACGCCCCAGAATAACGGAATCAATAAATGTAACCAGCATGGCGTTTACTTCCCTGCCATGCTTCTCCTTGACAAGTTTATGAAGCGTCCAGTCAAGAAGTGAAAAACGCAGCTGACGCCGGAAATGGTCGTCGCCGCCATCGATATCCGGCCGCCTTTCCAAAATAAATTTCCAGTATTTTACAAGAACAGTGGCATAAAATCTCGGGAAACCATACGTCTCATTGTTTTCATCGGCATCGGATGCTTCTTTGAAAAACAAGGGCTCGGCCTGTGTCAAACGAAGCGCATCGATGAAAAACCACCGCTTTTCAAGGCCCATTTTTTCAAAATCAATAAAAACAACTTTTTTGTTTGGAGGCCTCAAAATATTGCCGTGAAATATATCCCGGTGCACAATGATCGGGGACTTCAGCCTTCGGGTTTTCGCCATCGACTGCTTCCAGAAAGCCAGCGATTTCAGAAACACCCGGCCCGGCAATTTTCTTTTTACAAAAAAACCGGTGCAAAGGGTTCGTAAGGTTTTTGCGCTCTTTGCAAATTTCAATCGATTCAGCTTTTCCCAGACCCAGCCGATACACCCATGCCTTTCATAGGGAAAATCCGATGTATTGAATTCCGCAATCCCGATGATAGCGGATTCATAATACGCCAGGTCCTTTTTAATGCCGGTATCGCTGGGAATGAACTCGGTAATGAAATATGAATTGCCCACATGGTAAAGGCTGGGATGCCGGAAAAAATGAAACTCAACCCCCCCGAGCTGCTTGTAAATAAATCGTTCCTTATGAAAGCGGAAGTGACGGCTCGCCCTTATCCAGGGAATTCTGCCCTGAAGGGCCTTGACAAGAAAAACACCATCCTTGATCCGTATCTGAAAAGCGATGCGGGGATACCTGTTTTTAACTATTTTCAGGACCTCGAAATCAGGATCCAGCAGATAAAGTTTTTTTCTTAAATATCCGGGCAAACGGTCTTTCAAAAGATTTCCCCGTAAAAGCTTGCAGGTGGTTCAAGTGTCAACAGATTTCATTTTATGCCGCAACCGGTGATACGCGCCGAAACTATAGGCCGGCGCAAAAATAATAATAAAGAAAATCCATCCATGCTGGCGCACGGTAAAAGACTGGTCCGATCCGCCAACCAGAAGCAGCATAATTGCAGTCAGCAGAAACAGCCACGTCTGAAAATCCATCGCACCCTGCCGTCTGCAGTAAAACAGGTAGTACACGCTATACAGCACAATGAGCGCCATGATTGAAAAGCCGATTATTCCCCATGAGGCAAGCATTTCAATATAGGTATTATGCAGATGGCTTGATTGTCTTATTTGTTCGCGCTCCGATTCTTCCAGCAGATTAAGGATATTGCCGGACGCATGCCCAAATACCGGACTGTCCAGAAACAACTCCCAACCCTCCAGAGAGAGCCAAAGTCTTATACTGAAAGACGACCTCTGCAGCTCATCTATGTCCTCGCCCGCCAAAAAATCCTTGATTACCGGCGCCTCCCGCGCAAAACGATCATGCACATAATCCCGATTAACGTAAATCAGCGATACAGCCACTACGGCAAATAAAATAAACAACAGTGCAGATGCATAATGAATATTTTTCTTTTGTGCAAATAACTGTCTAACAATAGCTATTACAGCTGCTGACAAAAGAAAAAATAGCGTTAATACCAATGCTGAACGGGCCTGAAGTGTCAGAATCATTACAATAATAAGCAATACGGCCATTAACCAGAGAAGCAATCTGACAACAGTGGTAAGGGTAATTGTTTCATGAGTCAGACCGGCTATCCTGTTACCGAAAAGCACAAGCCATATCACCGCCAGGCTGCACAAAAAAGCATAATTGCGCAAAAGCCCTGAGAGGCTGTCGGACCCCCCGATCGCGCTTCTACCCTGCAGCATGGTATCCAGGGAAAGATTGGAAAAAAACAGTATGTGCAGCACCAGTCCGGCTGAAATTAAGGCATAAAATGCGAATATCCGACGCTGAGACGCTCCCATCCACCAGATTACGGCCGGAAAAAAAAGAATATAGGTGTGTTTTCTGGCATAATCGATCAGTGTTGCCGTATCGGCAGTGTTATGGCCGGAAAAAACCTCCCAGAACGTTCTTCCCCACACATAGAGGAGAAAAATGATAACAAGCCGTACAACGGGGTCTGATTGAACAAAATATCTGGTTTTTGACCAGTTGGCGCAAAAGGCGATAAACATGATAAAAATACCTGCCAGCTGTGTTGACTTGCCCAGCGGCACACCCAAAGCCAACAGCAGTAGCCCGAATAAACCGAGCACTTCAATCCAGGGTTTTTCGGCAAGATCTCCAGTCTCTCCCGGCGGAAACAGCCTTTTCATATAATCATGAACATTGTTTAAACGAAAAAAAATCAACACCGCCTCTCCTGACTGATACCCTTATTCAGCGCCTGAACGAAATCCGCCTTTTCCGCAAGGTATTGCGTCCATCTCAAATTTTAATCCTAAAAATAAACCAGGTATTTTCGCGTCAGCGTCATATCCGTTTTCCGAGACCACACTTTTCGATCATTGCCAGATCCCATGCAGGTATCTTAGAAATGGCCTGTGATGGTTTCGAGACGGAAACCGCTTTTCCTTTTTTGAAAAACATGGCATGGATCCGCCCCACCGGAATTTGATGGGAAATATCCCTTCTGATGATGTGGCGATACAAGTGAGACCCCCATTTGCTAGAGGCTGTTACAGATCCGGATGCGAACCGGTCGCCGTAGCCGAATATTTTATAATCGTAAAATCCGTTTCGACGGACAATTGCCCGCACCGCACCAATGGTCGGCTCCCAGAAACCGCTGCTGGATTCGATTTTGTCATCATCAGCAGTCTTAATTATTGCAGAGTCCGCGCTTTCATCAATATTCATCGGGTCCAGTTTTTCGGCCACCGGATTGTGATAGGCAATGCTGATTCTTTTGGCAAAAGGCACCATGGGCGTACGCCATTCCAAAGACAGGCAGTCCGATAGGCTGCATAGCAGGGACAAGGCCGATATCGGGTCAGACACCCTGTGCAAAAACCCCCATGCCACAGCAAGGTCGAACCTGCCAAGCTCTTTCAGAAAGCTTGCATTCCGTATGTCTCCCTGCAAAAATGTTACATTCTTTTTTTCAAGCATTTCCGCAGATTTTCCGGCAATCGATACAACACTCTTCCGGTGATCGACCCCGACAACTTCATCCGCGCTTTCCGCCATATACAAGCTATGCAGCCCCTCCGCGCATCCCAGATCCAAAACGCGCTTACCCTTCAGATCCATGGCCACAGCCATTGCCGCGTTTCGGATCCGGAGTGTGCGGGACACCCGATGTCCCGGTGTAACTTCGCCGGATACGGTTCGAAGCTGTCCTAACGGAAATATCTCCACGACGCCTCCAGTTTACCGAATATTATATAGTGGCTGAACGAAAACCGTATTTTTCGCCTCTCTCTGCGTCCGGCTCAAATTTGACGCACTCGTAAAAAGTCGCAGTCCGACGGCTTTGCAAAAAATTCAAGATCAAGGATTGTCATAACTTTTCGCAAATGCATCGTTTTTAATACGCTCGATCCAGCCTGGTATGAATTCTTCGTGCACAATCCCGACCTTGGCCGGAATGCATGTCAACCCCAGGACAACGGCCATGGCCATCCGATGGCATCCTGAATCCCCGAAAACCGGATTCCCTTTCCTGTCCAGGTGAATCATTATCCCATGATCCTCCCTGTTTTTACCCCGCGCAGTCCCGAGCTCGGAAGCGTTCAGTAGCCGCCTTTCCTTTTTGACCCTTTCAAATATTTCATCCAGCCTGATGTACCTTTCCTTCACTTCATCCAAGCTGCGCATTCCATCCAGTACGCCTTCCTTTTCAATTATTGCCATCGAATATTCATAGCAGCCCGTTTCTTCCCAGGAAATTCCGCTTCGCCAATGCAGCAGGCAGAACCCCACTTTCGGCGACTGGTCAATCGGTTTTACACGACGATCCCAGTCGCCGCCAACGACTATCCCCGAAAGCCTGCGGGGCATATATGAATAAGGCCTTTCGCCGGGCGGAAGATGGTGGGTACAGCGGGTGGCGTCCACATATATTCTCTGGCTGTGCCACGGAGCATGGCGCCCGTAAGCCAGCCTGTTTTTGATATTTCTCAAAACGGCATAAAGCCGCATATCAAACCCTTTGTATTACAGGACATGAACGCCGCCCGGTTTGTAAAAAAAACCGGAGATAACGTTCGCCCCGATTCACTTTAGAAAAACCAACGAAACAACAACGATTTACGGGTTTATGAAAATGTCCGTGTCAAGGCGAAAAGTCTCCGTAATTGGATTGCTTATACCTAAACTGTTTAGGTTATACCAATAATGCTTTTCGGTCCGCATTTGGCCAGCAACTGGTCATTTTTGCCGGAATCTGACTCAAGATTGATGCGCTCGCAAAAAGTCCCGAACCGATGGCTTTACAAAAAGTTTAAGATCAAGGATTGCCGGGTTTCGAAGAATGCAGCGTACCTGGCGCACATGAAATTCGTCAGGAATCGCGCGTAACGAAGATATTGGGCTGCAGCACAATCTTCAGGCAGGTTCCCGACAGCCTCAAAGACCCGGGAATCGAGTGATTTGCATATCCATCAATTCCCGGCGTTTTCGATTCCGCATAAACTGGACTATATCGCATAAATAATCCCGGGTGTCAACGCAAGGCAGTAGTAAAAAGTTCATGATCAAGGCTTGCGCAAACCCGATTAACGCAGCATTCGCAGGGATGAATATCGGACTTTTCAGGAAAACGTCGGTTAATTGCGTTGACAAAATGCCGGCCAATATGTGATGCACTCGTAAATAGTCGTGATCTGACGGCTTTGTAAAAGTTCAAGATCAAGGCTTGCCGGTTTTGGAAGAATGCAGCGTACCTGGCGTACGTGTGTGTTTACAAGGCGTAAGCCGCAAATTCTGAGAAATTGCGTATAACGCAGATATTGGACTTTTACGAAGTCGTCAATATGTAATCAGCATGTAATCAGCAAAAAAAACCAACACAACGCGTCGCGAAACATGCATATTACACATGTCAATTTGGCACGGGGCTTTGCAGGAGGAGAACGCCAGACGGCCCTGCTTATCGGCAGACTGTCGGAACTCGGCGTTGCGCAGTGCCTGGTCTGCAAAAAAAAATCTCCGCTGCGGGCTTTTCTGAAAAACACGCCGGGGCTTTCATTTCACAAAGCGAATAACATGTTTTCAGGCCACGGCTTCGGCTTAAAAAAAACCGACCTGTTTCATGCTCACGAGGCAAAAGCTGCCCACTGGACTTTTCTCGAAACCGGAATTCGCAAAAAGCCATATATCATCACCCGAAGGGTCCCCAATCCTTTAAAAAGAAACAGGCTCACGACCACAGTATATCAAAGAGCGGATGCGGTTGTCGCTATATCCACGAAAATTGAGGAGATCCTGGCAGACTATGCCCCGGATCTCAATCTATCCGTAATACCAAGCGCCATCGGTGAACTGCCCAGCCGCACGGAGCAGGTCTCCAGGCTTCGATCCCGCTACGGGGATGATTTTGTCGTGGGTCACATCGGTACGCTCCGGGACCGCGCCAAAGGACAGATCAACCTGATTGAAGCCGCGGAAATACTGAATTCAAAATACTCCGGCTTTCATTTCGTTTTTCTCGGCAAGGGCGAAGATGAACGCATCCTGAAATCCCGGTCGGAAGGCGTGAAAAATATTGAGTTTGCCGGTTTCACCGAATATCCCGGCGATTATCTTTCCGTGATGGACGTGTTTGCATTCCCGTCCCCCGACGAGGGGCTGGGCTCCTCCATCCTGGACGCCATGGCCTACGGCGTCCCGGTCATCGCATCGGATGTGGGCGGGATTCCGGATATCGTAGAGCATGAACAAAACGGCCTTCTCATTCCGCCGAGAAACAGCAGGGCCCTGGCGGATGCCATATCGAGGCTTTATGAAAACCCGGGGCTGAGAAAACAATTCTCCGATAAAGGCCGGGAAACCGCGGCCGCTTTTTCTCCCGAGGCCATGGGGGAGCGTTACCTGGAGTTGTATCGACAAATTTTGAAACCCAAACTCAGTTCAGGGAAAAGATAGCAGTTTTCATCCTCCCATCCGCGCGCGGATGGAGCGATAGACCGCCTCGGGCGAAATTTCTTTCAAACAGTTGAGGTGCTTCAAGGGGCATTGCCGTTCAAAACATGGGGAGCACTCCAGGCCTGCGCAGTGAATATCTGCCTGGCCTGTGAGCGGCGGCGTATAGGACGGCGATGAGGAGCCGTATATCGCCTGAACGACAATTCCTGATGCCGCTGCAACGTGCATAAGACCGGAATCGTTGGTAACCGCACATGAAGCGAGGCTCATCAGATCCACGGTGTCCTCCAGGCGCGTAAGGCCGCAAAGGTTTATGTATCCACGGTAACCTCCGCCGGGGTTTATTTCCCGGGCAGCCGCCGCCTCTTTGGGCGATCCAAGCGCCCACACCTGCAAACCATCTTCCAGCAGCATCGCTGCGAGCGTCCGGTAATGATGCAGAGGCCATTGCTTGGCAGGCCCGTATTCCGCACCGGGGCAAAATACGACCGCCGTCCGATCCGTGTCCAGGCCCAAATCCCGGACCAGCCGGCTCCGGTTTTCAGGGTCGATCTCCAGTTTCGGGTGGAACGTGATTTCAGGTGGAAGACGGTCGGTTTTATCTCCGCCAAGTGCCAGGTAACGCAGAACGGTCATGGTAAGCTTCTTCTTGTCCCGCACCCGCATGTCGTTGATCAGCCCGTAGCGAAATTCCCCGGCAAAGCCGGTGCGAACCGGTATGCCGGCAAAAAACGGTACCAGTGCGGATTTCCAGGTTCTGGGCAGCACGATGGCACGGTCATACCCCTCATCCGCCAGCGCACGGCCTTTCCGATACCGGGTCAAAAGCCGAAGCCGGCCGTGCCCCACCGGGAGCGAAATGCCTTTACGTATCTCCGGCATCCGCGAGATCAGGGGAAGCGACCAGTCGGGTGCAAGAACGTCCAGAACGGCGCCCGGATAGTTGCTGCGGACCGTTTTAAAAAGGCTCTGTGCTATAACCATATCCCCCACCCACGAGGGGGCGACAAACAAAATTTTCATAGCTGCAAGTCTTTATTCACTACCCCGGACGAGATCCGGGGTAGTTTATGAGGATCCTCGTTCGGAAAATATTTAGCGGCCGAATGTTCAATGGTTACCGGTACTGCTTATAGTCCTTTTCTTCCACCAGGTCCGATCCGTACCGGAGGTTGATTTCGCGCTTGACCGCGGCCCGATCGTCGTTAGTAAAATAAACGCTGCGGGCCAGCCCCACGAATTCCGGATCAAAGCTTTTTTCCTTTTCTTTTTCCCGGATTTGGTCCTCGATTTCCCAGAGTTTCCGGTTGATATCCAGCAGCCGGCAATATTCGTCCGATTCTTCGGAAATTGCAGCTTCATGCATATATTTTTGCAATATATCATATTCCTTTTTTACATTTGCAAGCTTGGCAGGGTCCTTCATCTTCTCCAGCTTAATGGCAAGAATACTCACCTTATCCACGAGTTCTCCCAACGAGATGTCCACCTTCATGAACCTGCGCGTCCTTTCTGACAAACCATTTGATTTTCTGCTCACAATCCGGTACCTTACCCCTGCCGCGACAGCAAACAGCCTGCGTGCGCAGGAATAAATCCAAAAATCCTTATGGATATAGCAGATGCCATCCATTCAGGCAAAAAGAATATGTATTGTCCGCCCATCTGCAATCGGGGATACGGTCCATTCGCTGGGACTTGCAAACGGCCTCCGGAGGGGATATCCTGAAGCCAGGATCACATGGGTGCTGCAGCCGGTATGCTATGACATGGTAAGGTATCAGCCGGCGGTGGACGAATTCATCACCTTTAACCGCAACGGCGGTATACGGCAGTGGCACGCCCTTTTCCGGCGACTCGCGAAAGATCGGTACGATTTGGCCGTTATCCCCCAGGCTAGCGGAAAAACATCGATTATAACGGCTATGCTTCATCGCACGCGCATCCGGTTGGGATTTGACTGGAAGCGCTCCAGGGACATGCACTGGTTTTTAACCAATCGCCACATTCCGCCAAAACCCATGGGGCACGTGCAGGATCAATTTTTGGAGTTTCTGGAATACCTGGGCGTCAAAAGAGACCCTGTCGAATGGAATTTCCGCTTTACAAGCGAAGAACTGGCATGGCAGAAAACCTTCTTTCACAATATCGCCGCCCCGGCTGTCGGATTCGTGATTGCATCCGCCCACAGGGAGAAAGACTGGCCGGCTGAACGATATGCCAAAGTGATCGACCATGTTGCCGCCAATTTCGGCGCAACACCGGTGATCATCGGCGGCCCCGGCAGCCATGAACGAAAAGTCGCGGGCCGGATAGCGGACATGTGCCGATACAGCCCGGTGATCGCACTTGAAAAGCCTATCAGACGGACCATGCTGCAGCTCGCAGGCTGCCGCCTTGTTGTATCCCCGGACACGGGGCCACTTCACATCGCTGTGGCCCTTGGCACACCCGTGGTCGGCCTATATGGCTACAGCAACCCGAAACGGTGCGGGCCGTACGGAAAATTTCACGATCTTCTGATCGACGCTTACAATGACACGGGCGATGAAACCGCACCGGTCACCCGAAAAACGAAACCGGGGCGGATGGAGCAGATACAGGTGGATACGGTGATAGAAAAAATCGGTACGGGACTGAAAAAATATAACGATACAAAACGGGATATGGCGGTCATTGCCGACTAACTTCATGAATCGATATCTTTTTATTGACCGCGACGGCGTTATTAACCGGGACCGGCCGTCCTATATTACGTGCTGGGAGGAATTCGAATTTCTTCCAGGCAGCCTGGAAGCCCTTGCCCGGCTGACCACAGCCGGTTTTTCAATCATCATCATTACAAACCAGTCCGCCATTGGCAGGAAAATGATGCCGCCCGCGGAGTTAGAGAGGATCTTTGCCGGTATGCGACGCAGCGTCGAAGCTAAAGGCGGATATATCCTGGATATTTTTCACTGTCCGCACCTGCCCGGCGATGAATGCGACTGCAGAAAACCCGGAACAGGGCTCATCCGGAAAGCATCGGGAAAATACGCAATCAACCCCGCAGAAACGGGATTTATCGGAGACAGCGCAAAAGATATTCTTTGTGCGCGGGCCGCGGGCTGCGCTTTTGCCGTGCTGGTCGAATCGGGAAGCCATACAGCGGAAGCAAAAACCGAACTGATCGCCCAAGGGATATGGCCGGATCACGTTGCAAAGGATTTAGCAGCAGCCGCGAACTGGATAATATCGAACCAAACGAGATGATCGCGTCTCGCAGGCATATCCGCCGCAACGGCTTTACCGGAAAAAGCACCCGTACGCCGCGGCCGCGCCGCATATCAGCACACAATGATTATTACAAATACATATCAATCCATTGAAATCGGAACGCTCGAGGCCTTTTCCAGCAAACGGCTTGAAGCTTTGGCACTTGGGTTCCAAAAACCGCCAAAAACCGCAGAAAATACCCTTTCCGGCCGAATGCGACCCCACTGCGTCTTTATTGAAGATTTGGGACCCGTGATCGTAAAACCCTATTTCAGGGGCGGAATTCTGCGGCACATAAACCGGCGGGCTTACCTGAAAGCCGGCAAACCCCGGAGCGTTGCGGAATTTGAGATGCTTTGCCTCGTTCGCACCATCGGGGTGAATGCGCCGGAACCCGTTGCATATGCATTTCAAAAAAAACACGCTGTCTTTTATCATGCCTGGCTGGCGATGATGGAAATACCGGGAGCTATTATGCTTGGTGAGTTGTCCCGGACGGATCCATCGCGCGCGCGGTTGCTTTTACCTGAACTCGAAAAACAGATCAATCTGCTTTGGAATTATGGTGTACTGCACGTAGATCTTCACCCCGGAAACGTCCTCGTGGATGATGAAGACCGGGTTTACATCATCGATTTCGACAAGGCCAAAACCGGCGTTGCCGACCGTGCGGGCCTTGCGGAGTATTACGTCAACCGGTGGCAGCGGGCGGTGGCCAAACACGGCCTGCCTGATTTTTTAAATGACATTAAAGCGGGCTGAGCCGATTTTCCGGAAATTATGTTTTCCCGGCGGATTGACGGGAAAAACCCTGCGATTGATATACAAGCGGATACAATTTATCCGTGTTAATCCGTGTGATCTGTGGGCAAAACAATCAGGCCCACAGATCACACGGATTAACACGGATAAAAAACCCTGTTGAGGAAAATATAACCGTATGAAAGAAAAAATACTTTCCATCCTGGAACAGAGCATCGCCGTGAAAAAGGCATTCGTGGAAGCAAATGCCGGGAAGATTGAATCAACTGCCCGGGCTATTGCCGACTGCCTTGCAGCCGGCGGCAAGGTGCTCATCTTCGGAAACGGCGGATCCGCGGCGGACGCGCAGCACATCGCGGCGGAGTTCGTCGGCCGGTTCGCCTTTGACCGCCCGCCCCTGTCGGCCATCGCCCTGACAACGGACACATCGATCCTAACCTGCACCGGAAACGACTACGGGTTCGACGATGTATTCCTGCGCCAGGTCATGGCCCTGGCACGAACCGGGGATATCGTTTGGGGGATTTCCACCAGCGGCAATTCCGAAAACGTGGTTCGGGCGCTTTCCCATACCAAAAAACAAAAAATTGCCACCATCGGCCTTGCGGGCAAAGACGGCGGCCGGATGCGGGAACACTGCGATCATCTGCTGGCGGTGGACGGCCCGGATACCGCCCGCATCCAGGAAACGCACGGCCTGGTGGGGCATATCCTGTGCGGATTGGTTGAGGAATTGATGTTTCCGGATAAAACCCCCGGGGCCGTGGAGAGCCGATGAACGTCCGAAATCGAAATCGCAATCGAAATCGAAATCGGGATCGTTTTTTCGATTGCGATTGCGATTTCGATTTGGATT
>Ga0207421_10005071_pt1 | contig 14943 bp, 15 predicted proteins | sample SodLakKL_010_SED_4_FD_187542 | JGI IMG/M metagenome (GOLD analysis project Ga0207421, IMG submission 187542) | Alkaline sediment microbial communities from Lake Tanatar, Kulunda Steppe, Russia - 8KL_010_SED (SPAdes) (version 2) | ecosystem: Environmental > Aquatic > Non-marine Saline and...
ACGGGCGATGTGGGGGATCCACTGGCCGATCTCGATATTGGAGTCGTAACGAGTTCGCCCCTCCCTCCCGCCGGAGAGAGGCACGAACTCTATGCGTCGCTGACAAATGACCTGCAGGAATGTTTTCCGGGGTTTCCGGTCGAAGTTGTGCTGTTGGAAGAACACCATTCCGTCTTTCAATATGAAGCATTGAAGGGATTCTGTATCTACTGTTCGTCTGTCGAAGCGAAGGATCGTTACGAGATCTCTGTCCTGCGTCGTGCGGCGGATTTTGCCCCCTTTCTGGACCAATTCCTGACCGAAGCACTGGAGGAGGTGGCGCGATGATTGATCGACGGCTGGTGCGGGAGCGACTTCTTCTGATGAATTACTACCTGGAAAATCTGCAGCGGCTCTCTCATCTGCCCTACGAGACCTTTCTCGGTGATTCATTCAAGGTGGCCGCAGCCGAAAGCTTTCTGCGACGTTCACTCGAGGCAATTTTCGACATTGGACGGCACATTCTTGCCAAGTCCGGCCATGTCGATCTGGCGGCCGAGTACAAGTCCATTGCTCGAGGAATGAAGTCTCTCGGGGTGGTGGATGAGAACTTGGGTGATACTCTCGTGCGCATGGCCGGGTACCGCAACCGGCTTGTGCATCTATATGCCCGGATCGGGGACGAGGAACTGTACGGGATCATTTCGTGTCACCTGGGTGATATTCGGGCCTTCGTTCCTCAGGTGAGGGACTTTCTGGAGCATCAGGATCCCGACTGATCGCCCTTCTCGAACGTCATCCAGAAGAACCTTTCTCTTCCTCCTGCATGAAGCTGCTCCCAGATCTTCATAAGTGAGGTTTCAGCTCCATCAATGTGGTTCGGATCAACAGCCTTGCGGAAAACGTCGGTTGGAGGCGGTCCGGTGTTGAATGACGCTCCGGTCGTTCTCGCATACAGGATCCTGCAGGGGGGCGGCTGATATGTGAACGCCAGGGGTACGCGCGGCGCGGGTTGCGGTTCGCGAGATTTTGCTGTATTATTAACAATATTAGGAAATAAATACTGCCCTCTTGGCGGGTCGCTTCACACGACAAGGGCAAACGCCCCGAAAGGGGCGGGCGCAAAGCCACGGATCTAAGGTCTCATCGGGGACTAGGATGGCCGGGCTACCGAAGGGAGCCGTACCCGTTTTCTTCTGCTTTTGGTGTGTCACCTGGAGCGCGTTTCTCGCCGGGGGCGAGAGGAGTGCTACAGGTGATGAGAGCTTCCCGCACGGTCCTGTACCTGATTGCTGTCCTGCTTATATCGCTCGGCTTCCCCGCGGAAGCTGCGTCCGCGGATGATGCATCCCTTGATCCTCCCCGCCCGAAGATGGCCGAGGAGCAGCAGGTGCTGCAGCTGATTGACGATGCGCGGAGGGAACACAAGCTGGCTGCGCTGACCTATTGCCCAGAGCTGAGCGAGGTGGCGGAACGTCACGCTCACGACATGATCGAGAGAGACTTTTTCTCGCACCGTTGTCCCGACGGGCACACCGCGGGACAGAGGTTGCGCGACGCCGAGCTGTCCTACCGCCGCATCGGCGAGAATCTCGCCGGGCACACCAGAGTACAGGGAGCACACGACATGTTGATGCAGAGTCCGGGTCACCGCGCCATGATCACCGGGGACTTCGACCGGGTTGGACTGGACGTTGTGCGCGGCGGCCGCTACGGCATGATAATGATCCAGCTCTTCGCGGTTGACCAGGAGGATTGAAGCCGAGGAAGGAGTCGGAAGGCCGATCCCCGGGAGCGCCTACACACTCCCGGGTCGGCGCGCCCTGGCTTCGTGCTCCCTCACCACACTTGATGTCCGGATCAGACCTCAGTTCCATCAATTCGAATCAACAGCCTTTCGGAATACATCGAGACAGACAGAGCTGAGATTGAAGATGGATGTGTGCTGATAGGCGAGGGAGCTGCAGGCGCCCCTGTGTGCAGGGCGTCGACGAGGGGTCCTGCCTGCATTGTCAACTAGGTACAAGTAAAAACAATATAAAGAGAGCACTGTCCATCAACAGGTGATGTCCAATTGGATGTGATTGATGTGGGTTGCCAGCTGGGCCATGATCAACTTGGAGGTGAGGAAGGTGGCGGAAGATGAACCGCTGATCATCGCGCAGGCCCTGGCCAAAGCTCTGGATCTTTCAGTCGAGACGGTGTGGGAGTACCCCAGGGAGGAAAGGATTCCTTGCGTCGGAGCTGGGGAAGAGGCAGTATCGGTATCGACTGGAGGAGGTGCTTTCTCATCTGACCGGACCCGCCTGTGAGAACCCCGCCACATATCAGCCAGATGCACGAAATGAGTTCATCTACGAAGATTGCCTGCGGCTAGACATCGCTTCGAGGTTCTCAATGGGGTATTGATAAGAGAACCATCACCGAACGTTATGCACCATCGGGTCTCCGGTAGGCTGTATCAGGTACTGATGAATTACCTGAGGGAGAGGTTTTCTATGTTCTCCCTGATGTGACTCTGGGTGAAAGGACGGTGGTGCAGCCGGATCTGTTGTGCATTTCTTCCGAGCAGATACACATGATTCGACAAGAGCGCATCGATGGCCCTCCCGGACTCGTGGTGGAAATCGTCTCGCCCTCCTGTCCGCGCAGCAAGGATGGACTGCAGAAACAGCAGATCTACCGGGATGCCGGTGTGCGTCATTACTGGATTGTTGACCCGGAGCAGAAGACCCTGGAGTGCTTCTCCTTACGCGACGGCACGTACGCTGTTGTCGTGGGGGGAATGGACGATGACCAGTTGAATCCTCCAGATTTTCCCGAGTTGAACATAGACCCACAGGTCTTGTGGCGATAGCCAAAGCTTTGGACCGCTCTGGTCCTGCTCGGGAGACTGAGCAGGGAGCGGCAGTGCATTACCTTCTTCCGAATGACGAGTGTCCGCAGGTACGGCACGGGATGTTCCAGTATAAATTGGCCGACTTCACATTCTGGTTGGTGGAGTACTCTTCTGGATATGGCCCCCTCGACGCGCCGAGAACTGGCGTCTGGTCAGCCTTCGGGTCTGGCAATGTCATTGCCCATATTTTTGTGGAAACTTCTCAGACAATCTACCGTATCCTCATCCTGCTCCCGGCCTGCACCTGAGCCTTCCTGACCCCCGCTGGCCAAGAGACTGCCATATCACATCATGCACCTACCATTTAATGCATTCTGGACGACGGTAAAGGGGGTGGTCAGGGTCGGGCTTGATTTGATAGGGTGGCCTACCGAGGAGGGATATGCGACAGGATGAATCATATAGCCTCGTAGTAAAAACTACGCTTGACGGTTAACCTTCTGCTCATCGCAAATGCTGGTGCATACTCTAGGCTGCTGTCCGCACCTGCGGACATGAGCCAACATTCGATCACTTAAATGAGGAGGTTTCACCGTTGTCTAGATTCACCAGTCGCAAAATCGCCTTACTATTGGCGTCTGTTCTTGTTCTGGGCTTCGCAGCGTTCGGCTGCGGTCCGCCCGAGGAAGAGGTCGAGGAGCCCGAAGATCCCGATGTGGATGAGGTGGACGAGCCTGATGAAGACACAATCATCTATGCCGTGGGCGAGGCCGTGTGTGGCTGGCTTCCGGAGCAGACGACTGGATCTGGATTCAGCGCCCCGGCCAGGCTATTCCTGGAGGGTCTCTACCGGTTGGACGTAGAGACTGCCGAGCCTGTTCCTTCGCTGGCGAAGGACATGCCCGAGTATTCTGACGATGGAACCGTACTGACTATTGAGATACACGAGGGTGCCAAGTGGCACCACGGATACGGGGAAGTCACGGCAGAGGATGTGGCATTCAGCTTCAACCGCCATGTGGATCCCGACGTTGATTCCGTGCACCAGGCCCAGTTCTGGGCCCTGGAGGAAGCCGTTGCCGTGGATGACTACACGGTGGAGTTTCATCTGAGCGAGCCATTCGGCGGGTTTATCTACAACCTGACCCTCATGCATCCAGGCTGGGGAGGCATCATCTCAAAGGAAGCCTTTGAGGACCTTGGCGTAGAGGGTCTGGAGGAGAAGCCGGTCGGTGCTGGCCCATATGTGTTCAACACCGATGAATACATTCCCCGGGAAGCGCTGGTGTTCGACGCGCACGAAGACTACTTCAAAGGTGCTCCTGACATCGATCGTGTGGAGATGCCGCAGATCGAGGATTCCTCGACTCTCGCGATGGCCATGGAGGCCAGGGAGATCGACATGACCCTGCTCCGGGACGTTCCCATCTGGGAGGAATACACGGGGCGCGTCGATCACATCGACGGACACACGTATGATGAGATTCACATTACCAAGATGGATATCACAACCATTAATGAGCCGTGGGATGATCCCCGTGCCCGCTGGGCAATCGCGCACACCATAGACCGGGAAGCAATCCGTCAGATTGTCTATGAGGGCTACGGACTGATTCCAGACGCCAATATTCTCCATCCCGATATGATGCACGTGGAGGATATAGGTGTTGACATTGAACACGATGTAGATCGAGCACACGAGCTCTTTGCAGAGGTTGGGGTGGAGGCAGGCGACGTCGAGGCCACCGGCTGCACCTATGGATCTGCGGAGTACCGCAACTTTGCCGAAGTCATGAACACCAGCTTTGCTGAAGCCGGGCTGGGCGACGTCGAAATCGAGCCGCTCGAACGCGGTGCCTTCCATGATCAGCGAGGCAGTGTCGAGAACGACTTTGTGGTCATTGCGCACCCCCGCTGGCCGGATCCCGATCCGTTCCTCTCGCTGGTGCACGGGGATGCCATTCCGCCGGACGGTATTAACTTCTGCTGGTGGGATGAGGCTGATGACCTGATAGACAAGTCCCGTGTCACAGACGGAGACGAGCGAACCGAGATCGTCACCGAGATTCAGCATCTGCTCTCCGAGGAGATGCCCCAGGTACCGCTGTACCACCGGCAGGGCTTTGTGATGGTGACAGACCGAGTAGGTGGTGTAAAAATGGGACCGGGCTGGCACTTCGATCCGTACCAGCTGTACATCGAAGAATGACAACGAGATAGCCGACAGCTGGTGCGAGGCATTGAGGTGTGCATTTGCAACGGATGACAGACCGTAAGCGGTGATGGACTGAGCGAGGGCCAGGGACGTTCTCGCCGGCCCTCGCTTATCCGGAACCCACACAACCATGCTATTCGGGAGGCCCGCACATGAAAACTTATGCTGTCAAGAGACTGCTGCAGGGCTTTATAACTGTCATCGGTGCCATGACAGTGGTGTTCCTCATGGTACGGCTGGTTCCCGGGGATCCCGTCGCCACCCTGCTGGGTGACTACTACACGGAAGAGGCGGCACAGGTTCTGCGCAGTGAGTTTGGTCTGCATCAACCCATTTACGTTCAGTATTTCAACTACCTGACTGATGCCTTTCAGGGCGACTTCGGTTATTCGTTTGTGACTGGACGGCCCGTGTACAATACCCTGGTGGAGGCCTTTCCTTTCACCATGGAACTGGCCATAGCCTCGCTCGTTTTTGCCCTGACAATCGGTGTTCCCGTGGGGGTCATGGCCGCCCTGAATCGGAACAGCTGGATTGACATGCTTTCCATGGCCTTTGCCATCGCGTTCATTTCCATACCCGGTTTCTATCTGGGTGTGCTGCTGCTGCAGTACTTCTCGCTGGGACTGGGCTGGTTTCCCGTCACGGGAGTGGGCGGACCGGAGCTTGCTGACAGACTACGCCACCTGGTGCTGCCGGCCATAGCACTCGGAGCTCCAACAGCGGCCATCAGCGCCAGGATGACGCGGTCTTCCGTGGTTGAGGTGATGGGGGAAGATTACATTCGCACGGCCCGTTCCAAGGGCATACATGAACGGATTGTCGTGTTCAAGCACGCGCTGCGCAATGCCATGATTCCGGTGGTTGCAATCATTGGTCTTAGTGTTGCGGTGCGGTTTGGCGGCAGTGTCGTCATCGAGACAGTGTTCGCCCGCAGGGGTATCGGCTACCTGCTAATCCAGTCAATATACGACAGGGATTTTGTGCAGGTCCAGTTCGGGATTCTTTTTTACGCCTGCGTTCTGGTTCTGGTGAACATCATCTGCGACCTATCCTATGCGGTGTTGGACCCACGCATTCGCTACAACTGATGATGCTCTCCGCTTTTGACCGACGAGGGGAGGACGGAGGTAGAAATGTCGAAAGAAATCAAGAAGATATTCCGACAACACACCGCAGGAGCGGTGGCCTTCTGCGTGGTGCTGGCGATCGTTGTGGTGGCACTGCTTGCACCATACGTGGCTCCGCGAGACCCGTATGAGTATGACGTGCAGCGACGCTTTGAACCCCCCAGTGAGGATTACCTGGCCGGAACCGACAATATGGGGCGGTGCGTCCTGTCCAGGGTGATCTGGGGAGCCCGGATCTCGCTGCAGGTCGGGTTGGTTGCTGTGCTGATTGGGGCTTTCCTCGGGTTGATCATGGGGGTAGTGGCCGGGTACAGCGGCAGCACGACAGAGGCTGTAATCATGCGCATAGTGGATGTCGGCCTCAGTTTCCCGTTCATACTATTAGCTATACTGATAACCGCATTTTTCGGTGGTGGCCTGAGCAATGTGATGATTGCAGTGGGGATTGCCCGTGCTCCCAGGATGGCACGGATTGCCCACGCCGCCACCCGGCAGGTTCGAGAGACCGAATATATTGAAGCGAGCCGGGCCATGGGAGCCAACCGCATAAGGATCATGAGTCGGCATATACTGCCCAATATCATGGCCCCGGTAATTGTACGCGCCACGCTGGATATTGCCATCGCCATTTTGGCCGAGTCCAGCCTGAGTTTTCTCGGTATGGGCATCACTCCTCCGACACCCACCTGGGGCGGCATCATTGCAGTGGGCCGGGAGCATCTGCGGCGTGCATCCTGGATAGCATCTGCACCCGGCATTGCGATCTTCATCACGGTGCTCAGCATGAATATTCTGGGTGATGGCGTACGTGACTATCTTGACCCGAAAGTCGGAACGTAATATGTGTGAGTCAGTGTAGGGGCATCCCCGAAGGAACGTCGACTGGAACCCGCACCATGTGAGGGAGTTGGCCTGCAGTGTTTGACTTCCTCACATGATTCCCCCTGCCGTGATGTGACGTCTCTTCGTAAGTAGATTAAGTAATCTCGGCTTTTCGGGTGCACGGGGCTCAGTCTGCTCCTGCATGATTCGTCAGGAACCATGAGGCAGATATCACACCGAAGTAACAGTTCACGGTGCCAGTTATAAAGATGCCAGCAAAGTCGCCAAGGACGAACTCAGCACGTCAATGGCGGTCTCGTATTCCTCCCACTGCACACGCTCGTCATTGGTGTGGCTGAGTTCTGGATTGCCGGGGCCGTAGGCCAGGGCCGGGATCCTCCAGTGAGGAGCTACCACGTTCATGTCTGAGGTCCCCGTCTTCAGGCTGAATCCGGGAGTTCGCCCATGGTCGCGGATAGCCCGGAGAAAAGCCCTCACCACCTGGGTGTTTCGATCAGATATGTATGCATCCGCGGCAGAGGTGATGTGCAGATTCCCCGGCAAGCGATCAAAGAGATGCTGCTGCATCTTTTGTGCCGGGACGGCCGGAGGGATGCGCACCTCAAAATCAATCTCCGCTTTTTCGGTGCTCCCGTTGTATTCGGAGGCGAGACGCCGCAGGCCCGGATCCAGGCGGTAGAAGGGAGAACGCGGCTTTCCATCTTTGCGGGTATTGTGTTCGGCGGCGAATCTTACCACCTCGTTCCAATTGGCATGGATTTGATCGCAGGCGCCCGGATGCTCAGATGCGGTGTGGGCGCAGCGGCTTTCCACCCTGTATGTCCCGTGTATGCACCCCCGGTATCCCAGGGTGATGCGGTCCGGGCGGCTGGGTTCGGCGATAATCAGGTGTGAGGGAACGCTTTCTATGGTCCGGAGTAAATAATTGGCTCCGGACGATGAACCCTCTTCGTCGGCAGCACCGATCAAGAGGATCTTCCCGTTCGAGGGTGGATGGTGTACTCCGGCCAGACGCAGGAGGGCCGAGGCCGCTGCGGCCAGTGGGCCTTTGGCGTCCACCGCACCCCGGCCGGCCAGGCAGGTCTCGGTTTCGGACACCGGAAGCTCGCCCGGAACTGTGTCAATGTGTCCCAGTATGCAGATGGTTTCCTCGCCATCACCCCACGATGCCACAGCGTTGTGCGCTTCATCCACGTACGTTCTTATCCCCGGCACATCCAGCCAGTGCAGCAGGTAGTCGGCGGCCTCTGCTTCCCGTCCGGAAGGGGAGTATCGCTGTATCAGACCACAGAGCAGCTGTCTTTCTTCCTCGGATCTCATCATTTCATGCCTCCCCGAGGATGTCCTTGAGTGTCTGTACCACCTGAGCCAATTCGGCTTCTGTGATAGTCAGAGGGGGTAGAAACCGCAGGACTGTGCGTCCGGCCGGAAGGGCAAGTATCCCGCGTTCCTGCAGTTTTTTGAGATACGGGGTCACCCGGCCCCGCATGTCCACTCCGACCATCAGGCCACGTCCGCGAATGTCCCGGATCTGGGGGTGTTCAATTTCACGCAGTTGATTGATGAACCAGTCACCCATCTCCCGGGCGCGGGCGGGGAGGTCTCTACTTCGCATGTATCCCAACGCCGCCGAGGCGGCAGCGCAGGCCAGAGGATTTCCGCCAAAGGTGCTGCCGTGCAGGCCGGAGGGGAGGTTGCCGATCCTGCGGCCCCCGGCTACTGCACCCATGGGCAGGCCCCCGGCCATGGCCTTTGCCGTGCACATAAGATCCGGGACGACTCCGGCATGATCTGAGAAAAACCATTTTCCTGTCCTGCCGAATCCGGTCTGAATCTCATCTGCTATGAACAGGGCCCCGTTTCTTTCGCACAGGCCGTGTACGGCCCGCAGGTATTCTTCGGAGGCGACGTGGATGCCGCCCTCTCCCTGGATTCCCTCCAGTATGACCGCGGCCGTATCTTCATCGAGGACATCTTCAAGGGCTTCAGTATCCCCGTGGGGTACGAACAGCACCTCGGGAAAGGGAGGAGCGAACTCCCTGCGGTAGGTGCAGCTCCAGGTGGTGGTCAGGGCGCCCATGGTCCTTCCGTGAAACCCCCGCATGGTTGAGATAATCCGGGTGCGTCCGGTTGTGGCCACGGCGATCTTCAGGGCCGCCTCCACCGCCTCGGTCCCCGAGTTGCACAGGTAAAAGCGATCCAGCCCCTCCGGGGTAACCTGTGCCAGATCATCCAGGTATTGGGTGCGGGTGTCGTTTGCGAAGCTTTCCGGGCAGGTGATGATCCGGTTTGCCTGCTCTGCCAGGGCTTCCTTTACGTAGCGGTTGTTGTGTCCGATGGAGGCAACGCCGTGTCCGGCGATGCAGTCTACATATTCGTTGCCCTGAGAATCATACACCCGGGCGCCCTCGCCCCGCACCAGACACAGCCCGCGCTTTTTATAGAATCCGAGTTCGCGTCTTTCTTCTCTTTTTGCCCAGTCAGTCATTTCATTCAGTCCTTCCCGGTATCGGCAAAAAATGTGGTTCCGCATCCGTTCATGGCCGCGTATACGGGTGATCGGACTCTGGCGTCGGAGAACACCACCCGGGACACATTCTGGGCCAGGGCCTCTCTCGCCGCCAGAACCTTTATGCGCATGCGGCCCTGTGCCCAGGACATGCACCGGTCAAGGTCCTCCGGGCCTATTTCGCGCACCAGGGAGGATTCATCACCGGGATCGCGCAAAAGCCCCGGTCGATCGGTGAGGATGATGAGTGTGCCGGCGTCGATACTTCCCGCCAGGGCGGCGGACATCCTATCGCCGTCGACGTTGATGGGATCACCCTCAAAGCTCAGGGCCGGCGGGCTGATGACCGGGGTGTATCCGGCCTGCATTAACCCATTCAGAGCACCGGCATCTACGTCCGTCACCCTGCCGGTATAGCCCCCGCGGAGTACGCGCCTGCGACCCTCCTCAAAGACCCGGATGGCGTCTTTTCTTTCTCCCCTGATGATACCTCCGTCGACCCCGGACATACCGAAGGCGTTTACTCCCAGCCGCTGCAGGTGGGCGGTCAGATTGGTGTTGATTTTCCCGGCGTAGACCATGGAAAAGATGTCGATAGTCTCCCGGTCGGTATATCGGCTCTCGTAACCAGATTCCGAGGTGACGAACCGGGGCGGTTTGTCCAGTTTCTTCGATATCTCATTGGTTTCATGCGAGCCGCCGTGGACTACGATGAGATCTTCGCCGTCTTCACACAGACGAGCTATGTCCGAGCAGATGTGATCATAGTTCACATCGCGACCGCCACCCATTTTCAAGACAATCATCGGATCAATTTACCTCCCTTACGGATGAAGTCCCGCGAATTCGAGGCCGGTCGTCTCCTCATAGTCAAGTAACACGTTCATTGCCTGCACCGCACCGCCGGCCGCTCCCTTGACCAGGTTGTCCAGGGCGGACATGACCACCACTCGACCGGTTTCTGCATCCATTTCGAAGCCGACCTCACAGAAGTTGGTGCCGTCGAGGAGCTTGGGATCAGGGTAGCGATAGATGCCCGTTCTTTCCTTGACGATGCGCACAAAGGGTTCGCCGGCATAGGTCTGCCTGTACATCTTCCAGAGATCTTGCTTTTCTGGGCAATTCTCCGTGAAGCAGTGGGCGGTGATCAAAATCCCACGAATTCTCTCCACCGCCGTGGCGGAAAAATGAATGTCCGTTGTACAGATATCGTGTGGGGAAACGGCACTCAGATGCTCTGCTATTTCGGCGGTGTGTCTGTGGCCCGTGGGCTGAAAGGAGCGCATGGCCCCGGATCTTTCCGGGTGATGGGTGGAGAGATTGGGTGATGCGCCTGCGGCCGACGATCCCACTTTAGCCTCAATCACTATGGGGGTATTGGATAGATATCCGGCCCGTGCCAGGGGATACAGGCCCAAAATGGAGGCCGTGGCCAGACATCCCGCCCCGGCTATGTGCCGGGTGTTGCGTATGTCGGTTCTGTACAGTTCTGAAACGCCGTAGGTGAAGTGTTCGGCCCAGGCTGTCCTGACTGATCGGTTGTAAAATTTCTGCATCAGATCATCCCGTTTCAGCCGGAAGTCCGAGCTGAGGTCGATCAGGTGTGTGCTCATAGAACTGAAATCGGCGACTCTTTCCGCGAATGTCCCGTGGGGCAGGGCGGAAAACAGCACATCACATTCCCGCAGGTCTTCTGCAGAACAGAAGCGCAGACCGGTCTGTCCCCGGAGGTTGGGATGTATCTGGTGCACGTACTTTCCGCGGTTCGATTCAGAGGTGACCTGGGTGATGCGTACCTCTGGATGGGGCAGGAGCAGGCGGAGGATTTCGCCGCCCGCGTAGCCCGATCCACCGACCACCGCTACCCGAACTTCTTTTTCAGCCATGTTGATCGCCTCCCCTGGCCATATGCAGCACGTATTGGATAATGTGATCCGGGAGATCCACACCGGTGGGCTCAATGGAGTTGCGAAACTCCATGGTGTGGTTGATTTCGTTTACCAGCAGGTCTCCTTCCGGCGACTCCAGAAGATCGATAGCCAGCACTCCGCCCCCGATGGCCTCTGATGCGGCCCGGCATACAGTCCGCATCTCATCTGTCACCGGGCAGTTTTCTGTCTGTCCCCCCCGTGCGGTATTGGTGATCCAGTGTTCCGAGGTTCGGTATATGGCGGCGATGGCCTCGCCTCCCATGACGAAGACCCGTATGTCCCGGCCGGGTTTGTCCACATATTCCTGGATGTAGTGGATGGAGTGGTGATAGGAACCCAGTACATGTTTGTGTTCGATGATGGCCTCGGCGGCATCTCGATTGTCCACCCGGGCCAGGAGGCGGCCCCAGGAACCTACCAGTGGCTTGAACACCACAGGATAACCCACATCCTCTGCGGCTCTCACCGCCTCGGCGGGATCCATGGCAATCCTGGTCCGGGGTGTGGGTACGCCTCTGCGCTCCAGGGCCAGGGTGGTGGCCAGCTTGTTTCCGGATCTGCGGATGACGCCAGCTGAGTTTACCGTCAACACGCCCCGGCTGTTCAGGACATCAGCAACTGTCTGGGCGCTGGACTGAGAGATTGAACGGATCAGGACAGCATCGTATTGCTCCAGGGGGGAGTGGACACCCGCACCCACGTCAAGCTGCAGGCGTCGATCGTCGTATCGATCGAAGGGAATATTCCGTTCCTGCAGCTTCCTGAGAAGCAGCTTCTCTTCCACGCGGATGCGGGAGCAGACCACCGCTATGCGTGCAGATCTCATTCTCCCCAGTCCTCTTCCAGTTCGGGTGCCAATTCGATCTGAAGTGGATCCAGCGACATTATCTCCAGTTCGGCTCCACAGTCGGGACAGGGCAGGAGTTCTCCTGCAATGACATCGTCCAGCACGAGCTCTCGAGCACATTCGGGGCAGCTTCCATTTGGTGTAGGCATGATATTTCCTCCTCTTTGATTTTGGTGAGGAATGTGCATCTGTTGGATTTCCCTTGCCCGGATTATCGGGAGCAAAAGAAAACGCCGGGGACGGTTGCCCCCAGCGCAATTGCCGGATAAAGCCCATCCCTCACTCTATTCCCCTCGTGAGATAGCACTTCGTCGCAGGCGGGGTTTTTTGCCGCGACGACAACCCCGCAGTTATTCACTGACGGGTTCAGCTGAAGATGACGGGCATCGTTCTCCAGCTTCGGCGGTGATCCCTTTCTCCGGACTTCATCGGTGCCCAGCTTAATCCGGATACTGATAATCCCCGCTCCTCTACCTCACCCCCTAAAGAGAGTGAGGCACAGATTGATTCAATTGTGACAGGAGTGATTCTAACAGGTGGGGGGTGCTATGTCAAAGACCATTCTGTCCTTGGTCAGAAGTGGATTTCGAATCCCGATTTTACAGCTTGTTCATGGAGGATGCCCCTTCTCAGCCTGGGAAACAGCTGCGAGGGTTTTACGCCTGCAGTGAAGCACATTCCTGCGGGCAGTCGGCAGGGGTGCCCGGGGTGCCACCAGTTGAGTTGGTCAGTTCAATGCAGTCGTGGTCGTAGGTCTTGCAGTTCAGTGGGCTTGGGAATGTAGTATGTGTTTCCGCCATTAAGGGATGCCCCCGCACACCCGGGGATAGACTGGCCCAATGGATGGACACGCGATCGCAGAAGACTGCAGCTGCCCAGGCCTCCAGGCTCCTTTTTCCGATCTGCATTCACGCCCCTTCTGTCAGGCAGGAATGCCGGATCCCGCGCGCGAATAAGGTGGCATCCGGGAACAGGTGGTGCTGCCATTGCTTTATCTTGAAGGCGTCTCGAAGAGGTTTGGGGCCGTAAAGGCGGTCGATGGCATATCTTTGCAGCTTGAAAGAGGTGAGATCTTCGGCTTCCTGGGTCCCAATGGTGCTGGGAAGACCACGACGGTGAAAATGGCCGTGGGCCTTCTCCGCCCGGACAGCGGCCGGGTGTGCATCGGTGAGCACGATGTGGTCCGGGAGCCGGAGAGGGCCAAAGCTATGATGGGCTATGTTCCCGATCGCAGCCTGCTTTACCCCAGGATGACCGGCAGGGAGTACCTGCGCTTTCTGTCTCTGGTCCACCATCTACCGGAACCCCATGCCCCACGCATACAGAGATGGCTGGAGCTCATGTCTCTCACTGATGCTGCCGACACTGCCATTGAAACGTATTCGCATGGTATGGCCAAGCGGCTGACCTGGATCGGTGCCATGATCCACGATCCGCACCTTCTGTTTCTGGATGAGCCGACTGAGGGTCTTGACCCGGCCTCGGCCAGAACCGCAAAGGATCTTCTCTCTCACCTCAAGGAGCGCGGCCGGACGGTATTTCTCTGTACGCACATAATGGAGTTAGCCCAGGCACTCTGCGACAGGGTGGGCATCATTGCAGAGGGGAAACTTGTCGTCCAGGGGTCACCTCGGGAGTTGATGGAGGTGTCCTCGACTGAGGGGGCATCATCACTGGAGGAGGTTTTTCTCGATCTCACTGACTCGCATGCCCCTGAGATTGACTCGGTTCTCAGTGCCCTGACGGGAGACGATAGTGATGATTGAAGGTCACCGGGATATCTCCGCTCTGTGGTTTTTGACCCGTGCGCGGTTCAGTCAGGGGTGGAGGAAGCTCACCAGTGATGCCCGGGTGTTCATAGGAGTCTTGATTTTCGTCATCGCAATGCTGCTCATGGCTTTTGCCAATTATCGCGTCTTCGTTCTGGTATTTCAAACAATGGGTGACTCTGCTGCTGAGCCCATCTTGGCACTGCCCCTCCTGATGGGTTTTATTCTGAGTCTGTTTGTGGGGCTGGGCTATGCAAACGACATACTGTACCTGAGCGCCGATCTCGAGCTGCTCCTCAGCCTTCCCCTCAACGACAGATGGGTGATGCTGACCAAGATCGCGTGGGTATGGCCGATTGTGCTCGCCGTGCAGGTTGTTGTGGCGATGCCGTCGTGTCTGGCCTATGCGGTTGTCCTGGGCTGGTGGCCGGTGCTGGCCATCTACCTTCTGGCGGTCCCTGTAACCTCTCTGGTGACCGCCGCCCTGAGCACTATCGCCCTCGTGCTGGCCGGCAGAGTGGCCACCTCAGCCCGACCCCGTGAGTCACTGGGGCTTTTGGGCGCGGCCGCAGGGGCTGCACTCTACATCGGGTTTTTAAGCATGCAGTCCAGAGTATCGATGGAGACGGTGGGAGAGGGGTTGCTGAGAATTTCCGATACAGCGGCCCCTATCTGGAGTGGCCCTCTTACGCTTCCCCTGACATGGCCTGCGGAGTGTCTGCGGTTGATGAACGCAGGACAGATGCTGACCGGGTGGATAGCAGTACTGGTCGCGGTGGCCCTGGCTCTGGGATTGACGGCGCTGCTCGCTTTTTCCGGGGCAATGCTCTACCGCATGAATCTGACCATCACAAGGCGGGGCCGGCCCCATCGTCAAAGCG
>Ga0207421_10005074_pt1 | contig 14940 bp, 25 predicted proteins | sample SodLakKL_010_SED_4_FD_187542 | JGI IMG/M metagenome (GOLD analysis project Ga0207421, IMG submission 187542) | Alkaline sediment microbial communities from Lake Tanatar, Kulunda Steppe, Russia - 8KL_010_SED (SPAdes) (version 2) | ecosystem: Environmental > Aquatic > Non-marine Saline and...
CATCCCCTTATTTTTTCAGATCTCTTAACACCCTAAGAACATGCAGCCCTTCGTTGTTTTTCCAGCTTCAACATTTTTAGTTTTTTCGTTAGATCATTCACAGGAGGATCGGAATTCGTTTTTTTGTTATGTTCCTCAGATCTGTTTTTTCCGGGACCCCTCCTAGGCCAGTTGTGAGTTATTACCTGTGTTTTACACATGGGCAGCTTCGCTAACCCCCCGCCCCTCTTCACCATGTCTTTCGTTTTCTTTTTCGTTATTTTGAAACAGTAGTTGTTCTTTTGCGTTATTTTAGGAAGATCAATTCTTCTTTTTTTCTTGTTTAGGATGTTGTTAGACGTTGAAGGCCGCAGAAAACTTTTTGTTTTTAGGAGTACTTTGTCTTTTGGCATTGCCCAGTGAGTGATTTTGGAGTTTACTTCGCTGATCATCTTCAAACCCTCAAGATATTGAGGGGTTTGAGATGCGACTGAGTGTGGAGAGTTTTTCCACACGCAGGGAGAAAAGGATGGTGGCAGATCATCGAGTTCGTTCTGATGATATGGGGGCGGAGGTGGTTTTCTTTTATCTCTGTAAGTGTTAGTTCGTTTCATAGAATCACCGATAAGTACATCAGTCAGTCTAGTTTTATTCTTTGTATTGGGCTTCTTTTGATAGTTTCGTTTTTCATTAAAGGCCTAGTAGGTTGGTTTCTCACGTTTATTGTAGGTACATTTTTTGGAGGCATCATAGGCCTTCTTTCATTTATATCATCAAAATCGTCGTCCGGAAAACCATTTTCAAAATTTTTCACGATTCGACCATCCGTATCTATTTTGTACTCAGTCTCGTCCAGAAACAGCGTCATATATTAACCACCATTTCATGGTGTGGTTAAGAAGAGAAAGAGGGTTTGAGTGTGCTTGAAATTAACACGTATCAAAAAAATATTAGAATTAGGAAAGGGGTTTTATTTTGCTTGAGTTGTTTTGGCTTTAACTTGTATCTACTGGCAGGAAGAACGGACTCCCTTCTATCTCTCCATTTAGCAATCTTTTTACTTGTTCAACAGGTTGTACAAACATCTCGTCGTGATAGTTTAGAACTATTGCTTTGGTTGATTTACTCAGAGATAGGAAATATTCGCTTGTACTGAAATCATTTTCTCCGTTTATTTCTGAGAAAGTTACTGTTTCAACTTCGTCGTCGTCAGGATCTATCAATTTTTCGATGATTGATTTGCCGGAGGAGAACTTTTCATCTCCATTATCTAACATAATTGCATTTCCACTCTGACTTTCATTTAGCCAGAGATCGACTTTTAAATAATGCATTTCATTTTTATCAGGTGTTTTTACATTTTCAGGCATAGTTTCACCTCAATTCAATTCATAAAGATTTGAGGAAAAAAAAAAGAGAAAGGGTTTATTGAGGTACAGAGAGATTTACTCCGTTGATTTCTCCTTCTAACAGGCGTTCGACCTGTGAGGCGGGTGCCATAAATTCCACGTTTTTGTTTTTGTGTTCAACGACTATTGCTTTTCCCTTTCTTTTGATGTTCATTTTTACGTCTTTCCATTCTGTTTCACCGTTCCATTTGTTGACAGGTCTTGAGAATGCGACTTCTTCAGCTTCGCCCTCAAGTAGGTCACGTATTTCACCCGCATTTGCGAACACTTTATGCTTTCTATATTTTGTTTTTATTGAGTTTCCACTTTGACTCCTGTTTAGCCAAAAGTCAGTGTCTTGGAAACCACTGTTTTTGGTCTCTTGTTGTTCTTCTTCTATAGCTTCATCAACCTTTCTTATTGTTTCAACATATTCTTTAGATCTTCTTGTGTCTAAGTCGTAATTTATTGGAGGGTTGAATGACGTGGAAGCAATTATGTAAGTTTTTTCTTTCTTTGTATCTTTTTCGTAAGTTACGTTTTCTACATCTTTAGCCATCTCTTTTAGGTTTTTGTGTCTTTCTACCCTTTTTGCAAAGCTCTTGCTAGTGTTTGGCTCAAAAACAGGTTCAAAAGACTTTTCTTCTTTGTTTTTGAGTTCTTCCGGGGCTTTAACATCTTCATTTTCTATTTTGTATCTTTTTTGTTCTATTTCTAGCAGTCTTTTAAGCGTATCTCTAGAGCCCATTTTGCCTAGTTCAGGGTTTCTTGGCCTTTCCCAATTTTTGAGTATTTCTTTGGTTTCTTGATCGAGGTTAGCATCTTCAATCATCTGTTCAACCTTACTGTCCATTTCCCTATTTTCTTCGGCTTGTTTCCATCTTTTCTCACGGATGACTTTATTTATTTGACTTTTAAGCTCGTGAGACGCCGTAAAGCCGTCACCTATTCTAGTTTTCTTTGGTTTTTTGTTTTCTTCTTTATCATCTTTCTCTAACTCTTCAGGGGTGAATCCATCAAGCAGAGACTGTCCTGACTCATTTTCTTCATACACATCTATACTAGCCATTTTGAATCGCCTCGGTTCACCTAGGCGATAAAAAAAAAAGAATGAGATATAGATAAGTAGAAAAAATGTGGAGCATTGGCGAAGAAGATATTTATTCGCCGTACTCCAAATTGCGAGGCTATATAGATGAGAGGTAGGGGAATTGGCAGGTGAGGTAAGCCTGCCTCACCCCGTTTGGTTCGCTGGGAGTTTATAGTGCTCTGTTGCACTTTGCCTGGAGAGGAGAGAGATTATCATAAGACATAAAGTTCTGAGGCATCAGTGGACCCATGTAATCCTCCTTGAACTTTATCCATTGTGTAAGATCGTTCAATATGTTCTCTTTTAAGTTCTCATTGGAGGATTTTTTACCAGTTCTATTGCTTGGATTTTTTGAGATGTAATCACTTATCCCAATCATATGAAATCATTGAAACATGGAATCCACTTTACCCCAGACACAGTTGACTAATTTTTTGGGATCTTTAGGGCGAATGAAGGCAAGGAGCATCAGGAGGTACGATCCTCCTTCCGACTCCAAACCATCGGAGGTCGGAAAAAGGTAAGTAAAAGAGTTATTCATTTTTTCCTTGTAGCTGGTCAAGAACATCATGTGGAGCCACATGATGTAGGAAGCGGGCTATTTTGTTCCAGCCCCTAGAAATCACGAGATCTCCACGTATGGCAGCATCTATCCATCGGCCTTCTTTTAGAGCTTTAGACCAGTGCGTTCCACGTCTATCTTCTCTTATATCTTTGTATAGTGAATGTAAATTGTCTGCAATGTGCTGTGTTTCTTTTTCTGACATTTCAGGAGGGTATTGGCTTATGTATCCCTGTATATCCTTGAGATCTAGCTCATCTTTTTTCCATTTCTTTTTTAGTTCGTCTGTACTTACCATAATTATCACCATTCTGTGTTTAGATCAAGTATGTTTTCATGGAGTCCTACAAACACTTCTTCTTTTACTTTTGGTTTCATTGTTTTTTCAATGATTTTCACGTCAAATACAGGGTAATCACCACTTAAGTCGGTTTGTTTGTAAATCTGTTTGAGTTTTATTCTTGCTGCTTTGTTCCACTGTTCTTTGTCTACGTTCTCTTTTTCGTCCATTTTTATGTTGATTTGTGTTCGTTCTCCAGAATCATCTACTTGGTAGAATATAGGAGTATTATATGTTTCCAGGACCGCAACTTTTTCAGTATTTTCATCCATCATATCGACCTCTCATCTCAAGATGAGGTCAAAAAAGAAAAGAGATCGTTTGAGTTCGTGTTTTTTACTATCTGTATTTTGGTTAGAATGTTTTTCTGTTATGTTTTTATCTTTGCTATTTTCTTTGCTTTTTCTTTTGCAAGTTTGGTCGGGGTGTCACCGTTGGCGTAATCACCGACAAAGCTATGGGTTTCCCAAGAGCAGTTGGTACACGCAAACCAGACCTTGAAACACCCCCCTGCTTCTTTTTTGGTAAAGTATTGAAGTCGGCTTTCATCAGGACATTTTGGACATCGATATTTTTTTGGCAGAGGTGTATTCATGATTATCACTCTTTAATTTTATCAGGGATTACTTGGATTTTATCCAACTCTGGATGATACAGTTCGTGTAGTATTGAATATGCTTTTTCGAACCTGTTAGGTTTTACTACAAATCCACGCCAAGTAAGAGAAAATCTTATATCATCAATGTCTTCAAATTCTTTTTCTATCAGTTTGATCACGTGACTGTTATACATCCTTGGGATTATGAAGGATTTTCGCAGGTTTTTTATTTTGAAGCTGAACATTCCTGGTTTAAACAAGGTTCCATAAGGTTTCTTTCCGTATTCTTCATTAACACCACCCCATATCTGCGAGAGCATATCATATGTTAGTTCGTAAGCTTTGTATTCTTTGAGATGGTTGTTTTTGAGTTCGTCAAGGGTTTCACAATTTTTGATAGTTTCCGAGAAATCACTTTGTTTTTTCATCATTTCGAGATAGAAGCTTAGTTGTTTGGCTATTTTTTTATTGCTTGTATATTTGTCTTTATCCAGTTTATTGGCTTTGAAAACGAATTTTTTGATTATATCTTGTATATATTGAGAGTGGTAGCTTTTTGTAAAGTACCTTTCGATCCTGCCGAAATCGGTTTCTATTTCTTTGGATAATTCGGCATTTTCTGGGATTTCATCTATCACTTTTTTGTGTTTTCCTTCTTGATATTCACTTATTATGATTTGTTCACCGTCAACTTTGGAGAGAGTATCCAGTTGTTTAAAAGAGAACGTTGAGTCTTCACTATCTTTACTGGTGTAGTCGCCTTTTCTTTTCTTTCTTTCTTGGATTATGTTCTGGAATCTTGATTCTATATGTTCCGGGATTGTTTCTTTTTTCACACTTGTTTTATAGTAGGCTTGTCTGTCGTGTATCAGGAGATAGATATCATTTTTTTCGACTACGTTGGCAAATGGGGTTTTGAAATCAGGCGTTTCGAGTATCCAACCTATTTCCTGGGATCTATCCCTTCTCAACACTCTGTATTTTTCTTTTTCGGTGAAGTTATGGTGCTCATTTTTTGGTGATTCTTCTGTAATTGACATCTTTAACACCTTTCTTTTGTTGTATCGTCTATAACGGGTTCAAAATGCCCTCTTCGATACTGGCCCACAGATATACTATAATATCCATCTTCTTCTAGTTGTTCTAAGATGAAATCATCGACGAGCCATTTTTCTTTAGCTTTGTCTATATCGATCACTTCTTCTTCTATTTTTTTGGATTCTATACCAATCCCACAGCGTTCTACTTCTACGTTTATCTTATCAAAACTAAGACTGCTCTCATCCATATATCAATCACATCCTGCTCGCAATGGAATAGGGCAGGAGAAGAGAAAAGAGTCATTTTTCGTGTTCTATTTTACCCCATTTTCCTTCAGATATTTGTTTTCCATATCCTTTGTCTTGTACATAGCCATTTATGATATTAAGTGTGTCACCTGTACTGAATTCTTCTTCAACCATTTCAACATCTTCGTCCCAGAAAACCACTTTTACGCTTCCAGTCCCATCATTTATGGTCACGTTTCGTACTCTTCCTTCGCCGTTACTTTTTTCGAAAGTATAGGTTTGCCCGAGGTTAGTGATTTCTCCTTTCACGGTGGCACTTTTATCTACTTCAAGGTCTTCTATTTTCTTTTTTCCACTATTGTCCCGCCCTTCTTCGGCAACAATTATCCTAGCCGTCACTTCTTCGGTGAAAAGATTATTACTTTTTGTTTTTCTTTTTTCTATTTTCTCTTTAAATTCTTTTTTACTGTATATATCATCAACTTTTTCATACCAATTCATCACTTTTTCATTCATCATTTTCACCTTTGATTTTGTTTTTAGTCTTCTGAGATTATTTCTTTGCAGATAACACCCCAACCAGATGTTTCTGGAACTTTTTTTGGTTTCTTATTTTCAAGAAGGGGATTCATTTTATCTTCGATATCGTTGAGTTTGTATTTGAATTGTTTTGGATGGGTTTTTGCTTCAAGTATAGAAGTTCCTATCTTTTTTAGTTTGTTTGTCATCATTTGGTTCTTTTTTGTGGTTTCTTTAGTATATTTCAGAAACAGAGTAACGTAACGGGAAAAAATATCATTGAACACTTCAAACTCGTTAGCAAGTGGTAATTTGGATTCAGCAATTAGTATTTGGTCAAGCTCATTTTTTGAGACATCGTTCACATCTATTTTTTTGATAACAGGAGCAAGTCTTTTGTGATAAAATGTTAAGAATTCTTCTGGTAGATCTTTATCTGTCATATTTTGGTCACTCCTGATTAAATTCACACTCACTTTTATGGTGTGAGTCTTTACCCTTTGCCATGTCTATTACATACCATTCTTCATCTTCTGTGAGTGCAAAGTCTACTGACCAGTATCCTTCATCGAATTCTTCTGTAACTTTTTCAAGTTCTTTCATCATACTTTCTTTGTGTTCTTCGGTTTTCTTTTTCGTTTTTTTCAATCGTTCTTTCCAGTTTTTGGGCGGTGTTTTGACGTCAGGATCGGTACCAATTTCTTTGGCTAAAGCGATCGTTTCTTTTGCATTGGCTTCCCACTTAGCAATAGATTCTTTGACCCAATAAAAGTGATCGCACTCGTGTTCACCATCTCTGATGAAAGCACGTCGTTCTGCTGCTATTTTGAGACCACCGACAAACCCCCTAAATAAGTACCAGAGGTCGAGCCATTCCCTTATCATCAAGCATTTGTAGGGTAGAGAAAGCATTGGATTTTCTGGCGTGCCTTTCATCTCGTTGCTTGTTATGAGCTCAAATATTTTTTTATCTATTTTTCCTTTGTCTGTTGATGTGAGTTTTGAGGCTTTGTCGATTTTATGTTTTTCTGAGCTCAGATCTGTTCTTATGAATACAGGTGGTCCGTTAAGTTGGGGGATAGTATTGATGACGTCTTCTGTATTCCAAGTTACGGGACAATCTCCTCCATATCCTTCCTCGTGATTTAGTGGGATGAAGATGGTTTTAGGTGTTTTTACACCTGTTGATTTTAGTCGAGGGTACCAATTTAGGGCTGAATTTGGGCTATTTGGAGACATATTTTGGTTTTTCATTTTACTCATTCTCCTATTGGTTTAATTTTTTTCTTTATCTTTTTACTTTGTTTTTATTCATATAGATTACACCATCGTTTAGACCTGCTTTCAAACCAAATAGAGCAGGAAAAAAGAAAGGTTTTAACACGTATTAGTTCAAAGTTCTATGATAATTGTGCCTTCTTGGTCAGTTCTTCTGATGTCGATATCTCTGCTTTCAAGCCTATCTATCACAACATCATGTGGATGTCCATAATTGTTGTCTTCACCACATGATATGACTGCAATATCAGGATTCATAGCGTCCAAGAAATCTCCAGTGGAGGAGGTATATGATCCATGGTGACCGACCTGATAGATATCGAGGTCATAGTCTTCTTCAATGAGAATCTCTTCGATTTCTTCTTCTGCGTCTCCCGTGAACATGGAAGTGTGGTTTTCGTAGTTGACGGTGAAAACCAGATTTGCTTTATGGATATCATTTTCTTCGACAGCTTCGTCATATATGTCTTCAGAAGGTGAGAGTATATCCAGTTTTATCGTTTCAAGGGTGTAGTTTTCACCAGCTCTTGGTGTGATATCTTCTACGTTGTTTTCTTCTATTGCTTCTTCGTATCTTTCGTATGTATTAGTATCGTGTTCGTAACCTGATCTAAATACAGTTTCAACTCCGTAGTTCTCGATGATGGTATCTGCTTCTCCTATATGGTCCGCGTGAGGATGTGTAGTTATTAAGTAGTCAATTTGTTCTATCCCGTTGTCTTCGAGATAGTCTACTGTGTCGGATCTTTGCCAATGCCCAGCATCTATGAGTTTGTTAGCCTCATCTGTTTGTATCAGTGTAGCGTCGGCTTGACCTACATCTATAAAGTGATATTCTAATCCCTCAATTAGGTCATCTTCTTCGTCACCGTTGGTGGGTTCTCCGTTTTCGTCTGGGACCTTATCATTCTCATCGCCGGTTAGTTCATCCTCAAACATAGGGGGTCCATATACTACAGCAACCACGATTATGCCTATAGAAAAGCCAATTTTAAGCAGTGTAGATTTCATATTATCACATCTTTTTGTGTTTATTTATTTCTTCGTTTTTGAGATGAGAGTTTTGTATGTTGCTTAACAACCTCTCATCACACCAGAGGTTAAAAAAAAAGAAAGGGTTTTAACACCCATCTCCGACAGGCATTATGTTTTCAGGATCCATCTTTTCCTTGAGATTTTCTCCAAGTTCAGTGATTTTTTCACCGAAAAGTGTTATATTGTTCAGGTATCTATTTACTTGTTCTACTTCACCTTGGATCTTAAGGGCGTTACCTTCTCTGTTAGATGCGTCTACGGTTTTTATAGATAACGTGTCAGAGTTTTCTTCTGCCATGCACTCTTTCAAAGACTCCAGGAAAAGGTCTCTTAGCGTTAATCCATATTCATCTATTGGCACTTCAACCGTTATATACTTCTTATTTTTTGCCATCTAATTCATCTCCTTCTTATGCTTTTGTAAGGCCCATGAAAGTTTATAGTATTTGCATCCATTTTTGAATGGGAAATTGATCAGGTTATCTAGATAGTAATCACAAGTTTTACAGTTTTTTTGGTATATCTTTCATGGACATCTTTTCGCCTCTCACTTCAAAGGGAGGCTAAATAAAATATAAGAGAGTTTTGTGTGTTGGTTCTATATTATATCAAGGTCTGTCGAGAGGGTCTAGTGATTCTAAAATATCCTTCTCTTTGAGTTCTTCCACTAAGTCTCTTCGGATATCCCAAAGGTTTTTAACGTGTTTGTCTACTTCTTTTATTAGTTCTTTGATCTCTTCCTGTTGTCCTTTCATTTTATATTCCCAATCTCCTGCATCATTGAACTGCATGCTTTCGAAGTTTTTGTCAGAAGTTTTGTTTTTTATCTTTATTATAAAATTATTGAGTGCGGCCATTCTGTTTTCGTCACATCCGATTATGAGTTCTATCATTTCTTCATCAGTTTCTCCAGTTTTGCTATTTAGTTCTCTTAGAATCTCTGTTATATGGAAGTTAGTATCAAGGATGTATTTTTTGAGTAGATTTAATTCAAGTTTTGTTCCATTCAAGGTCATTGTCCAGTCTGGGCTATATTCGACATTTAGGTTTTCTGACCACATTTCAGGGATTTTTTCGACAAAGAGTGGCAACATCATCTTGGCTGATTCAACAGCATCTTTCCCGCGATTTATATCGATTTTATATGTTTCATTCATTCATATCAACCTCTCACCCCAAGAGAGGTTGTAAAAAATAGGAGCAGTAAAAAAAAAGGATGGATTTTAAATCACATATATCCGAGGAGATCCAATTTATGTCTATCACTCGGATGGAACTTGCACCGTCTTATTTCTTTATCTTCGTTTGTCCCCTGTAGGACTAGGTGGTCTTTGGCTTGGCTCACATCTTCGAACCTGAAGAGCCCTTCATCAGGAAGTTTTATTGCAAGTTTGCTTCCGTCTTTGATGACGGCGTAGTTTCTGAGAAGCTCCTTGAGGTATGTTTCGATCTTTTCTTCGTTGAACTCTTTAGTGAAGTGTGGCTGTTTTCTCACATCTTCGGCTGCTCTATCACACATGGGCACCTTGCAGGATTTGTTGTCAGCACGTCTAGAGCGATTTTGATTTTCTTTATCGCAATATGTTACATTCATTTTTTTACCTCATTTAGAGCATTTCTTTTGTTTTGTCTAATATTCAACTCACCCATCTACACCGACCTCTCAATTCATGAAGGGGTCAGGACAAGTCAGCTTTCTGTGGAAACATCAGTTTGTTGTATCGCGGATGATCTGTCCATCCTCTCCGTGCTCTTGAAAGTCCTTTGCCAGCTCGCTCTTTCTGATAGAGTCCTTTATTCCTTCTGCTTTATCTTCCTGGTAAAATTCTACTATCAGAAGGAAATGTTCTTCATTTGAAGAGGGCTCCCATCCCGGGTGAGTATCACGGATATTGGCTTCAGGCACTAACTCTCTTATGCGCCTTTTGACATTGGTGATGTCGCTATCATGTACGATGCCTTCAATGGTGTTGTCTAGCACTATATCCATAAGATTTGCATCTGTTTCACATTCTGGGCAACCATCTAGGGCGCCTCTTTCATCGTGCATGCGTTCTAGATCTTCTTCTTGATAGTAGGACATGCACATGTTGCATCTGATACCTTTTTTTCTTTCAGGACCATTTGATTCACACATATTATTGACCTCTCATATCATATAGGGTCAAAAAAAAATGAAAAGTTATATCAATTCTAGAACATTCCCCGATAATCTAACATCCATTTGTTGAGTCTTTTACTTAGTCTTTTTTTGTCTATCTGTGGGAACGTTTTGTTCTCTACTTTTTTAAAGAGTTTGTTGATGGTTTTGTCATACTCTTTGACTTTTTCATCAGATAGCTTATCTATATCGTTTTGAGCATAATTTACTAGTTCTTCAACTGCTTTTTCTGTTTCTTTCTTGAGTGTATTATTTGTTTCAAGGCGAACCTTCTTTGTGAGAGGGATCATTTTTGGTTCTATATCGTTGTTTTCGAGAACATATAATGATCCAAGAAGACCACGGAACACGTAAAGGTATTTTTTTGATATGGGTGTGAACGTTCCTTTACCTTCCTTTGTTAGCCACCGATTGTAGTTAGATTTTGCCATTCCGTAGTAGTGTTTTGCAGTTCCTTTTTTTGACTCTGAAAGAATGTCTTTTAGCTGGGATATTTTTTGAGGATCACTGTTGTATATTTTGATGTTAGAGTGAATACATTCTAGAACGTTGAAGTTGAGTTTTCTTACCAGTCTGGTGAATTTTTTCAATTCATATGAGACCAGATCGATATCTTTTTCTCCAATTTCATCAACTTCGTATTGAGATTTTGGTGTATTGAGCGTTAGGTATTGTTCTCCAGGAGCAATATGAAAACCTCGCACGTCTATATCACTTGATTCTGAAGCGTATCCATATAGATGGGAGCCTGAAAGAGCATAGTATGCAGGTTTGACATCATATTGCTCTATTTTTTCTTTTATCAGTTGTTTAAGGTTGTCATTGATTTTTGCATTCAAGCTGATCACTCCATTCCTGGTTGGTTTGCCCAATGATGCAGGAATTAGTGGTGAGGCAAAGGCAAAGTGAGAAATCTCTACCCCTGCATCATTTTGAGCCCAACTTTTTCGAGAGGGATTTTCAATCTACGACGTCTATGTTAGACGGGAGATCATCTTTAAATTTTTCTAGAATAGTAGAGTCCAATTCAGTATTAAGTAATTTTCCACCAAACCCTAATGCACCTTCTTTGGCTTCTTTTGGCGTTCTGTATCCAAAATCGGTAAGACCATCACGCACTGTTCCATTTTCTATAGTGACTAAGATGAACATAATGTCTTCTTCGATTGTTTTTGGTTGTTCTTTATATGGTCTTGGGTGATTACACACGTCTAAAGATGTATCCATTCCATTGTAAGACTTGATACTGACGATTGCTTCTTGTCTAAATTTGTCTTCTTCAGGATCTAATCCTCTTCTTTCCATTTCCTGACTGAGAGCCCGACGCATCTCTGGATCTCCTAGGTTTAGACCGTATTCGTTTACTTTATTTAGATAGTAGTTTAACCCCAGCAAATCTTGGTCCGAGTATCCTTCCTTAAAGCTATACATATTTTGACCTCATATCATATAGGTCAAAAAAAAGAGAAAGAGTTCGTATTGGTTCAGACATTTACTCCTTGAGCATATCCATTGTTTGGTCTAGAAGCCAGTCAACATCGTCATCACTGGGGAGATCTATGGAGTCATTATCCAGTTCTTTTTGTAGATGTTCCAAATTTTTAATAGCTGTTCCTTTATCTATTCCATACTCTAGTTTTGTATCAATCTTATCTTGTATTTTTGTTAATTCTCTAATCACCCTACCAATTTCATTGGATAAGATGCGCATTTCTTCTACATTTCCTTGTATTGCTCCATCATCCACTTTCAGTGACTTAACAGGGACCTCTCGATATGAGGCGTCTATATATCCTTCATTCCCTATGAAATGACGGAGAAGGGGCTGTGTCTTCAATCCAGTCATTACAGTTATTTCGTTTTCAACCATATTTTGACCTCATATCATATGGGGTCAAAAAAAAGAGAAAAAATGTGTTTTACTAGGAGTAAACCTTTCTTGTCAATCCACGTCTAAGGAGTTCTTCTTCGATAAGCCTTGTTTTCTTGGAGTCTTCTGATTTTTCAGTTAGGACGTCGTGTTTTTTTGCTTTTTTGATAAGTTCTTCGTTGCTGATCCCTTCAAATTTCTTTTCTGCTTTTCTTTGAAGGCTTTTTTGTTTTTCTTTTTCTTCTTGCCATTCTTCTAACATGTTTCTACTTTCTAATTCGAGTATACAGAGCTGTGCTTTTTGGATGTCTTTCGTGCTGAATATACCTAGACCGTGTATATTTAGGTCCAGTTTCTTGATCTTATTCATCAATTCTTCGTCTGTTAAACTCTCAATTTCTTGTATATCTTTTTCACTTGCTCTGGCAAAGCGTCCAACCACTTTACCATCATCTTTTATTGCGACCCCTTCGACCTTTTCAAGGATTTCGTCTGCTTTTTCTGAGTTCATAATAACACCCTTTAATCATCCTCTTCTTCGTTCATCTTTGCGCTGAGATAGTGGTGGTATAAATCTCGTCTCAGGATCTCTTGAAAATGGTATTCGATCAGTTTGCTCTCAAGGTTTTCATCATCCTCTTGTTCTCTAATGGTCTTGTGGAGTTCTTGGAGCTCAATTGTTCTTGTTATGAGTTCTTCATCATTTAGGTAATCCAGTTTTTCCTTTGTTGTTTCTCTAATTTTCTCTTCATGATCCATATATGATTCAAACTCATCCATCAATCCTCTCTCTTCCAATTCAAGGTAGTAGAGTTGTTCTCTTTGCAGGCTGGAAATACTAACCGTTCCAGCATCCTTAAGCATAAAAACGGTTGATTTAATGCTTTCAAGGAGTTCATCATCACTCAATCCTTCGATTTTCTCAACAGTATCTCTATTGGTTCTTGCAAATGTTGCTTTCACATTTCCCTCATCATCTTTGATGTGAGGGTGTCCAAACCCGTTACAGACATCTTTAGCCTCTTCTCTATCCATATTTTGCCTCCATCTCATGGAAGGCAAAAAATAAGTATTATCTTGTGCTTTTTTAGTCGAGGTAAGAGGTGAATGATATGATATAGGTCTGAATATTATGGTTAAAAAAAAAGGGAGCGAAAGCGAACGGGTTTTAAAAACACCTTTCGAAGCAGGATGCACACAGTTTTTTCTCAATGTTTTCATTGTATCCAACAGTAGTGTTGATGGCGCCACAGACGTCGCATACCATACCCAGTTCTTTGCACATATGTTTTACCAAAAAGTATAGGTTCTCCTCATTAACATCTAATCTAGAAACTATATTCAGGTTCGGATCTATATTAATATCGTTGTCTGAACTATGTGTACAGGCATTTCCTTCTTCATTTATTCCTATAAATCCCATCAATCATCCCTCCTTTCTTCTTTGATCGATATTGTTCCCGAATTGATTATAGAACTCGACCCAATCATACCTACGATGTGTGTTTTTTGCATGGATTATGGCTTTACATTCTTCTTTTTTATCGTTTAGATCAAACTTTAGACCGCAGGGAAAACAAAATATCTCAGAGTCACTACTATTGATGATATCTTTTACATTTTCGAATGGCTCGAAACAACCGATTGAACCTTTTTGTTTTAATTCTTCAGGAGAACTGATCTCCAGTAATCGTCTATACTTTTCATCATTTGTCATGGCTTGACTGCACTTCCCAGAGATATGTGATATAGATTCAAGCGAGTCAGCAGGCGGTATTTCCTCATCTATATTCTTGATGTGCTTGCATAAACCACACACTTGGAAAGTTTCTATATTGTCTTCATTCTTATAAAGGATATTGGCTACATAATATGCCTTACATCCTTTTTTGGAAACATCTATTTTACTCATAGATTTAACCTCTCATTTCATAAGAGGTTACAAAAAGGATCAGGCGTATTCCTTTCTCAATTCAGGTATTGTTAGATTTATGTCGTCCAAGAAGATATGACCATGGTGGTGCATTAAATGCATGATTTTGTCGAAAAAAACCTCTTTATTGAACTCTGAAGTTTTCCATTTTTTTTCTTTTATTTCATCGTATTGTTTTTTGATTTTGTGATAAGTGCCATCATTCCAGCCATGTAATTGGGATATTTTTTGGAACAAGTCTTCTCTGAATTTAGGAAAATCGTGCATCATCGGCTTTAGTATTAGATCGACATCATACCAAGGCACACCGACATTAGCATTAGGAGTGATTGTTTTTCCGTTACTATCTTCAAAGTAAAGAACATCATTTTCCACTTCTTTCAGTTCATCGTATGAAAGGTTACGAAGGTAGGCTGAAATCATTTCCACCAACTCAACTTTTGTAGAATAACATTTTTCCCAGGATCTTTTCATAAAATCTAGTTGTTCATCCTCATCGAGCGAAAAATGATATCCGAGTTTCTTTTTGAGCACTGTTTCCGCAACTCTAAAGGCCTTTTCAAAGTCAAACCATTCAAAAGCATCGTTGACAGAACACCAGTAGAACAACTTGACGATTTTGTCAAGGTTGTCTGTATTCCATTTGAACCCGTACAGGTCCTTGGGTGGGAGTAAATCGTTTCTAAACTGTTTCAAATTCATCTTTAAACCTCTCATTTCATTGGAGGTGGCAAAAAAAGAAAGAGAAAAAGTGTTTGGTCACTCGGTTTTCGGTTCTAAGTACACCATTCCATCAGGGATATGGATCATGATTTCGTCGTGCTCTTTAACGAACGCTCTGTTCTCGCTACCATGAAGATCATATGTCATCCCGTCTTGTCGTGCGGAGTTGATATCA
>Ga0207421_10005075_pt1 | contig 14940 bp, 16 predicted proteins | sample SodLakKL_010_SED_4_FD_187542 | JGI IMG/M metagenome (GOLD analysis project Ga0207421, IMG submission 187542) | Alkaline sediment microbial communities from Lake Tanatar, Kulunda Steppe, Russia - 8KL_010_SED (SPAdes) (version 2) | ecosystem: Environmental > Aquatic > Non-marine Saline and...
TTATGCCGCTACGCAATTAGTGGGAGAACGACCAGAAATAATTGCTGCGGTGACAGTTTCTGCTTACTCATACATGGCTTTGGTACCAATAATCCAACCTCCAATAATCAAAGCATTAACTACTAAAGAACAGCGTAAGGTCCAAATGGGAAAGATGAGAAAAGTAACTAAACTCGAAAAGATCGTCTTTCCTATTGGGGTTACCATCATAGTGGGACTTATAGTTCCTTCTGCTCTTCCTTTAGTAGGTATGTTGATGCTTGGTAATCTTTTCCAGACGTCTGGAGTCATGGATCGGTTATCGGATACAGGAGGAAATGCTCTGATGGATATAGCTACCATAATGCTCGGACTCGGTGTTGGTTTTCTGATGACAGGTAATACCTTCCTAAGATTTGAAACTATTAAGATACTACTCCTGGGTGTTTTCGCATTCGCAACAGCTACAGCAGGGGGCACATTATTTGGCCAGATATACTACAAGATATCCAAAGGAAAGATCAACCCGATGATAGGAGCCGCTGGTGTTTCTGCAGTACCCATGGCTTCAAGAGTAGTTCAAAAGATGGGACAAAAAGAAGACGCTGGGAGCCATCTGTTGATGCACGCGATGGGGCCTAATGTCGCAGGTGTAATTGGTTCCGCTACTGCTGCTGGAATTCTGATAGGGTTATTAGCGTGATAATATGAAAAGCGAATTTGTAAAAAAAGGAGAAGAAAAGAAGAGGGAGGAAGTCAACGGCAAAATCTTTCGCCTGATGCAGAAATCCGATAACATGGAAGCCATAATCGCCGAGTTAGAACCGGGTGTGAAATCGAACGAATACCTCCACGAAGGCGAGGAGATCCATCTGGTGCTAAGCGGGGAAATAGACTATCACGTGGGCGATGAAGTACACAGGTTGGAAGAAGGAGACACACTCTGGCATCCTTCAGATGTGTCACATTATGCTGAAAATCCAGGAGAGAAAAAAGCTTCTTACATCACCGTAAGCTCGCCTCCAACCTTCATGTGAGGGAAGACCATAAAGATATACAGGCTTGAAGAAACTTCTTCTACCAATGAACTAGCTAAAACTCTGTGCGAGAGACAGCGGGAGGACTTCGTAGTCCAGGCAGATAAGCAGACCTCGGGAAGAGGTAGAATGGATCGTTCCTGGGAATCACCTCCCGGAAATCTTTATTTTTCATTATGTACAGAGAAGACGTCTCTCTTACCTCTACGAGCATCGGTAGCAGTTGCTCAGTCATTAGAAGAAATAGGTATTTCAGCTTCGCTCAAATGGCCGAACGATGTCATCGTAGATGAGAAAAAGATATGCGGTATATTAACGGAAGTTGTAGATGACAGAGGTATCATAGGGATAGGATTGAATGTCAGATCAGCTCCTATTGAAGGAAGTATAAGCATTTCAGATTTACTAGAAACCGAAGTATTGCTGGATGATATGATGAAGAAAATCATCTCTAATTTTTATGATATAGAAGATGTGCTAGAAATATACAGGCGTTATTCTTCTACTATAGGAGAGCGTGTAAGGATAAAAACCACAAGTGTGGAATTTGAAGGAGTAGCTATCGATATAGATGAAAAGGGTAGACTCGTCCTTGAAAATGGTAAGAAGTTCATCTCTGGAGACGTGATCCATCTCAGAGAAGAGCCCAGTTAAGACTCACATTTCGATTTCTTCGACAAAGACTTCTCTTTTTTCTTCATCTATAACTAGGTCGATGTTGCCAATCTCATTTTTGTCCCTGCAATAACCATCGATGAATTCCTCTAAAGTGAGCTTTTGAGTTTCATACACAGGAAATAAAGAGGTCTCTAGCGCTTCTTTAACACCATAGGGCAGACCATCGGACCCAAAAACAAGATCCTCGCCAGGGGCAAATCCGACTTCATCTATCAGCATCCTAAACGGATTGTTCTTTTTGAGATACTTTTCTGACAATCTATCGGAGTAATGTTTTGAATCGAGGCTGAAGTTGGGCTGCATGCTGAGAGTTATACCTAAACGTTTTGCCTTCAGAGCTGTCTTTTCATCTATGAATTGAGCGTGTTCAATACGAGTTTTCGGAATTTTAGAACCGTTCCTTTTTATCTTGCTTAAAGTGTCGATTATCATCTCTATTCCCCTATCACCTATAGCATGGACAGCGATCTTGTCTTTCTCTAGACTGAGCAAAGTATCTTTGAACTCTTCCTTTCCATAAACCATTACTCCGTTCCCGCTGTCGAGATATTCTTCATTCAAAGCCGCGGTCCTAGGTCCAAGTGCACCGTCTACAAATAGCTTGATACCTTCTATCTCTTTTTTTGCCCTTTCACTAAGCCCATCGAAGGTATCTAGATCTGCCCAAAAAGTCGTTTTATCCGCGAGTTTTAACTTTTTGAACTTCTCTAGGGTCTCTTCAGAAGGCAAAAGCATGTCATCAGTACTGTAGATACCTTTCTCCAGCAGAAAGTCATTTGTCTTCAAGATCTTGTCTTCAGTTATCCCTTCTATCTCCATCATCAATTTCGAGACCTTCAAAAGGTTGCGCTCGAACCAATCCGGATCTTTCATTTTTTTGATCATATAAGGGTCGTTGAACTTGTCTATTGCTTTTCGTTCTGCTTTTTCATTAAAAACTAAACCGTGTCCAGAAACGTTCCATATGAAGACAGGAGGCATCTCTTCCAATTCAGAATCACTAAAAGAATAGAATGAATCGTTCCAGCCTTGGACAAGGTTCATCTCTTCTCTGGAGCAATGGTCCATTATAGTTAAGATGGCTTCATCTTTATCTTGGATGCTAGAAAGGTCCACACAATCTAAATAAGCCGCTCTACCGCTGAAGTGTGCGTGATGATCGTGCAATAAAGGAATAGTCTCTTTCCTCTGCATTTTGACTCCTCAATAGAAAGAGAAAAAGAACAAAGGATATATTAATAGATTTGTAAATTAGCTTTCATCTATGACTACAGAATTGAAAACGCCATCTATAGAAGACTACGAGGACATTTTGCAGCTTTGGGACAAAGCAGGACTCCCGTATAAACCTGAAGGCAGAGATACGCGGGAGAATATAGAAAGAGAATTAGAAGAACATCCAGAGTACTGGATCGGTGCCTACGAAGAGGATGTGTTGGTCGGCATCGTTTTCGGTACCGATGACGGAAGGAAGGGATGGATTAACCGGTTAGCGGTAACCAAGGAGTACAGAGGACAGGGCATAGGAAGAACTTTGGTAGAAGAACTGGAGCAGGTGTTCGAGCAGAAGGGCTTCAAGATATGGGCCACTTTGATAGAACCGGACAATCCTGAAGCGATGGATTTTTTCGAACATCTAGGATTTGAGGATAAAAATATAAAGTACTATTCTAAGAGAGAAAGTAACAAAGTCTAATTCTCGAGTCTGTCCATATCGTCCAGCTCTTTTAAAGAGGCTTTATCAGGTTCAGCCACCGTGAACGCTATAAAGAAACCTCCCCCTACCCCCACGACCATCGCCATGAAGAAAGGCCAACGAAGCCCCATCAGATCGGCTACAGCCCCTCCTAAGAAAGAACCAGTAGCGAAAGCTGCATTCTGAGCAAAGTTGTAGACCCCCATCATCTTTCCTCTATGTTCTTTTAAAGAGAGGGAGGAAACAAATGCGGGAAAAGATGGTCTTGCTAGAGCCCTTCCCACGGTGTACATCCCCACTGCAAACATAAGGAAGAGAAAACCGGTCGAAAGGCCGATCACACCTGAAAATATCGCTGAAAAGATTATCCCCGTAAGAATCAATTTTTTTCTCCCTATGCGGTCGGAAAGGCTACCTGCGGGGAACATGATGAAGACTTGAACAATACCTATAAGAGTGAATAGAAGGGAAATTTGAAAAGACGAGAGAAAGAGGATCTCGTTTCCAAACAAAGACAACATCGACCAGACCATAGCCAGCCCAAAAAATACGCTGAATGATCCAACTGTAAGACCCAAAAATATCTTGGGGAAAGGAGTTATCTTTTTTATATAGTTCCAAATCCAGAGAACGCTTCCAGATGGAATCTTCAAGATCCTCTTTGGATGGAGATTTTTACCTAGTGACTCGAAATCGAGCGATGAAGGGAAACTTCTCTTCTTACTTGTACTCTTCCTTTTAGATCCTTCATAAGATTCCTTGACACCGAGAAACAATAGGATACCGCTCATGGCAGCTAAACCAGAAGTAAAGAAAAAGGGAACTGATAGAGAATAATAGGTCGCTATAACACCACCTAGCAGTGGACCGAAAGCGTTTCCGCTAGCGAAGGACATGGAGTACAGCCCCATCGCTTTTCCTCTATCTTCCTCTCTAACTATATCTCCTATGTAAGTCATAGCTACGGGCCAGACTAGAGCTGAAGCCGCTCCTTGTCCTCCTCTGTAAATGAATAACTCAGGTAAGGTATCTGCTAGTCCGAACAAAGCCATAACGATCATATAAACGAACATCCCTCCGACCATCACCGGTTTTCTGCCGTACTGATCGGCGATATACCCCCCGACAGGGGCGACGACGATCTTGACGATAGAAAACACACCTAGCATTAGACCGATATGGGTCTTTGTCGCGCCTGGAAACTCCGCAGCATAGAGCGGAAGGAGAGGCATAACAAGACCGAAACCCAACATGCTCACGAAAACAGCGAAGATTAGTATCAAGAGCTCTCTATACTTCAAAACGACCTTGAGATCAGATAAGACACTTTTGATACCGAACGGTTCCTGTTCTCGCTCTGCCATCTTTTTTTACGATAAAAATAAATTACTTAAACATTTGCATTATGATACAAACAACTTTTTCATACCTCCTTTAATTAGGTATAACCATGAGCGAGAAACTCGATATCGTTAATGAAGATGATGAAATAGTAGATGTTAAAACTAGAAAAGAAGCACATGACAAAGGATTGAGGCACAGGAGCGTGATGTTCTTCGTATTCAATCCCGACGGAAAATTATTGATGACACAGAGAAGCGATGATAAAAGATTCTATCCAGGTCACTGGAGTGTTGTACTGGGAGGACACGTTACCTCGGGTTTGAATTACGACGAGGCGTTGGAGAAAGAGATGGAAGAAGAGATAGGCTTGGTGGGTGATTACGAAGAAATAGGATCCTTTATCAAAGAGATAGAGGAAGAAAAGGAGAACGTGAAATTATACAAAGTGGAAGTAGATCCAGAAAAGATAGAGTTGTCTCCTATAGAATTCGAAAGAGCCCGATTTATCAGTCAGGAGGAAGTAGAAGAGGAATTGAAGGATAAGGATATAGTTCCAGAGACTGAGCAGGTTTTAGAGATCTTAAATGATAGTAGCTGAGTCATTGATCTAGTAGGTCAGCCTTGATAAAGAACCCAAGGCGAAAATATATAATACTTCTTTCCTTCCTCATTTAGAACGATGGATGAAAGACTTGAGGATGTTAAACCCACTCGGATGGAACTCCTTCGGATCAGGAAGAGGAAAATCTTAGCTGAGAACGGCCATGATCTTCTCAGCGAGAAGAAAGATGCTCTTATAAATGAATTTTTCCAGATAGTTGATAGAAGGAGGGAGCTCAGGGATAAATTAGAAGAGAGCCTCAAAGAGAGTTTTGAAAGTTTGATCGAAGCCCAGATGGTGATGGGTAGCGGAGATATACACTCGATAGCCCAAGGAGCTAAGAAGATGGACGGTTTAAATATAGATTCAAACAATATCATGGGGGTCAAAGTTCCTAAGTTGGGGCTAGAGGTTCCAGAGGAAAAGTTTTATGGTTATACAGAAACTTCCGTAAGATTGGATGAAGCGGTCGAGAGTTTTAGAGAGTCCCTGCAGGTTGCACTCCAACTTGCAGAAGTGGAGGGCAAATTGAACAGATTATCCGAGGAGATCGAGAAAGCGAAACGAAGGGTGAACGCTTTGGAGTACAATTACATACCTAAGCTTGAAGCCACCATAAAATATATAGAGAGACAGTTGGAAGAAAGAGAGAGGGAAGATTTCTTCCGCAGAAAGAAGATAAAATCCATGATGGAAGAAGAATCTTGAACAGCCGGTGATAGGCTGAAAGAATTGATAGAAAAATATTTCAATAGTCCTGATAAAAAAGCAAAACTGTATCTGTTAATAACTATAGGTCAGATATGGGCGATCATAGCTATAATTTTAGGTTTTATCGTCTTCGCGTATTTTTTATTAAGGAATCTAGGTATATTAGGAGTGATGATATGATAGAAATAGATCTTGTGGTTAAAAACATAGCAGAGCTGCACACCCTTCGGGGACCGGATAGGCCTAGAAAGGGGAGGGAGATGGGAGATACGGGAACGATAGAGGATGGTGCTCTCGCCGTAAGAGGCGATGAGATAGCTGCGGTTGGATCTTCGAAAGAGATCAAGAGAGAATATAAAGGAAAGAATGAGATCGATGCTTCCTGTAAGACAGTTATCCCTGGATTCGTGGATCCTCATACTCATCTGGTATTTGCAGGTTCTAGAGAAGAGGAGCTGGTGATGAAGATCGAAGGTAAAAGTTACATGGAGATATTGGAAGAAGGCGGAGGTATACTAAGTACCGTTAGATCGACAAGAAGAGCATCTAAAGAAGAGTTGAAAGAGCAATCTTTGAAAAGATTGGATCATATGCTCGATTACGGCACTACTACAGTAGAGGCAAAGAGCGGTTACGGATTAGATAAGGAAAACGAGATCAAATCGTTGGAGGTGATAAAGGAACTGGACGAAGAACATCCTGTGGATCTTGTATCTACCTATTTAGGAGCGCACTCTCTTCCTCCCGAATATGATGAATCGGAAGAATATATCGATTTTTGTATCAAAGAGGTCTTACCGGAAATTATAGAGAGAGATCTTGCGGAATACTGCGACGTTTTCTGTGAGAAAGGGATTTTTTCTGCAGAGGAGAGTAGAAGATTACTAGAAGCCGCGAAAGAAAGTGGATTGAAACCACGTGTTCATGCGGATGAGATAGAAAATATAGGCTGTAGTAAGATGGCTTCGGAGATAGGAGCGATCTCTGCAGAACATCTCGTTAAAACAAGCGAGAGAGACATAGAGAAGATGGCAGAATCTGGTACTATCGGAATCCTGCTTCCAGGCACTCCCTTCATGTTGATGGATGATGAATATTCTCCAGCTAGAAAGATGATTGAAGAGGGTATGGCTCTAGCTCTTGCTACCGATCTAAACCCGAACTGTTGGACCGAGAGTATGCAGTCCGTTATCACTTTGGCTTGTTTGCAGATGAAGATGACTCCTAGTGAGGCATTGACCGCAGCCACTTTCAACGCTACCAGGGCTTTAGACAGAGAAGATGTGGGCATTCTACAAGAAGGCAAAAAAGCTGATTTTTTGATACTTGATGTGCCTAATCATATGCATATCCCATACCAGTTCGGTATTAATCTGGTGGAAGATGTCTATAAATCCGGTAAGAGAATCGATCGAACGGTTTGAACTGCGAAAAGATTATTAAGTTATAAATATCATAGTTTATCGAGTTGGTTTGAGAGATGGAACAGAGTGAAAAAAAATCTTTATTGGGTAAAATTAACCACTGGACGAGAAAAGTTAGAAGATCTCGTTATTCCATTCCAATATATGTACTGACCGTATTTTTGGCCTCGATATGGCTAATATTCATCAATCCATGTTTGATGAATATTTTATTACCGATTTTTGCTATTCTAATACCATATAAGCTGTACGACGAAAATAGTCTAAAGAAATTGTTGGTAGTTGGTATCGCTGCTATAATTCTTCTTGCCTTTACTATGGGCGCTTATCATGTTGGCATCCTCTATGATCAGCCAGCTAGGGAACTTCGTTCCGGACCTGGAGCTCTTCAAAATGGTACTATCGAACCGATCTATGGAGATTCAAATACTGAATTCAAATTCACCATTGAGGTTAACCTTACCAGAGCTAGCACATCTATGGAGAATATAAAACTTTATGCCAATATCTCGTATGCTGAGGTAGAAGGTGTCAGGCGAGAAGATTATGAGGGTTATGAGATGGAACCGGCTAATGATAGTGACGATGAAAGCGATATCAAGGAATTTGAAGTTGTAGTCAGTGGTCTTCCAGAAAGACTATTTAATCACTATTTTTCCCTGAGAAAAGACGTACCTGTAGAAGAAGATGATTTTTCATGGGAGAGAACATCGTTGGGTTTTGGTCCGGTGACTCTTGAGAGAAGAACGGCATTTGGGATGATTACGCTCCAACAGAGCTTTTCTACTTCCGTTTTCTTCTTACTCGGCATGGGTCTCTTATGGTTGAAAAAACGCATGGATAGAAGCGTGGTCGAAAGCACAGAGGGGTTGGAAGAAAAAGAAGAGGAACTGGAGGATTCCTGTCCTGATTGCGGACATCTTTTGGAGGGTAAAAAAGAATGTGATAGATGTGGCTGGATAAAAGAGCCTGAAGACGAGATGTATGACGACGAGGGAGAGCCGGGTTGAAGAAAACCTTTGAGAAAAAAGTTAAATCTATTAGAAACATTTCTAATGTAAAATAGGAGTTGAGATAATATGGAATTGGAGAGAGTGAAGGTGGAAAAAGAGGAAGAGACTAACGTGATCATAGGCCAGAGCCATTTTATAAAGACAGTTGAAGATATCTATGAAGCCATGGTGACTTCCGTACCGAACGTGAAATTCGGTCTTGCTTTTTGTGAGGCCTCAGGAGACAGATTTATCAGGTATGACGGAACAGATGAAAATCTAAAAGATCTAGCTGTAAAGAACGCTGAAAAGATAAATGCTGGGCATTCCTTCATACTGATGATGGAAGATGCGTTTCCGATAAATGTTATACAGTCTTTGAAGGAAGTTCCAGAAGTATGTAGAATTTATTGTGCGACCGCTAATCCTTTAGAAGTCATAGTGGCTGATGCTGAGAGTGGTAGAGGTATTTTAGGTGTGATCGACGGCAAACCTACCGTTCAAGTTGAAAGTGAAGAAGATAAGGAATGGAGAAAGGAGTTCTTACAAGAGATAGGTTATAAGCGCTAGGCACCGAACTTTTCAGTTCGATCGGCGAGATCCTTAAGTATATTCAAAAGGTCTTTGCCTTTAATCCTATTGAGACCGCCTCTGCTGCAGGCTCTTTCATTAAATTCATTGACATCATCGGTTCTAACATCTCTCCCCCAGATCGTGAGAGGCAGTGGATCTCCGCTGTGATCTTTGACAGTTACTGGGGTGGAATGATCTCCGGTGATAGCTATATAGGTATCTTCAAGTTCATCTAACGATCCCAACGAAGAATCTATTTTTTCGATGAAGTCAATCTTTTCTTCAGGTAATCCGTCATGACCAGATAAATCACATCCTTTGATATTGACGAGCATAAGATCATGATCTTTTAACGCTTCTACAGTAGCTTCGATGACGGCTTGAGGATCTGTATCTAAACCGCCTGTAGCTTCCTTCACTTGCAAGATATCCATACCCGCTAGGGAGCAAACTCCTCTGACCAAAGGTATTCCTGAGATAGCTCCCGAAATTAGACCGTGTTTCGATTCCATATTCTCTAGATCTGGAACTTTACCCCCTCCTCGAGGAAGAATTATATTTGCAGGGACCTCACCTTTTTCTTTCCTCTCAAGATTAACGGCATGATCTGAAAGCACGTCTATAGATTTCTCCACGAAATCATTCAGTAATTCTGCAGTTTTCTTATTTTCCGCTGAATCTTCCAGCGGTTCTGCTTGATGGAATTCAGTACCTATATCATGAGGATCGATATCAGTAACCTTACCGCCCAGTCCTTCTCCTTTGAACACTAGAACAGCTCTATGTTCCACGGCCTTTTCAAATTCAAAATCGACATCTACATCTATGGTCCGGATGGCTCTCGCTAACTCGTCGGTTCTTTCTTTTATCCTTCCGGCTCTTCTATCGACTATCTTTCCTTCCTCTAACGTTGCAAAGTTACACCTAAAAGCTACATCTTTTGGGTCGAGATGCATGCCTATGCCGGCGGCCTCGAAAGGACCACGCCCTTTGTATACCTTGTAGGGATCATAACCTAATAGAGCTAGATGGCCGGTATCGCTGCCCGGTCTTATACCGGGTGCAATAGTATCCATCAATCCGTTCTGTCCCATTTCTGCAAATCTATCTAGGTTTGGAGTTTCTGCAGCTTCCAACGGAGTTTTTCCTCCCAATTCTTTGACTGATCTATCACCAATACCGTCCAATATCAACATCAATATATTACCAGACATACATTATACCTCCAAATATTATTGCGGAGATTGAAATCGCAAGCAGATTGACAAGGGATTTGTTAAGTATGCCTCTTTTTTCCAAAGTGGCTCCCAGAACGCTATCGATCTGACAACTCAAAAATCCAACGAAAGTTCCGAACAACAAAATTTCAATCGAGAATGTAGTCATATCAGTGAAATAAAAAATGAGCTGAGCTACAATGAAAGTATAGACTGAACCGATCAACGCCCATAGCTCCCCATAGGCAGATATGCCTCCATTAGTACCGGGTTTTACCCTTTCAAATGTAGTTATGAGATAGACTTTTTTCGAAGCCATACCTATTTCAGACGCTAGAGTATCTGAAGCCGCAGCCGCGATGGCTAGAACGAACAGTGAAACAGTGAATTTTGAGTTTAAAAAACCAAAACTCACCAGATTACCTGAGTTATAAAGCGAAAGTACGATAAGTGGTACAGCTCCGTTAGCTAGCACATTGGTCCATCCTCTTTCACCTTTAAAGCCCTCATGCATACCTCTCTCTCTTTTATAGTTGAATTTATACTTGGTAGCGATGAAGGCACTCGCAAGGAATACTAGTAAAAGTATTATCAAAGACAATCCTCCTTGAAGGGCGATAAAAAGACCTATAAAGAACGCCGTTAGGGAGCCATCGGCATTCAACAGCCCTTTATAATAAGTGATAAACCCGAGGGCGAAACATATGACAAATATTAGAGTGATTCTGAAAATACCCATTTGGATAAATTAAACCTCCGCAGGATATAAATCTTATGTTTTGTTTTAAGTATGTGATGAGAGATGCTAGAAGAGCCTCTAACACCTTTGATAGAATAGCCGACCATTTCGATAAAACTAGAAACAGACCTTGGAAGGAGGTGACTGAATTTCTAGAGAATTGCGAAGGTTCTCTTCTCGACATGGGTTGCGGGAACGGTCGACATCTTATGGAGGCTGTTGAAAGAGGTTTAGAAGTTTACGGTGTCGACGCTTCTATCGAACTTCTTCGCATCTGTGAACAAAAGATAAAAGAAAAAGTAGAACTGGTTAGAGCAGATGTGAAATCTTTACCGTTTGAAGATGGATCGTTTGACAATATAATTTACATAGCGACCATCCACCATTTGAAAGAAGGGCGTGTTAGAAGTCTAAAGAAGGCAAGAAGAGTTTTGAAAGATGGGGGGGAGATACTGGTTTCGGGATGGGCTAGAGAACTCGATAGGTGGGATTTTAAAGACGAAGAGCAAGATGTCATAGTTCCATGGCACAGAGAAGATGGCGAAGTTATCGATAGATTTTACCATCTGTACCGCCTAGAAGAACTTCGAGAAGACGTGGAGAAGTCCGGTTTGAAAGTGGTAAAAGCTTACCATTCTAAAGGTAACAATTACGTTGAGGCAAAGAAAGTGTAGAGACGGACAAAAATTTATATCATTTACTTCACTCGGAATAGATATGCGGCGAGTAAGATTTAAAGATCGAGCTGGTTCCGTAAGAGTCGGCGAGTTGATAGGAAACAAAGTAAAGTTCGGTGGTAGAGAGTACGATTTTGAAAACGTAGATATCTTACCTCCTTGCCAGCCGACAAAACTGGTCTGCATAGGTTTGAACTACGAAGATCATGCAGAAGAGACTGGACAAGAAATCCCTCAAAGACCTAAGCTGTTTTTGAAACCACCTAACGCCCTCGCTGGACATGAAGACACTATCAATCTTTTCGAGGATAAAGAAAGGATCGATTATGAAGCGGAACTTGGTGTCGTTATAGGAAAACAGTGCAAGAACGTGGAAAAAAAGGATGCCATAGACCATTTGATGGGTTTCACTTGTGTTAATGATCTTTCTAACAGGGAAGATCAGAGGAAAGAACAGAACTGGGTGAGAGGTAAAGCCTTCGATAACGCTGCTCCGATCGGTCCAATAGTGGCGAGCCCTGACGAAGTGCCTGAAGATGCGGAAATAAAGTCGATAGTCAATGGCGAAGTAAGACAAAAGTCAACTATAGACCAGCTAGCTTTTTCTGTATCCGAGTTGATCGAAGAGATAACGAGTTACCTTACTTTAGAAAGAGGCGATATAATCTCTACTGGAACGCCATCTGGTGTAGGTCCCATCGAAGATGGGGATGAGGTAGAGATAAAGATAGAAGGCATCGGTACATTACGAAATCGATTTGTAAAATCTTGATAGGAAGTAAAAAGAGATATACTGGGCAAAATTTATAATATACTTATACTACCTTGGAATAGAAAATAATGTCCACTAAAGAACAGATCGAGGAACTAAAAAACGCAGAAGATCTCCTTATAGTCGCACACAATTACCAGATAGGGGATATTCAAGATTTGGCCGATTTTATCGGCGACTCTTTTGGACTGGCACAGAAAGTGAATGAATTAGATGTGACTAACATTATTTTCTGCGGTGTGGATTTCATGGCAGAATCCGCCGCCATCTTAAATCCTGAGAAAAGGATCATCCTCCCTGATTTAACTGCTGAATGCCCGATGGCGGCGATGGTAGATATAGATGAACTAAGGGGATACAAGGAGAAAAATCCTAAAACTGCGGTTGTTTCCTACGTCAACACAAATGCCGAAACTAAAGCTGAATCCGACGTCTGCTGTACTTCTTCCAACGCCGTAAAAGTAGTGAAGAGTCTAGACAATCAAAAAGTCCTCTTCCTACCCGACAAAAATTTAGGCCATTATATCAAAAGATTTGTTCACGATAAGGAGGTGGATGTTTGGGATGGATTCTGTGCCACTCATGACAAAATCTTACCCGACGACCTGCGCAGGTCTATGGAGGAGCATCCTGACGCTGAAGTCGTTGTGCATCCAGAATGCAGGCCAGAAGTAGTTGACATGGCTGATTATGTGGAATCGACTGCTGGCATATTGGAGAGGGCAAAGAGAACTAAAGCCGATGAGATGATCATCGGGACTGAAAAAGAGATGGGATATAGATTGAAAAAGGAAGTCCCAGATAAAAAATATTATTTTCCAGCTGATCCTACGTGTACAAACATGAAAAAAATAACATTGGAAAGCGTTCTAGAATCGATAAAAACCAAAGAACCTGTTGTCGGGGTGGATGAAGAGGTGGCTGGGAAGGCTGTGGAACCTTTGAGAAGGATGGTAGAGATAGGTAGAGGTTGATGTGTTAATATACAATCGATGTTTTGTAAATTGAAAAATTTACTAATTACAGATAGCAGATGGAAGAATTTACATATAGTATCCAATATAGATAACACTTAAAAGGGAAAAATATGAACGATATCGAAGTCAAAAAAGTGATCAGAAGGGCTATAGAAGAAGACATAGGGACTGGAGATATCACAACGGATAATATGATAGAGAATGGTAGGAAGGTTGAAGGTGTGATCACTGTAAAGGAGAAGTCTGTTGTAGCAGGTTTGAAAGTAGCCGAGTTGGTATTCAAAGAAATCGACTCCGAAGTAAAATTCGAACATATGAAGAATGATGGTGACCTAGTCAAAGAAGGGGATAAGATAGCTTCGGTATGGGGAGAGATAAGCTCGATACTCAAAGGTGAAAGGCTCGCCTTGAACTTCCTTCAAAGGATGTCTGGTATAGCTACGAAAACGAGAAAATATGTAGATAGGGTAAAAGATTATGATGTTAGAGTGACAGATACTAGGAAAACTACTCCTACTCTACGGGACTTCGAAAAAAGGGCAGTTAGTCTAGGAGGAGGCCACAATCATAGGATGGGCCTTTACGATGCTGTACTTATCAAAGATAATCATATAAAATCGGTCGGCACTATCGGTGAATCTATAGAGAGAGTTAGAGGAAAAATACCGCACACCACAAAGATAGAAGTCGAAGTCGAAAGCATCGAAGGAGTGAAAGAAGCTCTAGATAACGACGTGGATATAATCATGTTGGACAATATGAGTTTGGAAGATATGGAAAGAGCCGTAAAGTTGATTGGAGGTAACGCTATATCGGAGGCTTCTGGAAGTATCACTCTCGAAAACATCGAAGAGGTAGCAAAGACTGGAGTTGATGTGATCTCTGTGGGAGCATTAACCCATCAAATAGAATCGATAGATATCGGGTTAGATGTGAAATGAACTGAGTTATATATTCTAAAACTTTAGAGATGAGAGAATAAGATAAGGTTGTGATCGAGTGAAGATAAGGACCCTAGGATTCATTGCATTGATCATGGTTGTGTTGAGCGTGGGTGTGCCTTATACTATACTAGGACATATACCAAGATTTTGGGCGAGTTATCTTTTCTGGACTGTTTTGACCTGTATAACTATCATTATTGGATATCTTCATTTGAGAGAGTGGGGCGATAAGAGATGAATCCCATATACATAGCGATAGCGCTTGCCATCTGGTTTTTAGTGGGTGTACTGATAGCCTATAAGGCTAGAGAGTACCTCGGCAAGGGGATGCCCGAGTTCTTTCTCGCGAATAGAAAGCTGGGCGGTTTTATCTCCGGCATGACTTACAGCGCAACCACGTTCAGTGCATTCATGATGGTTGGTTTGGTCGGATTAACGTACAGTACAGGTGTAGGGGCGGTTGGCTTTGAGATGATCTATATCATATTCACCATCTTGCTTTTGATAATATTTGCGCCTAGGTTTTGGGTCGCTGGAAAAATATACGATATAATAACACCTCCTGAATTGATAGCTAAA
>Ga0207421_10005076_pt1 | contig 14934 bp, 11 predicted proteins | sample SodLakKL_010_SED_4_FD_187542 | JGI IMG/M metagenome (GOLD analysis project Ga0207421, IMG submission 187542) | Alkaline sediment microbial communities from Lake Tanatar, Kulunda Steppe, Russia - 8KL_010_SED (SPAdes) (version 2) | ecosystem: Environmental > Aquatic > Non-marine Saline and...
AAAACCTTTTGTTTTCGTTGACAGCAGTCTTCGAACATGCTAACTTTATACTACTTGAAAACATGAATGATTAGATTAAACCTGCAGCCCTTGCAATATTAACTGTCTAAATTGAAATGAATCGTAGCAGGAGCCTTATTAAATTTACTGAAAGGATGGTCGTTGTGAACAAATTAAAACTGGGCCTGCCTGCAGGCAGCCTTCAGAGCACAACCCTGGAAATATTTAAAAAAGCCGGGTTTAATATTCAAATAGGGGAACGTTCGTATTATCCTTATGTAGATGATGACGAAATTGAATGTGTTTTGATGCGGGCACAGGAAATACCCAGGTATGTTGAGGATGGAATACTGGATGTGGGGCTTACCGGTAAAGACTGGATTTCCGAAACCGCTGCTGATGTGCGGGAGGTAGCAGACTTAAATTTTTCAAAAAGCGGCCTGCGTCCGGTGCGGTTAGTTTTAGCCGTGCCAAATGATTCGGAAATTAACCGGGTAGAAGACCTGGAAGGAAAGCGGATCGCTACCGAACTGGTAGGAACTACCCGCCGCTACCTGGAGCAAAAGGGGATTAATGCTTCCGTTTCTTTTTCCTGGGGAGCAACGGAAGTTAAGCCACCCCTGCTTGCCGATGCTATTGCTGAATTAACCGAAACCGGACGCTCCCTTAAAGCCAACCAATTGCGGATAATTGAAACTATTCTGGTTTCTACTCCCCGGGTTATCATGAACCATGACAGCTATGAGGATTCCTGGAAGAACAAAAAAGTGGAGCGCATGGTTACGCTTTTGGAAGGGGCGTTGCTGGCCGAGCAGAAGGTCATGCTCAAGATGAACGTGCACAGCAACAACCTGGGCAAGGTAGTTGAGCTGCTGCCTGCATTGCGTAAACCGACAATTTCCCATCTTTGTGCTGATGAATGGGTGGCGGTGGAAAGTGTGGTAGAGGAGAGAAAGGTTCGCGATTTGATTTGTGAACTTAAGGAAGCCGGGGCCGAAGGGATCCTTGAGCTTCCGATGAATAAAATTATACCTTGAGTTTTTAAAGTAACTCAATGAAAAGAGGGGAAAACCATGGAAAATGAAGTGAAAGCATATCCCGGCAGGTGGGCCGGGATTATGAAACCGCAGTTGCTTTTGGGGGTAATTGCCGTTCTGCTGGTTGGTGTAATCATTTTGGGAGTAGTTTTGCTTCAACAACCGCAACCAGGTAATGATGCAACGGTGGTAGCGGTGGTTAACAATGAAGAGATTTCTGAAGCAGATTTATTTGAAGCTATGTACAGGCAGGGTGGAAGGGAAGTTTTAGAACAGTTGATTACGCGCCAACTGGTTTTAGAAGAAGCTGAAAACCTTGGCATTACTGTTAGTAAGGCAGAGCTGGATCAAGAAATCGAAAAGATAGTTGAAGAGAGCTTCCAGGGTTCTGAAGATCAGCTGATGATGGTTTTGGAGCAGTATGGGCTTACCATGGAATCGTTCCGCGATGATACCCGGTTAAATATATCGGCCCGCAAGATCATTGAAGAGCAAAGCGATATTTCAGAAGAAGAAGCCCGGGATTTTTTCGAGGAAAATCAAGGGCTATTCGGAGAACCTGAAGAGGTTGAAGCAAGGCATATCTTAGTTGACACCAAAACCGAAGCGGAAGAAATAGCTGCTTTGCTTGAGGAAGGAAGCGATTTTAAAGAGCTGGCGGCAGAATACTCCACCGATGAGTCAAACCGGGAAGATGGCGGTAATTTGGGCTATTTTGGCCGTGGGGCGATGGTTGAAGAGTTTGAAGAGGTAGCATTTTCTCTTGAAGCAGGAGAAATAAGTGAGCCGGTGGCTACTGATTTTGGCTATCATATTATTGAAGTCCTTGATTACAGGGAAGAGGTGAGCCCTGATTTTGAAACGGTTCAAGATCAGGTGATCGATACAATGATTGAACAGCAGCTGCCGTCTGCAATTAATGATTTGATTCAAGATCTTCGCGAAGAAGCTGAAATTGAATTCCTGCTTTAAACGGGTCTAAGGCCGGCGCAGGCCGGCCAGCCTGGAAGCGGTGTTGTGGGCCTGGATCTCGACAAAATCATCCAATATTTCAAGGTGATTATCCTGGTGGCGGTAAGTTAGGGCTTTTTGAAGCAGGTAATCAGTCATCCAGGGATTTTTGGGGAGCAATGCCCCGTGCAGGTAGGTGCCGATTACATTTTTGTAAACGGCACCTTCTGTTTTATCGCTCCCGTTATTGCCATAGCCTTTTATTACTTTGCCCAGAGGCTTAGTTTCGGGACCAAGGTAAGTTCTACCGGCATGATTTTCAAAGCCGGCAAGGGTTTGGGGCGGCTCCCAAAGAGAGCATTTAACCAGCGCATTGCCAATTAGCCTGCCCCGGCCGGGTTCTGTATAGAGGTCTATGATTTCCAGGCCGGCGATGTTTTCTCCTTGAACCGTAGTATAGTAGTGTCCAAGCAACTGGTAAGAGCCGCAAACAGCAAGAATAGGCATTCCGTTTTCTACGGCATGTTTCAGATCACGGTCTCTTTTCTTTAAATCTTCAGCAACCAGCTTTTGGTCGCTATCCTGACCGCCGCCCATAAATAGAAGGTCGCAGTGGCCCAGGTCGATTTTTCCTCCCGGATCTACCCCGATTATGTTCACATTAATGCCGCGCCGGTAAGCGCGCTGGTAAAGAGCTAAAATATTGCCGCGATCCCCGTAAAGGTTCAAATAACCTGGGTAAAGGTGGTAAATATTTATGGTTCTCATTTGTTAATTGCCTCCCGGTCCCAATACGATTTTCCAAGGCCCAAACGATTTAAGTCCTTGTGCATTTCAAGCATGGCGGTATAATTTGGCAGGATGAAAAGCTTACCATTCGGTTTTGTGTATTGCAAAGAAAGGTGCAGTGCTCTATGCAAGTTTTCTTCCACCTCTATTTTACCAGAGTCCAACCCGGCATATTTCAGGCGAACAGCCATATCCCAGGCCCGGATCCCGGATACAGTAATATTATTTAATCTTTCCTGGTGTTTAAGCAGTTGTTCAAAATCTACATCCCACAACCAGGATATGTCGGTTCCATCGGCAATATTGTCATTTATGGCAATCAAGAGATCTATTTTGCCTTCCTGGTTAAGAATGGTGCGCAGTACTTCGTTGGCTCCAACCGGGTTTTTAACCAGGGCCATGATAATATTTTTTTCTTTGTAATGGAATTGTTCCATCCTGCCGAAAGAAGGGACGGCCTTTTGCAAAGCTGTTGCAATTATATTTAAAGGAATCTCAAGGCCCCGTGCGCAGGCAACGGCAGCGAGGATATTATATAGGTTATAGGTGCCAAGCAAGGGCACAGTGGTTTTAAATGACTTTCCGGCCACGTTTAGTTTCAATTCAGAGCTGTTAGTGCTGGTAACCTGGTAACCGGTTAACTTTATCTCCGGTTCGGGCCGCCGGTAACTGCATGATGGGCAGTAATAATGACCAAGGTGGGCGTAATATAGTTTATTATATGCCAGCACTTTTGAGCATAACGGGCATGTCTTTATATCCCGCCCCGTATTTTGAAAGGGGTAAGAAGGCGAGTCCAGCTCAAGACCGTAATAAATAATGTTTTTTTGCTCTTGTGGTTGAATCCCGGCAAGGGAAGGGTCATCGGCATTGATGGCCTTAAAGCTACTTTCAGGTAAAAGCTCCATACCTTTTTTTATGGAGTTTTGAATATGATCAATTTCGCCAAAACGATCCAGCTGATCGCGAAAAATGTTTGTAACTACGATACCGCGGGGGTTAACTGATTTAGTAACTTCCGGGAAAGAACCTTCGTCGACTTCGATTACAGCCCAATCTTCGTGTAGCTTTCCGAGCCAGCTTGCAGATTCAATTAAAGTAGAAGCTACGCCCCAGGTGAGATTGGAACCGGATTGATTGTGAATGCATTTGTAACCGGTTTCTTTCAAAATATTGTTAATTAACGCTGTGGTGGTAGTTTTTCCGTTAGTGCCGGTAATAATCAGGCTGCCCTTCCTGAGCTGGGAGGCGAGCCCGGCTGATATTTGCGGTGCAAAAAACAGGGCGATTCTGCCCGGTAAAGTAGTTCCCCCCCGGCCTAAAATCCTGGTCAGCTTCATAATTATTTTGCCGCTCCAGATAGCGACAAGCAATCTTGGGTTAAACAGGTAATTGCTCAAACCGTTGTTTCTTTTATTTACCCCCGGCTTTTCTCTCTCTTCCACCTTTTCACATCTCGCTTCTTACAAGTTAGCCATACATTGTACCATGTCGGCCCTGGTTACAATTCCGACAAGCTCGCCTTTATTGTTTACTACCGGAACCCGGTTAATTTTGCGCCTGCTCATTAAGCGGGCTACTTCGCCGGCATCTGCGTCTTCCGAAATTGTATAAACTTTTTTAGTCATTACTTCCCCGACTGTGGTTTCGTGGAGAGTTTCCATTCCGGAGCGCATAGTTGCCAGTTCGGAAACATCAGTATAAGGAGAAATCCATCCAGAAAGATTTGTTGTAGGAACTACATTTATTTTTTGCGAGTAACTGATTATGTCGGTATCGGAAATGATCCCGGCAACTTTTCCAGCATCATCCACAACCGGCAGGCCGCTAATCCTGTGTTCCGCCAGCAGTTTTATAGTTTCTTTAAGGGTTTGATCTTCTTTTACACTTACCGCGGGGGAACTCATAATATCTTTTGCTTTATCCATACCGATTCCTCCAAAATAAAAATTTTTATCAGAACTCGAGGTGAAAATATTTGCTTACGGCTCGGTTTTAATGCTGTGCAAAGCTTTATTATCTAATTGATTCTCTAGCCTGGCCGGGTTTCCTGCAAATGCTAAATTAAAAACCCGCCTCTACCAGCTCTTGCAGGCTAAAACTATTGAAACTTCAAAGCATCAACGAATATATCCTGAAAATCCGGACGGGTGGATAGCTCCAGGTGATTGATTTTTTCCGGAAGAGAGAAAGCTCTCTCCCGCATGGCCTTTGATGCCAGGGCCATTCTTGAGCCGTCGCCGGCAGCGTTTCCGACAGCGGTGATTTTTTCCGGGGGTAACTGCGGTAGCAGCCCGATAGTTAAGGCGCTTTCTTTGCGGACATAATTACCGAATGCGCCGGCTAAAAGCACTTCATCAAGATCTTTTTCGCTGATGTCTGCTTCCTTTAGTAAAATCATTAACCCGGCATAAATAGCACCTTTAGCTAATTGCAGTTCACGCAGATCTCCCTGGTTGAGAACTATATCTTCTCCCGTCTCTGCATCTTCTGCCGGGACGAGCACAAATTCCCAACCGCCCTGACCTTTTTTAAGCCTGTTTTTGAAATGTTCGGGAACAGCTTCAGGGTTTTCTTCCGGATTGATAAATCGGCCGCTTGCTTCGATAAGGCCGGCATCAATTAATGCCGCAGCGGCGTCAATCAAACCCGAACCGCAGATTCCACGGGCCGGGGCATCATCAATCGTGCTGACGCTGATCCGGTTATTTTCATAGCTTACCGCTTCTACTGCGCCGGCGGCAGCGCGCATACCCTGTTTAATCTGGGCGCCTTCAAAAGCCGGGCCGGCTGCGGTAGAACAGGCCATTAATTTACCGTTGGCCACAAGGACAAGTTCACCGTTAGTTCCGATATCAATAGCGGCACAGTTGTCTTTTCGCTGGTCCATTTCAGTTGCCAAAACAACCCCCAGGGTATCTGAGCCCACGTAGCCGGCAATATTGGGCAAAAAAGTGACTCTTCCACCAGGATTAATTTCCAGGCCCAGGGCTGAGGCCTCTACTTCCAAAGCCCTGCTGTAAGCCGGAATAAAGGGGGCAGGGGCCAGGTAAGTAGGATTTATACCCATAAACAGGTGGCTCATAGTAGTATTTCCCACCGCCGTAATTTCATATACCCGGTCCCGGGCTACCCTTGTTTCTTTAAGTAGATCCCTGATAATCTGGTTGGCTGCTTCAATAACTTTGTCCTGTAGTTGTTTTAATTCTGTTTTCCCTTCAGAAGCATAGTTAATGCGGGATATCACATCGGCTCCATATATGTTTTGCGGGTTGGTTGTTGCTCCTACCGCGATTACCTCCGCTTCTGCAAGATTTATCAAGGAACCCATGATCGTGGTGGTTCCTATGTCAAAAGCGATTCCGTAAAGCTGTTCGCTGGTATCTCCAGGCTCCAGAGAAATAATTCTATTACCGGATATGGTCGCTGTCACTTTATAGCCGTTGTCCCGGATCATCCTGGGAAAGTTTGTTAACTCGCGCAGCTCAACCGAAAGGTCCGGGCGCTCTAAATGGTTGAGCAGGCGTTCTAAGTCTGCTGTTTGGTCTTCAACACTGGGTCTGCTTAGCTTAACTGAGGCTTTTTCGATAGCCGGATCCGCTTTAAGTTCTTCAACTCCCCCGGCCAGAGTGGTTTTTCGCAAATGAGCTTCTTTTTGTGCCGGCACCTCAACTGTCAGGTCCTGTTTAATCCGTTTTTGACAGGAAAGTACCCATCCTTCATCTAATTCTTTATCTGAGAGGTGTTTTTTTTCTGCTTTGGTCGGATCGCCGGCTTCACCTTCGGTGATCCTGACCCTGCATTTACCGCAGGTTCCTTTTCCGGCACAGTCTCCTTCGATGTAAAGCCCGGCCTGGTCTGCCGCCTTTAGCAGGTTTGTTCCGTTTTCAACTTCAATTTCCTTGTTTTGTGGGGTAAATGTAATTATGGGCATGACTGCTACCACTCCCTTGTTATTGTTTGAATGAATATTTCGAAGATAACAGGCAGGAGCAACCTCAAGCAGGTTGCTCCTGATTATATGGTGCGCCCGCAGGGATTCGAACCCCGACTTCAGGCTCCGGAGGCCTGCGTGATATCCCTTTCACCACGGGCGCCTGCCTACCTTTTATATAAACATGATATCACCGGGCAACAGACAAGTCAAACCAACTGTTAAAATATGGTTAATGCTAACCCTGCAGGCAAGTCTCTGTCATTGCCGGTGGTGAGCCGGCACCAGTCCAAAATGCAGCAGGCTAGAGCAGGTGCAAAATGCGTTATTGTTAGTGGTAGATAAATGTCATTAAATCCCCGGTTTAAATTTAAATATTTAAGATTCTTTGGCATATTCTTCCAGGGTGGTCCAGGTTTCATAGACAGGCTTGTTTTTTGCATCCAGCTCGCGGATCATCACCTTGGAGGCATCGCCTTTTTTTACTCTCCTGTTTTTATCGTCAATATAACAGATCACAGTCTTAACTCCTCCGTTAGGGGTATTGCCATAGACAAACTCACAATGCTTGTACTGCTCGGTTTGATCAATGTTTTTCTGGTAATGTTTACGGCAATATTCGCTGTCCGGGTCTTTGGCGCATACCCTTTCGGTCATTGTTTTATAAGTAAAATACCTGGCTCCAAGGACTATCGCTACGAATACTACCCCCAGGATTAGTAAAGGCAGAATATTCACTTTGTTGATTACCTCCTATAATTGTCAATTTGATTATTTGCCGGTTAATAATTATTCTCCTATATTATATTGACATTATAGCAAACAGGGAAATGAATACCAAGTATTTGTTTTAATATTACCGGTCGGTTTTATTTTTATATTGATTTTGATCTCTCAAGATGATTAACTGAAACATAAGGCGGGTTTTTAAAGGAGGCTGCAAAGGTGAATTGTGAGACGATTAAAGCAGAAGCCGGAAAAAAAGTGCTTTTAACCGGCAAGCCCGGGCTGGGTAAAACTACTGTAATCATAAAACTTGCCAGGGAACTAAAAAATGATGTTGTCGGTTTCTATACTGAAGAGATCAGAAAAGGCAGTCGCCGGGTTGGTTTCGAACTGGTTTCGCTGGCTTCCGGGAAACGTCTGCCTTTGGCCCATGTTAGTTTTGCTTCTTCTAAACGGGTGGGCAAGTACGGGGTAAAACCGGAAAACCTTGATCCTTTTTTGGATGAATTAGGTCTTGCTTTACACTGTGGTAATCCTCGCTGTTTTTTGATCGACGAAATCGGCAAAATGGAACTGTATTCCCCGCAGTTTAAGGATATAATTCTTGAAGCATTAAATTCACGCTACCCGGTGGTAGCTACAATCATGGCCCGCCCTGAACCATTTTGCGATAGCCTGAAAAAACTTAATGCCGTTGCAGTTTGGAGAATAAGCCAGGACAACAGGGACCGGCTGCCCTATGCCCTGGCGGAAAAAATACTTAGCGGTTAGCCTGCAAGACATCTATCCCGCATATGAAAACGTAATCTAACCGGGGGTCGACGCTTAAGATATCGCCACGGTAAATAATAATATCGGCGTCTTTACCTTCCTCCAGGCTCCCGACCCGGTCTGCTATGCCCGATATTTCAGCGGCGGCAATGGTGATTGCCCTTAAAGCCTCATGGCGGGGCAGACCGGCTTTTACAGCCATGGCAGCACAGATCGGCAGGGCGTAAATGGGGATAACCGGGTGATCTGTCATGATCGCGAATTTGACCCCTTCTTCATAAAATATTTTCGGGGTTTCAAAAGATGCTTCTCTAAGCTCGATCTTGGTCCTGGCGCTCATGGTGGGTCCGACTATGGCCGGGACACCGTAACGCTTTAAGGTCCTGGCAATCTTATGCCCCTCGGTGCAGTGTTCGATGGAAAGGTCCAGGTCAAATTCCCGGGCCACCCTTATGGCGGTTAAAATATCGTCAGCCCGGTGAGCATGGGCCCTGATCGGCATTTCTTTATTCAAGGCCCTGACCAGGACATCTTTTTGAAAGTCTTTTTGCTGCGGATCGTTTTTGTCTGTATCTTCCCGGTTGTCTTTGCTTTCAGAGGAAGAGAGTTTTTCCTTGTATTCTTGAGCTTCATAGAAAGCTTTTCTAAAAAGAGCCGCCGTTGCCATTCTTGTTGAAGGCGCTTTATTTTGACCGCTGTAAACCCGCTTTGGATTTTCGCCAAAAGCGGCTTTTAGACCCGTAGGCTCTTTTATAATCATATCGTCGATTATATTGCCGAATGTCTTGATTGCCACGGCCTGCCCGCCGATCACATTACCGCTCCCCGGCCCGGTTACCACCGAGGTAATCCCGTTTAAGCGGGCATCTTTGATTCCTTCATCGTAGGGGTTAATCCCGTCCAATGCACGTAGTTCGGGAGTGATCGGCCCGGTCAGTTCGTTTGTGTCGTCTCCTTCATTCATGCTGCCTTCTTCAAAAATACCTAAATGAGTGTGAGCGTCAATTATCCCGGGCATAACATTTTTTCCTGTGGCATCAATTATTTCAGCATCCTGCGGAGCCTCCAGGTTTGGCCCGATTTTTTTTATTTTACCTTCTTCTATGAGAAGATCCATTTTTTTTGCCTGTTCATCTTGATCCGCCATGGTTAAAACATTACCATTTTTAATTAGAAGCATTGTTCTCCTCCCGGGTTTAATTATTTATTTTGTTGGGCACTATATTACAGCATAAGCCGTATTTGTGCAAAAAAGCCCATATTGCTGCTTCTTGAGATTCATTTTAGATAAAATAAACGTTACTGCACAACCTTGCTGCTTTTTGGGCAGGGGTCTATGCATGTAAAGCGGCAGCAATGGCCGGTGGGGCAAAGGGTGTAGCTGGTTTGGCCTGCACGGAAGCAGCCCGCCTGAGGCTTAAAGCCTTAGATGGCGAATGCTAAAGTGAAACAAAGAGAAAACCTGCAGCTAAGTCGCTACTATTGCCCGCAATGAGCCGGCACCGGTCCAAAATGCATCAAGGTTTTGCAGATCCAAATAAACAGGTATTTGCCCTGCGCAGTTAAAAGAGGGGCACGAAAAATATGCTTACATGTTATAATAATAAACAGTGTTTTGCAGGAGTTATTCCTGGAACAGTCGATGACATTAATTATTACTAGTGTTGCTGTTCACCAGTCTAAAATGCAGCAGAGTTGAGCAGGGACATACTTTTTATAAATGATGCAAAGGAGGGCCCGGTCTTGCAGGTGGAATATAACGAACACTATCTTCCGAACGGGATCAGGTTAATATTCATTCCTACCACCAAGTTTAAAACGATCACGATGGGATTGTTTTTGCACCAGGAACTGCGCCGGGAGCTGGCTGCGATGAATGCATTGCTTCCGGCCGTGCTTGAGCAGGGCAGCAGGCTATATCCGGATAAGCTTAGATTGCAGCGTGAACTTGAAAGGCTTTACGGCGCCGACATGTATGCCGATATTTTAAAAACCGGGGAAAGGCACATTCCCGCCTTCACTTTCGAATCGGCCCATGACAAATACTTAGGAGAAAGCGGTAAACTGCTTAAACAGGATATGTTTGTCCTGGGGTCAATTGTTGGCGACCCGCTTATAGAAAACGGCGGATTTAAAAAAGAGTACGTGTCCCGGGAAAAAAATCAGCTGATCAAGGAAATTAAAGCTCTTTTAAATGAGAAGGGCGCTTATGCTTATGAGCGGTGCATGTCCTTGATGTGCAAAAACGAAAAATTCGGCACTTACAAGCTGGGGCGTATTGAAGATTACGATAATATTGATTCGGCAGGTCTTTATTCTTACTACCGGGATATTTTTACTCACAACCCGATCGACTTCTATGTTGTTGGTGACCTTGAAATAGGTCAAGTTTTAGAGGAAGCCGCTGAGGCTTTTTCTTTTTCCCGCAACGGGGAACCAAAAACTTTGGCGGGAGCGAAAATTGATTATCCGGTGAAAGAAGTCCAGTACATTGAAGAAGAAATGTCTGTAAACCAGGCTAAGATGATCCTTGGTTTGCGCACCTATACTTCCTACCGGGACAATGACTATTCTGCCCTGCTGGTATACAACGGAGTCCTGGGAGCTTTCCCGCATTCCAAGCTTTTTATGAAAGTAAGGGAGGAAGCCGGGCTGGCCTATAATGTGCACTCCCGCCTGGAGAGGCATAAGGGCCTGATGATTATATCAGCCGGGATTAATTATGACGACAAGCAGCAGGTACAGGATATTATCGAACAGCAGCTGGATGATATGAAAAGCGGGAATATTACTGATCAAGAACTGGAGAACACCAAAAAAGGCTTGATTAACAGTCTGCTTTCCCAGCAGGATAGCCCCACACAGCTGGTCAGCTTTCATTTAAACGGGGCGATCGGGGGCAAAGTCTATAGCCCCGATCAACTAATTGCTGAAATAGAAGCTGTGGACAGGGAAGCAATCCGAAAAGTGGCTGAAAAAGTTACCCTGGACACGGTTTATATCTTGCGTCCACGCGAAGGAGGCAGTGAACAATGAGCGCTTCTTTTAATTTAATTGAAAACCGGGAACTGCATGAAACTCTGTACCATTACCGGTTTTTCCCGGGCCTGGACCTGTACGTGCTGCCGAGGCCGGATTACCAAAAAAAGTATGCTGTATTCTCTGCCCGATTTGGTTCCATTGACAACCGCTTTCGGGTGGAACCCGATCCACAGGTTACAGAATTACCTGACGGAATCGCTCATTTCCTGGAACATAAATTGTTTGAAGATGAGAGGGGCAATGTATTTGACCGGTTTGCCACCCTGGGAGCATCACCCAATGCTTACACCTCTTTTACCCAAACTTCATACCTGTTTTCTTGCACGGCCAACTTTGAACAGTCCCTGGAACACCTGCTTGACTTTGTTCAGGAACCATATTTTACCGAGGAGACCGTGCGCAAAGAACAGGGCATAATCGGCCAGGAAATAAAGATGTACGAAGACCACCCGCACTGGCAGGTCTTTTTTAACCTGCTGGCCGGGTTATACAGAAAACATCCGGTGCGTAACGATATTGCTGGAACCACGGAAAGTATTGCTCGGGTTACGCCGGATCTGCTCTACCGTTGTTACAGCACTTTTTATCACCCCAGCAATATGGCTCTGTTCATTATTGGCGATCTCGATCCCGGGCAGGTGGGCAGCCGGGTGGAAGCCAACCTGGAAAAGCGAGGGTATACAGCGATGGGTGAAATAGTGCGCCTTTTCCCGGACGAACCGGAGGACATTAACCGGGAACGCAGCATTAAAGAGCTGGTGGTCTCTGAACCGATTGTCTTTGTCGGGTTCAAGGATAACCGGGCTAAATACTTTAACGGAAAAGATTTAATGCGCCGGGAAATCTTGATGGAGCTGCTCCTGGATATACTTTTCGGCTCGAGTGAGCCTTTTTACAACGACCTTTACCGGGAGGATTTAATCGATGAAAATTTTGGAGCGGAATACACTGCAGAAGTAAATTACGGCTATACCATGGTCGGGGGGGAAACCAGGGATCCCGATCAGCTGTACGAGAAGATTATGGAGGGCATCAAAAAAATTAAAGCCGCAGGCATCACGCGGGAACAGTTTGAACGCCACCGCCGCAAGATCCTCGGTGGTTATATCAGGCGCTTTAACTCCTTAGAGTTTATTGCCAATAATTTTTTGGCCTACCGGTTCAGGGAAGCCGATCTTTTCGAGCTTCCCGCAATTCTGCAGCAGGTCAAAAAAGAAGAGGCCATGGAATTGATCGAAGAAAACCTTGATTACAAAAGGCACGCAGTTTCCATGGTAGTTCCCCCCGAAGACAGCTAAAAACACAGCACGGTTGAGACATAATGGAAGTGAATTAATGCTGTTTTGCGGTGCTGCGTTTGGCCTGATGACATTGCGATAGAGCGGGTGCAATGGCTGATGAAGTAAAGGCTGTAGCCGGTCGGCCTGTAAGGAGGCAGGCTGCCGAGGCCTAAAGCCTTAGATGGCGAATGCCGAGGGCAACCAAAGCGAAGGCCTAAAGCTGAATCGTTGCCATTTCCCGCGATGAGCCGTCATAGGGCCAAAAGCAGCACCGCTGAACAGAAACGCTTAATATTAACCCGGTGGTTGATTTTTTCTTCTTTCCGGGTTAAAATATCCTCATTGGTGTGCACATAATTGTGCACAAAACCACAGGTTGAGGAGTAAAAGATTGCAAGGCAAACAGGAGGGCAATAATGAATAATTTTACCAGGCACATTAATCCATACTTGGGAGAAATGCTCGAGAATATTAAACTCGATCAAAAATATGTTCGCGGGGACGGCTGCTATCTTTACGATGACCAGGGACACTGCTACCTGGACTGCATTGCTGCTTACGGAGCTCTGCCGTTTGGCCATAATCCGGGATCAATCTGGGAAGCGATCAACCGGTATAGTGCCAGCGGAGAACCAAATTTCGTTCAACCGTCGGCCCTGGAGGCTGCCGGGGAGCTGGCGAGGCGATTGGTTGAAGTTGCCCCGGAAGGGCTTGAATACGTGACCTTTACCAACAGTGGAGCTGAAGCGGTGGAGGCGGCAATCAAGCTAAGCCGCTCTGCTACCGGGCGCCAGGGTATTCTGGCAACTGAAAACAGTTTTCACGGCAAAACATTTGGGGCGTTATCGGCTACCGGCAATCCCGGTTACCAGGAATCATTCGGGGCGCCTGCCGAGCATTTCAATCATATCCGCTACGGAGATGCATCCGCACTTGAAGCGGAGCTGTCTGCAAATCCCGGTTATTATGCCGCTTTTATAATCGAACCGATTCAGGGGGAAGGTGGAATTGTCGAACCTCCGGAGGGGTACCTGGCGGAAGTCCGGGACATATGTGACCGCTACAAGGTTTTGCTTGTTTTTGATGAGATCCAGACCGGGCTGGGCCGCACCGGCTTTCTGTTTGCCTGCGAAGAAGAAAAGGTTAACCCCGACATTTTGATCCTGGCCAAGGCCCTGGGTGGAGGGTTAATGCCTGTCGGTGCCTGTATGAGCACTGCGGAAGTATATACCGAAGATTTTGGCCAAAAACATTCCTCCACTTTTGCCGGCAATTCTTTTGCCAGCCGGGTGGGGCTAAAAGTTATGGAACTGCTTACCGAAGAAAACCGGGCCATACTTGAGAGCGTTCAGCAAAAAGGGAAGCTGCTGAAAGAGGGGCTGTCGGAATTGAAGGAGAAATATCCCGGGCTGATCAGGGCGGTGCGCGGCCGTGGTTTGATGCTGGGGCTGGAGTTTAACATGGATCGCGATCAATTTCCGGGCAGCATGATTGGGGTGATGGCTGAACAGGAATTGCTGACCCCTGCCATATCTTCCTACCTGTTGAACGTTGAAAAATTGCGGGTGGCTCCAACTTTAAACGGAAATGAAGTTATCCGTATTGAACCTCCGCTGACCATCACCGAAGACCAGTGCCGGGAAGCAATTGCCAGGCTTGATTCAATGCTAGCGGTATTAAGCGAGGGCAATACCGCCCGGTTTTTGGCTTACCTGGTCAGGTCGGACCCAGAAAAAAGTGATTTCACAAAATTCACCCCTTATACCCCTGAAAAAGTGGAACCGGGTTCTGATCCGGACGAGGGACGCTTTGCTTTTCTAATCCATGCCCTCGACCTGGAGAACTATCACCAGTTTGACAACAGCCTCCTCGCTTTTAGCGAAGAAGAACTGGCTGATTTGACCGGCCGTTTTGGTGATATGATCGGTCCCTTTATAGCAGGCAAAACCCGGATCCACTCACAAGCGGGACGAACCGCTTACGGTGAATTTATCGGTATTCCCAGGACCACCGAGGAATTCGTGCAAATGCCCCGTCAGCAGGCCCTGGAAGAGTTGAAAGCTGCGGTTAAAATGGCTAAAGAACGGGGCGCAAAAATTGTCGGCCTCGGTGCCTTTACAGCAGTAGCCTCGATGGGCGGCTTATACTTGAAAAACGAAGGGGTGCCGGTTACCACCGGCAACAGTTATACAGTAGTTTCGGCAGTCGATGCAGTTAATACTGCTACCGACAAACTGCACCTGGACCGCTCAAAACTTACCGCCGGTATCGTCGGGGCGACGGGATCTATCGGCAAAGGCATATCGCTTCTTCTTTCCGAAACTGTACCACGCTTGCTTTTAATCGGTAACCCTAATAACAATACATCCAGCGAGAGGCTGCACCTGGTTGCTGCTGAAATTTA
>Ga0207421_10005077_pt1 | contig 14924 bp, 18 predicted proteins | sample SodLakKL_010_SED_4_FD_187542 | JGI IMG/M metagenome (GOLD analysis project Ga0207421, IMG submission 187542) | Alkaline sediment microbial communities from Lake Tanatar, Kulunda Steppe, Russia - 8KL_010_SED (SPAdes) (version 2) | ecosystem: Environmental > Aquatic > Non-marine Saline and...
GCCGAGAAAGATGCTCAGGAAGTACTGGAAGACGTGAAAGGAGACATAGACGAGAGCGAAGTCGAAGAAACTGACGTCGGTACATGGAGAGATGAAGAAGAGTAAGATCAAAAACACTTTCCAAAAATATTTTTTATGTCTTAGGCGTGTTTAAGAAACGTTCATAATTCGTATCTTATTTCTTTTGGTAATTTCATTTTTTCCCCTTTTTTGGAATACACCTGAAGTATGTTATATATATCAGGTTTATAAGACATATCTTTTTGTATTTCACATTGATCTCTTAAGAGATTTCCAACCCGCATAACATCCTTCTCATCCAGGTAATTCGGAGTGTATACCCTTATTATATGTTTTTCAGCATCTTTTTTTTCTTTGATCCACTTTGTAGTGACTTGAGCCCCCCAAATCTCATATCTATCGACTAACATTTTTATCTCCTCCCACAAACTATCCACATCTTCTGGTTGAACTCGGATCTCCCATTTTCCACTGAGGTATCCGTCATCCATCGCTCTTCTATCGATTTTTTTGACTTTAGGATTATCATAATCATCTAGTTCAGTATTTTTCATTGATTCTGGATCTAAAACATCATTTTCTTCTATATATTCGGTCAATCTATCCGTACTATCTTCTAATCCACAAAGCAACCATTCTTTGCCTTCTTCTTTTACTTTCGAGGGGTCTTTACTTTTTATTGACATGTTAATGTGAATATTAGTGCTGAAACTAATAAATCTTTCTTTATAATGTATACCTAGTCTTTATTAAATACAGAGTATATATTCTTCTGTAACTTTTAAATCACAAATCAAAATCGACTTTATTAATATAAGCCTTATAATCTGTTTCTTCTCCTTTTATAGAATAACCTAAAAGCTCTTTAAAAGTGATATTTTTTAATTCGTAACTCATGATTATCACGGGGTAATAGTTTTATTTATTAATAATCTCTTTCCAACCTTATTACGATTGATGAAGTATTTCGTCTATTTGATTCATCCTGTGATAAAAAATATTTTGAATAATGCATAGGCAAATGATTTATAAGACCCACCTATGCATAGAGTAAGGGATAACAAATGAAATTGAACTTTCTAGGCGGTGCATCAGAGGTTGGTGCTTTATCGATGGTGATGCACCATAAAGACGTATCACTCATATTTGATCACGGTTTGCTACCCGATGATCCTCCTAGATATCCGATGAGGCCTCCTATTGTAGATATGGGCTTTCTGACACATTCTCATCTGGATCACTGTGGGATGATTCCATCTTTACTCAGACAGAACGATATTCCTATCCTTTCCAGTCACCCAACTGTGGAAGTGGCTGAACTACTTCTTTACGACAGCTTGAAGATAGCCGATATCGAGGGATATCCAAAACATTATGAAAAGAGGGATATCAAGGACACTAAGGCCGCTTTTGATATAGTGGGTTACAATTCTAAAAGAGACGTCGGCGGGATGGAGGTTGAAGTACACTCAGCTGGACATATCCCTGGCTCAAGTATGTTCGAGATCAAAAGTAAAGAAGACACTCTATTCACGGGAGATATAAACATTCAGAATACTAGACTCCTTTGGGGAACACATCCTGTGGAATGTGACAATCTTATAATGGAGACCACCTACGGGGGAGAGAGTCATCCTGATAGAAAAGAGACTGAAAAGGAATTTTTAGATAAGATCGATGAGACTCTCGAAAGAGGGGGACAGGTGATAGTGCCAGTTTTCGCCGTGGGCAGGACTCAAGAGATATTGATGCTTTTAGATGATAGAGATTACGACGTTTGGTATGATGGGATGGGAAGGACCGTCAGCAGGATCTACCTTAATCATGAAGGTTTTTTGCGCTCGCCTAAAAAACTGAAAAAAGCTCTCTCCAATGCAAACGAGGTCAAATCTCCTTCTACAAGAAAAAGAGCTAAAGGCGGAGAAGTGATAGTCACCACGAGTGGGATGGTTGAAGGGGGCCCTGTATTGGAATATCTCCGAGATATCCGGACTGATCCGAACAGTTCTATACTACTAACAGGTTATCAGGTGGAGGGAACTAACGGTGAAAGACTTTTGGAGAACAGCATGATCAGAGATAGTGGAGCGACTCTCCCAGTGGAGTGCGAGATAGAAAGATACGATTTTTCCGCACATGCGGGTCATGAGGAACTCCTTGAATTCGCGAGAGGATGCGATCCGGAAAAAATAGTTTTATGTCATGGAGACAAAAGGGAAGAGATTGCGGAAGATCTTTCGGAATTTGATGTATACACTCCTAAAGAGGGAGAGATATTAGAGTTATGAAGGTTAGATTGTTATTCGAAGCATAAAATATTTTATAGAGTATATCATTATAACAGATCATCATGTGGGAACTATCTCTAGTCAGACTGATCGTTGGGGTTCTCTTTCTATTTGTGGCCTCTTTGAAAGACCTTATATCTCGTCGAGTACCAGATGAACTTTGGATCATCATGGGCGTTATAGCGATGGGAATATTGGGTGCAGAATTACTACTTGTTAGGGAAGTCAGCTGGAAGTACTTTTTGATCTTTATACCGATAGTTGTTGTTTTTTCGGAGGCGTTTATCGAGAGACCTCCCGTTTACTCTGATGGAAAGTTGAATCCGTTCGTTCTAGTCTGGCTGACCATTCCTCTTATCATCTTTATATATTTGGTCGGTATTTTGGGCGATGATCTTTTATTCTGGTCATTGGCGATGATATTGGCAGTCATGTTATTCTCTTTCCTACTCTATTTCTTTTATATATTGCACGGAGGGGCCGATGCGAAAGCAGTTATAACTTTAGCGATACTTTTTCCCTTCTATCCTTATATCCCTGGTATGACCCATCGTGCTATTTCCCCCCAGATGGCTACCGTTATGGAGGTTTTTTTCCCGTTCACACTTGTCGTCCTCCTTAATGCTTCGATCATTATGTTGGTATTTCCTGTTGCTCATTTCATATTGAATATATATAGGAGAGATATAGATATCCCAAAGATGTTTTTTGGATATAAAAAGAGGATCAGTGAGGTAGAAGATTCTTTCGTTTGGCCGATGCAGTATTATAAAGATGGCAGATTAAAAACTGAGCTCCTCCCGAAGTCGGAAAATGAAGAAAGAATCAGATCTTTAAAAGATCACAAGATAGAGACGGTTTGGGTTACTCCAAAGATCCCCTTTATCGTTCCCATCTTTCTCAGTCTTATCATATCGTTATTGATAGGAAATTCAATACTTTATCTGATTTGACCTGTCTCAGTTTTGCAGTTATATCGTTTTTCGTAGGCAGATAATAAAATCTTGCGAAAGATTTAAATAGTACCCTCCAACCTAACTCTATAAAGATTCAAAACACACCATATATAATTATGGGGGCCCTACCAATTGAAGATAAAAGGTAAGATTGAAACCGTATCAGACAACGGAGACTTAATCGCTAGGTTTCCTCAGATACCTCAAATTGGTGCTTCGGTCTTCGACAATAAAAACAAACTTATCGGTAAGGTCGGATGGATATTCGGTCCCGTTGAAGACCCCTACGTGGAAATAAAACCTGAAATCGATCCTAAAAATAGGCTCACCATGATGAGAGAAAAGATATATGTGGAGGAGATATAGATGAATGAAGAGATCGAAATAGAAGAGGAAAAAAAGAGTGCTGTAGAAAAAATTACCGAATGTCCTGAATGCAGTAGTAGGCATCTTGCCCAAGATTATGATAGAGGAGAATTGATATGTGAGGATTGCGGTCTAGTTATCGATAATCAATATATTGACGAGGGTCCTGAATGGCGAGCTTTTGATATGAAACAGGAGGAGAAAAGAGCAAGAACCGGAGCTCCTATGACTGAGATGGTTCATGACAAAGGTCTTTCTACAAGTATAGATTCTTCTAACAAAGATTCCTATGGAAGATCTATTCCCAGCAAAAAGAAGGCCCAGATATATAGGTTGAGAAAATGGCAGCGGAGGATCCGTGTTTCAGATGCCACCGAAAGGAACCTCGCCTATGCCCTGACAGAGATGGACAGGATGGCGTCGACCATGGGTCTACCTAAAAATATTAGAGAGACTGCTGCGGTAATTTATAGAAAGGCTGTGAAAAAGAACTTGATAAGAGGTAGGAGTATCAACAGCGTCGTGGCGGCATCACTCTATGCTGCATGTAGAAAAGCAAACGTTCCGAGAACCCTCGATGAAATAGCTGAAGCAACTTCTTCAGATAGAAAAGAGATAGGCAGAACATACAGGTTCCTCAGCCGAGAACTCGTGTTGAAATTGAAACCGACCAAACCACAAGAATATTTGAGTCGGTTCTGCAGCGAACTTGATCTGAGTGGAAAAATCCAGAAGATGGCTAAAGAAATTATCGATCAGGCTGAAAATAGGGAACTTATCTCGGGAAAGGGTCCAACGGGTCTGGCAGCTGCAGCTATCTACATAGCGTCCATAAACGGTGGAGAAAGGAGGACACAAAGGGAGGTCGCCGATGTTGCGGCTGTAACTGAAGTGACAGTAAGGAACAGATACAAGGAACTCGTTGATAAACTCGATATAGACATCGAGGTTTGAATACTTATCCTAGTATGACTGTATAACTGAAAGTTATACACCTAAAATTTTTTATCGTTCAGTGCTATCTATGAACGATACAACCGGTGAAAATATGTCGAAAAATCTTCCAAAATTGCAGGTCGCATTGGACTTGATGAATCTAGAGAGGGCTGTTCGTATAGCTAAAGATGCTGTAGATGGTGGAGCAGATTGGATCGAAGTTGGGACACCTCTGATAAAGTCTGAAGGGATGTATGCTATCAGAAAACTTAGGAAAGAGTTCCCAAAAAGGAAATTGGTAGCTGACATGAAGACGATGGACGTCGGTGGTGTAGAGGTAGAGATGGCAGCTAAAGCCGGTGCTGATATCATAGGGGTTCTAGGAGCTGCAGATGATGAAACTTTAAAAGAGGGGGTTAAAGCCGCTCGAAATTATGATTCTGAAGTTTTTGCGGATTTGATTCGCGTGGAAGATCAGGTTAAAAGGACTGAAGAAGTGACCGAATTAGGAGTCGATTATATCGGTGTTCATATCGGGATAGATGCGCAGATGAAAGGAGAAGAACCAGGTGAACTGGTGGAAAAAGTGTCTAAAGCTACCTCTTTACCAGTCGCTGCCGCTGGTGGTTTGAACTCTGAGACAGCACCAGAGATGGTTGAAAGAGGTGCTGATATAATCATAGTCGGAGGGGCCATAATAAAAGCTAAAAACGTTAAAAAGGCTGCGGAAAACGTCAAAAAATCCATTCGAGAAGGAGTATCTATCAGATCTGAAGTTAAGAAAAAACGCGGTCCTTCTGAAATCAATGAGGTCTTTCAAGAAGTTTCCACTCCCAATATTTCCGATGCCATGCACAGAGAACCCTGCATGAGTGGTATAAAACCTTTAACTACCACCGGAAAAAAGATAGTCGGTAAAGCCCTGACTGTCAAGACGGTTGACGGAGACTGGGCGAAACCGGTCGAGGCTATAGATGAAGCAGAAGAGGATCAGATCATAGTTATAGATGCTGACGGGGGAAAGACAGCCGTTTGGGGTGAACTCGCGTCATGGTCATGTAAGCAGAAAGGAATTCAAGGGGTTGTGATAGACGGAGCGGTAAGAGATATAGGTGATATAAGAGAGATGGAGTTCCCCGTATTCGCGAGATATAGAGCCTCCAATGCGGGTGAGCCAAAAGGATATGGCGCAATAGAAGACGATATCGTATGCGGGGGTAGTAAGGTCAGAAAGGAAGATTGGATTGTGGGAGACGACAGTGGTGTGATGGTGGTTCCAAAAGAAGAAGCTGTGATGATAGCGAATAGAGCTCTAGATGTGATGGAAAGGGAGAACAGAGTAAGAGAAGAGATAAAAGAGGGCAGGACGCTCTCTGTTGTTATGGAACTAGAAAAATGGGAAAAGGGATGATAGTCATCTTTTTTCTAGATCCTTCGATCGGATGATATCAAGTCCTTTTTCGTTCGCCCAACTTGTGATTTTTTTTCTTTCATTTGCTGAGGTATCACTCCTATCGAAGTAGACATATTCCAAATCTGGTGTTTTTTCAACCGCTTCAAAAAAACTATTCTTATTAAGGAACTTCATACCCCATCCAGGCACAATGTGTCCTAGGGCTACTTTACGATTCTTGGCCAGCTCTGTAAATCTAGGTGTGTAGTGTCCACCACCTATACAGATAGCCACGGGTTCATCTTCGTTATATTCACTATTCACTTCTTTGACCGTTTCCGCTATGACTTTAGCAGCACTTTGGTCTTTCCAAGAATCTAGATCACTCCCTATTTCGATATAATAGGTAGGGGTTTCAAGGAAAGGGCCGTGATGGGTAGCTTCAAACGAGATCTTGTACTCATTCTGGATACCTTCTTTTTTTGCTTTCTTTCGTAAGATATGGAACGCATTGGTCATACTGTGAGGCGAAGCCGGCACCAATTTTCCTTCTTTCCCCCCATATTTAGCTTCACCAAAATTACCTATTGGATGAACCGTTAATGAATCAACTCCTGCTTCAGAAGAATGTTTAGACACATAGACTACCTCGTCAAACTCAAGGCCGGTGTATTTCTCTATCTTCTTATCTATATTATCAAAGTAGATGTGGCGTTCATCTATGGTCACTAAAAGATCGTCTTTTCTTTCATAAATCGGATTTTCAGACCATCTATCAAATTCCTGCCAATCAGACCCGATAAGTTGAGATAGTATATTCTTACTCGCTTCGTCCTGCGTTGACGAGACGATCAATCTCATATCTGCCCCTAGTTAAACCGAGCTGATATATTTTTTGTTATAAACTCTTTTAAAAAGATTAGAATTATATATCGAGAAGTTATGGGGGTAAAGTGATGGATACAAAACTCATTAAGGATATCTGGAAAGACTGTCCTAAATCTATTGAGGAACTAGAAAAACTCTCACTCTACTCTATACTCCTTGTGTTGGGAGGATACATCTCGATAGGGATAGGGTCTCTACATTTCTTGTTGACAACGATGGAAAAATTCCAATTCACTAGGATTTTCTACTTTATAATAAATCTAATCTTTGGATTCGGTCTTTTATTGTCCTATCATAGGATAAAAGTAAAAACGAAAAAGTGGGCAATCGTAGGCTCGGTTTTCTCATTGATCCTGATCGCTCTAGGAGGTATAGTCGGCGCATTGGCGGGGATTGTCAGTCTTCTTGGAGCCATACTAGCTATTTTGGCTACTTATGACAAGAATTTTGGCTTGTAGTGTATGAGAAGATTAATAATACACCGTTTCCATCCTCTTTTGGTGGGCCAATTGAAAAAGAAAAGGATAACCGAAATCGTGATCGACCTCATGAATATTTCATCTCAAACTTCGCCAAAATCATCGGATAACTTTTTGGAAACGATGGTTTTGGAGGAAGCTGAAAAAGAGATGCTCGCAGAAGAATTGTATCAACTGTCCGATGAATTTGACGATGAGAGCTTTAGTGAAGAAGGAGATCTTTTGAATTCATCTGATGAGATACTTATGATCGGTTTAAAAGATCATCCCTCTTTAGGGATAGACTGTAAAGCTTGTGGGTACGAGAACTGCGAAGATTTTGCCAAAGCCGATCAGACAAAACAAATATTTGAGGGACCCAACTGTGTTTTCAGGCTTTTGGATCTTGGCATGTCTATCGGACACGCATTGAACACGGCTGAAACCCATAATATTGATTATCAGATATCTATCAAAGGCGGCCAAGGTGCTAAGAACCTCGGTTTGATGGAATCACGCCTGTGTTTAGCTGTTCCGATACGAGTAATCCCGGACAAAGATTATCATAATCATAACGAATGGTGATCTGAAAGTTTTTTCCTCAGACCGAGATACGTCCCGTCGAGCAGATAGACTTTTTCATCATATAATTGAGAATTTTCCAAAAAAGGGCCAAGGTATCCTTTTTCGTTTATACTGATACCACCTAATAGATGATTCAGATGAGGCATAAGTATAGCTTTTCCTTCTGCATCTCCACATCGATACTTCAGCTTGACCCAACACTCTTTTTTATCTTTGTTATCTAGAGAATCTCTAAAAGTGAATGTGGGATGAGAGTGGCCAAGCACCACTAATCCAGTAGAAATCACTTCTTTCAGCGGATTGGCATGGCCGTGGAAGAATCCGACTCCATCTATGACTGTACCGCTGGATCCGTGGACGATCACGTCCGAAGGAAGATAATCTTCGATACCACCATCATGATTTCCGCGCAAAAGATGCATCTCATCAACGGCTTTCAGCCAGGTATCGACCGCTTTTGGTATGTCTTGGTACTCCTGCCAGGTCGCCTTAGGTATGTTGTGTTTGAAATCGCCGTTTATCACCAATCTTTCGATATCCTCTTTTATCAATATATCAAGAACGTTATCAATCATCTTCTGACTTTGTTCTGGAATATTTATTCCTTTTTTTTCCAATTCTCTCTCGTAACCTATGTGCAAGTCTGCTATCACCAGCGTACTGTCGAATTTAAGCATCCTTTCATTCCATAAGGGCTGCATGAATCTATCTTTCTATGAAGCATAGGGTTATTTATCCCTAGCCCTGATGTAGAAAAGGTAATATTATATATTGAACAGCCTTACTTAGGGTCAATGACTTTGTTAGATATCGTTGGTGTTCTGATCGTTTATATTTATGTTGGATTATTATTATATATCTTTGATTTTATATCGAAGAAGGACTCATTCGATAGAAGGAAACTCATCCATATAATGGTCGGAAATATCGTTTTTATACTTCCAATATTCGATACAAGATGGGTGATGGTTGGATTGGCCGCGGCACCGTTCATACTTTTGACCTTTTTGATGAGTCCCAGATCACCTATAGGTCCTAATAGCGAAACCTCTAATACTGGACATGATCTAGGACTCTTTTACTATTCTATAAGTTGGACAATCCTGGCCTTTTTATTTTTCGAAAATCTTGGGATAATAGCTGTTGGTATAATATGCATGTCATATGGCGATGGAATAGCTTCCTTGATAGGAAAGAGGTTCGGAAAGCATCGACTCAATTTTGCAGTTGATAAAAAAAGCTTTGAGGGATCGGCGGCTATGTTTTTTGGCTCGATAGGGATGGTCAGCCTAGCTCTTTTTTATCTCGAGGCCGTTCCTGAAAATATTTTGGTTATCCCTTTAGTGATCTTGATAGCAACTGTGATAGAGATCTTTTCAGTCAAAGGGCTAGATAATCTATTGGTCGCTCTCACTAGTTCAATAAGTTATTATATCTTGATATATTTGTGAACAATAAATGCGATTGATAGTTATAGACGGCCTCGACGCTGCAGGGAAGGATACTCATGCTAACCTGATAAAAGAAAAGTATTCTAATAACGGAGAAGAAGTTATCCTACGGTCTCATCCCTGCTCAGATACTCTGTTCGGGATCAAGGCGGAAGAGGCACTTCGAGGGCAGGGCAGCTACAGTAGGGCAAAAGCCACCCTCTATTTCACCCTTGATGTTATCAATTCTTTTTTGAAGGTCGACAAAAGCGTAGACACCCTGATATTCGTGAGATATCTATGCAGCGTAGCTTATCTACCGGAGCCCCTTGTTGGGAGATCTTACAAAATCTTATCGGCTCTTTTCCCTACATCTACGTATATGTTCTTTTTGGATGTTCCACCTGAAGATGCTCTAGAAAGGTTGAAAGAAAGGGAGGAAAGGCAGATATTTGAAAACAAGGCAGATCTTAAAAAGATCAGGAAAAAGGCCCTCTCGATCGTAGACGAATGGCACGTGATCGATACTTCTAGACCTATCGAGGATGCACATGGAGAAATAGAAAGAATACTTGAATCTGGAGAAGGTCTAGAATAATTAGATATCTCACTCTGCCAAAAAGGAAGGCAAAAGATATTAGACCACCTTTTTATTATCGATTTGTAAATCATGACCAAAGTGATACTAGACGCTAACAGCCTGTTGATGCCTTTCCAGTTTTCCCTCAATCTGGACAAAGAAATCAAAAGACTGGTAGGCAACGCTCAAATATATGTTCCCTCTTCAGTGGCCGATGAACTGGCCAGTTTGGATAATAAAGCAGCATTAGAATTGAGTGAAAAATATCGTAAAGTACATGTTGAGAAGGGCGGAGATGAAGGCGTTTTAGAAGCGGCTAGAAAACTTGATGGGGTAGTCGTCACCAATGATAAAGAATTGAAAGAAAGGGTATTAGAGCAAGGTAATCCAGTAGCTTTCCTTCGGTCTAAATCACACCTAGAATTGTTGCGAGAAGATTTTTTACTAGGAGGAGATCAAGGTAGTAATGGAAAGAAAACTATCGAATTAAGAGGTGAAATTGTATCGGGTGTGGGGGAAGCAAGGTACTTTCTTGCGTTGGAAGGTTACAAAAAGCGTTTTAGAGAAGCCTTCGGTTTCGAACCTTTTGAAGGAACACTCAATGTTCTTCTTAAAGGTGAATCATTAAAAGATTACAAAAAGTTGAAGGAAAGAGAAGGTATATTGATCGATGGTTTTGTGGAAAAAGGAAAGCGTTTTGGAGCTGTCGAATGTTTTCCTTCCAAGATCTGCGGGATAAATTCTCTTTTGATAATGCCAGAAAAGACCAGGTATGAAAAGCAGGCCGAGATAGTAGCTGAATACAAGTTGAGAGATGAACTCGGTCTAGAGAACGGAGACGAAGTGCGTATCGTGGTGAAGATCCCCTGAAGTGATTTTTTAAAAGTTGTCTTCAAGATAATTTAGGGCCGATTCAAACAGTGATCTCCCGTCTCCTTTATTCCCTGTGATCCCATTTCTCGTCCAATCCGGTTTCGTATGTTCGCTGAAGACCCTTTCCGGGTGGGGCATAAGTCCTAGAACATTGCCTTCAGGGTTACAGATACCGGCTACGTCATCAAGAGAACCGTTGGGATTCCAAGGATAATCTGGATCGCTACCATCAGGAGTGGTATATCGGAAAACGACTTGATAGTTATTTTCAAGATCCTCGATTGACAGCTTTTCGTCAAGGACGAATTTTCCTTCTTTGTGTGCGGAAGGGTAAAGCACTGTTTCATGCTTTTCATATCCAGTCGTAAAAACACAGTTAGAATTCTCTTCCACTCTTAGAAGTGAAGGTCTACACTCGAATTTGTTACTGTCATTGGTTTCGAGTGCCGCGTTAGGTACTTCACTCATCACTTCGTGCACTGCAGGGAGAAGACCGATCTCCACAAGGACTTGGAAACCATTACATACTCCTAGTACTGGTTTTCCAGTTTTTACGAAAGATTTTAACTCCTTACCCAATCTGCTTTTGATCCTCGCTCCGAAGATAGCTCCTGCCCTGATATAATCTCCTGCTGAAAAACCACCTGGGATCATCAAAATATCGTAGTCTTTTACATCTCTTTCTTCTTCTGGATCTACATCCTGCTTGATCAACTGTTTAAGATGCACCTTTTCAGCTTGAGTTCCAAGACGTTTGAAAGCCATATATGATTCTTCCTCGCAGTTCGTTCCTTCAATTCTTAGTACTCCTGCTTTGATATCTTCCCGTTTCAAGTTTATCTCCTGGTTAACCTATTGACTCACTCTAAAAATATTTTCCGTATGTTTATAGGTAAAAACTGATCGATGGTTTACTATATTATTTTTGAGGTATAAATTAGCTTAAGAGGGAGAAAGTATTTATTTGTAACCACATTTTCCCTAAGCAACTCAAAGGGGCCGTGGGGTAGCTTGGTCGATCCTTCGGGCTTTGGGAGCCTGGTACCCGAATTCAAATTTCGGCGGCCCCACCATTTACCTTTTAAAATAAGTGTTTGTTTTCTGATTCTTCCTTTAGTTTTTCTCTAATATCGTCAAGGTCTGGTACGGTTTCTTTATCCGTTTCTGCCATCTTCCGTTTGTTCTCTTCGAGTATCTTTTGGGGGCGTTTAGGAGTGTCATTCAGGTTAAATCTCTCAGCCCTTTTTTCTATCATCTTAAATTCCTTCCTCCTTTCCATAAGGTCAGACCTTATATCTTGAATCTTCTCGAGTTCTTCATCTGAAACATCTCTAATTATTTCTGCAGGCTGACCTAGTACTAGCTTCCCGTCTGGTATCTTGGCTCCGGCTGGCACTATAGCATTCGTACCTACTATGGAGTTTTTTCCTATCTCGGCTCCTTTAAGAACAACCGCATCTATTCCGACCATAGTTCCTCTCCCTATACTGCATCCTCTCAGATCAGCACCGGGGGAGATGAAAGTTTTATCACCAAGAGTAGCGGGGTGTTCTTCAGTACTTTCTACGGAAGCTTTATTCATCAATATGCTCTCTTCGCCTATCTCTACCTTAGATTTATCCCCTCTAACCATAGAGCCAGGGAATAAGAATGAATTAGATCCTAACATGACCTCTCCTACCTTTCTCGCAGTAGGATCGACGAAAGCTGGTTCCTTTTTCTCTGATTCTTCATCGTTAGGTAAGAATTCCTCCAATTCACGGGTCATGTATGAAAGATAAAAGGTGACGTGTAAAAAGATTGCGGTATCGAGTATGCTTTGAAGACGATCAATGATGAAAAAGCGAAACATGTATAAAATGCTAGATGCAATATTGACTACAAGGTAGCATCATGCCTATATGGATGATAGTCGTCATAATAATACTCGTACTGATTTTCCTGCTCTTATTGACCAGAGCTGTGAACAAAGTCCCTGAGTACAAGAGAGTCTCTCACTTTAGATTTGGCCGCTTTATAGGTGTTAAAGGTCCTGGCGTGGTTCTGATAATACCTTTCATAGATGACTTGGAATGGAAGGATCTTCGGGTGAGAGATATGGATGTCTCGGAGCAGAATATAATCACTAAAGACAACGTCAGTGCGAATGTTGATGCCGTAGCTTACATGAAAGTCTTCGATCCTAAGAAGGCGACCCTTGAAGTCAAGGATCATTATAGAGCTACTAGCAGGTTAGCTCAGACCACTCTTAGAGACGTTTTGGGAAAAGTAGAACTGGACGAACTTCTGAGTAGGAGAGAAGAATTGGCTGAAGATATTAGAAAAATAATAGATGAGGAGACCGATGCTTGGGGTGTGAAAGTTACCAACATGACGATAAGGAATGTGAATCTACCTACAGACATGGTAAGAGCAATAGCGAGTCAGGCCGAAGCTGAAAGGAACCGTCGGGCTAGGATAAAAAAGGCGCAGGGCGAAGAAGAAGCTGCTAAAAAGATGGCCGATGCAGCTGAAATATACGGTGAGAGAGAAGGTGCGATGCGCCTCAGAGAGCTTCAAACACTGGTGGAGATAGCAACGGAACAGAATCTAGTCGTTGTTACTCCGTCAAAGTTAGGTTCTGATCTCGGTAATGTTGCAGGTTTGACAACTGCATTGAAAGAACATAATAAGAAAAGTGATTTCGAGGAAGAGGAGTAGAGTCATCACTTTTCTTTAACTTTTTCTACCAATAGAGTAGTCTGACCGTCTTTCTCGATTATATCTTTAACCACTATATTTTCTCCTTCTCCTATAAACTCTTTGGAAGTAGCAGCCCATCTCTCCCCTCTAACCTTCACTACCCCATCTTTATCCAGTGTTCTAGTGACTTTTCCTCCCGCTCCTTTCATCGTTTCCATCCCAGTCTCTACTTCTTTCGTTTGGGCTTTCCTAACAGCCCATATAACAAAGAACGAGATTCCAATTATTACAACAACCAGTCCCATGAGGATATTGGTAGAGATCTCGAAATACGGTTCATCTCCCACAAAAAGGATACCTAAAAATAGCGCTATAGCCCCTCCTATTCCAAAGACACCGAAACCCGGTTCGAAATATTCTGCGGTCAAAAGTACCACTCCTAGTATGATTAGAAGTATGCCGACGGTACTCAGTCTCAGAATCATAAGCCCGATGAACGCCAGTATCAAAGCTATACCTCCTCCTATTCCTGGCACTCCAACACCTCCCGTGGTGATTTCTGTTACAAGGCCCAAGATGCCTAATAGGAGTAAAAGAAAAGCTATAGTTGGATTCGTTAGTAGGCTCAGTAATTGACTAGTAAATCCTTTCTCCAGCGGTTCTATTACCGCATCTTCTTTCTCTAAAATATCTAGAACTTCACCTTCAGTGGTAGTTATATTATCAACTAAATTGATCCTTTCTGCTTCTGTTGCATTCAAATTTAGATTTTCAGTTACCAATCTTCCTGCAGCGGTTGTGTTTCTTCCATGATCGCCCGCTATATCCTGGATCCAGCTCTCCATGTCATTTATGATTTTTTCGTCAGGTGGTCTAGGTTCTGCTGATCCGATCCTAGTCCTATTACCCATAAGTGCTGTTTCACCAGCTAACGTTATGAAAGCTCCAGCAGAAACTGCTCTAGCAGTACCCTCTCCATTAGGAGTTACCCACGTTATCGTTTCAATATCACTGTTTTCTATCTCATCTACTATATCTTCTGTTGAGGCGAGGAGACCACCAGGCGTATCTATTTTTATTATCAGCGGAACTCCATCATCTTCTGCCCGAGAGATAGCCCTCTCTACGTAATGAGCGGTCCCTCCGTCTATGTTACCGTCGATAGTTATGGAATAAACTCTATTCTCTTCAGCTACTGTAGAGATTTGAAATGCGGTTAGAGCGATAGTTAATATAAGAAAGACTACAGCTATATTTGTTGATATCTTTGATGTGGAGGACACATAACCACGATAACTACCGTTAGATATAGTCACTTCGATCATGTTAATATTGGTTTACTGGTACAAAAACATTATCGAAAAGAGGTAAAACAAGAAGAGGACTTCTATGATATGCGGGTTCGGGGATTTGAACCCCGGTTATAGCCTTGGCAAGGCTAGGTGATACCAAACTACACCAAACCCGC
>Ga0207421_10005078_pt1 | contig 14909 bp, 18 predicted proteins | sample SodLakKL_010_SED_4_FD_187542 | JGI IMG/M metagenome (GOLD analysis project Ga0207421, IMG submission 187542) | Alkaline sediment microbial communities from Lake Tanatar, Kulunda Steppe, Russia - 8KL_010_SED (SPAdes) (version 2) | ecosystem: Environmental > Aquatic > Non-marine Saline and...
CGCATATTAACACACCCTTTCAGGTATGTCAACCTGTTTTTTTACTATAAATAGTATTAAGCGGTGCTAAACGAACCGAAAGCAGAAAATAATACCGGCGTTCCGGTTGCTGGAGGAATAAACATGAGTTTTTGGCAAACTTTTTTGTCCACTTTTACTTTGATTTTCCTGGCCGAATTGGGTGATAAAACCCAGTTGTCAGTATTTCTGTTGGCAGCCCGGGACCGACCCATTTGGGGGATCTTTTTGGGATCAGCCATTGCCCTGGTCCTTTCTGCCCTGGTTGCTGTTTTTTTAGGCGCCAGCATTTCCAGGTACCTGCCACCGGTATATATACAAAAAGGAGCAGGTGCCGTATTTATTTTAATCGGCATCCTGCTCCTGTGGGGAAAACTATAACCTTTACGTGTTGATCCCCAGGATCCCGCCCAGGGCACCAAAAGAAAAACCAATCAGGAAACGGTAAAAAAGCGCTATTCCTGCGACACCATTGTCAGGCAGCAAAAGCAATCCCAGGACCGAGAGAATGCAGACATATAAAAGTCCTGTGATTCCACCCCGGAACCAGCCTTTTTCCTCTACCCGCTTTCCAACGTACATAGAACCGAGAAGAATGCTGGCCAGGGTAATTCCGTAAATGATATAGGGGGCAATATTCTCCGTCAGTGGAGAATAAAAAAACAGGATACTTACAGCACTGAGAAGGGCCAGTGATAAAATGAAAGACAAACACAAACCTTTGGCTATAATAGCATAGTTGAGTTTAGGTAACTGCAACCCACTCTGGTATTTCGCATAAGCTTTTTTTTGCATTTCCTTATCGCCCCTTAACGGGTATTAAGAAATGCCTTAAAACATTTCTCTGCTACTTATATATGCGGATTGCAGTCTGTATATGTCCTGCTACGCCTAATAGAAAGATTATCCCTGCTTCAAAGTATCCTTTTTTAAAGCCTACTCTTCGTCGCTTACTACCCGGTCAATCCCGGTGCGTGCCATTTTAACATTTACGTTGTCTGCAATCCTGAGAACCAAGGTATCTTCCCGGATCTCTTTAATCATGCCATAGATGCCTCCAATTGTTACTACACGATCACCTTTTTGCAAATTAGAGAGCATTTCTTTTCGTTTTTTTTGCTGTTGCTGTTGAGGGCGGATCAGCAAAAAGTAGAAAATGACAAACAGTAAAATAATCGGCAAAAATGTTACAACACCTTCTTGCATTGCTTTGTTCACTCCTTTTTAAATGAATTTAATGCTCCAAAACGGTCCAAAAAATCCCTGTAAAATGAATCAAACCGCCGCTCCTTGATGGCTTGACGTATTTTTCGCATAAAATCTGTCAAGTAAAAAAGGTTGTGATATGTGGTCAGGCGAAAACCCAAAATTTCATTGGCTTTAATTAAATGCCTGATATATCCACGGCTGTAATTTTTGCAGGTGTAACAAGAACAATCCGGATCAATGGGAGACATATCCCGGGCAAACTGTGCATTCCTCAAGGTTAAGTATCCACCCGGCACCATTACTCTGCCGTTACGGGCAATTCTCGTCGGCAACACACAATCAAACAGGTCAACTCCACTTCGAACACCTTCAATCAGGGCATCAGCAGAGCCAACTCCCATCAAATAACGAGGCTTATTGTCTGGGAGCTTGTGTGCCAGCTGGTTCAACACCTGGTACATTACCTCCTTCGGTTCTCCCACACTTAAACCACCAATAGCATAACCGGGAAAATCCAAATCTAATAATTCCCGGGCACATTCCATCCTTAAATCCTCAAACATCCCCCCCTGGATAATCGCAAAAAGCGACTGCTGATTAAAGTTATGATGTCCCTTGCTGCGTTCCGCCCACCTGATGGTCCGAAACATAGCCTCCCGGGTTTCCTCATACGTGGCAGGGTAAGGAACCACGTGATCTAAGGGCATGATAATATCGGAACCCAGTTCATTTTGGACCTCAATGGCCTTTTCCGGTGAAAAAAAGTGCCTGGACCCGTCAAGGTGGGATTGAAAGGCAACACCACCTTCTTCTACTTTTCTCATCGGTCCCAGGCTAAAAACCTGGAAACCGCCGCTATCTGTTAATATCGGTCGGTGCCAGTTCATAAAACCATGCAATCCCCCGGCCCTGGCAATGAGTTCAGACCCTGGTCTCAAGTATAGGTGATATGTATTGCTGAGAATAATCTCTACACCGATAAATTCCAGTTCTTCCGGGGTCATGGCTTTCACTGTGGCCTGTGTCCCTACAGGCATAAATGCAGGAGTATCAATCGTGCCCCGCAACGTTTGCAGCTTGCCCGTACGAGCCTGACCGTATTGATTTGTCACTTCCCAAGATAAGGACATGGCATCACCCTGCTAAAAGTATAATTTATACCATTCAATCTTTGTTGTCAAATCCAGCAAGCCGGAAAACTGTATAATTAAAGAATCAGCATACAGTCCCCAAAACTAAAGAACCTGTATCGCCTCTCGATTGCCTGCCGGTAGGCAGAGAACACATTTTCTTTCCCGGCAAATGCACAAATCATCATTAACAGGGTTGATTTAGGTAAATGAAAATTGGTGATCATAGCGTCAACCACTTGAAAATGATAGCCCGGGTAGATAAAAAGGTCTGTTTCTCCGGCACAGGAAGTCAGCCCGTTTCTATCAACACCAGCGCTTTCCAGCACCCGGCAAACTGTTGTCCCAACAGCAATTACCCGTGAACCCCTTTCTTTAGCCTGGTTAATTTTCTCCGCCGTATGTTCCGGTAACTCAAAATACTCCCGGTGCATATTATGATCTTCAATAAACTCCGTTTTCACCGGCCTAAACGTCCCCAGTCCAACATGTAATGTGAGAAAGGCTTTTTCAACCCCTATTTGTTCCAAAGAATGAAAAACCTGGGCAGTAAAATGCAAGCCGGCCGTTGGGGCTGCTGCAGAACCGTTTTGAGAAGCATAGATGGTTTGATAACGGTCTGGTTCTTCCAACTTTTTTTTAATGTAAGGTGGCAGAGGCATTTGTCCCAGCTGGTTGAGCATCGCTTTAAAATCCTCACCGGTTTCGAACTGGACCAGCCGCGTTCCCTGCTCTGTTTGATCCAAAATTGTTGCTTCCAGGTTTTTTTGCTCAAAAACAAACCGATCACCTGGGCGCGCTTTACGTCCAGGTGAACAAAGAACCTCCCACTTTTTATCCTCGATTTCGCGCAGCAGAAGAAATTCCACCTTTCCACCTGTTTGTTTTCTGCAACCCCAAAAGCGCGCCGGTAACACTTTTGTATCATTAAAAACCAACAAATCTCCCTCTTGTAAATACTCGGGGAGACGATAAAAATGAGAATGTTCAACCTGGCCTGTTGAGCGGTACAGCACCAACACCCTGGAACGGTCCCTGTCCGGCAAAGGTTCTTGTGCGATCAATTCTTCGGGTAAATCGTAATCAAAATTTTGAACCTTGCTTTTTCTCATAAAGTATCCCCTCATCAATCAATTAAAGAAAGATCTGTGCCTGGATAGTAGAATGACAGGATTTCCTGGTATGTATGGTTATCCCTGGAACGATTATACGCCCCATTCTGGCTCATGCCTATACCGTGCCCCCATCCCTTACCGGTAAAGACATAGGATTTGTGGGGCACCCGGGTTTTTTCCGAGGCACCTTCAACAGAAAAACTATCCCCGATAAGCATATTTGTTTCCCCGGAAGCATCAATGGCCCACTTTCCTTCCAGTTCGGAAACACTTTCCTGGCGTTGACTCCTTCCGCTGAGCCAGACCCGCTCTTTTAAAGAATCGCTAATTTGGAACATTTGGCTTCGAAGCCCAAAAATCGACCGCGCATGTTGTCTGAAATAGGATAACGCTTCCCCACCGGCAAGTTGTATCTGCAGTTCATTGACCCGCCCGCTGGAAAAAGTTGAAATTACTTCTATATCGCTAATGCTCCTGCTAAGATCAAGCTTGCTTTCAATTTCACGCACAGGCAGGCTGGTTTCCCATTTTGCCTGGGTGTGGATAATCATATCCTTGATGTTTTTAGGATTGTCCGGGTCGTCATAGGGATCAGGCACACTATCCAGGTAGGGTAAAGATTCGCTCCAGACATTTTGCGCCAGTTCCGTATACCCTCCATTAGTGGCATGATAAAATGGAGGTATTATCTCTCCCTGGTATTTCAGTATTTCACCCCGGGTTTCTTTTACTGCCTGGTTGGTATTTTCATGTTCGCTATTTTTCCCTCCATAAACCTGGCAGTGCTGGGTATCACATAAGTCATACCCGTCGTGGCGCCCTTGTTGCTGGTGATAGAGTGCATAAGTCCTGGAGGCCACTGCCTGAGCTTTCAAAGCATGCATCCCACCATAATTACCCCACGAAGCAGGCATTTCCCGGGGTACGACACCTCGAGCGTACGATTCCAAAGTTACGATATTGATCGCTTGAAGTTCATCCTGTCCGTCTTTTGTTATTTCCAGGGCTCCCCGGTACTTTTCACCTTTTTCAGCATTATGTATGATAAAAACCGATGATTCATAAGATTCTTTACCTGGTTCCAGGCAGAGGGGTTCAGGATAGTGACCAATGGTATCCCCCGATTCGTCTTTGATTTGAATATCATCACGATCCGGGTGAAAAGAATATTTCCCCGGAGAAAGCGAGATTTCTTGTTCCGTTGCCTGCTCCACAAGCCTGTAGGAGTCATTAATAGACACTTCGACATAATTGTTTTCCAGGGTAATGCCTACCCTGAGTTTTGTCCTTTCTTCCTGGGCCAGTCCCAGGGTGGATAGAAATGAGAAAAACAACACGCCGAAAATAAGCACTATTCTTCCCGTCCATGGTCGAAAAAAGTTTGCCAGTTTGATCATCATCACCTCTTAATGTTAAAACTTCCGAAAAAAATATAGCAGCAGAGAGATAACAACACTAACCAGGATCATCGTCGTAATCGGAAAATATATGGTCAGGTTCTCCTTTTTTATCAATATATCCCCAGGCAGCCGTCCCAGACCAAACTTCCCCAGGAAAAGAAAAATCAGGCCTGTAAAAACCAGAATGACACCCAAAAATAACAATATCTTCCCGATACCTTGCGGCTCAAGCAATCCAAACACCTCGAAATTAGCTATTTTGGAGCATATCTTTCTTGTTCACTGTAAATGCATCCACAGTAGCCCTGAGTATAAATATTTTTTTCCCGCGATATTTTTATACTCTGTTGAAACAGATGGCGTAAATCCAGGGCAACAAAATCAATGCCCAAATCCTGACCGATTCTCTCTCCAAGTTGACAAATTAAACGCTGGTCCTGGTACGGGCTGATCAACAAAGTGGTGGAGAAATGTTTAAAGCCGGAATCTTTCGCTTTTTGGGCTGTTTGTCCCAGCCTCATTTCATAACATAGTTGACAGCGCTTTTTTCCCTGCCCAACCACCGCTTGTAAAAAACTTTCCAGTAAATAATCTGTTTCCCAAATGATACTCCTGCCTTCTTCTGTGCACAATTTCTGAAGCGCACCCATCCTTTTTTTAAACTCACGATAAGGATGGATGTTCGGGTTAAAAAAATATCCTGTTACTCCAAAACCGTGCTCCTCCTCCAGGAAGGGCCAGCTGAGAATGCTGCAGGGAGCGCAGCAAACGTGGAGCAGTAATTCCATCGGAAAAAACACACCTTTCCTGTTGTTGCTCGATAGGGCAGTGAAGTAGAAACTATCAGATTCTCCCGGTCTAATCAAACCTTTGCTGTTCAAATTTTTCCGTCTTAATGTTTAAATGCTGGTATAATTTTTCTGTTGCCACCCGCCCACGAGCCGTACGCTTAACAAACCCGATCTTCATCAAGTATGGCTCATATACCTCTTCAATGGTCCCAGCCTCTTCATTAATAGCAGCGGCGATGGTTTCCAACCCAACCGGACCGCCATTAAATTTCTCAACAATGGTTTCCATCAAAAGATAATCTGTCCGGTCCAGTCCAATACTGTCTACTTCCAGGACTGCCATGGCCTCTCTGGCTACTTCTTCTGTAATGGCCCCACCTGCCCTAACCTGGGCAAAATCTCGAACCCGTTTCAAAAGACGGTTGGAAATCCTCGGAGTTCCCCGGGAAGCCAAGGCCAACGCCTGGGCACCCCAAGGTTCAATTTCCACACCAAGCAACCGGGAAGATCGTTCCAATATTTGATACAAATCCTCAACAGCATAAAAATCCATCCGCTCAACAATTCCGAAACGGTCCCTTAAAGGTGAAGAAATCAACCCGGCACGAGTTGTTGCCCCGATCAAAGTAAAAGGTGAAAGTTCCAGCCGTAAAGACCTGGCGCTGGGGCCTTTACCAATCATAATATCCAGGGCAAAATCTTCCATAGCCGGGTATAATATTTCTTCTACGCTACGCTGCAATCTATGGATTTCATCAATAAAAAGAATGTCATTATCTGCCATATTTGTCAAGAGGGCAGCCAGGTCACCTGGCCGTTCGACAGCAGGGCCTGATGTCATTTTTATATTCACACCCATCTCACGGGCAATGATATAAGCCATGGTCGTTTTACCCAAGCCAGGAGGCCCGTGCAACAGCACATGGTCCAGGGATTCCTGCCTCTTTTTTGCTGCTTCCACGTAGATCCCCAGTTTTTCTTTTAATTTTTCCTGGCCCAAAAATTCCACAAAAGAAGCGGGACGTAAAGAAACTTCATACTGGTTCTCCTCTACTTTGGAACGGGATGAAATAATCCTTTCTTCATGGTTTTCATCCATAAGTCAAAAACCTCCCCACCAGTTCCAACATCTGCACCTGAAACCGATTAATCCTGCGATAGCTGCGCAAGTGCTTGTTTAAACAGAATTTCCACCGTTGCATCCTGAGCAAAAGATAGTTCTTTTCTTGCCCGTAATATCTCAACTTCGGAATAACCCAGCGCCGTTAAAGCCTGTGAAACTTCGATCCAGAGGCTATCAACGGAGGTATGATCAACCAGGTATCTTTGGATTGTATCTTTATCTAGCTTCTCTTTTAATTCATAAATAATACGTTTGGCCGTTTTTGTGCCAACTCCCGGTACAGTCGTAAATGCTTGCGGCTGTTCCTGAACAACTGCTTCAATGATTTGGGTAATGCTAAGGTGTCCTATCAGGGAAAGAGCAGCCCTGGGTCCAATACCACCGATGCCCAATAGTATCTCAAAAAAATCTCTTTCCTGGAATTCCAGAAATCCATAAAGGGCAAAACTATCATCCTTAACCTGAAGGTATGTATAGAGAATTATGTTTTCTCCCTGGGCTGGCAGCTTAAAGTAGCTTGAAGCTGGAATATAAGTCTGTAATCCAAAACCATTTACATCAACAATAACATAGTGTGGAGAACAATCTACCATTTGACCACGCAGGTACCATAACAAGCTACTCCCCCCTTAAAAAAAGAAAAAGTATGGCGTTTTCCCTTTTCAAACCTGGCTCTTACTCCAACAAAGTGCTGTTTCAGGGTTTCCTTTTGGATCCGTTTTCAATCAGACTGTTAAACTGCTGCGATTGCAAGTGACAGATAGCCACAGCAAGGGCATCGGCGGCATCATCAGGCTTGGGAACCTCTTGCAAGCTTAACAAGAGGCAAACCATTTGCTGTACCTGGCTTTTTTCGGCCCGTCCATAGCCAACGACTGCCTGCTTTACCTGAAGCGGCGTATATTCAAAAACAGGGATTTTTTGCTGGGCTGACGCTGTTAGCACTGCTCCCCTCGCTTCACCGACCTGCATGGCGGTACGGACATTTTTACAAAAAAATAACTGTTCTACGGCCATCTCCTGGGGTGAAAATTTTTCTACAAGCTGATTAATGCCCTGGTAAACGATTTGTAGGCGCTCAGCCAAAACCATTCCTGCAGGAGAGCTTATATAACCATAGTCCAGCTCCTGAAACCTTTCACCATTCTTTTTAATCACTCCATAACCTGTAGTTGCCAGGCCAGGGTCAATTCCCAGGACAATCATTTTCTCTTCTCCCAAATTTTAATGGTTGCAAAGCCATAACTGCAAACAGCTATTCCATTATTTCTATATTAATGGCGCGTTTACCTGCATAGCCTACCGGAGAAATTAGTCCAAACTTGGCCTAAAAAAATCATGCAACCCATCCGGGCCAAGGCATGATTTTTCCTACCAAAAGGTTTTTAGAGAGAAACAAGTCATTCTTTTGTTTAAACCGTGTTAGCCTTCTCCTGAAAAATCCGGTTACACTGATTGCAATATTTCTTCAGGAATATCAAAGTTTGAGTAAACATTTTGGACATCTTCATGGTCTTCCAAGGCTTCTAGCAGACGCAGCACTTTGGAGGCGTCTTCAAGGTTATCAATTCGAACTAGATTTTGGGGAACCATGGTCACCTCAGATGTGCTCAATAGAACCTGTTGATCGTTCAACATGCCTCTCAAAGCTTCAAAATCCTCGGGTTCAGAGGTAATGACATAGCTGTTTTCTTCTTCTTTAAAATCCTCGGCTCCACCTTCCAGGGCCAGCATCATCAGCTCATCTTCCGTAGGTAAACTCTCAACTTTGTCTATGGTAATGTACCCTTTCCTGGAAAACATCCAGGCAACACAACCGGATTCTCCCATACTGCCATCATTTCGGGAAAAAATGTTCCTGATCTCAGGGGCTGTCCTGTTCCTGTTATCTGTTAAGATTTGTATCAACACAGCCACTCCCCCAGGACCATATCCTTCATACATCACCTGTTCCAGGCCATCATTATCAGAGCCACCTGCCCCGCGTTGAATAGCACGATTGATATTCTCGGTAGGCACATTTGCTTCTCGTGCCTTTTGTACAGCCAGCCGTAGGCGAAAGTTCATATTAATATCATCGCCGCCTTCTTTGGCAGCCACCGTTATTTCTCTGGCCAGCTTGGTGAAGACTTTGCCTTTTTGCGCATCCGCCCTTGCCTTACGGTGTTTAATGTTGGCCCATTTTGAATGTCCTGCCATAATATCCCTCCAGTTACCCAAATACTAATTCTCATGGCGGGAAAAGATTATAATGTATGCACAGTATCCCCTGTTTTAACAGGGGCCTCGCTTCCCTTGATTCTCACTTCGGCTGACAGCAACTACTTTGCCTTTTCGCTTACCCGTGTTTTCCATGAAAAACTTACGCTCCTTGTTAAGCTATTGCTTTTCCCTCAGCCACCTGTTTGCGTCATTGAACGAATGCTTTTAAACTGTTTGCCACGCTCAAGGGGTTCTTCGGCCACCTGACCCGGATCGGGCTTTACATTAAGCGCTTCCTTGAATTTCTCTTTGAGTATTTTTTTATCCCGCAAATGAGGAGCCAGGTCTATCTCTTCATTGGAAAACAGGCAGGGTTTGATTTTACCATCAGAAGTCACCCGCAGCCGGTTGCAGCGATCACAAAAATGTTGACTTAAGGGCGAGATAAGTCCGATTTTCCCCATAGCGCCCTGCAACCTGAAGTAGCGGGCCGGACCTCCACCGTGTTCCCCTTCAACAGACTCCAGGGGGGCAATATTTTGGGCTATTTCAGTGACTTTCTCCTGGGAAAGAAAGTGGCTCGTCCATTTTCCTTCCTGACTGCAGGGCATAAATTCGATAAATCGAATATCAATTTCTTTGTTTAATGTCATCAGCAGGAAGTTTTTAATTTCGTGGTCATTTACGCCTTTAAGCAATACTACATTTAATTTAACAGGTGTCAGCCCTGCTTGAATCGCCTTTTCAATTCCAAGAAGCGTGTTGGACAGTTTTCCCCCATTGGTAATATGTTTAAAATTGGCTTCATCCAGGGAGTCAAGACTAATATTAATCCTCATTAACCCTGCCTCTGCCAGGTCAAAAGCCATTTTATGAAGCAGCACACCGTTTGTTGTTAGTGAAAGATCCTCGATACCTGGAATTTTTGCTAGACCATGAACAATCTTCAAGATGTCAGGACGCAGCAGAGGTTCTCCACCTGTCAGCCGAATTCTTTGAATCCCCAGCTCTACAGCAACCTCACCAATACTGACAATTTCATCAACATTCAGGTAAGCCTCCTGAGTAGCCACACCGCATTCAACAGGAGAAGACCGACAGTAAAAGCAGTTTAAGTTACATTGTTCTGTTACCGAAAGTCTTAAATAATTCACTTTCCGCCCAAATGTATCAACCAACTTTTCTAGCACTGTATTCCCCTCCTGGGTTGCAATGTAAACTCCTGCAGTTTCGGCACTAACTGCTATCTACCCCTGGCAGCTTTTCCTTCCTGAATAAAGCTTTTTCGCTTTTTCGTAATCCAGCGGGGTGTTTATATTAAAAAACGATATCATTTCCGGGTCATAGCTGGTAATGGTTTTTTCATCAATTTCCCTGATCTTAATCTCTGAATAAAATGCAGTAACTTTAAAATTCTTTTCCTCTAAAAAGCTGGCTATCAAATCCAAGATGCCGCGGTTATAGAAGGCAAATAAGGGCTGAAAGTAGCCTCCTACGCAAGGAATCACAGCATCGTAGTTTAATGCGTGTTTCGACATGTGGCCTATCAGAGATCTGGATATGAAAGGCATGTCACAGCCAATAAAAAAGCAAGCCTGACTTGAAGCATGAAAAAGGCCGGAATGGATACCCCGCAGTGCATTTTTTTCCCCAACATGTAAAATATCAGAGACAATTTTACCATTTAAATAGCGAAATTCCTCGACCCTGTCCGTTACAATCAGAATCTCATCAAATATGCTTTCCAACTTGCGGAAAACAAGCTCGACCAGGGGTTTCCCATCCAATGTTAAAAAAGCTTTGTTAGTACCCATCCTTTTACTGTCGCCACCTGCCAAAATAACAGCACTAAGAGAATTATTCAAGAGCACTTTTTTGACCCTTCCTGTAATAATTACATATCTTCAGCTTCTTTCAATCTTGATCTTCTTTTTTCTGTCATTCGTACCAGCATGATACCTACTTCATAAAGAATCATCATGGGGCCGATCATTAGAACCTGGGAAAATAAATCAGGTGGTGTAATAACAGCCGATAGAACAGCCACGATTAAAACGGCAAACTTTCTATTCCGTCTCAATGTATCTGATGAAATAATTGAAAGATACCCCAAAAACCAGAACACCAAGGGCACTTGAAAAACAACCCCGAAAGCTACTAAGAAAGCAACAACGAAAGAGATATACTCACTTATTTTAAAGTGTGCCAAAAGTTGCTCTGTAGCAAATCCGAGAAAAAAGGTCAAAGCAAAGGGAAAGACAACAAAATAACCAAAAGAAATTCCCAGGGCAAACAGGAAGATCATCAAGACAATTAATGGTATTACCGCTTTCTTTTCAGCTTCGCGGAGGGCTGGCATAATAAATGCCATAATCTGGAAAAATATGAAAGGTAAATTCACTACTATCCCGATTATAACTGCCAAGCGCAACTGTGACATGAAAGCCTCGGCCGGAGTGGTGTAGATAAGCTCCAGGTCTTGGGCAGGGCGTGTAAGAAAGCCCATAATATCATCAATAAAAAGAAACGCGACGATCGATATGATCAAAACGCCAACTGCTACATAAATTAATCGATTTCGCAGCTCTTCAAGATGTTCAAAAAAAGCCATCTCGGCCGCTTCACTAACCTTCGTTTTCTTCTTTTTTTTTCTAACAACAGCCATATTCGACCCCTCTCGTTTACCCCGAACCTCTACCACAAAATCAGGCTATTTTTCTTGCTGGACTCCCTCTTCATTTTCCTTGTCCTTGCCGCTAATCCCCTCTTTGTAATTCTTTATTGTTTCACCTACTGCTTTAAACAATCCCGGCAGTTTACCTGGCCCAAAAATAATTAGAATGATCCCCAGGATTAATACAACTTCCAGCCAACCTGGTTTTCCTGTAAACATTTACTCAACCCCTCCTTTTAATCATAATTAGAAACATAACCATAACTAAACTGTAACTGCACAGCCTAATGTAATTGTGCAACACGTCGCGAAGCAGGGGACGGTTCTTGCGCTTTCCCTGTTGGTCCTTCGCTGCGCTCCGGAAGCGCGAGAACCGTCCCGCAGCTTCGCTTACAAATAGCGCTGAGCAGTTACACTAAACTTTTTGTTCTTCTGTTTCTTTCTCTTCATTAAAGCCTTCTACTGAGCCTTCTGCTGTAACTCCTTCTTCACTGCTTTTAGCTTCATCTGAATTTTTTTCCTGCTTTTTCGCCTTTGCAGGTGTTTCTTCGTCTTCATCTTCATCTTCATCCACATCTAAACTTACACTCTTTTTCACTTCGGTTGTTGCACTTCTGAATTCACGGATCCCCTTTCCAATGGAACGACCTATTTCGGGAAGCTTACGGGGTCCAAAAATAATCAGCGCAACGGCTAAAATTAAAACCAATTCTGTGATTCCTGGCATCTTCATAAAACACTCATCCTTCCTTAAAACAATTTTAGTTTCTTTTTTCTTTAAAGAGCAAGCAGATCACTCATGAAAACAATCCTTTAAACCGAACCCCCTTTGTTTCTTTACAGTTGGCAGCACTCATAGATCCCTACACTTCGACACTATTCGTGCAGTCAATTTACATTTAAGCTTTTCTTATATAATTATCTCTTTTTCCTTTCATTTAGTCAACAATAAAAGTGAACAAACCCAAAAAAAACAGGCCGAATAATAGAACTCATTATCGGCCTGTTGTTAGGCACTTAACTGTTCGTGAGAGCCAATATAATTAACCAGCTCGTTTACATATATACGAAATTATTACAGGCAGTGTAACTGATCAGCCCATTTATTCTGCCATGTGCCGCGAAGCAGAAGGTAGCAGTACCGGTAGGTGCGGCTGGATCACCTCCACTTTACTCAGGAAGCTCTAAAACCCGTCCCCGCGGCCTAGCACGCAAATAGATCTGAACAATTACAAGGAAGTATCTAATCAGCTGCCGCTCTTCTTCTTTTTCTCCATATCCCTCAGCTCAACACGGCGGATTTTGCCACTAATCGTCTTCGGCAATTCTTCTACAAACTCAATTTCCCGCGGATATTTGTAAGGAGCAGTATTTGACTTGACAAACTCTTGAATCTCCTTGACTAATTCATCTGATGGCTTATATCCAGGGGTCAGAATAACAAATGCTTTCACAACTTCACCCCTGAATTCGTCAGGGCTGGCCACAACAGCGGACTCGGCTACGGCTGGATGTTCAATCAAAGCACTTTCAACCTCAAAGGGGCCAATGCGGTAACCTGAGCTTAAAATAACATCATCGGAACGACCGACAAACCAGATATAACCATCTTCATCCCGGACTGCCCTGTCCCCGGTCAGGTACCAATCCCCACGGACAGTCGCGGCCGTTCTTTCCGGTTCTTTCCAGTATTCTTTAAAAATACCTACCGGTCTTTCCGGCTTAATCCTGACAGCAATATCACCTTCCTGGTTAACAGGAACTTCATTGCAATCATCATCGATAACAGCTACTGTGAACCCAGGAGATGGTTTCCCCATTGAACCGGCCTTGACTTCCAGGGGTGGGAATGTCCCAACCAGGAGCACAGTTTCAGTCTGGCCGTAGCCATCGCGAATTTTTAACCCTGTTGCTTTCTCCCAAACATCAATAACTTCTGGGTTTAAAGGTTCGCCAGCAGCCACGCAGTGCCGTAAAGCCTTAAAGTTATACTTATTTAAATCTTGTAATACAAAAACTCTGTAAGCCGTTGGGGGACCACATAAGGTGGTAATGGGGTACTTTTCCAGCAACTGAAGATTACGCTCTGCATCAAATTTAGGACTTCCCGGGTTATGCACAAAAACAGCAGCTCCGCAATTCCAGGGACCAAAGAAGCTGCTCCAGGCAGCTTTGGCCCATCCTGTATCTGAAAGGTTAAAATGTAAATCATCGGGAGTCAGATCCAACCAAAATTTCCCTGTGATGGTATGGGCCATGGGATAAGAGACATGGTTGTGGACTGTCATCTTAGGCATTCCGACAGTGCCTGATGTAAAATACAAGATGGAATTTTCTTCCGATTTTGTATTCGCAGCCTCAAACTCGTCAGAAGCGCTACTTAAGGCTTCTTCATATTTTACCCAGCCATCGCGTTCATCACCAACAATTATACAGGATTTCAACGTGGGGCATTCAGCTTTAATATCATCCACTTTGGGAGCATTGTCGGCATTGGTAATAATGCAGGTGGCCTCGGAAGATTCCACTCTAAATTTAATATCCTTTGGAGTTAACATGGCTGTTCCAGGAGCCACTACAACACCAGACCTCAGGCAGGCAATAAATACTTCCCAAAACTCAGGAATCCGGGGCAAAATAAGTAGCAAAGGGTCCCCCTGTTTGATTCCCTGTTCCTTTAAAACATTTGACAGGCGTTTAGAACGTTGAGAAAATTCCTTGAAGGTAAAACTCTTCTCATTATCAAAATCATCAACCCAAAGCATCGCCTGCTTGTTTGGGTCTTCAGCCCACTTATCAAACATGTCCCTTGCCCAGTTATAATATTCAGGAACGTCCATTTTAAACTCCGCATAAGTTTTTTCATAATCCTTCATGTTACGTCCAGCCATTTTTTAGCCTCCCTTAAAATAATAATAGAAGAAATCAATCCAATAAAAATGCCCTGCAGCCAAGAGTTGAAAGTATAATCAATTCTGCAGTAAAAGCCCCCCCCCTTAAACATAAATTTAACCAACAACTTCACTTATAATCCAATAAGAATAGATATTTTTCTGCACATTTTTCAATTGCCCACTGGAAAGAAGACTGTTGTTTGTATATTTATTCTATTCACACTCAGCGAAATCCTTTTTTGTTTTCGAATTTTTTCATTATTTCGTTAGTAAAATTGGACATAATAATAATGGCTCAAGCAAGCAACGAAAAAAAGACTGTTCAAGGCGTTTTCGCCTTGAACAGTCTTTTT
>Ga0207421_10005080_pt1 | contig 14906 bp, 15 predicted proteins | sample SodLakKL_010_SED_4_FD_187542 | JGI IMG/M metagenome (GOLD analysis project Ga0207421, IMG submission 187542) | Alkaline sediment microbial communities from Lake Tanatar, Kulunda Steppe, Russia - 8KL_010_SED (SPAdes) (version 2) | ecosystem: Environmental > Aquatic > Non-marine Saline and...
CAAAATGGACTACCACCGGTGTATCGGCTGTCGTTTCTGCATGGCTGGCTGCCCCTACGGAGCAAGAAGCTTCAACTTCCGCGATCCCATTCCCTACATCAAGACGGAATTGAACATGGAGTATCCCGCCAGGGAGCGTGGTGTGGTGGAAAAGTGCAGTTTCTGCACCGAGAGGCTTGCCCGGGGACTTTTCCCTGCTTGTGTTGAAGCGTGCAGACATGGTGCTCTCACCTTCGGCGACATCACGGACCCCAACTCCTCCGTGAGAAAGGTCCTCGCCGAAAATTACAGCATCAAGCGCAAGCCGGAACTCGGCACAGGTCCCAACGTTTATTACATCATATGAGGGGTGCGATATGCTTGAGAGGGCATTAACTGGAAGTCAGCAATACTACCGGCTTTTGATGGGCCTGCTCATTCTGATGGGGATGGGGTTCGCCGCATACCTCTATCAGTTGAACACAGGTTTGACCGTCACAGGCCTGAGTCGAGATGTGTCCTGGGGGTTTTACATTGCCCAGTTCACCTTTCTTGTGGGTGTGGCCGCCTCTGCGGTCATGGTGGTGCTTCCCTATTATCTGCACAACGTTAAAGTTTTCGGAAGAATCACCATTCTGGGCGAATTCCTTGCCGTGGCCAGCGTCACCATGTGTCTTCTGTTCATCATCGTCGACCTTGGTAAACCCATGCGCCTTTTGAACGTCATCCTTTATCCCTCGCCCAACTCCATTCTTTTCTGGGACATGATCGTTCTCAACGGCTACCTGTTCCTGAACATTGTCATTGGCTGGAACGTGCTGGAAGCGGAACGCAAAGGAACTGCCGCTCCCAGCTGGCTGAAACCCCTGATCTACGTCTCCATTCCCTGGGCCATTTCCATTCATACGGTGACCGCCTTCCTGTACGCAGGTCTTCCCGGCCGTCATCTGTGGCTCCATTCCATCCTGGCGGCCCGCTTTCTTGCGTCAGCGTTCGCATCGGGGCCTGCCCTTCTCATCCTGCTCGCTTTCGTGCTCAAAAAGTACACCAAGTTTGATGCGGGCAAGGAAGCCATTGACAAGCTGTCACAGGTTGTCCTTTACGGCATGCTGGTCAGCATTTTCTTCCTCGGTCTCGAGTTCTTCACCGCCTTTTACAGCAACATTCCATCCCACCAGCACGGCTTGAAATACTTGTTCGTGGGTCTTGACGGACACGGAAAACTCGTGCCGTTCATGTGGCTGTTCGCCTTGCTCGCACTGGCAGCGGTGGTGCTTCTGATCAACCCCAATACCCGAAAACAGGAGAAGACGTTAAAGATTGCGTGCCTCTGCGTCTTTTTCGCCATGTGGATTGAAAAAGGGCTCGGGCTCGTCATCGGCGGCTTCATTCCCAACCCTTTTGAGCAGGTTCGAGAATACCTGCCCACTGTTCCCGAGCTGATCATAACCATCGGCATCTGGGCCACGGGATTCTTTGTGCTCACCATTCTCTACAAAATTGCCGTATCCGTGAAGGAAGAGGTGGAGTGACCGGAAAAGTGAAGGCCTCTACCTGATTGCATGACCAAAAAGCCCGCACTCAAGTGCGGGCTTTTTGCTTATCCCTCTAAATTGGAGATCATGACCGAACATTCAAACTTCCAATGCCCTGAAAACCACATCAGCGCCTCTTCCCGTTCCCTGCCCCTGAACTCACCGCCCTGCCATCGTGTGCATCTCTCTGAAACACCGGACACCATGCACAATGAATTGCCCATTGTATTTGAAAAATTGTTATACTATATCCACTGCATTCAAAAACACTGGTACCAGGTGAAGGAGCATGATCGCGTTGGGATTGACATGGCTTGAATGACCGCGGCCTTTCCGGGAGTTGCCTTTTATTTCCCAGAGAAAAAAAGCCTGTCTGTCCAGTTGTTGCCAGGTTGACCGGACCGGGATGAAGGGACCAATCATCATGCCGGGTGATGGGTCTCCGTTTGCATCCTAAAGAAACGAATGTTCAAAAGGAGAGTTCCAATGAAACGAAATTTTGTCTTGTTACTCATTGCATCAGCCTTCGCCGTATCGGCGTGCGCGACGGACATGCACTCCACGCAGAGAGGCGCTCTTATCGGCACCGGAGTTGGCGCCGGCACAGGAGCGCTTCTGGGGCAGGCCATCGGCAGAGACACCACTTCCACCGTCATCGGAGCGTTGGCTGGCGCAGCCGTTGGAGGCTTGGCGGGAGGAGCCATTGCGGGCTACATGGATCGTCAGGAACAGGAGTTGCGTCGCATCGAAGCCATGTCTCATGGAGCCACTGTGGAACGGCATCAGCAGCAACTGACGGTGACCCTCCGGTCCGATGTCCTTTTCGACGTGGACTCTTCCATGCTGAAACCTGGCGCCTACGATGAGATTGACTTCGTGGCGGACACCCTCCTTCGATACCCCGAAACGGTCGTGATGGTCGATGGGCACACGGACAGCACCGGTCCTGAAGCTTACAATCAGAGATTGTCCGAAGAGCGCGCCCTTTCTGTGAGGAATGCCCTCATTCAGCGGGGTGTTGATCACCGAAGGATCACCGCAAGAGGGTTTGGTGAGTTGAGGCCCATTGCGACCAACGAAACGCAAGCGGGTCGTCAGCTGAACCGCCGCGTGGCGATCACCATCATTCCCGTGGAAAAATAGGGGTCACAAAAGATCCAGGCGATCCTTGCCCCATGCACTGGAACCTCGTGACATTCCAAGGATCGGTTCACATCCAAAAACCCTTCCATGATCAGGCCCCACGGAAATCTTTTGGCAAAGTCTCCGTGGGGCGTTCCTCTTGGGACTTCCGTTCCTCTCCCCCTGTCCCTTTCTGGACCACACATAGAGAGCGATTGCCGTTGCCGTTGCTGCATTGAGAGACTCCACTTCAGCTTGCATGGGGATGCTCATGGCCGATGCTTTCCATTCCTCGGGCAGTCCAGGTCCCTCCATGCCCGGAAGGAGAAGAAAATCGGCGGGAAACTCCACCGAGTCGATGTCCTGTCCCTTGGTGGAAAGTGCCTTCACGGGCAAATTCCTCGGAAGATCTTTCACACTGGGCCCCCAAAGGAAGTGGGCATGAAGCACGGCGCCTCCCGAAGCCCGCATGGATTTGGGGTGATAGGGATGAGCGCTTTCCTTGAGAAGAATGATTTGGGAGACGCCAAAGGCCGTTGCCGAACGGACGATGGCCCCTACGTTTTCCGGATCCTGAAAGGGCACCAGCAGAGTGCAACCGCGAGGCCATGGCGCAGATAGGTCCCAGGGCTCAATGGAAGGAGTGTGGACCAGGAGAAGAGGATGATCGGTGCCGAAAATGTCCAGCTCATCGAAAAGCCTGTCGGCGAACTGATACCACACCAAGTGTTGCGGAGCATTCATTGGTGGAGGATTTCCATTCACCCGACTGATCCATCCCGCACATCTCTCAGGAAAATGATGCAGGGTGTCGCGAACGATCCTGGAGCCAGACACCAGGGCTTTGTTCGCCTTTTTGATGCCTCTTGCGGAGAGAAGTTTGCGGGCCTCTTTGAAGGCCTCATTCTTTTCACTCTCAACCAGTCGCAGGGAATGCTTTTTCATGGCAACAACCTTACGTTTTCCGCCGGACAGGGTGAGACGCTGAAAAACGACCAGGCGCCTCTCGTTGGGTGTTCCGGGTATGTGATACGGCAAATCCATGACGAGGGAGTATTCCTCTGGAAATTGCCGTTTGGCTGAGGCAGTCTCCTCGTCACAGGCAGGGCCTTTCATGAAAATCACCTGCCCCCCTTTTTCAATGCACCCGGAAACACGGTGCAAGGTGGCGGGAATGGCTTCCACCGCACGGGTGATGACTCCCTTGAAAGGCCTCTCAAAGGCGGGTGAAATGCCCTCCCCAATGACTTCAAGGCCGGACATCCCCAAAGCTTTCACCACTGTATCGAGAAAGGCCACCCTTCGCTGTCGGCTCTCGGCCAGGTAGACTTCCAACTTGGGAAAAGCTATTTTCAAAGGAATGCCCGGCATGCCGGGACCCGTGCCCAAATCCAGAAGAGGTGACGGAAGGGTTTGGAGAATTCCTGGAAGAATGGAGTCGACATAGAGTTTCAAAACCATGTTCTCGAACTGGTGAATTCGGGTCAGATTGAGTTCGGCATTGTGTTCCCGAAGCATTTGATGATATTGCCAAAGTTGATCAACCTGATGAGAATTGAATTGGATCCCGCACTGTTCCAGCAGCTCTGCCAATCTGGCTGGTGTGGCGGTCGTGCTTTTCTTTTTTCTGTTCATGAAATCGCCTTTAAGCCATTTTATTGCCTGTGACTCCACACAGCAGAGCCCGTGAAAAAGATGACGCAAAGTCCTTTACCAGGAGTGTCACACCCCGTGCAAGAGACATGTTTTTTTCACCCCCACTGGCCCGTCATATACCACGACAACCACTTGCTCGCCGTTTATAAACCGGCAGGGCTCCTGGTTCAGAAAGACTCGACGGGAGAACCTTCCTTGCTGGACCTGTCCAGGAAGTGGATCAAACTCCGCCATAAAAAGCCCGGAGAGGTTTTCCTGGGACTCGTTCATCGGCTGGATCGCCCCGTTGCAGGCGTGGTCCTTTTCTGCAGGACATCCAAGGCGGCCGGTCGAATCAGCGCACAGTTCCGCAGGAGCGAAGTCACCAAGATTTACTGGGCCGTTGTGGAAGGAACGCCGGGCAAACTGAAAGGGGAGCTTTGTCATCATCTGCTCCGTCGTCGGGAACTTTCCACCCTGGTCCGGGATCAGCCTTGCCACAGGAGCCAGGAGGCGAGACTTCGTTACAAAGTGCTGGACTCAAGGGAGCAGGCAAGTCTTGTGGAGATCTTTCTGGAAACGGGTCGGCACCACCAGATTCGTTGTCAGCTGGCCCACATTGGCCATCCCGTTTTGGGGGATCTTCGCTATGGGGCACGGCAGCCTCTGCCCCAAAGACAGATCGCCCTGCTGGCCAGGGAGCTGATCGTGACGCATCCCACCCTGAAATCTCCCCTTTCCCTCAACTCTCCCCTTCCAAAGGAATGGCCCTGGCCGCAGCTGAGTTTGATGGAAACCACAGGCGTCCCCTGGAACTGGTCGGATCTGGAAACTTCACTGAGTGACTGCGCAGAACTGAATTTTTGAACGTGCATGTTCTTGCCCAATGGACCAAAGTATGAAATCTTTATGCAAAGGTCGTCGGACAGATCTTCCATCATTCAGCGCAAATTCTTTTGGATGCAAATCGGGAGGAGAAAAATGCAAAATTTCATGGATGTGATCAAGGAACGCCGAAGCATACGCCATTACACTGACAGGGAAGTTCCCCAGCACATGCTGGATCAGGTCCTGGAAGCGGTGCAGTGGTCTCCCTCCTGGGCCAACACCCAGTGTTGGGAAATCGTGGTTGTCAAAGATCCTGAAAACAAGGAAAAGATCAAGGAAACCCTGGGCAAAAACCCGGCGGCCAAGGCCATCGTGGACGCCCCCATTGTTTTGGCCGTTTGTGGAAAGCTCAACGCTTCAGGATATTATAAAGGGGAAGTGACCACCAAGTTTGGCGACTGGCTGTTGTATGACCTGGGAATCGCCACACAGAGCATCTGCCTTGCGGCCCATGCCCTGGGGCTCGGAACCGTTGTTGTAGGACTTTTCGACCATGAACGGGTGAAAGAGATACTGCAAATACCTGACGGCGTGGAAGTGGTGTCACTCATTCCACTGGGGTTTCCAGCCAAAGGGTCAGGAGCACCCAAGCGCAGGGAAATTTCCGAATTCACTCACTATGATCGCTTCTGAACCTTTTCATCACACCCCTGCCCTTGCCCTTGTGCCATCTGCCATGGCTCCTGAATGAAATTGCCCCCCAAGGCGGGGGGCTTTCGTGTTCTTTCATGCGCCCTTGCAGATGAAGCAACGCACGGGGCGGGCGCATGAATCCATATGGATCATTTCGTGAAGTTTCCAGTGAGAACCAAAAGATTTTTTTGGAGTATCTCAAAGCAAATTATGATGGACTCGTTGGGAACGAGCCCCAAAAAAGGAAACAGAGCGGCCAGCCCACAAAGACTTCAATGACGGAATTTTCTGCGAACATCCATGTCAACCTCAACCACACAGAGGATGAATGGCCTTGTGGTTCCTTCCTCGCGCATCAGCCACTGCCACACAAGCACCACTCCTCTGCACCATCAGCTTCTTCTATGGAAAACTAAGCCTCATACTTGAAGGAGATTTTGACCTTGGCACGATAAGCGACGACTTTGCTATCCTCCAGCTTGAGATCCAAAGTGGCAATTTCTGCGACCCTCAAATCCCTCAGGGATTTGCTGGCGGTATCAACAGCATTCTTGGCTGCATCTTCCCAGGAAACGGTGCTGGTTCCCACCAGTTCGATGAACTTGTACACGCTCGAAGACATAAGTTTCCTCCTTTTTCAGGCAATAAAAGCCTCTTTCTGGCATGAACACCGCTCTGTTTCCAACCGGAATCCAATCCCCGGAACCCTGCCATTCAGCAAAAAGACCTGTTTGAAGATCCATGATTCGCTTATTCAGATTTGAAGGATCTTTTAGTGTGAGAGTGAAGGCCGATAATAACCGCATCCAGTGTGCGAGGAAAACAGCTGCAAAAGAAATGGCACAGGCGAATGACCCGGGAGCAAACCGCTGTAAAAATACTGCATCACGGAATTGCTTATTTAAAAGGCAATATAACACAGGTAAAAAGCTGCATCCAAGTGAAATCTGGCTCGGACTCTGGAAGCAAGGTAAAAGGCAGCTGATGGGACAGGAAAAACTCTTGGATGGAAGTCGGAGCAGAAATTCTCAACTCAGTCCGGAGAATTTCCCCATGCGAGTCATGTCATTCATCCACCTTCCCTATTGTTCCACTCTGATTTGTGTCGAAACCGTGTTGGTGGTCTGAATCTCCCCCTCAACCATGTATTCCGCATAGACATCCATACGGTTGTAGTGAAGTTTAACGTTTCTGGTATGGATTCTCACAATGAAACTTCCGGGCTCTCCATATTGGACGTTTTCCACGTGAGTGCAAAAGAGAGGGGAAACATCCGCATACGGGCCGTCGGCCAGCCATCTTGCGCATGCAGCTCCGATGGGACGATCCGAGGAAACTTCATAGGCATAGCAGGTGAGGGAGGGGGAAGGGGATCCGAACTCTTCCGCGACCCATCGAACACAGGCCCTTTTGATGGGAGGAGCACCACGGCTCTGAAATGTCACACGGACTGCATAAGGAAGGTCCTCATGAATCACTTGAGGCATGTCTGCCCGAAGCAGTTTCAACTCGGCGGGAGCGAACCGGTCCCAGGGTTTTTCCATGCCGGCACAGCCGGCCACGAGAAAGGACAAAAACATTATAACCCACGATTTTTTTAAAAAAGTCCCCATGCAACCATCCCCTTTCTGTATGACTTTTCAAAAAACTGCCAAAAGTTGTTACGGCCACTCTTTTCAATATAGCAAATCGCCCTTTCAATCAGAAGCCAATTAAAGGCTCTTCCTTCCTGGAAGACCGAAGTGAATTTTCCACACGGACCCAGCGGTTTATTTGACGGTTGAAAAGGGTTATAATCTAAAGTAAATGTGAACATGAGGTTTAAGACAAGTTTAGTGAAGGAAAGCCATGGCCGATCAGTCAAACACAAAAGACAGCCTGGATGAAAGGGGCACGGAAAAAAACGCCGCTTCTGAATCCTCTCAAAAAACAGTTGCAGAAAAAAAAGAGTACCAGATCGACATATTCAGGGACTGGTGCAAGTCCTGCGGCATTTGCACCGCCTTTTGCCCCAGGGGCTGCATCGAACTGGATGACTCAGGTTCCCCCTTCGTGAAAGACCAAGCCTCGTGTTCTGGGTGTGGTTGGTGCGAAGTGCACTGCCCCGACTTTGCCATCAGTGTGCGCCAGAAGTTCCTTCAGGCCACACAAGCAAAATTGGATTGAGACGCTGCACTCCCGGGATCCCCTGCTCAATGGCAGCATCGTTCACAACTCCTCTCCCCTGCCATTCAGCGGGTTCTGAAGGAGTGAAATTCACGTCCCATCCTGCCGATCCACACAAAGGAAAAAGGAAACAGGAGTGATGGGATCCATAATGTAGCGGAGGAGGTTTCTCTTTGAATGCTTTAAAAAGCGGCGGATGCCAATTGCTTCTGCAGGGCAATGAAGCCATCGTTGAAGGAGCCATCGCTGCCGGTTGCCGCTTCTTTGCCGGTTATCCCATCACACCCGCAACGGAAATCAGCGAGGTGATGTCTTATCGGCTTCCAGCCGTCGACGGGACATTCATTCAGATGGAAGACGAAATCGCAAGCATGGGGGCCATCGTTGGCGCATCCCTCGCGGGCGCCAAATCCATGACGGCGACGAGTGGCCCCGGTTTTTCTCTCATGCAGGAAAACCTCGGTTTCGCCTGCATTGCGGAAGTTCCCTGCGTCATTGTCAATGTGATGCGGGGGGGACCATCCACGGGGATTCCCACTCAGGTGAGCCAGGGAGATGTCATGCAGACAAGATGGGGCACCCATGGGGACCACCCCATCATCGTGCTGTCCGTCTCCACCACTCAGGATTGTTTTTCCATCACGGTCAAGGCTTTCAATCTTGCGGAAAAATACCGAACCCCTGTTATTATTTTGGCGGATGAAGTGGTGGCGCACACTCGCGAAAAGATCTTTCTTCCCCACCCAGGAGAGGTGGAGGTCATTGACCGCATTCGTCCCAACATGCCTCCCGATTGGTACATTCCGTACGAGGACACCAGCCGAGGCGTGCCTCCCATGGCGGCCTTCGGTGAGGGTTACCGCTACCATGTGACAGGCCTCGTGCATGACTCCCGAGGATTTCCCACTCAGAGACCCGACGAAGTGAAAGGCCTCATGAGCCGGCTTTTCCGGAAAATCAACCAGCATTTTTTTGACATCCAAATGGTGGAAGAAGAAGCCACAGAGGATGCGGAAGTGCTCACCGTGGCCTATGGCAGCGTGGCCAGGTCGGCCAGGCGGGCCACCCGTGAAGCAAGGGCCCGGGGCATCAAGGCCGGAATGATTCAGCTGGTGACTTTGTGGCCATTCCCCCGGCAAGTTGTGGAGCCCATGCTGCGCAAAGTGCGTGCGGTGCTGGTGCCGGAGCTGAATGTGGGACAGGTTTCCCGGGAAGTGAAAAGAGTCAACCAGGGAGTGACCCGTGTGGAGACGCTCAACCGCATTGATGGAAATCTCATCACTCCCGAGGAGATTTTGTCCCGTCTTCTCAAGATCTAGGGGCTCCCTTTCAACCTGGGTGCCGGCACTGGACCTTTTCTGAAAAGTGGCGTCAACGGAAGAAGATCAGCCTCACTCCAAAAGCCCTCATGGGCAACAGCTCCTGTGCACGTTGTTGCCGTCGTGAAGCGCCGAACCGACAAACAAGGGAAAACCATGGCAGAAGTGACCAAGCTCATTCACAAATATCTTCGGCACCACAAGAAATTTCCCCATGTGTGGTGCCCCGGGTGCGGCAACGGCATCCTCCTCGGTGCCCTCATCAGGGCCATAGACCGCACGCGCCTGGAAAAAGATGAAATCGTCATTGTGTCGGGAATCGGCTGTTCAGGAAGATTGTCCGTCTATGTGGATTTCAATACGCTGCACACCACTCACGGAAGAGCTCTCACCTTCGCAACGGGTGTCAAGTTGGCCAACCCCAAGCTTCATGTCATTGTGATCATGGGAGATGGAGACGCCACCGCCATTGGGGGAAATCATTTCATACATGCGGCCCGCCGCAATTTGAATCTCACGGCCATCGTCATCAACAACAGCATCTATGGCATGACAGGGGGCCAGTACTCGCCCACAACCCCTTATGGCTCCCTCGCCACCACTTCTCTCTACGGAAATATAGAGCAGGCCTTTTCCATTGCGGAGCTTGCCGCCATGGCGGGGGCAAGCATGGTCAGCAGGGGCACCGTTTACCACACAAAACTGCTGGACGACCTCATTGAAAAAGCCATTCAAAAACGTGGCTTTTCTGTGGTCGAAGTGATCAGCCATTGTCACACGCAATACGGCAGACGCAACAAGATGGGAAATGCTGCAGACATGCTTCTTTGGCAGAAGAACTCCGCCGTGCGCATGGAAAAAGCCCGTACCCTGTCCCATGAGGAAATGAAGGACAAGTTTTCCATAGGGGTTCTGGTGGATCGGGACCTTCCCGTTTATACTGAGGAGTATGGCAAGGTGAAGGAAATGGCCAAAAAGGCCATGACACAGATGAGGTGAACCCATTCCGGTCTGGATTCTGAAACCCTGACGGAGGAAGAGAAGACGTGGACAGCAATCGGTATGAAATCAGGATCAGCGGCTCCGGAGGTCAGGGAATCATCATCTCGGGCATCATTCTCGCCGAAGCGGCAGGAATTTATGATGGAAAATATGTCTGCCAGACCCAGAGTTACGGCCCCGAGGCTCGCGGAGGGTCGAGCAGGGCTGAAGTGGTGGTGAGTGACGACCCCATTGACTATCCCAAGGCCATGAAGCCCGACCTTCTCCTTGCCATGAACCAGAAAGCCTGCGACACGTACATTTTTGACCTGAAACCGGGAGGAATTCTCATGGTGAATTCCACTCTGGTGAAACAGCTTCCAACCACAAGAGCCATAGCCATTCCTTTCACCCAGATGGCACGGGAGCGGACAGGAAAAGAGATGATCGCAAACATCATCGCTCTTGGAGCTCTGGCGTCTCTCACGGGAGTCGTTTCCCTGCGCAGTCTGGAAGCTGCCGTATTGTCGCGGGTTCCCAAGGGAACCGAAGAGCTCAACAAAAAGGCTTTGGAAGCCGGAATCGAGGCAGCCAGAGGCATCACGGACAAATCAGAAGAAATCGGGATGGAGTTCTATGAGAATATTGCTGACGAATGATGACGGCATTTACGCCAAAGGGATCGAAGCACTGTTTCTTGCCCTGGTGGAAGAGCACGACGTGACGGTGGTGGCACCCGAAACAGAACAAAGCGCTGTGGGACATGCCATCACCTGGCTGCAACCTCTGCGCGTTGTGTCGGTCAACCGCAACGGAATGTTTTTTGGCCACGGCCTTACGGGCACACCGGCCGACTGCGTCAAGCTGGCTCTCACTGAGATACTCACTCAACCCCCTCATGTGGTCATTTCCGGAATCAACATGGGGGCCAATGTGGGGGTGAACGTCATCTATTCAGGAACGGTTTCTGCCGCAACCGAGGCCGCTGTCATGGGAGTTCCGGGCATTGCCGTCTCCATAGATTCCTTTGACACGAGGGATTTCAGCGCGGCTACGGAGTTCATTGTCACATTGCTGCGAACCATTGAACGGGAAGGTTTTCCTTCGGGTGTGGCCTTGAATGTCAACGTGCCCAATGTTCCCGCCGGTGAGATTCAGGGAGTTCGAATCACTCACCAGGGCCGCATGAGGTGCATGGAAAGTTTTGACCGCCGTCGCGATCCAAGAAACCACGTTTATTACTGGCTGCAAAATACAAGCATCAGCCGTGATTCCGATCCCTCCGCAGACTCCTTTGCACTGGAGGAAAAGCACATCTCCCTGACTCCCATTCACTTCGACCTGACGCATTTTCCCACGTTGGAATCCTTGAAAAAGTGGAACCTTTCAATGGACAGGTTTCAAAAAAACGGAAAGAAACCTTGAATCTCAGTTCCTGCCGATGCCTTCATCACCCCCGGAGAAGCGTGAGGGTCTTTTGCGGCAAATACGAGCAGGGATACTGTCAGGAATGTGTGCGGAACCAAAAGGTCACCTGCAAAGATCCGGGAAATCACTGCCGCCATCGCACGCAATGCCTCATCTGGGAGCACCTTCGAGCCGATCGATGAAGTGGATTCAGGCAAAAAACACTGTCAAAGGAGAAAAAAGCAGGATTGCCCGGGAAAAGAAAGCACCCGAAGAGGCTTAAAAAATCAGGTGCCTGAAGAAACAGGCTCAAGCCCTTTTTCCCCTTGCCTCATGGAGCTGGAATGCGCACAACGAACGGTGAGACATTTTCCTCCACTTTGATCTGTTCCACGAGGGTGCTGGCTCGTGACAGGTCAGAAACAGGCTTCAGCTGAACCACATGCAGGAGGCCGAGCGTTTCGTGGTTCATGGGTTTCACCACAACTTCATACCCTCTGTCCTCGAGGCTTTTTTTCATGGCGAGAGCATTTTTCTCCTCCCTGAAAGAGCCGACCTGCACGCCATAAGTCATGGAAACTTTTGCGGGCGAAGGCCTCAAGTCTTCAGATGGAGCCTCCTCCCGGGGGAGTGCGGGCTTGGAAGGGGCAGACCTCTGCAGGGCAGCCTGCTGGGGAACTTCATCCCTTTTCTGAAGTTCAGAGTCTTTCGAAGACGCGGTCCCCCCTGGCGTTTCCACGCCTTTCTCCTGGTCCTGCAAAGCCCCCAGGGATTCATGGGCACCGGAACTCAGCCCCGTCTCTCCATCAAAAGCTTCTCCCTGATCATCATAGGGGGAGGAAGCCGAAAAACCCTCTTCTGACCGGAACATGTCAGCGGGCACATCGCTTCTGCCCAGGGAATCTTCCTGCATGAGCTGAAGGGCTCTGGGAATTTCCCTCACCACCACACCCTTTTGGGCTTCGGGTTTTGTGGAAAGGTCATTGGACCCTTTGTCCCGGGTGACCAGTGGAGTCACAACAACCAGAACTATCAAAGCCAGAGCAGCCCATAACAAGATCTTGACCTGGGAAGAGCCACCCCCTTCCCTTTTTGTTTTGGATCCCTTCTGCAGGAAGACCTTTTTTGTCATTTTAAACCCCCTAACGCATTGATTCAGCCTTTTTCATGGCCCTCTCAAATCCTGGCAGGGATCTCTCTATGGTTTCATCCGCCACGCAATAGGCTATTCGAAAATGTCCAGGTCCTCCAAAACCACTTCCCGGCACCACGAGGACATTCTCTTCCTGAAGAAGTTTCACGAACTCCACATCATCGGGCAAGGGGCTGCGGGGAAAGAGGTAAAATGCTCCGGGAGGATTGATCAGTTCATATCCGAAGCTCTTGAGGGCTTTCACCAGCACGTCCCTTTTGCGCGCATAGGCTTCCACGTCCACGCAAACACCCTGAAGAGCAGCGACGGCCCTCTGCATGAGTGCCGGTGCGTTGACAAACCCAAGGATTCGATTGGCCAGAGTCATGGCCCCCATGATCTGCTCCGCACCTTCCGCTGCGGGGTTTATGGCTGCGAACCCTATTCTTTCACCGGGAAGGGAGAGATCTTTGGAATAGCTCGTGGCCATGATGGAGTGGGGGTAATACTTCAGGATGCATGGCACCGACGCATCGTCATAGACGATCTTTCTGTAGGGTTCATCGGAGACAAGATAGACAGGGCGTCCCAGTTCTTTTCCTTTCCGGTTCAGCAAATCCCCGAGATCTTGCAGGGAAGCGGCCGAATAAATCTGTCCGCTGGGGTTGTTGGGGGAATTGACCAGCAGAACTTTGGTCTGAGGCCCGATGGCGTTTCCAATGGCCTGCAGATCAAGTGTGAAGTCGCTTTGGGTGGGAACAACCTTCAGAGTGCCTCCATGATTGTCCGCATAAAACCCATACTCCACGAAATAAGGAGCAGGAACCAGCACTTCGTCTCCGGGATCGAGCAAAGCCTTCAAAATGATGTTGAGAGCTCCCGCCGCACCGCAGGTGGCGATGACCCAGTCGGCCGTGAGAGGAACATCGTGCTCTCCGGCCAGATAACGGGCAACGGCAGTTCGTGTCTCCAGCAAGCCGGCATTGGGCATGTAGCTGTGCATTCCGGGATCATTTTTCTCAATGACTTCCAGAATCTTCTCGTTCACGACAGGGGGCGGAGGCACATTGGGGTTGCCAAGGCTGAAATCGTAAACATTTTCATTGCCATGAATCGCCTTGAGCCGGGCACCCTCTTCGAACATTTTACGAATCCACGAACTGCCTTCCATAAACTGAATCATTTTTTTGGCCACCGCCATGTTGACTTCCTCCACGTTTTTTCGAGATGTTCGACACAGAGATTTTGGGAAAACCCATGCCTTCGCCAGACTCGTTCATGACTTCCAGACCAGCACTATAAAAGAGAAAAGGATCATCTGGCAAGCAATTAAGAAATCTTGCCAAAACCGCCTTCCAACATACCCCGATGAACAATTTTGCGCTGCGAAACCGCTGAGGCCTTGGATTTTTGATGTGTTCCTGAGGTAATCCGTATCATGCCTCAAAAGACTGTGCTATAGAGTACGCATGACTGCCATGAAGACATCTTTCCATGAAAATATTGAAAGGAGCGGCAATGAAAGTTGCTTATTTAAGTATGGAAATCGGTCTCAATGCGAATATTCCCACTTACAGCGGCGGACTCGGCATATTGGCCGGGGATCACATCAAATCAGCGGCGGATCTGAATATTCCTCTGGTGGCTGTGACTCTTCTCTACAAGAGAGGGTACTTCATACAGAGCATCAACCCCATGGGCCAGCAGGAAGAAATGTACCCGTACTTTGACCCCCGAGCTTTCATGGAGCCCCTTCCCTTCAAGGTGACCATCAAAATTGAGGGACGGGATGTTCACATAGGGGTCTGGAAGCACAATCAAGTGGGCATGAAAGGCCGTGTGCCCGTATATTTTCTCGACACGGATCTGCCCATCAACGCACCCGACGATCGACTCATCACGCAATTTTTGTACGGAGGCGACACTCACACCCGAATTTGCCAGGAAGCAGTTCTGGGCATCGGGGGATACCTGGTCCTCAAAAAACTGGAAAAAGGAATCACCACCTATCACATGAACGAGGGACACGCGGTCTTTCTGACTCTGGCCCTTCTGAAAGACGAAGGAGGGAACGAGGACAAGGTGAGGGAAAAATGTGTTTTCACCACA
>Ga0207421_10005081_pt1 | contig 14903 bp, 11 predicted proteins | sample SodLakKL_010_SED_4_FD_187542 | JGI IMG/M metagenome (GOLD analysis project Ga0207421, IMG submission 187542) | Alkaline sediment microbial communities from Lake Tanatar, Kulunda Steppe, Russia - 8KL_010_SED (SPAdes) (version 2) | ecosystem: Environmental > Aquatic > Non-marine Saline and...
GCAAGCACTTACAGCGTCTCAATTCGGCCCTTATGGAAAGCTTTCCATAAGGGCCGGCCACTGCCACCAGCGGTCATCGGGTGTCTCGACCCGACCCAGAGCCGCCGCCCATGCACCGCTCGCGATCGACCCTTTGGCGACCTACAGCGGACGCCCGCCGCGAACCCATCGTCGAGTGAGCGAAAGGATGCCTGTGACGGAAGGCACCATCGCAGTGACGCCGGCGAAGCGGCCATAGTAGCGACTGGCCGGAGGGGCTGGCGGTCAGGCCCGGATGAGCGCTGTTGCCCCTGCCACGCGTGCGATCCATGCTGCATCTACCCGCTGGAGCGGTACTCCTGAAGCGCGATTGCCTGATCGGATGCGGGAATGGAATGGTACCGAGGATCCGCAAGGTGTTGCGCGTGCCGACCACATGCTGTCCTGGCCGCCCTGCGCTGCGCCATATCACGCGTCCACCAGCGCAAGCTGTGTGAAATGACACAGCCCCAAAAGGTGCTCAGGGCCTGCAACCCGCCAGAGATGGCCACTCAGCGCGCTGGCATGGAATCTGCTCACCGGCAACGTTGCTGGCCGCTGGGTGGTGCGGGCGGGATTCCCTGTCTGATCTATCGCTGGATCCCCCATCCTTCGCGTCGCTCCACGGCGGGGCTCGCCCCGCGCCACTCGTCGGCCGGCACACCCCACCTCGAGAGTATGCACACGGGAGAAAGGAAAGAATGGACCGAAGAACGCTGCTTCGCTCAGCCCTGGTCGCCGGTCTGGCCGGCGGGATCTGGACCCCCGCTGCTGCAGCACGGATTCAGTGCGAGGGGGATGGTACCCCGTTGCAGTTCATGCCGCGCACCCAGCCGGACGCTGAGCCGCTGGTGGACGAACTGGAGAAGTACCCCCGTTGCCCGTATTGCGGCATGGACCGGCGCCAGTGGCATCACAGCCGCCACCTCGTGCACTACGACGATGGCCGCGTGGACGGCACGTGTTCCATCCACTGCACTGCGATCGCGCTGGCGGTGAACATGGACCTGGGACCCCAGGCGATCTATGCCGCCGATTTCGGCAGCGACGCGGACATCAAGCCGCTGATCGAGGTGAGCGAAGCGATCTACCTGATTGGGTCTGCGCTGCCGGGCACGATGTCGGCCCGCAGCAAAATGGCGTTCGCCGATGCGGCGGCAGCCGAACTGGCCCGATCCGCGCACGGGGGCGAGCTGGACGACTTCGATGCCGCGCTGCTGGCGGCGTACGTGGACATGGCCCAGGACACGGTAATGATTCGCAAGCGCCGGGCGGAGCGGCGCGCGCGCATGCAGAACGCGATGTGATGGCTGCTGCTGTCCGAGCGAAGACCGATAGATGCAGGTAACGAAGAGAGAGGAGATCCTGTGATGAAAAAGCCCGTGTTGGTTCTGGCCCTGCTGATGGCGCTGTTGAGCGCGTTTGCGGCCACAAGCGTGCATGCTGACGAAAAACAGGGGTTGTTCATCAACCTGACCACGGACGATACATGGTCAGCGAGCAAGGCCATCTTTTTCGCCCACCATCGGGTTCTCAAGTCCGGCCATGAGCCGGTGGCGATCTGGCTGAACGTGAGGGGCATCTACCTGGCGGATCGCAAGCGTGCATCGGATGTGCACGGCCCGATGGCCGAGCAGGGGCATTCCATCCAGGACATGCTGCGGGCGTTCATGGAAGATGGTGGAAGGGTCATCGGGTGTGCAGCCTGCTCGAGGGCCGCGGGGCTGACGCCGGCCGATTTCATTGAAGGAGTGGAAATGGGGAACCCCGACCTGGTGCTCGGCATTCTGTTCGACCCGAACGTGAAGACGCTGACCTGGTGAGACGCCATGTCGTCGATTGGGGATGATTCGGTAGCACGCTAACCCTGGAGGTCTGGGATGGACGACCCACAACGATTCGAATCTTTTCGCAAGGCCATTCTGGCTGCCCTCGCGTTCGCCTGCTGCGTGATGGCGAGCCCTGCGCTGCTTGCGCATCACGTGCCCGGCCACCACGGTTCCGATGTCGCCGAATGCGACTGCCCGCCCGGTGTGGAGCTGGTGTCCGAGGCCTGGGTACGGTTGCTGCCGCCGACGCAGCCCAACACCGCGGCCTACATGACGCTGCGCAATCTGACGGACGCCGATCTGCAGATCGTTGCCGCGGAATCGCCGGTCGCCCGCGTGACCGAACTCCATGACCACGTCCAGGACGCGACCGGCGTGATGCGCATGCGTCAGGTCGAGGCGATCAGAATCCCGGCGCATGGCGAGGTGGAACTGAAGCCGGGCGGTTTGCACGTGATGCTGATCGATCTGATCGAACCCCTGCAGGAAGGGCAGGTGGTACCGGTCACGCTGTACGTCGAAGGCTTTCAGGATCTGCAGATTCGTGCGCCGGTGCAGCGATCGGAGTCCGGCGAAGGGCATCATCACGGGCATCGCCACTGAAATCGCTATTCCGCTGTGTATTGGTCAAGACTTGCCGCTGGCGGGTTGGGTTGGGGCTTTGCGGCGCCGCACATCTTGCCTCGCCCGGACACGGGGCTTGGCGATAGGACGGCGGGGGGGCTCGGTGCACGGCTCTGTCCAGAGTGCCGTGGCAGTGCTGAACGGTTCCCTGGTCGCCGAGTTCGCCTGAGTGATGGTTCATCTCCAGCAGCAGGGCACTGGCGTCTGAAAGCTTGTTACCCGGTCGGCTACTCCGCATGGCGCGAGCCGATCCGCGGCGCTGTCGATTACGCAAGCGCGCCAGTCTGCGCCGGCACCGGATGTGCGTCAGTCTTCCGGGGCGGCCCGCGCGATCGCGCGCAGCGCGGCCACGGTCTCATGGTCGTTGTCGTCGAAGTCCGGATCGGCGCTGGTCTTGACGATGACCACGTCGCGTACCGGATCGATGTAGACGTACTGGCCCCAGACCCCGATCGCGAGAAAGTCGCCCTGCGGGTCTTCCGGGATCCACCACTTGTAGCCGTAGCCGAAGGTCCAGCTTGAAGCGGGGTTCTCGCCGGGCTGAAGGTGCGCTGTGCGAGGGTTGACCGAGTCCGCGACCCAGGCCGCGGGTATGACCTGTCGACCCTCGCGCGCGCCACCCTCGAGGTACAGTCGCCCGAAGCGCGCCCAATCGCGCAGCGTGGCGTTGATGCAGCACAGTGCGAATTCGCGCCCCAGCAGATCCGTGTTCCAGGATGCCGAAGCCTCGGCGCCCATCGGCCCCCACAGCCGGCTGGCCAAATAGTCGGCCAGCGGCATCCCGGTCACGGACTCCAACACCAGACCCAACGCCATCGTGTCGGCACTGATGTAGTCGTTGAAGGTGCCGGGCGGGCGCGCCCGCTTGAGGCGCGTCAGCGTCTGTTCAACCGGCTGGCGCAGTGCCATCGCACGGATGAACACCATGTTGATGTCCGAAAAGGGGTTGTGGTAGCTCTCGTCGAAGGCCAAGCCCGAGGACATCGTAAGCGCGTCCTCGATCGTCACGTCACCGTAGGGTGAGTCGGCCAACGCCGGCACGTAGGCGCCGATCGGGTCGTGGAGGGACAGGATGCGGCCTTCCTCCACGGCGATGCCGATCAGTGCGGAAACGACCGACTTCGCTACCGACCAGGAGGTGAAGGGCGAACTCTCGTCGGCGCCCAGTCGATACGACTCGTGGGTGACGGCCCCGCGGTGCACGACGATCAGCCCGGTCGTCACCGTGCGGTCCAGAAAGGCCGCGAGCTCCCGCTCGGCACCGTCGTGGCGGTAGGTGGAGGGCAACGGGCGCGGGTCGGCATTGAAGGCCCATACGCTGCCGTCGCGGGGTACCGGACGGGATGGGAAGATGCGGTCCATTGCGCGGAAGTTCTCGACTCGATGGGTCTCGGTGAACAGGGTGAATCCTGCCCAGTACGGACTCTGCCGCAGCCAGAGGACGCCGGTCAGCCCGAGCACCAGCAGGCCACCCAAGCCCCACAGCGCGATGCGTACCACCCGTCTTCCGAGGGTCATCGATCCACCTCCAAGATTTCGATCCTTGGCACAGCATCTTGCCTGCGGCGCGGGGTCCGCGCACGCGAGCCTTCCACGCGGATGTCGCGCGTGTTCACCGCATGCAGCTTGGTGGTTCTGATCCTGTGGGGGCGACCGACCCGGAGCCGGCGCGGTTGGTGGCGCTATGTGTCCGTGATCGAGCCAGGAGCCGACACAGTTCTCCGAGCATTCGGGTCACGGCTTCGAACGGAGCGTTCCAGCCTTTCAGCGCCAGCAGTGGCGATTGATCATGCGGTAGACCGTGGGCGGTGATTTCCGTGCGAACCGAAGCCGTATCGCGCGTCAAGCGTGTCCGGATTGGCCTGTCTAACGTTACAAGATAGCGTGACGTGTGGGGATCCTATTGATTCTCCGCGACGGCTGGCCCGCAGGTCGGGGGAGCACACCGTGGTAAATCTGCACCCAGCTAAGTTTGACAGGGTCTTGCGTTCGTGGTAGCTAGTGATTTAGTTCGCTATAACATTGCTTTTGCGGGCCCTGGTAGAAGCCTGGATGGAGGCCGCTCAACACGTCCCAGCGCGCCAAACCAGGGACGGCTGTGGCCGATGGAGGAGCCAGAGTTGGCAAAGTGGACCGGCAGCGTCAACGAGTTGCTCAGCCAGGATCAGCTCAAGACCATCGACCAGGCCCTCGCGGATGTGCCCGAGGATATCCGCGTGGACAAGCGGGGGATGCAGCTGGATCGCTACCCCGGTCTGCTCTACGACCTATCCAATGAAGCCCCGCCCATTGAGGTGATGGTCTCCGAGCGTCCGGTCACCGAGCACGGGCTGATGCTCATCTCCGAGACGCGAATACCGCGAATCGAGCGTGCAATCCTGGTTATTCGCGGTAGCGATGACTCTAAGCAGCCTATCGAGGGTTGCGTCCTTTCATCCCGCACCGGCACGCGGCGGGGTGACACCGAGGGCAGGACGGTTTCCCACTACAGTGTCTTCGATCCTGCGGGCAACGGTGAACGCTAAGGCGCGGCCAACAGCGAAGGGGCTTTTGTCCCAGCGAACCCGGTGCTTGTGGGCTGCCCCGTTCGGCTCGGGTGTCGGGAAGGCCGTGATCCCCAGTCCGAACGGCTGCGTTGCTGGCAGCATCCAAAGCGCTTGTTCCGGTACCGAAACGTTCCGGTTGCGCAGGCGGAACAGACAGACTCATTACGACTTGCGAGAAGCTTCCGCTGGTTGCATACACACCCGCCCGCCATGCATTCGGAATGTCCCTCGATCGGGGTATGTGCGGTGCGCGATCCAAGTGACTCGCTGGACGATTCCTCGTGATGCCAGGTGTGTGCCCTGTGCGAGGCCCCCGGCAGAACTGAACGCTGCTGCCCGGCACCGCATCGACGAGTCCGTCGGAGCGAGTCAGCTGGGTGATTGGGGTCGATGCAAGGAACATGCAGGGTGGTGGTCTCAAGCAGCCGTTGCCGAGGCTGAGCCATTGCTCAGGTGAGGTGCGCGCCCAATATCCGCAGTTTATAGTCGGCATCGACACCCCCCGGATGAGAGGGTGGTTCGAGCCCTGTCGTTGTTTGAATCCCCAGGACGAATCCGATGGTTGCTCCAGCAAGGCTGCTTCTCGACTCGGCAGGCGATCGACTTCCCAGCCCCAGTGGCGTGGCGATGGCTATCATGGAGCTTTGGGGCAATGAGCGTACGACCGTCAACCAGTTGGCCAGCTTGGTCCAGACCGACCCGGCCCTGGCGGGTCGTCTGCTGAAGCTGGCCAATTCAGCAGCGATGGGGCATCGCGCGGTGGTGGCCATTTCTGATGCCATCGTTCGTGTAGGCATGCAGGCGGTTGGCCAACTCGCGGTGGCTTTCTCCCTGATCGACAGTCACGCTGACGGACCGTGTCGTGGTTTCGATTACCCTGGCTACTGGTCGCATTGTCTTCTGATGGCGGTACTTTCCCGAGGTCTTGCCCAGAGCACTCGATTGGCTCCGCCGGAAGACCTCTTCGCCTGTGGCCTGCTGTCGCGAATCGGGGTTCTCGCTATTGCCACGGTTTACCCGAACGAGTATTCAGATTTGCTGGCCTCGGGGCCTCAGGATCTCGCCGTTGCCGAAAAGGAGTGTTTCGGCATCGACCATGGCGAACTATCGAAGGAGCTGATGCATAGTTACCGGGTCCCTCGGACGTTAGCGGAGCCGGCCTCCTACCACGAGCATCCGGATCGCTCCGGGTTCGACCCGAACTCCCGACCAGGGAAGCTGGCCTACCTGTTCCATGCAGCCTATCGACTGGCCAGCATGACTGCCGAGTCTGGGCCTGACCGCAGTCGACAGGCCATCGTGAACACCGCACTGTGGGCCAGGCTGGGGCTGAACGAGGAAGCCGTCGCCGATCTGTTCGATCGCGCGGTAGGGGAGTGGCAGGAGTGGTCCACGCTGCTCAACCTGCCCGTGGAGACGGCCGTCTCGTATGAACGGGTCAGTCAGGGTACCCCGGTAGCGGTTTCGAGCGCGGGGGAGGCGGCAGCTGATTCAACAGCACTTAGGGTTACGATGATGTCCCCTCCGGGCACCCCTCTGCATCTGGCCGATCGGTTGCGCCAACTGGGCGCTCTTGTCGAGGTCTGCCCGGACGAGAGCGCAGCCTTGCGAACAGCCATCCAGTTGCGGTCGCAGATCTGTATCGTGCCAGCAGAGGAGCTTCGGTTGTGCCGGCAGATACGAGCGACACAGTGGGGTAGTTCGGTGTACGTCCTGGGGGTTTTGGATACCCCGGATGATTCGCTGCAAATTGAGTGTTTCGAGGCCGGCGTGGACGCACTGATTCGTTCGGAGATCACCAGTCAGGAGCTTCAGGCGCGGCTCTTGCCGGCGCGCCGCCTGGTCAATCTTGAGGAGGCTTGGCGCAAAGACCGGCGCGAGTTGCGGCGGATTGCCAATGAACTGGCCGTGGCCCATCGCCATCAGGAAGTGCTGTCCCTGACGGATCAATTGACCGAACTCCCGAATCGTCGGGCAGCCATGCATGCCTTGAACCAGGCATGGAGTCGAAGCTCACGGTCAGAAACACCCGTCGGAGTGACCATGATCGATATCGATCACTTCAAGGACATCAACGATCGCTTTGGGCATGCGGCTGGAGACCAGGTTCTTCGCGATGTCGCCGCGACCTTACAAGAGGCGGCACGCGAAGACGAAACGATCGCTCGGCTCGGTGGTGAGGAATTCGTGCTCATCAGTGCAACCTCCGGTCTGCGAGAACTCATCGTTGCGGCTGAGCGGCTTCGGCGGCGTTTGGAGAGCACCATAATCGAAACACAGGGCCGATCCGTGAAGCTGACGGCAAGCATTGGGCTCGCGGAACGGGAAGCCATCCATGGCAATGCCGACATGTTGCTCAACGATGCAGACAGAGCCATGTATGCCGCTAAATCAGGCGGCCGCAATCGTATCTGTTATTCGCAGGATGGGCGCATCCATCCAGTGCGCAGAGCCTAGCGGCCAGAGCCTCGATTGGATGCTGTGTGCTCTTCCGAGGATCGTTTGTCTCTGACACAGGTACTCTTTGCCCGCCGCCAGGGATCAGCGTCTCCAGGTCACGCGATTGCGGCCTCCTTCCTTCGACTGATAGAGCGCGCCATCGGCCCGATCGACAAAAGCCTCGATGGATTCACCGGATCGGTACCAGGCCCCGCCGACCGAAACCGTGACCGAGATCGGTTGCTTCAATCCCAGCTCTGCTGGTGTTTCGATCGCGCTCACTTGCACGGATCGACGGATATCCTCGGCCATCACCTCACAATCGGAACGCGGGGTATCGCGCAGCAGCACGACCAGTTCTTCACCGCCATAGCGGGCGACCAACCCCAGCTCCGGGACGCTTTCCCTGATCATCTGCGCCACCATTTTGAGCACATGGTCTCCAGCGAGGTGCCCCCAGGTATCGTTGACCTTCTTGAAGAAGTCCAAGTCGACCAGCAGCAGACACGGGGCATGGCTATCTTCGTGTGAGGCGGTAGGGAGCATGCCGATCGCCTCTTGAAACGCCAGGCGATTGCTGAGTCCCGTCAGCGGATCAAGACGCGCCTCCGTTTGCGAACGCGCTAGCGCGTCGCGCACCTGCTGCACTTCGCCAGCCAACCGGGAAAACCGTTGTTTCATTTCGGCGCCCCGTTCCAGCACGGTATTGGTCGCACGGATGGTGCGGTCGATCAGGCGATTAAGGCCTTCGGACGATACCTCGCCGGAGAGTTCTTCCGCCACGCTGTTCATTTCTGTCGAGAAGCCGGCGAAGTGCTCGTCCGCGCGCTCAATATGGCCCATCAGGGTGCCGATGAACTGACCGAGCGCGCGCTTCGCATACTGCACTTTCTCGCTGCGTTCCTCGAGATAGCGCTCATGGAGAGCCTGCATTTCCGCATCGGTGATCGGTCCTCCCCGCGCAAGAAGGGACTCCATCTCGTCGCGCAGAGATTGATCAGACGCAGTGAGATACTCGTACCAAACTGCATAGTTGGCCGGTGTGATCGGTATCTTGAGTTCGGACATCTTCGGAATGGCGTTACGTACGATGTGTACGGTACGGTCGTAATCGGAGGCGGTATGTTGATCTGGCATGTTTTCCCCTCTTTATTGCCCGAACGGAGTCCGTTCTTACGATTCGCTGCGGGGCCTTTACCCGGTGGGGGAGACGTCGTGCGTCAACCGCGCTCGGGAGGCAGTGCCCGGCGATTTGGGGCGCTGTCCATTGCAAACAGAACGACCCGCTGCGCGCAGGGTGTTGCCCGCTTTCTCGAGTCCGAGATCGCGACCCACCCGATTCCGAAAAGATCGTTTACTGCCGGTCTCCCCCCGACCCGGACAACCTCACCCAGCCCCCAGAGCCGGCGGGGGAGAATATCATAATACATAGGCCATAAGGGCCATTCGGCCGCGCCCGCGGCATTGGTTGTACCCGCGACCTGCAGCCCTGGTCCAGCACAAGGGCTGAAAGGATCCCAATGTCGGCGCCGCGGTGGCCTCCTTCAAGATGCCAGCGCAACCAGGACGCATGGGCGCAGAAGCGCGGGCACCGCTCGCTGATGGCATCCTGCAAGCCGTCGGGGCATACAACCCCCGAACGGCGACGGCGGCGAGAGCTGTGGCACACCGTGCCGCGACCGTGGAGCAGCAGCAGGACTCGGTTTCGTGGACGCCTGCCAAATATGCGGCATTCATGCGCTGGCGCGCCTTCGGAGATCCTCCTGTCCCCGCAACAGTTCTTCGAAGACATCGGCCTTGACCGGGCGTGAGAAGAGATACCCTTGGGCGTAGTCGCATCCCATGGCTTGCAGGAATTGCCTCTGGGCTTCGGTTTCGATCCCCTCGGCGATCACCTTGAATCCGAGTTTATGGGCCATGACCACGATGGCTTCGGCAATCGCGCGGTCGGCGGCATCGGTCTCGAGGTGGCTGACAAAGGTCTTGTCGATCTTCACATAGTCGACTTCGAAGCGTTTCAGGTAGGCGAGGGAGGAATAGCCGGTACCGAAGTCGTCGATCGCGATCTGGATGCCGGCGTCCCGGAACTGCTGCAGCCGATGGTTCGTTCTCGGCCCCGCCTTGAGCAGAACCCCTTCCGTGATTTCGAGCACCACCCCATGTCCGGGCATCGCGATCTGCCGCATATGGCTTAACCATTCATCTTCCCCGGACGGCTCGGCGAGGAACTCGACGGGGGATCGGTTTACACTGATCTGGAAGCTGGCCTGGTAGCGTTCTCGCCACTGCCGTGCGCGGCGGGTGGCTTCCTGGAAGATCTGTGTCCCAATCTGGTGAATAGACCCCGTTTCCTCTGCGATCGGGATGAAATCCGCTGGACTGACCCAGCCGCGTTTCGGGTGTCGCCATCGAACGAGGGCTTCCGCTTTTTCGATGTGGTCGGTCGCCATATTGACGATCGGTTGGTAATGCACCTCGAACTGGTTCGTCGCAAGTGCATGCTTGATTTCCCGCACCATGCACAGGCGATGCTGCGAGGCTTTCTCCATGCTCTCCTGGAAATGGCTGAATCGATTTCGGCCCTCCCGTTTCGCGGCAGACATGGCCTGATCCGCGTTCTTGAGCAGGTTTTCAGCTTTCTCGCCGTCATCCGGGTACACGGCGATGCCAATGCTTGCAGAGATGAACGCGTCTTCGTCGCTCAGGCGGTAGGGTTCTCCAAGGGCTGACAGGATCTTTTGGGCGACGCGCGCCGGGGCAGTCATGTCTGTCAACTCGTTCAAAATGACCGTGAACTCGTCCCCCCCCACCCGAGCGACGGTGTCGGATTCCCGCACTGAGCCCCTGATGCGGCGCGACGCCGTGAGCAGCAACCGGTCCCCCTCGATATGGCCGAGGGTATCGTTCACTTCCTTGAAACGGTCGAGGTCAACGTACAGCAGGGCCAGTTGGGTGCGATTGCGGCGTGCCCGTTTGATCCCATGGGTCAGGCGGTCGATGAACAATTGACGGTTGGGTAACTCCGTCAGTGCGTCGTAGTTCGCCTGGGTCCAGATCAACGCGTCCGCTCGCTTTTTCTCCGTCAGGTCCGAAAAAAGTGCGACGCGCCGGTGTACCCTGCCTTGGGCATCGTGAATGGTATCGATGGTTAGCCATTCGACAAACTCTTCACCGTTCTTGCGGCGATTCCAGATTTCCCCCTGCCACTTGCCGGTCTGCTCGAGTTCCTGTGACATGGATCGGAAGAACGCATCGTCGTGGTGGCCCGAGTTCAGCACCGAAGGCGTCTGGCCAACGACGTCGTCCTCGGTGAAGCCAGTGGTCTTGGTGAACGCCGGGTTGATGCCGATGATGCGGTCTTGCTCATCGGTGATCATCATCGCCTCGCTGGAGTTTCGGTAAACCAATGCCGCCAGCCGCAACGCCTCTTCGGTCCGGGAGCGTTCGATCGCGATACCCGCAAGATCGGCGGCCAACGCAAGCATCGAGGTTTCCTGTGCATTCGGTTCGTGCGGCGCCCGCCAATACGCGACGACGATGCCGAGCAGCTTCCCGGAGCCCGCCAACACCGGTAGCGAACACGCCGAACCGAGTTCGATGCTCGCCGCCATCTCGCGATAGGGCTCCCAGGAAGGGTGTTGTGAGATGTCCTCGACGATGATTCGCTTGCGGGCCAGCAACTCGGACCCAGAGGAGTCATTCACCAACCGTACGGGCCAACCGTCAACCGCATCACTGAATTCCTGCGGGAGGCTTGGGGCCGCCGCGGTAAAAAGGCGGTCGCCATCCTGATCGACCAGGAGCACGCTGGCGCGGATCTGGGGGTCTTCCGTTTCAATTCCGATGACCACGGCATTGAGGATCCGGTCCAGCGGCGCGTCCTGTGCCAGCAGCTCGAGAACCTGGTTACGGATGCTCTCCCGTCGTTGCGCCTGCTGGCGCTTGTGGCGTTCGATGATCATGTCGGTCAGTTGGCGATTGAAACGATTCGCGACGGTCAACATGTAGCCCATGAACAGCAGCACCGTCAGCGGAAGGGTGGGGCCGAGGCCGGCGAAGGTTTCCGCGAATCGATAGGCCAAAGGGATACAGGCCAGCATGACGAAGCTGAACGCGGCCCATCGCAATGCGGCGAGGGACGCGACACCTCCAGCGGTCACGCCGGCAATCACGAAGGTGAGAAAGATCTGGTGGACCAGGCTTTCTGTGGCGAACAAGAACAAGCTGGCACCGGCCCAGGTGAGGCCGGAGAGGACCGCCCCGGCTTGGATGCCAAGAGCCCAGGGTCCCATCTCGTGAGGTGTGGGCCGGATGCGCCGGAAACGCCAAGTCAGAACCCAACGGTAAACGCCAACCGAATACACGGCGGTAATCCAGGCAAGCACCACGCCCGGATGAGACACCGGCCAGTGCAGAAAGGCGAGCGTGGTGCCGAGAATCAGGACGGTCAGCACCGTGTGCGGCGTGACATCGACGGCCATCCGCACCTGTTCGCAGCGGACCAGCGCCGTTAGCTGAGGATTTTGTTCGTCCTTCATCGTGACCCCAAATTCCGTCGAAGCGGTCTGTACCTTTGCGCACCCTGAGGGCCGCTGATGCGCGTGGATGGCTGCATCAGGTCCTCGTCCGGGCAGACCGCGCCCAACTCTGCAACGGCGCGATTTGCCGCTGTTCGAGCCACTGTGTCGGCGGTTAAACCGAAATATGGAGGTTCCGTTCGATTTTTTCGTACCTTCTAGTGCGCGGTTGGCATGGAGGGCGATCGGGGCGTAGGACGAATGGGCCGCGTTGCGGAACACGATCTGGGAGTAACCGCCGCCAAGTATTGGGGTAGACGGCCGGTGATTCGGCACGGCGCCCTTTCTGGGTCGCAAGTGATCGGCAATGAGCTATTGCGCCAGAATCATGCGGGTGGCCGACGCTCGCGATCGTCCCCGGTGCAAACTCTCACGTACTCGGAACGGTGTTTATCGAGAGCCACGCGAGCAGGGCGGGCCGCAACACGTACCACCTGACGAACCGGCGGCCAGCGCCAAAGGGCATTCCGAAAACGTACGCCGATCAAGATGCCGGACTCGCTGCCGCCATATGGTCTACTGCGTTGATCAGCAAGAGCGAGGGATACGCGACCGTGGGTATCGAGAAATTTCTGGGAACCGAGGTCCGTCTGCCGACGGCGCCGGCCATTGCGGCGCGCATCCTCGACGCCGTCCGGGACGACGGCGAGTCCTATCACTCTCTGGCCACCGTGATTGCAACCGACCCGGCGCTGGCCGCAAGGCTGCTGTCGGTAGCCAATTCCTCGCTCTATGCCCCGCCCAGCCAGATCACGCGAATCGAACAGGCCATCGCGCTGCTGGGCCTGAATCTGGTGAAGAACATCGCACTCTCCTTCGCCGTGGTCCGGGGGCTTGAGACCAACAGCCAGTTCGGCTTCGACTTCAGTCGGTTTCTGAAGCGGGCCGTGACCGGGGCGGTGGCCGCCGAGATGATCGGCAACCAGATCGGGCACCCGAATGAAGACCTGTTCGCCTGCGCGCTGCTCCAGGATGTGGGCATGCTGGTGTTTGCACTGGTTGTGCCCGAGGAATATGCCCGGGTCCTGGAAGAGGAGGCCTCGTCGCCGGAGCATCTCTGTATCCTCGAAGCACGCAGGTTCGGCTGCGACCACCAGGAACTCGGCGCGGAGATCCTGCGTCGCTGGGGGTTGCCCGAGAGTCTGGCCGAGCCCATCCGCTATCACCACCGACTCACTCCCGGACCCGAATCCCGTCAGGTCGCGATCGACCTCCTGTATCTCGCCGATCGGGTCGCCTCGCTCTACCACGGTTTTCACAGCGCCGAGCGCGCGATGCAGATCAAGGGGTTTCTGGCGGAGCAGTACGGGCAAACCGAGCAGGCTTCCGATGAACTGATCGACGCCGTGGCCAGCCGCGCCCAGGAAATGCTTGCGGTCTACGAGATCGAGACCGGTACCATCAAGCCCTACTCCCAGTTGCTCCAGGAGGCGAATGACGAGCTCGGACGGCTCAACCTGTCCTACGAACAACTGGTGATGGAACTGAAGCAGGCGCAGGCGCGCACGGAGCAGCTCGCCGCCGAGCTCGGTGAAGCCAATTCCAGGCTGCGCGAACTCGTGTCCCGGGACGGCCTGACCGGGCTTTACAACCACCGCCACTTCCAGGAAATGCTGCGCAAGGAGATCAGCGAGGCCATGCGCTACGCGCGTCCGCTGACCCTGATCCTGTTCGATGTCGACTTCTTCAAGAAGGTGAACGACGGATACGGCCATCCCGCCGGTGACGCGGTGCTCAAGCGCATCGCGAATTACGTCGCGGAAACGGTGCGGACCAGCGACCTCGTGGCGCGCTACGGCGGCGAGGAGTTCGCGATCATCCTTCCCGAGACGGATGCGCGTGACGCCGTGGTGCTGGCGGAGCGGATCCGGCGCGGCATCGAGACGCTGGAGATCGACGTGGGCCACCAGCATCCTCCGTTGCGAGTGACGGTGAGCCTCGGACTCAGCGGCCTGAAACCGGGTGCTGCCAAAAATGCCAAGGGCGAGATGATCGAGGCGGCCGACAAGGCGCTCTATGCGGCCAAAAGCGCCGGGCGCAACAAGCTCGTGGTCGCCCGCTGACACGCCGGACGCTCTGTCTGTTGGATACCCGGGGCTGCCCAACCCGTACAGGTATCCAGACGGTCAATGGGCCAGTTCCTCGTTCTGCAGGGCGCGCTCGGTAATCTCCTTGTACAGGGCAGTAATCCGGCTGCAGATCGCTGTGAGATCCGGATGACGCTCGCACAGGTGCCGGACCCACAGACCACCCTGCGCACCTTCGTGGAGGTACCGCAGGTCCTGCGGATCCAGTCGCTCCCCGAGATCCAGGCGCGCTTTGATCGCGAACAACTTCGGTAGGCGCTGGTTGTTGAGGTAGCGCAACAGGGTGGCAACGAGACAGGCGTCTTTCTCTGCGGTGGTCATCCTATCGTTCTCCGTGGTCACCCGTTCAAACCACTGATACGTTGTGATTCAAACCGAACCCCTCCGGGGTTGGACACAGTCATGGTCTCCCTGTCGTTATCGACCGCCGCTTCAGCACCGTTAGCTGAACGCCGCTCTCGTACTGGAGCTTCGGTTGTCATTCGGACACGAGCTCCGTCGATCGACAGACAGATTCACCGCGAACAACGGCCGAGCGTGGCAGCTTCATCCGTTGCGTGCCGCGGCATTGGGGGGTGGTCGTGGTGTAGCCGTCGGGCGGAAGTCACAGTGGGCCGCGGCCTGAGACCAGTGACCGTAGCCTGGAGGCGACCAGTCGCTCGTGTCGTAGGCCCGAGTGGCCGGTAAGGGCCGACCACTGACACTCATGCCAACAGGGTCTCGAGTCAGTCGTGACCGAGTGCGCAGGAGGCGTGGCTTTACGCACCCTCCATCTCCGGAACG
>Ga0207421_10005082_pt1 | contig 14899 bp, 13 predicted proteins | sample SodLakKL_010_SED_4_FD_187542 | JGI IMG/M metagenome (GOLD analysis project Ga0207421, IMG submission 187542) | Alkaline sediment microbial communities from Lake Tanatar, Kulunda Steppe, Russia - 8KL_010_SED (SPAdes) (version 2) | ecosystem: Environmental > Aquatic > Non-marine Saline and...
AGGTCGGCCAGGCCCTGGGCGATTCCGATGGTGAAGGGGTTCAGGATGGCTCCGGCAAAGCCAAGATGGGCGCCGATGTATACCATGCAGACTCCCGTAATGCTGTCGTAGCCCATGGAGATCGCCAGCGGGATCAGGATGATCACGAAGGCGATCGTCTCCTCGCTCATCCCGAAAATGGCACCAAAGGCACTGAAGAGCAGCATCACCATCACAATGATGATGTTGTCCACACCCAGCCGGCGCATGGTGGCATTGCTTTCGAGTTTGCGTGCATAGCGCAGGAAGGACATGATTCCCACATCGATGGCCTTGGTCTGGTTCATGATCCAGAAGGCGCCGCCGATCATCAGGATGAACACGATGATGTTGGACTGTCGTACAAAACCGTTGAAGAGCGCCGACAGCACCTGCCAGGTCTGCGGCTGGCTGTCGAGTGTGTGCCCCTCCGGAAGTTGGTCCTCGTAATAAAAGACCATGGTGCTTTGTTCTCTGCCGTCGATGACCACCGTCTCCTCAATGTATTTTCCCGGTGGGATGAACCAGGTGAGGACGGCTGCCAGGATGATGATGAAAAATACGATGACGTAGGTGTGGGGTATCTTCTTCAGCATGGGTCAACGATTTAAGACTTGCTTGTACACGGGTTAAACGGGGTTGCAGTGTTGCTGTTGGCCATTGGCTGTTGGCTATTCGCTGTTAGCGATCGGTTATCGGCTGTTGGCTGATGGCAAAGCGTTCGCCGGGCAGGAATATGTCGAGCTGCAGGTTTCGGCCGCCCAGTTTGTGTTCGTATTGGGTTTTGGAGGCGTCGGGGTTTCTGTACACCAGCACCTGGGCTATTCCTATCACTTCTGCCTCATTTCCGTTGACCAGGATGGCGGTGGATTCGTCGATGCCGATTCCGGGCAGCTCCGGGTGTTCCAGCACGGAGGTGATCAGGCGGTTGTGGCGGCTTCTCCACACGAAGTGCTGGTCGATCACGGCGGTGGTCAGCAGGCCGAGTCCTTCGGCCAGTTCAAGGTTTTCTGATTCGATCACCGGGAAGGTGGGCCGGTATTCGGGGTAGCGCAGTTCATCGCCGGTGATCATCTTTTCGCTCATCACGGCGGCGCCGGCACTGGTCCCGGCGATCACGGCGCCACCGGCGTAGGCTTCGTGGATCGCCTCCATCACCGGACCGTCGTACACGATGTCCATGAAGCGGTTCTGGTCGCCGCCACTGATGTAGATCAGCGGGGCTTGTCTGAGGGAGTCGACCCATTCCTGGCGTGGTTCCTCGTCCGGAAGAAAGTTAAAACCGGCTATGCGGCTGATTCCTTGTTCCAGGAACTGTTCGCTGGCCCATATGATGGCCGAGTCGGGCTCGGAGCTGGACATCGGCAGGATGGCCACATAGCCCTCATCCCAGATGCCGGCCTCATCAATCATCCGCTCCACCATCTCGGCCGGGCGGCTGCCGCCACCGATGATGAAAAGCGAGCCTTCCGGATGATGCGCTTCTGTCCGCTCTGCCGCGGGCTGGCAAGCCCACAGGGTGGCCAATACAATGGCTAATACAAGAATGTGTGTCTTCATTTGCTCCCGATAAAGAGGTGAATATCTGTCAGTACGATCGAATACAGGTCGGTGGAGTCGTGGTGGCGGAAGGCCACGTGGATCTCTTCTCCTGCAAAGTCAGCGAGGTCAATGCTTCGAAGCTGCCACACCCAATTTTCCATTTCGGGGTCCAGCCGTTCGCTATAGATGGTTTCAAAGTCTTCCACATCGGTCCCGGTGGTTGACACCAGCACGCTGTACTTTTCCGTCCTGAACTCCGGTCCGGAGGCACGCGGGGTCACATAAAACTCAAGCATTACCTCTTCCTGTTCGCTTAAGTCGATCTTTGGCGTGACGATCCAGTTGTCGGGCTCCAGTACTTCGCCTGTTGCTGCATCCCAGGAGTCGGACATGATGTAATACTCTGTTTCGTCATCGCCCTCGAAGCTGTCCCAGTACCAGTTGCGGCCGTCGCCATTGAGGTCGATCAGCGTCCACCCTTCCGGCGGGAAGTCTTCCTCCAGTGCCGGGTCATCAAATCGTTCCCGGAAGAGTGTTGACACGAGGCTCAGTCGCTCCGTGGCCTCCAGCTTGTTGTAATGCAGCTCCCTTTCCGGCTCCACCCTCAGGGTCACTTCATACACGCCATCCTCTTCGTAAATTGCCACGGGGTGTTCCTCGTCAGAGGTGTTTCCATCGCCGAAGTCCCAGTGGTAGCCCACTGCATTCAGGGATTTGTTTTCAAAGGAGACCTCATAATAGATCTCCCCGGTCTCTGAGTCGGTCAGGACCTCAAACGCATAGTCAAATGCTGCCTGGGTGCTCGCTGCAGGCACCTCCATCTCATCCTCCGAGCAGGCCTGCAAGGCCACGATGAGTGCCGGAACGAGAAGCAGGCTCATTATTTTCAGCAAGGTTTTCATATTGTGGTGTTGTTTTGTGAATATTTTCTAAAGGTGTGCATGTCAAACGGCAAAAGGTCTAAAAGGATGCTTTTGCTGCTGGCTTTTGGCCGTTTGTTCTTCGTTTTTTAGTAACAGTCGTTCTGGTACATCTCATCGTGGAAGTTGGTCAGCAGCTCACCCAGCGGGATGGGGAAGCGCGTATAACACTCCTCGTCAAGGCCGTCGAGCTCTTCCACTGCCCTGCCACTGCGCACAAGGTCAAACCAGCGGTGCCCTTCGAAGGCAAACTCTTTTTGCCTGGTTTCATGGATGATGTCGAGCAGTTGTCCGGGGTCGGTGGTTTCAATGGGGTCCAGCCCGGCTCTTTCAAGCACCATGTTGACGTCGGCGCGTGCCTGGTCGAGTGATTCCCCGAGCAGGGCATAAGCTTCCGCACGGATGAGGTACATCTCTGCCAGTCGCATGACATAGACGTTGTCGGTTCCTGTTTCGATGTCATTGTATTTGATGGCATAATGGTTGTCTCCGTCGAGTGCGATGGAGAGGTCCCGGCGCACATCATGTTCAGCATACCTTTCGTAGAGCGTTTCGGTTGGCGAGAACTCCCTTCTTCCGCTCAGGGATGTCGGGAAGAAATACTCTGCCAGCCTGTTGCGGGCCTGCTCATAGAAGTCCACTTCGAAAATGCTTTCACTGTTGCCTCCATCGGCAAACAGGGTTTCGAAGGGCACCAGCTCCAGCCCGTAATCTTCGATGACGGCTGTAGCTTCGGCTGCAGCGGTGTTGAGTTGAACATCTTGCCCGGTGATGGCGTGTTCAAAGAGGCTGACCCTTGCTCTCAGTGCCTGTACGGCAGCCCTGGAGGCCAGGCCCTGTTCCACGCTGGTTCGCAGGTAGGCTTCAGCAAAGTCGAGGTCGTCGTGCACCTGCAGGTATACCTCGGCATAGGGCCTTCGTGGCACGTTGAGGTCGTCTTCATCTTCCGTGGCGGGCTCTGTGCGGATGGGCACGGGGCCAAACAAGCGCACCAGGTCGAAATGGGCCAGGGCGCGCAGGAACTTCAGCTCGGCGAGGTAGGCGTTGGCCTCCTCATCGCTTAGCTCATCCACCTGGGGAATTTTGGCGATGGTATGGTTTGCCCTGTTGATCATCCGATAGATGGCCGACCAGGTTCCTTCCACGATCACATTGTCGGCAAGGATGCTGTTGTTATCCATCTGGTTATAGCCTGCCGTGGTCCCTGTCCAGGTCAGGTTGTCGGCCGACAGGTCGCCGGCCACGAGGAAGTTCCGGCCATAGTAGCCGGCTGCCTGCAGCGCAGAGTAAGTGCCGGTGATGGCACTTTCCACGTCGGCTCTGCTTTCAATGGCATCTTCGCCCGGAATGCTGTGATAGGGCTCCACGTCCAGCACGTCGCATGCGGAGAGCACAAAAACCAGCATAATGGGCAGCAAAAATATTTTTTTCATGATATGTCTTTGATTTACTTGTTTTTACAATGCGTCGGGTGCCTGTGCTTCCGGTTCATTGCCTTTGCTTTGTCGTTCAGGCAAAGGGCCCGGAGGCACCGCTTTTTCCTTTGGCTTTATATGTCGAGGCTGAGCCCGAGTGAAATGGTACGTACCTGCGGGTGGGTAAAGAAGTCGGTGCCCCTTCTGAGGTCATCGGCACCGGCATAGTTCACTTCCGGATCCATGCCGCTGTAGTTGGTAAAGGTGAGCAGGTTTTCGCCTGACACGAAGACCCGTGCACTCCTCATCCCCATCCTGGCCACCACGTCCGGGTCGAACCGGTAGGACAGCCGCAAGTTTTTCACCCGGAGGTAGGAGCCATCTTCAATGAAACGGCTGGATATCCTGTTGTTATTGTTCGGATCCAGCTCCGAAGCCCTGGGGACGTCGGTTTCGTCGCCAGGCTGCTGCCAGCGGTCAAGTACCGCAGTGGTCTGGTTGTCGCTGCCCTTCATGGACTCGATATAGATGCGGGTGCCATTGAAAATGTCGTTGCCATAAGAGAACTGCAGGAAGACACTCAGCTCGAAGTTCTGATACCTGAACCGGTTGGTAAGGCCTCCGGTGAAGTCTGGGTTAGGATCTCCAATTTTGGTCCGGTCTTCCGAGGTGACCTGTCCGTCGCCGGTGATGTCGGCAAATACGATGTCGCCGGTCGAGGGGTCCACGCCCAGGCTCTTGTATCCATAGAAGATCCCGATGGGCTCTCCTTCTCGCACGCTGTTGCTTCCCCTGCCGAGGTTATCCAGGGGCTGGCCCTGGTACAGCTCGAGCACCTTGTTGCGGTTTCTGCTGATATTGAAGTCGGTAGACCAGGAGAACACCGTGTTGTCGATGTTGACGGTGCTCAGGGTGAGTTCGATGCCCCGGTTTTCCAGTTCGCCGATGTTGGAGGTGATGCTGCCATATCCTGTGGTATAGGATATGGGGCGGCTAAAGAGCAGGTCCTTGGTGTGGTTGTAGTAGTAGTCGACGCTCATTTCGATGCGGTCGTCATACAGGCCCACATCCACGCCTGCGTTGTACTGGTAGGTTGTTTCCCATTTGAGGTCTGGGTTGGCGATGCCACGTGGGAAGATCCCGGACTGCCCGAGGTAGTTTGCGCCTCCTCCGTAGAGTGAGAGGTAGGCAAAGTCGGGGATGCCGTCGTTACCGGTGATGCCATACCCGGCACGCCACCGCAGCTCGCTTATGGGGGTTCCCCAGGCGCGGAAGAAGTCTTCTTCTGACATGCGCCAGGCCACGGATGCGGCAGGGAAGAAGCCGTAACGGTTTTCATCCCCAAAGCGTGAAGAGCCGTCATAGCGTGCGGTAAAGGAGAGGATGTAGCGGTAGTCATAGTTATAGCGCAGCTGGCCAAAGAAGGAGTTCATCCCGCGGTCTGTAGCATTGGCGGAGGCTTCTGATATGGTGCCTGCCTCTGCCACATACTGAAAGTAGGCGTTGGGAAAGTCTACACCGCGGATGAAGGAGTTGCGGCGCTCAAACCGTTCAAACGAGTAGCCGCCAAGCACTTCCATGTTGTGCACTTCGTCGAAGGTGTTAAGGTAGCGCAGGGTATTGTTCGACACGATGTTGAGCACGTTGCTCAGACCTTCCAGGCCGATGCCGTTGGAGCGTGCGCCCTGGCGCGTGATGGCCGGGTCATAGCTGTGTTCGCGCAGGCTCAGGTAGTCAAAGCCCCAGGTGGTATTGAAGGTGAGGTTGTCGAGAATGCGGTAGTCGGCGAAGATGTTACCAATGGTCCTATAGTTATGTGCTTCATTGATGGCTTCCTTGCCGATGGCTACCGGGTTGGCGAAGGGGGCATCTTCGTTATACGTGCCATCTTCATTGTATACCGGATAGATGGAAGGGTTGGCGATGGCGTTGGCCAGCGGCGCATTTAGCGACTGGTCGCCTTCCACCCGGTTGTTCAGGGCATAGGACACCCCCACGTTCATCCCGATGTCGAGGCGTTCATTGACCGTGTGGTCAAGATTGAGCCGGCCGCTAAGCCGCTCGTATGAAGTGCCGATCAGCACCCCTTCCTGGTTCAGGTAGCTGCCCGACACATAAAACTGGGTTTGCTCCTCCCCGCCCCTGGCGGAGAGCTCGTAGTTCATCGTTGGGGCAGTCGACAGGACCTCGCTGAGCCAATCGGTGTCCACCATGGCTGCTGGATCACCGGGCTGTGTCCCTTTCAGTTCGTGCCATTGCTGCGCGTTGAGCATGTCCAGGCGATTTTCTATGTCTTGCATGCCGGTGGTGGCATTGAAGCTGATTTGCGTCTCTGCCTGGTCTCCTCGTTTGGTGGTGATCAGGATAACGCCATTGGTGGCCCTTGCCCCGTATATGGCTGCCGCCGAGGCGTCTTTCAGGACGGTGACGGACTCGATGTCGTTGGGGTTGATGTCTGACAGGGCGTCGATGCCTTGTCCGGAAAATCCAACCTGTCCGAAGTCACCGGTGGTCACCGGGATGCCGTCTACCACCACCAGCGGTTGGTTGCCGGCCGAGATGGAGCTGCTTCCCCTGATCCGGATGGCGTTGGCGGCACCAGGGGTGCCGGAGCTCTGGGTGATCTGTAAGCCCGCCGAGCGCCCTTGCAGCACACCGTCGATGGTACGCATGTTTGACTCTTCCAGGTCTTCGGAGCTCACTACGCCGACAGATCCGGATATCAGGCGCCGGGACTCTGTGCCGTAGCCGGTGACGATCACTTCGCCCAGCTCAGCCACATCGAGCTCCATCCCGACGTTAATCACGCTGCGGCCTTCGACCGGGATGGTTTCTGGACGCATGCCCACGAAGGTGAAGCGCAGGGTGTCTTCTGGCGAAACGGCGATCTCATAGCGTCCGTCGCCATCGGTGATGGTGCCACGGGTGGTTCCCTGCACCGTCACGGTAACCCCGGGAAGGGTAATATCGCCTTCGTCGACCGAGGTCACCACGCCGCTCACCGTCATGCGGTCGGCTTTCACCACAAGGGTGGCCATCAATAAGATGAGCATGGAAAGAAAGATGTTCTTCATAGTGATTGCGTATTTGGTTTATTGATTATGATGTGATGTACACGGGTTAAAGGGCTACTGAGGGGTGCGGTTTGGTGTGTCTGGTTATTCATACGTGCCTTTCCGCAACATTTTTCCGTCCTTCACCATCATCTTGCCCCTGGCACAGAGGTGAACGATGCGAAAGTCCTTGTCCACCAACAGGAGGTCGGCATCTTTTCCCGGGGCGACACGGCCTTTGCCTTGCAGCTTGAGGATGTCAGCCACGTTGGAGGTGACGGGCTGCAGTGCTTTTTCCAGGGGCAGGTCTTCTTCCAGGACACAATCCCGCAGCTCATCCATCATCGATTTCAGTCCGCCGGATTCCAGCCTCACCAGCTCTCCCTTTTCGTTGAACTGTGGCAGGGAGCCTGCGCCGTCGCTGCTCATCGTGACATGTGCCAGGGGCACGCCGGCTTTTAATAGTGCCACAATGCCTTTAGACGGTTTAATTTCCTCGTCAGGAAAGATGGGATATGCACTTGTGGTGAAGTCCACGTAGCCGTGTTTGCCGTATTCTTTGGCGTCTTCAAAAATATATTCATTGCGGTTACAGTGCGTTGGCAGAAACTGTGTCAGCTTGAGTTCACTGAAGTTGACGGCATCATAGAGCGGCTGAAATGGGTTTTCCGCATCGCCCATATGGATGTTTACGATGCCCGACTTGCCGCCCAGCATTGCGCCTACGCGCGAATGTGCGGCCAGCCGGATAAGCTCCGACACCGTGGGCGTCGAAGACCGGTGGTCCGACAAGGCGATCTCCCCGGTACCGATCACCTCTTCGATCATGCTGATGTCTTTGCCGACATCTCCCAGGATGGTGGGAGTTGGCACCTGGTAGGCCCCAGTATACATATACGCACTGACGCCTTCTGCGCGCAGGCCTTTGGCTTTCATGAGCACGGAGCGCAGGTCGCGGGTGAGGCCGTCGGTGCCGAGGCAGCCCACAACGGTAGTCACGCCGGCTTCTAGCATCCTGCTTAAGGGCATCTCTGGCGTCCGGCTGGCCGGGCCACCCTCTCCGCCCGCGCCGGCGATGTGCACGTGTGAGTCGATGAGTCCGGGAAACAGGCGGAGCCCCGTCCCGTCAATGACGTCCACATCCAGGTTTTCAGGTGGTGTAATCTTTTTGCCGACGGCCACGACCTGGGTGGCAGCCACCAGGACATCCATTGGCCCGAGGTGATCCGGTGCATACACCTCGCAGTTGGTGAACAGTATCATTATGTGTGTATTTAAGGTCAGCACTAATAAAGTCGAAAAGCACTGGCTTGCCAGGCATGATGGGTTTTGGCAACCCCATGACAGTTATTGGCCTTCAGGCTCCTCATTGCAACAAAGACAAATTTAGTAAGTTTTTTAAAATATTTATTAATTCGGCTCTTATTTCTTTCGCGGTCATCAAATACACCTTTGCTGTATCCATTTTAAAAATATATTACCTTTACAGGTCGAAAATTGTGGCACACAAATTAAAAATCGTGACCTATGACGGATTTTACCAACACACCTGAGATTGCTGATGAGGACATCCGGCAACGTACGGAAACAATATTGCAGGATGCGCGTGAAACTTCCGATATGGGAAAGGTTTATCGTGAATTGCTTGGGGTGATCGACCTGACCACCCTGGAGGGCACCGACACGAAGAGGCGGGTGGAAGAGCTTTGCAACCAGGCGGTGTCATTTTCGGCTTTGCCTGATGGGTTGCCTGATGTGGCGGCGGTTTGTGTCTATCCGCCTTTTGTGGCGCAGGCCCGCAAGTTGTTGGAAAACACAGGCATCAGTGTGGCGTCCGTAGCCGGTGCCTTCCCTTCCGGTCAGTCGCCGCTTTTTGTAAAGATGGCGGAGGTACGGTATGCTGTGGACGAGGGTGCACAGGAGATCGACATGGTCATCTCACGCGGGAAGTTCCTGGAGGGCGAATACAGTGAGGTTTTTGATGAGATCGCCGCCATCAGGGAAGCCTGTAAGGATGCGCACCTGAAGGTTATTTTGGAGACTGGGGAGTTGAAGACGGCCACCAACATTCGTCGTGCCAGCGAGATCGCCTTGGAGGCAGGGTGTCATTTCCTCAAGACTTCCACGGGGAAGGTCAAGCCGGCGGCCACGCCGGAGGCCATGCTGGTGATGCTGGAGGCGATCCGCGACCACCACAAAAAAACCGGCCTGATGACCGGTATCAAGCCTGCCGGGGGCATTTCTGACCCCGAGACGGCCCTTGCTTATTATCGTCTCACCCGCGAGGTGCTTGGCTCCAAGCGGCTGAGCAAAAAGTGGTTCCGCATAGGAGCCAGCCGCCTGGCCGGCTCCCTGGTGGAGGCTATCCGCAATGCAAAAAACGCCTGACCAGCTTCATGGTCTCTTCGGTGTTTCCGCTTAGCTTTTCCCTCAAGTTCTCGTCATCGTAAGCTTCCAGCGTGTTGATCACGCCATCCAGCAAGGTGTCGGGGAACACGTCATACTTTTTGTACACCTCGGCCTGTTCCCTAAGGTAGGATGCGGCCTTCCTGCAGGAATAGGGCAGCTGGGCCAACTGTTGCTGGCGTTCCTTGTGTTTTTCATCAAAGATGTTGACATCCACATAGGTCTTTTCGGCCAGCTCGAGGGCGTTGGGCATCTCCAGTCCGTGGCGTGCGCCCACGCAGAGGCCTGCGATCAGCAGGTAGATGTCTGCGGAGCCATCAGGGCAACGGAACTCAAAGGTCTGCTTGTCTCGCAGGTCTTTATCCTGTGGACATTCATTCGGGTTTTCCCTGGCGACCATGTCGCCCGATCCGACCCAGCCGAGGGGTACGCGCACGAGGGTGGAACGGTTACGTTCACCCCAACATACGTTGGTAGGCGCTTCCTGGTGGGGTACCAGGCGAAAATAGCTGGTAGGAATGGTGTTGCCAAAGGCAGAGAGCGAAGGTGCGAGGTCGAGGATCCCGGCGATGACCTTGCGTGCGGGGTCGCTGATGCGGTCATTCTCAAGGGTCACATTCTCCCCGTCTTTCATGATGCGCATGTGGATGTGCATGCCGCTTCCGGCCTTGCCTGCCGTGATCTTGGGTGCGAGACTCATGGTCACGCCGTACTGGTAAGCCACCTGGCGCAGGATCCACTTGGCAATGATCAGTTGGTCGGCAGCAGACTCCACGTCTGTAGGCAGAAATTCGATCTCGTTTTGCTCATAATCAAATTCATCATCAGAAAAATTGCCCACCTCCGAATGGGAATATTTGATCTGCGCCCCGGTTTGTGCCATGGCCATCATCGCATCCATCCGAAGCTGCTCCCACTTCACGAAAGGCACCGACTCGTGGTAGGCACGCTGGTCAGTCGCCCGGTACAGCGGGTCTTTCTCACTGATCACATAGTATTCGATCTCTCCCATCACCTCCATTCCATAACCGGTCTGTTCCAGGAGCTCCTGGTGTGCCTTGCGCATGATGTTCTCCGGTGCACTCGCCAGGGGCTTGCCATCCTTGTCGTAATAGGAACAGAGGATGTCCAGCGTCGGGATCTCCGTGAACGGGTTCATGAAGGCCGTGCGAAAGCGGGGGACGACATACAGGTCGGAAGACCCGGCCTCCAGAAAGGAGAACAAGCTGCTGCCATCTACGCGCTCTCCCGTCGACAGGATGGTGTCCAGGTGTTCCCTGCTCTGGATCACAAAGTTCAGGGCCTTGAGGCGGCCATCGCCGCCCACATAACGAAAGTTTACTACCTCGATTTCGTTTTCCTGCACAAAGCGGATGATGTCCTCCTTGGTAAAATCAGCAGGGGATTTGTGCAAATAACGAACCAGTGGGTTGGGGTTTAACAGATATTGATTTTCTTCCATGGTAGATGAGATTTTATATGGTTAATACTCGCTTTTTGCCTGTATGTTTGAAAGGAGCGCCAAACATAAGGAAAAAAAACAAACCGGCGAAAATCAAGCCAAAATGGCTGGTTTTTTGCGGGGCAACGTGATTTTGACCTGCTATTCGCGCCAAATTGTCTGGTTTTGCCTTTGGATTTACAACGGAACGGCTTTTGTTCCATGTTGGACAGCAAAAATGATGTATCACAAAAAAGGAAAGAATCATGACTATTATCAGATGGCATAAGCGTCCCCTGATGGACAACAGGTTTGAAAGGGATTTTGACACCGGCTTTGAAAGAAGCTGCGGTTGCGTTCCCGCCACCAACATCCTGGAAAACGAGCAGGCATTTGACATTCAGCTGGCTGTTCCGGGCATGAACAAAGAGGACTTCAAGATGGAGATGGAAGAGAACATCCTGACGGTTACCTTTGAAAAGAAGGAAGAAGAAAAGCCTGCGGGCGAATATTTGCGCCGTGAGTTTGAGTTGGATGATTTCACCCGCTCCTTCTCCATCCCCAAAACTGCTGATGCAGAAAATATCAGGGCAAAATACGACAATGGAATCCTGCACATCACCGTGCCCAAGATCGACAAGGCAAGGTTGAGCAAGCAGATCAAGGTTTCCTAAAGGCAAAGGTCCGCCAGCGCATCATCACGCACAAAGGACGTGTCCTTCCAGATTAACCAACACAGGGTGTCTCAATTTTGAGGCGCCCTTTTTTTATAATATGCTTTATACCAGTCGACAAAGGCTTCAATGCCTTTTTGCACCGGGGTGCCGGGTTTATGTCCGGTGGTGTCTTCGAGGGCTTTGGTATCAGCCCAGGTGGCTGGCACGTCTCCTGGCTGCATGGGCATCATGTTCTTTGACGCGGTTTTGCCCAGGGCGTTTTCGAGTGCTTCTATGAAGTCCATCAGTTTCACCGGGTTGCCATTGCCTATGTTGTACACGCAATGGGGCACATTGCTGGTTCCCGGGTCGGGCACTTTCCCATCCCACTGGGGGTTCGGCCTTGCAGGGTGTTCCGTCACCCTGATGACGCCTTCGACAATATCATCCACGTAAGTGAAATCCCGCATCATGTGGCCATTGTTAAAGACCTGTATGGGTTGACCTTCCAGGATGGCTTTTGTAAAGAGGAACAGGGCCATGTCGGGGCGCCCCCAGGGGCCGTAAACGGTAAAAAAGCGCAACCCGGTGGCGGGGATGTCAAAAAGGTGGCTATAGGTATGTGCCATCAGCTCATTGCTTTTCTTGCTGGCGGCATATAGCGACACGGGATGGTCCACGTTGTCGTTTACGGAAAAGGGCATGTCGGTGTTCTTGCCGTAAACAGAGCTGGAGGAGGCGTACACCAGGTGCTTTACGGGATGCGCCCTGCAGGCTTCAAGGATGTTGAGGAAGCCGGTGATGTTGGCATCCACGTAAGCCTGCGGGTGGGTCAGCGAATAGCGCACACCGGCCTGTGCGGCCAGGTGGATCACGTAGTCGAAGCGCTCTTCGGCAAACAATGCCATCAGGGCGTCCCGGTCGGCCAAGTCCAGCTTATGGAAGGTGTAAGGCTTGTTGGGATGCGAGGCCCGGGGGTGATGGCGAGGTGCCAGTTTGGCACCGTGTGGCTCTTCCGCTTGTGGGCTTGCGTTTTCCGGACCTGTGGCACTGTGCGATTGCGTGTGCGGCTTATGTGTTGGGTGTGGCGTTGGCTGCGGATTCCTTTGTGTATGCGGGCTTGTGCCTGGTGCTGCGTGTCTTTCTGTTGGATGTGGGTCTTCGGATGGTTCCGCGCGCTCTTGCTGCGGATTTTCTTCCACGGCGGAAGGGTCTATCCCGGCCTGCCTGAGGCGGTCGTATTTCAGGCGGACATCGTAATAGTCGTTGATACTGTCCAGGCCCACAACCTGGTAACCCCTGTCAAGCATGGCATTGGCGACATGAAACCCAATAAATCCGGCCGTTCCGGTGATGAGAACTTTCTTCATGGGTGTGATTTATTTCTATATGTTCGTCTATATACGGTCGAAAGGACAAAATAATAAAACGACAAAAGGTCGAAAAGTCAAAAGGTCGAAAAGTCCGGGGATGCGGTGTTTTGTGCCTGTGCGAAGGAAAACCCTTTCCTCTGCAAACCCCCTGCGAAAACCTCTGCATTCTTCTGCGAGCAACATCCCCCAAAAACCCGCTTCGGGCAACTCCAGGTAGTCCAGGTGCTTTCCCCGCAAACTTCCAACCCAACGCTTCAAGCCCAGCTCGTCATCATTCCAAAAACCAGTGCAAACGCGAACCCAGTGATCCCTTAACCCAGCAACAGCCTGCTTTCATCCAGGCCATCATAAATGCCGCGGGCAACTTCAGCCACCCGACGGTCCAAGCGCTCTCCCCTACCGGCTTGCCATTCTGATTTGTTGTGCGATCTCCACGCTTGGGCGGGCGGCTTCCACGCGGAAACCCCGGCCGGCAAATATTTCCCGGTAGCTTTCAGTGTGCAGGTCGGTAAATCCGTCGCTAAATTCCACTTCTTCCTTGTCCACGGTAATGCTGCGGTATGTTCTTTTACCTTGCTCAATGGCTTTTCGGGGCAAGTCTTTTTCATTGACACTCAGGAACCAGTTTACCTTTGCCTTTTCGAATTCCAGCAGGCCTTTGGCTTTTTCCGGCCGGCTTTCGTGCACCTCCAGGGCTTTCATGTCGCCGAACACCCAACTGAGCATATCAAAAAAGTGGATCCCGATATTGGTGGCCACCCCGCCGGATTTCTGCATGTCGCCTTTCCAAGAGAAGAAGTACCACCTCCCGCGTCCCGTAATATACTGAAGATCAATGTCATATACTTTATCTGCAGGTCCTTCAGTGATTTTTTGCTTAAGTTTTTTGATGCTTGGATGCAGTCTTAGTTGCAGAATCGTATAGATATGCTTGCCTGACTCGGCTTCCAGTTCGCACAAGGATTCAAGGTTCCAGGGGTTTAGCACGATGGGTTTTTCGCAAATGGCGTGGGCATGGTTGCGCACGGCCATCCGGATATGGGCGTCGTGCAAATAGTTTGGCGAACAGATGCTCACATAGTCGACGCTTCCTTTGCCTTGCCTATGCAGTTTATCGAGGTGGCGGTCAAAACGTTCGGGTTCGGTAAAGAAGTCGGCATGTGGGAAGAAGCTGTCAATGATGCCCACGCCGTCATAGGGGTCAAGCGCACATACCAGTTCGTGGCCTGTGTCCTTGATGGCCCGCATATGTCTTGGTGCGATGTAGCCTGCTGCTCCGATCAGTGCAAAGTTTTTCTGCATATTTCTATGGTATTATTCAGGGCTTGTTGTGTGTAAAAGGTGCCCATATAGGTCTGTTTATTCGTTGCACCTGCATAATTATTCATGCGCAAACCCCATCGCGCGAACAGATGGATCAATGAACTTGCGCCGTTTCTTTTTGCTTGACACCAAATGTCTTTTCTTCGCGGTGATTTACTGTTGGGACTTTACCCCCGGGGGTTCTGTGTGTAAAACTGCGTTGCAAAGCAAAAACCAGGGTGATAGCCAAGCACGTATGGTGGTGGACAGCCCGGTCTGCGAAATTTTTCATGCGCGTTTGCTGCCAGGTGCAAACCTGGATTTAATTGCTTAAACCCAAAGCCTTTGCTTTTTTCAATTGTTTGTTTGACAAAAAATTAAACGCATTAATCATGCTTAATGCCGGTGTCATATGTTTTTGACTACAAAGATAAAATAAAGCTGGACATGGGCGCATGGATGTTGGATTGCTCCTGCATCCTTTATTATCGTGAGGGTTACAACGCTTTTACATGAACAATTCGGTGATGCATTGCTTCTGGGTGTTTTTCATCCCTGTTTGCTGGCCAATCAAGCGTGTAACTTGCCAGGCTCCATTGCTGGTAAGTGTGTAGTGAAGGCACTTTCTTTAGTTTAACTTGGAAACCCACTGTCAAAGACGGTGGTAATGTTCTTTTTTGCTTTGCATTTACAATTCTTTGCTCATTTACTGGATAAGCGGCTGGTTGGAGCGGCTTGTGCGACACAGAAGGCTTTGCCTTCTGGCTTAGCAG
>Ga0207421_10005083_pt1 | contig 14897 bp, 11 predicted proteins | sample SodLakKL_010_SED_4_FD_187542 | JGI IMG/M metagenome (GOLD analysis project Ga0207421, IMG submission 187542) | Alkaline sediment microbial communities from Lake Tanatar, Kulunda Steppe, Russia - 8KL_010_SED (SPAdes) (version 2) | ecosystem: Environmental > Aquatic > Non-marine Saline and...
ATCCAAAGCGACCGTCTCGGCCAGAGCCGCCACGTTGACCTGCAGCAAACCAGCCGAAGCAGCCGACGTGGCTTCCATGGGCTCATAGGAACCTCCAGAACCGTCCCGCCAGCGACTCTGCTCCCTGTCATAGAGAATGTCCCTGTGCGCGGGAATAGCCGCAGTGGCTGTGTAATAGGTAAGCTGCGTACCTACCCGGACCCAAGGCGGAGCCGGGTAATCCTTCAGTTCAGGGAAGATATCTGCCAGTGATATATCCTGCGCCGACACCGGGTCCGCAATGGATAGTGCCGCCATCAGAAGCAACAGCAGCAGACACAGCAAAGACCTCACAATCTCGCCCCCTATTCTTTGTTCATCGCCTCGCAACAGCACCTGACATGGCCGTCGTCCAATGTGCTGCGGGCTCAAGGATGGATGAGCTCACCCTCCGGTGTCTTTACCGACGCCCCCGTAATGCGAATCTGGTACGGGCCCGTTTGGTTCGGATATACCGTGTTAGCCACCACCAATAGCACCGTGCCCCCAGGGACGGAGCACTGCAGTGCGATCGAATCCGGTTCTGCATCCGAGGCACCGCCTTCTGCCAAGAGCGTACCATCGGCGGCCAAGATCATCAGGTACGGCCGGAAATCCGAGGAAGAAAGACGGATTGTCACGGGACCGTCGGCCGCGGCTGCTAGCTCAAACACCTGGTAATAGGTGCTGTCGTCGAAAATTTCGCAGTCGTTGGTTAGCGCTGCTTCCAAGGTGAGAAAGACTTCCTGATCCGGCGCGGGTTCCGTCTCAATGTCCGCTGGTAGAACTTCTTCTTGATACGGCCCAGCGTGTTCACAGAGGATGACCAAGGTCTGGGCCAAAAAGGTGGCATTCCAAAACATCTGCAGAGCGATCAATTTGTCATCGAGGGTTTGTTCCCGCAGGTACAGGGCGATTTCGTAGCTCATCAGACTTACCGTCGGCTCAATTCCCCTCCTCTGCGCTTCGGCGATAGCACCCAAAGCCTGCCGCGATGCCAGCTCCAGCATGTGCACCAACGCGCGCTCGTTTTGAATCGCCACAATCGTGCCGTCGTCGTCGGTCTCGGCTCCCAATCCGTAGTACTTAGCCGTCAGGTGACCGGTGTCGTGGAAAAGCGCTGCCGATGATCCCAGCAGGGCGTACGGTGACATGCCGCCGATCACACGACTGGCTGCCGCGTTGGCATGGGTCAAAGCATAGTGGTAATCGACACTCATGAACTGCCATCGGAAACGGTCGGGATGCATTCCCAGCTGCTTAGCCGCCGGACTGAGAACATTGGCGTCAAAGTATTCCATGCCCGCGGCGGCACCGGATTGGAGCAGCCTTCCCAAGTTCTCTACCTGTTCCAGATCGGGGGGGCCGACGGTCGCGCTGCCACGCCCCAGCCGGAGAACGTCTGCGGCCGAATCAATCAAAAAAGCAGCCAACTCGTAGAGCATCACGGTCTCAGCCAAGCGCTGCACCGCTGCTTCCAGCAGCTCTTCATCTTGGTCAGCACGAAGATCCACCACCAGAACTTCTTGGTGCCAGTAGTTAGGGGCCCGAGTCACCAGTAGTTGGTATTCAGCGGGGGGCAGCTGCTGCAGGAGTTGGACTAGGCCGCTGCCGCTGTCTACCTCATGCCGATCCAGCTGTACAATAATGTCCCCTTGCCGCAAACCCGCAGCCTCGGCTGGACTCCTCGGTTCAATGTCCGCCACATAGGCGCCGTAGATTTGATAGGAATCATCCAGATAAACACCTAACTGCGGCGTCCTGAGCTCCTGGACAAGCCCTGCCAGAAACTGGAATTCCTCTCGATGCTGTTCAGCCAAAAGGTAGCAGCCATAGGCCTGCGCTGCCAACGCATAGCTGCCCAATAAACCCGGCACCTCGCCCATATGGGCCGGCTGTGTCTGGTTAAGAACACCGAAGAACCCGTCAATATCGGCGATGACCTGTTCCTGTTCGGCTACCAAAGCGTAGGTAGGCTCCCAGCCTGCAGTGGTCAATTGCTGCACGATGACCTCGCCCAGATATTCCAGACGGGCTTGCATATAGGCGGTCGTGATCCGGTCATACGCCACAGCCGCCAATCCCTGGATCAGGCTTTGCTGGGCCTGGCGCGCATCTCTCTGCAGTGCCTCCGGCACCGTAAGCCCTAGGGCGGAAAAGTCGTTCTCCACTTCCTGATAGCGGCCTCGCCATGTTTCGTAGGCCGTCACCAGCGCTTGGAAACTAGCTTCCGGCAGCGCCGTTGACGCCCCCACCGCCGGTGCCATGAGTTCTTGTCCGGTGAGCAATCGGTACGCGGCAAAGATGTCTCCAACTTCCTGGACATCAACGCCTAATTCCCGTCCATGGGCTACGAGATCTGCCATTTCATGATCGCTGATGGGCTCAAAGCGTTTACCCAAAGGAATCAGCACTAAGGTCTTGCCCACCTCGGCAGCCCCTCGGATTTTCTGGTAGATGCCCCCTACCGGCCCGATGGTTCCGTCGGGATTTACGGTACCTGTCATGGTGGCGTGGGGGAGAAGGGTATCTCCCCGCATTCCGGCTAAGACAGCCACAGTCATCAGTGCTCCGGCGCTGGGTCCATCAATCAGGCCGGCCACATCGAAGTAGATGGTGTAGCCCGAGAGATCGGTACGCTGCGTATATGCCCCCACAACGGCAGCCATCCACCCGGCTGTGCGCCACATGGCGCCCGTCCCCATGGAAACATCCTCAAAAAAGCCAACCCGCGTCCGCCCGGACAGATTGGGCCCTACACCGACAATTGTGGGTATGGCCGCCCCTCCAGGACCTTCGGGACTCTCAAAATATACCAGCACATCAATGGGAATTTCAACGGCATCGGACAAAGCCCGGACTGGAACTGCCAACGCCAAGCACAACACCACAACGGCCCACAGGACCATGGCACGCCTCCGCACCTCTGTCACCTCCCTGGAATATCCGGCTCCTTGTCATGACCGGCTGTCTCTCCGCTCACCAGCACTGCATAGGCCATCCAAGTATATTATAACTCTAATCTGTCTATTTTGGGGTTTTTATTGTTTTTTCTTTCTTTTGTAAGGTTATCTGTCCAATGCGGTAACAGGTCTCCGCGCGCAAGACCTGCCGATCGCGGTAATGACCGGCAGGTCTCTGGTGTCCCCATGACTGCACGCTGCTATACTTTGAACTGTCCCACCAACTCCTGCAGTCTGTGGGCTGTATTAGCCACCTCCTGGATGGAGGCACCGATCTGCTCCACAGAAGCAGACTGCTCCTGGCTGCTGGCAGCGATTTCTTCACCACCCGATGCCAACTCCTCTGCTGCCGTAGCAATTTCGGCCACGCCGTCATTCAACTGCTTCATGGTCGTCTGAATGTCAGTGAAAGCTTCGCCGGTGGCCTCAACAATAGAAGTTCCCTCGATCACTCGTTCCGAACTCTGCTTTGACTTCTCCACCGTACTCTCGACCACCTGACGCATTTCAGAGATGACCTCGGTTATTTCTCCCGCAGCACTGCCCGACTGTTCCGCCAGTTTACGCACTTCATCGGCTACAACAGCGAAACCCCGACCGTGTTCGCCGGCTCTTGCGGCTTCAATGGCTGCATTCAGCGCCAGCAGATTTGTCTGATCGGCTATGCCCGTGATGAGCTCAACAATGGAACGGATACGCTCCGACTGGCTGTCCAAGCCTGCAATTTCTTCACTGAGTTCATTGACATTATCATGGATGGCTCCCATGGTGCTGACCGTATCCTGGATCTGCTTTGCGCCTTCGTCGGTCTTTTCCATGGTATTCTGGGCCATTTCGGCCATACCTTGACTGTTGGAGCTGGTAGTTTCCACCGTGGACGCGAATTGGTTGGCGGTACTTGCCACTTCCTCCACCGATGCTGCCGTTTCCTGCACAGCGGAAGATACCTCACCAGCCCGAGAGGATGTATTGTCCGATGCTTCAGAGACCTGTGCTACAATGTCCCGCAACTGTGACAGCATCTGGTTGAAAGCGGTACCCATGGCACCAATTTCGTCAGTGCTGTTCACCTTCGCCTCCACCGTCAGATCTCCTGTGGCAGCGGTCTCAATGGCTTCAACCATGGAAGCCGTAGGCTTGGAAATGGAACGGGCAATGAACAAAGCAACAGCAGTACCCAGTAGGACCACCAACAGGCCTGCCAGCAAAATGGCATTGCGCAGGCCTGTGACCTGCATGAAGGCCTCGTCTGCATCCACCTCTGTCACAACAGCAACGAGATGATCTCCGATGGGAACCGTTTCCACGCTGCCGATCACTGTGTTTCCGAGATAATCACTGTACTGTCCTTGAGCACTGAAATTCGGATTTTCGGCGCGGATGGCTTCGGAAGCCCAGCGGGAGGCCTGGGTTTCGATCTGTGCCTCTAGCACGGCATCCTGTGTGTACTCGCCGAGTCGCGTGTTCGTCAGCAGAATACCGCGTTCATCCAAAACGTAAGAGTCGCCGCTCTCGCCCAAATGCTCAACTCCATGGTGAACGATGGCCTCTATGTCATGGGCAAACGTCAATAGGCCCAGCACTCCAACAATATCACCGCTGACCCCTTGACTGTAAATGGGCTGCGCCCGGACCATGGTATGATCGTGGATAATGTCGGAATAAAACACCTCCGACCAATTAGCGTCGCCCCTGACGGCTGCTTGGAAATAGTCTCTGTCTGCTAAACTTGCACCAATGGTATCCATTCGGTCAGAATAAACAATTTCTCCATCAGGAGAGGCCATGAACACCATCCCATAGCCGTACTGATTGGCAAATTGCTCTCCAAACGGCTCCACGACATCGCTGCGGCGCTGCAGCCATTGTCTGTCGTCTCCATCCCAGTCCAACTCCGCGAGGATGTTCATGCTTTGATAGACATCTCTCGTCGCACCAGCCACACGAGCATCTGCTTCCCGCTCTTCAAAGAATGCGGTCAGCTCTTCCTCGACCAAATCCATAAACATCCCTTGTTGACCATACACTTGATCGGTGATGATGTCACTAGCCGTGAAGTAACTGTACAAACCCATTCCCACCACCGGCAGCAGGCCGACAATAACGAACATCAATATTAGCTTTGACATGATTTTCATATTTGCGAACAATGTATGTACCCCCGTTTCTCTTCGTTGCGCGCAGCTCCTCACCGGCTGGCCAAGAACAGCAGCGGACACAGACCCCGATGCAACCAAACGCTGCCACATCGGGCTCTTCATTTTTTTGTCCCAATCATCGGCATTCCTCCCCGAGTTTGAGAGCGTAAAGAGTTAATCACGGCCGGTCTGCAACGCACACCCTGAAACTGCAGTGAAGCTTGGTCGCTCTTCAGGGCCAAAGACAAGCCAAAGGACACATCCTTCTATCCATGTCATCGACAGACTATGCCATAAACTGAAGGGCTTAATGCCGTTAGTTCCGCAACGGCCTCTGACAAGTCCGGCCAAGCGTTCATTTTGTCCATTCCAGACTTCCACGGGCACTTTCCCAGTAAGAGCCATCGCTTCTCGGACTGCGCCCTTGGCCGATAGCCCAGTACAATGACCTCTTTTGGCACCGCAGCCGCCATGGTACAATGACCTTGTCATCGTGTACCGTTCCTATCTGGCCGTTAACGGCAACCGGTCAGCATATTCTCTATGCCGCATCTGTCGGCAGGGCTTCCCGCGAGGATTCTCAGCAGTATCTTTCGACGGCGCTTTGACAGCCACCTCTACTTGGAAATACGCCCCCGGGGAGGGATCACAGCCGTGATCAAGAGACATCTCGAGTCCACCGCCATCACCTCAGGCCCGTATCACCACTTCTTCGGCTACTACGACAAGGAGCAATGGGATCCCAGCGGCCGTTTCCTTCTTGCACACCAAGTGGACTTCATGGACCGTTCACCGGGCCCCGAAGATCAGGCCCGCATTGGGATCATTGACACTTGCGGCTGTGGCCGCTTCCAAGCCCTTGCAGCCACAAAAGCCTGGTGCTGGCAACAGGGAAGCATGTTGCAGTGGCTTCCCGGTACCGATGCCCAGATCATCTACAACGACCGCATCGGCGATCGTTTTGTGTCTGTAATCATGGATATCCGCGGCGTGCGCCGCCAGGTTCTGCCACGTCCCGTGTACACGGTACGAAAGGACGGCAGACGTGCCCTTAGTTTGAACTTCTCGCGCATCGCTGTGGGAAGACCGGGATATGGGTACAACGGACTGCGCGATCCCTGGCGCCATGAGTTCTGCCCTGTGGATGACGGCGTCTATGACATGGATCTGCGCAGCGGAGATCACCGGTTAATCCTTTCCGTCGCCGACGTGGCCGACCGGCACGGTGATCCGAGCATGCAGGGAAGGATGCAGTGGTTGAACCATCTGCTCTACAATCCCAGCGGTACACGTTTCACCGCCCTTCATTATTGGCCGACTTCCGACAAGAGGTCCTTTCACACAAAGCTCTTGACGGCCAACACCGATGGAAGCGATCTGTTTGTATCATCGGTTCAGAATCCCTCGCACTTTATGTGGTTGAATGACCGTCAGATTTTGGTCTGGGCCACCACAGAGCGGCACGGCGCTGCCTATTACCTGCTTGAAGACAGGACGGACGACAAAACACCCGTGGACAAAAAGACCCTGACCAAGGACGGCCACTGCAGCATGTCACCCCAGGGCCGCTGGCTGTTGACCGACGAATACCTAGACCACAGCCGCAGCCGGCCCTTGTATCTGTATGACATGCAGGAAGCGCGGCTGTTTGAGATCGGGCGCTTCCACTCACCGTTCGGCTTTCGAGGCGAACTGCGCTGTGATCTCCACCCGCGCTGGAACCGTGACGGACGCATGGTGTGTTTTGACTCGGTCCATGATGGCAGCCGCCAGATGTATGTTATGGACGTCAGTGATGTGGTGGCGTGAACGCTGCCCCCTCCGGGATGGGAAAAGCCCGGCACACAAAACAAGTTGCCGGGCTTTCGTGCGCAATGTGTCTCTTGGTTCTTCTCTGGCGCTGCGCGTCGACCTGATACTGCGCCTCCCATGATCGGTGCCACGGATGCCCAAAGCTGACTACAGGATAATCGAGCCACCGTCGGCCAGTGTTCGGCGCAGCTCTGCTGGATCCAAGGCGGACACAGGTTGGCCGTTCTGGAGAGCCAAGTAGGCTGCGGTTCCAGCGGCTTCTCCCGTCTGGTTGAGGTTGACCATTACTCGGACAGCCCCAAAGGCACCATCGTCAGCGTCTAGGATGCGCCCGCACATGAGAACATTTTCGCTGTTCTTGGGCACCAGCGACCGGAACGGAACCTGGTAAAAGGCAGGATCTTCCTCCCAGACCTCCCGCCAGCGGCCCGGCACCACATCACGCCGATTGTGAAAGACCCGTTCGGTCCCATCCAAATAGCGAAATGTTATCCCCGCCGTGTCGCTGTGGTGAATGTCCACTGGGTAGGTGCCGTTGGCAATGGCGTCTGGAAATGGTTTTCCGTGCAGTACGTCATCGGTGGTGAGCCTGTACTGGGCATGGAATCGTTTGGTTTCTCGAATGCCTACAGTGGAAGCCAGCGACAACAGCGTAATGCCTTCGGCACCCCGGAGCTTGTCGCGGCAAAGATCGACCATGCCCCGCACCAAGCGACGGCCCTCAATCTCCGCCTTGGTAAGATCCTCCGCCTTACTGCAGTCCACATTGAAAATGTGGTTCTCGGCATGGAAAAACACATCGTCTGTCCCCGGTATAGGCCCGCTCCATCCCCAATCTTCCGGAAGATCATACTCCGCGGCATACGTCTGCATGGCTTCCACAAATTCCTGCCTGGGTATGGAACCCAAACCTTGGATTTTGCAGCACATGGTCGGCGGCTGCAGATGCTGTCCTGTATAATGCGAAAATCCCAGATCACGGCAAAGATCACCATCACCGGACGCATCGACCAATACTTGGGCCCGGATTACGCCCCGGCCCGATTTGTTCTGGATGAACACACCCGCCGGCCGCCCTTCTTGGAAGTACGGTGCCGCGTACATTGTATGCAGATGCAGGGATACACCGCACGCCAAGAGCATGGCATCGAGTTCTATCTTCAACTCCTCCGTGTTCAGCCGATAGGCGGACATGGTTTCTCCCATATCCAAGACAGCGTGGCGCCTGGCCAGTCGATCCAGTACTTCGGCCGTCAGTCCGCCGATGATCTGCTGTGAATACTGGAAATCCTGCAGGGTATGCCAGTTGGTTACCAAACCTGCCGTGGCTGCGCCGCCAAAGCAATTTTCACGTTCAACCAAGGCAACCCGAGCCCCCAAGCGGGCGGCCCGGATAGCCGCAAAGGCACCGGTACAGCCCCCTCCAATGACACAGACATCCACATCATCCACAACAGCGACCTGTTTTGCTTCCTCCGTTACCCAGCTCATACCTGCCTCCTCACTGTCTTAACCACAGCTGTTCCGGTTCCGAAAGCGTACTCCAGCGCACGTCGTTGCCCCAGTAGCCGAACTCAAGGAAATTCACCAAATCATCGCTGACAACCAGCGGATAGGGGGCCTTACCAATGACGCCGATGACCCAAAGGTTTTCGGCCTGGTGCTCCAAGAGCTCCGTTTCCATTGCCCGGCGTGCCTCCGCATCCGGTTCCATCATCAGTGTTTCCCAGAGTTCGCGTATTTCTTGGACCAATTCGGGCGGCTCTATACCTTCCTCCCCGCGGCTGTTATACCACTGGACCCAGCCCGCGTTCCAAGAAGCACCCACATCAGGCGAGGCCACCAGGAAGCTGGGCCTGCGGGGAAAGCCCATTTCACTGGCTTCGTTTCCAACCCAAGTAGAGCCATCCATGAGATTGCCGGGTGCCCTGGTACCCTGCAGCTCCCAGGAAATGCTGCGCATTTCGGCGTCCAGCCCGATGGCCTGCCAGTACTCCACGGCCAGTTCGGTGGTGGGAATAGTAATGCCTTCAATGTCGATGGTTTCAATGGTGAAACTCAACCGCTCGCCGTCCGGACGCAGCCAATAACCGTCGCGGCCCATTTCTAACCCCATTTCCTCCAAGAGGGCTTGCGCTCTCTCGGGATCATACGCAATGAAGGCATCAGCATATTCCTGTTTGAAGAGATCACTGGTTTCCAGCACAGTATACTGCCTTGGTTCACCGTAGCCGAAATACAGAGCTTCGTTGATGTCTTCACGGTCGATGGCCAGCGACAGTGCCTGCCGAAAGCGCTTGTCGCCGAAGATTTCCCGCAGTGCCTCGTCCGGATGCGACAGATTCACCTGCAGAATCACATGGGCGCCCCTGGCGTTTTCCCACAGCTTCACCCGATAACCGCCTTCTTCACCATATTCGTGATAGAGCGGTATGTTGCGGACATCTGTGCCTCGTCCGGTGAAGTGCAGTTGCCCGGATATAATCAAGCCGTTCCATACTTCTGTGTCACCCACAAGGGTTGTGTTAATCCGGTCCACATAGGGAAGCTGGTTTCCTGCTGTATCCACTTGCCAGTAATAGGGATTGCGTTCATAGACACGCCGCTCTGAGGACATTTCTGTGAGAACGAAAGAGGCCACGGTGGGCAGATCTTCCACCAGCGGGGTGGCGCCTAACCGTTCATTCTTTGCCGAAAACAGCTCATACCAAGTGCTGTAGCCTTCGTCCAGCACCAGCTGCCGCAATTCTTCTTCGTCTCGATAGTCAGGATGGAACTGTGTTAGATAGTGTTTGGGATGGTAAATGCTTCCTTCCGTGGACATTTCGATCAGGAAATAGGGTTTGGGCCCGGCATAGTGAAATGCAGCCGTATAGTCGTCAATGATCTCCAACTCAAAGGTCTCGTCACCGTGGCGCCAAATTGGGCCCGGCGTCGGTGTCAGGTCTTCGTTTAAGAGTATGGAGTCATACCAGAATGCGATGTCTTCGGTGGTGAAGGGTTCGCCGTCGGACCACTTGACGCCTTCCCGGAAATGAATGGTGTAGCTGCTGGTATCCTCCGATACCTCCACCTCTCTGGCAAAGAAGGGGTGCAGTTCGAAGGTCAGGGGATCGGGTTTGATCAATTGGTTGAACGCGGACATCAACATGTGATCATCACCGTGGGCATTGATCCACATGGTGGCCACTTCGATGGTGCCGCCATATTCACCGATGCTGTCCCGGGGCTCCACCACATAGGGTTCTGCGGGCAATCTCTCTGCCACGGGCGGCAGATCGCCCTGGGCAACCATTTCCTCCAGCATCGGTGCCTCCTGATAGGCCGACGCTGCGCCAAACCATAGAAGAACAGCAGCCATCAAGACAGAAACCATCGCGACATGTCTTCTCGTCATCTGTTGTTATCCTCCTTTGATATCGAGCCGATCCAGTGCCTATCCAATCGTCCTGCAGATATGACGCCGCCGCTGATACACCACCTCCTTTAAAATGCACCCACACCAACGCAAAATGGGCAAAAAACGCCATGAACGAAGAAAGCCTCCGGGAAGCCCTCCTGCCTGTCTAAGAGGCCAAGGTCCGTCAAGAAACCGCTGCTGTGTGGCTACGTCCCTGCAGCAAGGGCATGGACCTAGTTATGCGGCAGTTTTCGTATGGCGGGCATTCGGCTCGCCCGTTCCACAGCCGCGAGCAGCAGGCGTCCCAGGCGATGCCGCTGATCGGGCAAGAAGCGCACCATAGGTACACCAAAGGCCAAGGTAGCCACGGCATGGCCGCGGTCGTTGTGCAGGGGGACCGCAACGCCTCCTAGTCCGGGCCCTTTCTCGTCAATGCTGTACGCTATTCCCTCCCGGCGAACTGTGTCGATTTCGGCAAAGAATGCCTCCGGGTCGGTAATGGTATTCGGCCCCAGCTTGGGCAAGCCTTGGGATGCAATGTACGAGCGAATGAGTCCGTCCGACCATCCGGCCATAGCTACCTTCCCTTGGGCTAGGGCATGGATCTGCTGGGTACTGTATGGTTCCTGGCGCACGGTGAGGGCATGCCGTCCATTGATCTCCGCCACGGGAATGAGTTCTCTGCCGGCAATGCGGCTGCAGTACACGGTTTCTTCCCCGGATTGCCGGTGAAGCTCCTGAAGCAAGGGCAGCATCTCCCCCTCAAGGGCCCGCACTTCATCAAGGCCGCTTCCTAGTTGGATCACAGAAGCTCCCAAGGAGTACCGTCCCCGTTCGCCGTCCTGTTTTACATAACCCCGTTCCATTAGGGTCGCTGTTAATCCCCGAGCCGTATTGATATGGAGGTTGGCCGCCGCGGCTAGCTCCCCGAGAGTCTTTTCCTTTGACTCGGCCAGCACTTCCAGGATATCCAAGGCCCGGGCCACCGATTGAATCGTTCGCTTCGGCATTCTAGGATCACCTCCGGCCTTTCTCTGGCCACGCCTTCTGCTGACGCAGTACATCCTGCAGGCTGCCGCTGTCCACGTCAGCGGGTGACAGGCCCTTCTGCGACGCCAAGGCCGCACCGGCACCGGCCGCCTGCCCTACACGCATACAAACCAGCATATTGCGGGTCGTGCCGTCAATGCGATGACTGACTGAAATGGTGCGCCCGGCCACGAGCAGGCCGTCCACGCCCTGCGGCAGCAGACACCGGTAGGGAATGTCGTAGCTGTGCCGCTCCCGGGGCACACGATCGGGGTCTCGCTCTAGCAGGTCCTGGGGCGAACCCTCAATCGGTTCCGGCATGTGGACATCCAACTCCTTCGGCACGGGGCGCTGCACTAAATTGGACTCTATGCGCATGATGGCGTCCGGGAACTGCGCATCTCCATAAGCATCTTCATCGGTGAGCACATAACGGCCGATGATTCGCCGAGTTTCCCGCACACCCATGCGGGGTGCTGTGTCAATAACAAAGGCGTTCTCACAACCCGGGATGGACCGGCGGGCAAACTTTACCAAATTCCCGATCTGTCTGCGTCCCTCCAGTTCGCCTTGGGTCAGGTCATCGGGATTCGTTCCGTCCACATTATAGATTCGAGTGGTATTGCAGATGGCCGTCCCCCGTTCCACCCAGAGGTTTTCCAAGCGAAAGTAGTGGCATTCGCTGCTGAGTTCACCTCTGCGTTTCGCCTCTTCCACCAGATTGTAGAAGCCGCTGATTCGAGAAATGACATGCTCATCACCCACCGAAAGCTTTGTTCCTGTGCGATACTGCGGCTGCAGCTCCGACGGATTCTCCTGTACATACTGCTGAATGCGTTCCACATCCAGACCTCCAAGGCGAAAGAGCAGTGCAAAGGGCCGCATTTTGTGGTCGCTTTCCCTTCCCTTCGTCACTGGTGCTCCGGCCTGGGCTGCGAGATCCGCGTCGCCTGTGCAATCCACTACCACATCGGCTAGCATTGCTTCTCGGCCGGACTTGCCTTCTGTCAGCAGACCTTTCACCGCACCATCAATCACTATGGGAGCACAGGCATATGTGTAAAAACACAGACGTACGCCAGCCTGCTGTGCCATTTCCAAGGCCGCGTCCTTAAACACTTCCGGGTCAAAGGGAGTGGTCGCCGTCCGCCCCGGGGTTCCATCCCACTTCGGTGCACCGCCGCGGCCGGCCATAGCGTCGATCAGTTCCAGCCCGATGCCCGCCGCCCAGTGTGAGCCTACCAACGCTGCCATCATAGCTCCTGTGGCTACACCGCCTAAGAAGGAACTCTGTTCAACCAAGATCACGTCGGCTCCGGCCCGGGCTGCCGCAATGGCTGCGGTAAGGCCCGCTGGCCCGCCTCCGGCCACAATGACATCGGCTCTGCGGCTCACGGCGGTTCGCCGCTGTTCTTCCACGAACGAACGATCAATGACAGAATAATGGGCCACCCCACAACGCCTCCCGTCGTTTTATACGACATTGTCGTAATATATACGATATTACTGTGGTATTCAACGCTCTTAACGCGAATCCTCCTTCTCTTTCGAAATTTTTCACGGTTCGCTGTCGGTCCCGTACACTCAATGATGAATCCCAAATGTCGGGCGAAAAGCCGGATACCCCAACAGCACTGGCTTGTAAACACCGACATACCGACCTGTTTATCATCTTCCCCCTGAGGACACTAAGCCGTCTGGCCATGGGCGTCTTGACCTTGGCGCACAAAAAAGAGCGGTGCCGATGCACCGCCGCAGTTCTTCTGTGTGACACAAGATCTCCGCTTGCCGGCATGGCGTCCATGGCAGCGCCAGATTTCGGCGAGTTGCCGTAGTACGCCTGGGCTGCCTTTGACACCACAATGCCTGATCGGGCCCGGGGGACCTGGGAAACAACAGTCATGGCAGGCACCCTCAGCGCCTGCTTGTCCCGTCAGGGCTGGCGTTGTTCGGGAAAGGAAGCCATATCATTGAAAAAGGTCAGTTTGGGACGCCCCGTCGTGATGACAGGCATGGTCTCCCTGAGTCTGGCATCCACTTCATCGGTGATCGACGCAAGAGTCCGTTCTTCGTCCTCTGTCAGTTGCACCAGACGGTAGGCCAGCGAAATATGGAACCGATAGCGGTCGTGTTTCGGATGCCGAATCCCGGTTGCCTCCGATAAACGTTCACGGAACTCCGTGATCGCCTCCTCATTTTCCGGCCGCAGGGTCACAGACAGACCAAACTCCGAGTGCAAGCGATCGTAGTGCATCCGAAACCCATCGGGTATGTGCAGCCGCTGATATTGCCGTTTCAAAAAACTATCCACCTCTGTTAAAGGGGCATCCAGGGCGAGATGCTTGGACCACACTTCGGGCCGCCGTTCCTGGTCGCAGACCATGTCGAATACTGTCATGTGAAAGGACTCCGGGGGCAGAAAGGCAAACTTCGGCTCCAGGGGAAGGATCTGAAACTGCTGCTGTGTCCACTGCAGTTCACGGCGCAGAAGACGATCCTGTTCTAGGTGGCAGACCACCGACACTCCCGGAAAACGACGCATGCTGCCGTCGGCATAGAACTTGGTTCCCACGGCGCCCGTATACTCAACTGTCACGTTTTGATCACTCCCTAAGCCAATTCTTCACCCTCTGGCCCGTTGTTCCTGCGATGACTGACTATGGTATGGCGATGCGAGGATAGTCCTTGACTGTACCAAGGTAGACCATTGGTTCGCAGAGCACATTCGGGCAGCGTGCTTTTCGTCAAGGAAAAGACAAGACTAGACTCCACCGTCTACCTCATGGACTGGACCAGACCAAATGGCTCGATTGGCGCCAAATTGACTCCATGCCGCCATACGTCTCGCCAATGACAAAAGAAGGAACCACAGTAACATGGCCTCCATTTCCCACATCGGCTGGGCACCAGTTTGCTTCCATGAGATCCGGCTACGGAAATGTCCTCACAGCCAACCATAGCCACACCTTCTGGGCAGCGCAATGCACTGGAGTGCTTCCATTGCCATGGGATCGTTAGTCGCCAACCCGGTACTGGGACCAACAAGGTGCCCCAGCAGTCTATTTGTCGCCCGGCACCCACTGCCTGTTGAGTCATTACCCGGTGCCTTCCGGGGTTTATCTGCAGGTATACCAGCATCCAGCAAAGGCTTTCGCAGCGGCGCCCGCATCCCATAGCCTCACTTGATGCCAAAGGTTCAAAGATATAGCCATACCTGTGTGCCCCAAGAACTAAGAGATGGGGTACACACATGGGGCATGGGACAATGGCTCTTCTCTTTCCCATGATTTGACACCCAGGTGACCCAATGATATATTGTTATTAGGATTGCTTATCTAGTTACTAATTTTCTTTCCAGGAATGATCTTTCGAGAAACCTCTTCTCGGTAGCCCTCTCATCAGAAACCGCATTTCTCCTCCCAACGCCGCACCGGCAATCCCGTCGGTCATTTCACTGGTCAAGATAATCAAGAGAAAGGATGCAAAAATATGCATATGTGGGACTGGGGATATGGAGGTGGATGGGTTATGATGTTT
>Ga0207421_10005084_pt1 | contig 14896 bp, 13 predicted proteins | sample SodLakKL_010_SED_4_FD_187542 | JGI IMG/M metagenome (GOLD analysis project Ga0207421, IMG submission 187542) | Alkaline sediment microbial communities from Lake Tanatar, Kulunda Steppe, Russia - 8KL_010_SED (SPAdes) (version 2) | ecosystem: Environmental > Aquatic > Non-marine Saline and...
CATCAAGAAGCTGCTCATAAACTCCCATAGCACGGGAAACCTTTTGATCCTGTGCAAAATCAGTGGCGCAGGATAGCCTTGCATGGAGCAGTTCATTCAAAACACGCCCCTCGACATTACCCTGCAAGCGAGCAAGGGCATCCTCCGCATCAGACGATCCGATATTACTCAGCGCATTTGCAGCCGCTATTGCCAGGGCTTCGTTTTTTCCATCGATTATCTGAGCTAATTGCTCTACAGCTCCAGCATCTCTGCGGTGCCCAAGAGTGCCTATTATTCCTATACTAACAATATCGTCCTCGGATTCTTCAAGCTGCTTTCTCAAGGCTTCGTCAGCTTCGCTGCCGGGTATCGTTTCCATCGCATGGCGCGCCATCTGGCAAACTTCAGGGGCTTTAAGCATATTTGCCAGCAATTCAACAGATTCAGATGAGCCGATTATTCCCAGTTGACGCAACAAAAAATCACGGCCGGCACCACTTATGTCGTTACCGAGTACTTTCAAAAATTCTTTCTCCAGCACTCTACGCCCTTCGGAGATGCCGGAAAAGCGCCGAACAATGTCCGTCAATTGGTATTTGCTGCGTTGATTATCGCCGTACTGATAATCTGCAATATTCTCAAGCAAAGGCCTGAGTGCTTGGATAAGCTCTTTTTCCAACGGCTCGGCAGGCGCCTCGAAGTCACCGGCGGCAAATTGAACCCCGGCGAGAAAATGGCTTAATACTTCCTCATTCCAAAAAATATGGTGATTGTGTCCCAGACCGGAATAAAAAACCCTGCCATTGCCGTAATTACGAATCCAGCTTACGGGCACACGCTCTATTTCAGGGTCAGCGGCGCGAGTGTCGTGATCGTCAAAATCCAGTTCAAGTAATATACGACACTCATCCAGAGACACCGGTTTTATGCGGTATATTTCATCATTGAGCTTAAATCCAGGCTCCTCAAACATTTTATTCAGTGGATGCTCAGGCTCGGTAACTTTAATAGCCCAAGTATCACCAGAACCCCACGGATGGCCGTCAAAATAGCCACCCATTATCGCGGCGCCTTCCTGCCATTCGTAAAAATTATCCGTAGCGCCGTGAATGCCGACAACACCTTTGCCTGCATTTAAGAACTCAAGCAACCCCTCTTGCTGGCTCTCGGTAGGCTCCAAACGAGTAGTGTTGTTAAAACAAACAACATCATACTCATCCAATCCATCCTCAAACACTGACATATCTGTGCTGATAGTAACGGTAAAAGCTCCCGTTTGCTCGGCCATTATCTCCAAGGCTTTTTCAAAATATGGTATGCTGCTATGTTCATATCCTTCACAATGGCTAAAAACCAAAACTTTTCGAGGACTGTCAGGTTCAATAAACGCTTCGATAGGCGAAGCCTCTTTCATGAGGGCAATCTCCTCATCGCTAATGCCGGGAGAATTTCCGGCCAACATGCTTAACAGAAACACAGATATGATAAGTGTCTTTACATTTAATTGCATTATAACACCTTTCCAGATTTATCGATAGGGATTATAAATATTCTTGCTTACAGATACCAGGGAGCGCGCATCGGACGCGACAGGTGGCGATTGGCTTGTTCGTCATCAATAAATGTTTCCTTGACCGGATCCCACAACAACCGTCTTCGGGTCAGCATTGCTATTTCGCCAACAAGTCCAATAGTATTTGTCTTGTAAAGCTCTTCAATAGGCGCTACCGGTTGACGGCGCGTTTTCACGGCGTCTATAAAATCCTTCCAGTGATCACGGCTCTTATATAGCCGAATATCACCGGGACCAATTCTTTCATCTAATATCGAATCCTTACTGGCAGATATCCCGTGCCGATCCACATGAATCCAACCCTCAGTGCCGTACCAGACAGCGCCACGACCCTTAGGCATATCAGTCTGATTTCCGACTTTCATTTCCAAACCATCGGAAAATTTAAAATCCACCATATATCTTATAGGAGCATTGTAAATACCTTTTTCGGGGTATTCTGCCCTGCCTTCAACTTGAATAGGTCTATTGAATTTGGCACCTAGTCCCCACAAAGCGATATCCATATGATGTCCCATCCAGTCTGTGTACTGTCCGCCGGAATAATCCATTATCCATCGCCAGTCCCAATGTGCAATACCGCGATAAGGCACATAAGGAGCTGGTCCAAGCCAGAAGTCCCAGTCCAAGCCATCCGGCACCGACTGCACCGGCAATACATCACCAACGCGACCGTTGGGCAGTCCAACCTCGACCCTGCTTATCTTGCCGAGTCTGCCATTTCTAACAAGTTCACATGCTCTATGAAAATCCGCACCAGAACGCTGCTGGGTACCGCTCTGCCATATTACGCAGTTACGCTGGACAGCATCCAGCATTTTGCGTCCTTCGATTACGGTTCTGCTTAATGGTTTCTCTCCATAAATATCCAGGCCCGCACGGGCTGATTCTATGGCGGGGATTGCGTGCCAGTGGTCAGGCAGTGACAGAGAAACCGCGTCAATGTCTCTGCGTTGCAGAAGTTCTCTGAAATCGTGATACATTGCGCAGCTATTGTTGCCGTAATGCTCATCGACAATGCCCTTAGCTCTTCGATTATGATTTTTGTCCACATCACAAACCGCAACAATTTGTGTCTCCGGAAAACGGAGGCAATTTCGCATATTGCCGGTGCCCATCGAGCCGACGCCTATACATGCTACCACAATACGGTCACTCGCAGCGACCCTATCAGCCCGACCAAGCGTTGAAGATGAAACAAAATACGGAAACCCTACTGTACCGGCGGCCATAGCCCCCAGACCTTTTAGGAATCCCCTACGATTTGTTCTTTTAGATATGAGCATAGTAAAGCACTCCTGCGCATTTATTATATGTATTCATTTATAATGTTCTCAATAAGCTCCTGCCTGCCGCTTTGCAGTTTAGGTTCGCCATGTTCAAGCGTGTATTTTTCGAGCTTTGAAAAGTTTGCATTGCCTGTTTCTATTTCATTGCCTATACCACTGTTCCATCCGGCATAGCGGTCTTTTACGATCTGCTCGACTCGGCCATCATTTATCATCTTTTCTGCGTTTTTCAAGCCGCGTGCGAAACAGTCTATAGCACCGATATGCGCGTAAAAGAGATCGACCGGGTCAATCGACTGCCGTCGCAGGTGTGCGTCAAAGTTAAGCCCGCCCTTGGTGAAACCACCGGCTTTGAGGATAATATACATTGCCAGCGTCGTATCGTATATATCCGTGGGGAACTGATCTGTATCCCAGCCTAACAGCAAATCCCCTCTGTTGGCATCTACCGAGCCGAAAATTCCGTTCGCAATAGAATACTGAAGCTCGTGTAAAAAAGAATGACCCGCCAGCGTTGCGTGATTGGCCTCAATATTGAGCTTGAAGTCATCGAGCAAGTCATATTTTTGCAAAAAAGCATAACAATTGCCCGCATCGAAATCATACTGATGCTTAGTCGGCTCTTTCGGCTTGGGCTCAATATAAAGGTCGCCGCCAAAACCTATTTCTTTTTTGTAATCGGCAGCCATGTTCATAAATATACCCATATGCTCAAGCTCGCGCTTGATATCAGTATTCAGCAATGTTTCATAGCCTTCCCTGCCTCCCCAGAATACATAACCTGCGCCGCCAAGTTCATGGGTTATTTCCATTGCCTTTTTTACCTGGCTTGCCGCATAGGCAAAAACCGAGGGTGAAGGATTCGTTGATGCTCCTGCGAGAAATCGCCTGTGACTGAATGCGTTTGTTGTTCCCCATAGCAGCTTTATGCCGCTTTCGTCCTGTAGTTTTTTGGCGATAGGCACTATTTTATCGAGTCTGCGATTAGTCTCAGCCAGATTATCTGCCTCCGGAGCGATGTCTCTGTCGTGGAAACACCAGAAGTTTACACCCAGTTTCGTGAAAAACTCAAAGGCTGCGTACATCGTATCTTCTGCTACCTTCATAGGATCCGAAGAGGCGTTATAACTGCGTATCATTGTAGGGCCGCCGAAGGGGTCATCGCCAAGCCCCTTAAAAGTGTGCCAGTAGCAGACTGCAAAACGAAGGTGCTCTGCCATAGTTTTGCCGAGAACTTTTTCATCGGCCTTGTAATGCTTAAATGACAGCGGATTCTTCGAATCTGCGCCTTCATATTTTATTGTCGTAACTTCCGGGAAAAATTCATTCATATTTTAACTCCTGTTTGTCTTCTGAGAACATCAATCCATTTTTCATAAGCTATTTTATAAGGCTGTTGCAGTTTTTTATTAGGCTCAATCTTGGCCGTGCATTTTAATCCCTGAAAAGCCTCATCCAAGTTACTGTATATACCTGCCCCTATGCCCGCTCCGCGAGCCGCCCCCTGTGAACCGCCAGTGTTGTAAAGCTCCACAACTGCCCCGGTAATATTGCTGAAGGCCTCACCGAATACAGGACTTAGGAACATATTTGAATAGCCCGCCCGCACTTTATTTACATCCACAGCCATATCTTTCATTATGGAAAGGCCGTAGTTAAGAGCAAAAGCGATACCCTCCTGCGCTGCACGCAGCAAGTGCTGCCGAGTGTGTTTATTAAAATTAATCCCGTTTATATTTGCACTGGCCTCACGATTGGCAAGTATCCTCTCGGCTCCGTTTCCAAAGGGTATTATTGAAAGCCCGTCACATCCAACGGCGATTTCAGAGGCAAATTCATTCATTCGAGAATAGTTAATGTCGAAAGCCACATTGTTTTTGAGCCAACTGTTGAGAATTCCCGTTCCGTTAACGCATAGAAGAACCCCGTACCTGGGCTGCTTATCTGTGTGGCTTACATGGACAAAACTGTTGACCCTTGATTGGCTGTCCCAGGACGGCGTATCGGATACTCCATAAACGACGCCCGAAGTTCCTGCAGTGGCGGCAATTTCGCCGGGCTGGAGGACATTTAGCGACAGTGCATTGTTCGGCTGGTCTCCGGCACGATAGCATACCTTCGTTCCTGCCGACAAGCCGAGTTCTTTCGCAGCATCAGTGGTAAGCTCACCCTGGATAGAAAAAGTAGGGACGGTTTCGGGCAATAATGATTCCTCGATACCGAAGTAATCCAGAACGAAATCCGCCTGCCTGTTTCGCTGAAAATCCCACAAAATCATCTCCGAAAGCCCCGATGGCGTGGTAAATATATCACCTGTTAGCTTCATTGCGATATAATCGCCCGGCAGCATTGCCTTGTAAATTCGGCGGTAAATTTCGGGTTCGTTATCTTTTACCCATTTGAGTTTTGAAGCGGTGAAATTGCCCGGCGAGTTAAGAAGACGCTGAAGGCATTTCTCGGTTCCGATTTGCTCAAATGCCGTTACGCCAATATCCACCGCTCTGCTGTCGCACCATATAATCGACTCACGAAGCGGCTGGCATTTTTTATCCACGACAACAAGCCCGTGCATCTGATATGTTATACCGATAGCTTTAATATCACCGGCGTCAACGCCCGATTCTGAAAGAAGTTTGCCGGTCGCGGCTTTTAAGCTCTGCCACCACATCTGCGGATCCTGCTCGGCCCAGCCGGGGTTTATGGAGGTAATCTTCATCTCCTGGGCAGGAAATGTCGCCGTACTGACAACAAAACCTGTGTCAGCCTCAAGCAGAGCGGCCTTTACCGAAGATGTTCCACAATCGTAACCTAAAAGATACATACTTACTCCATGCACAGCACAGCATAAATTAAAGTCAGCCCTATATTACAATATAATAGCTTTGACTAAAAAACCATTTTGCGTTAAAATATAACCAGTTTGCGCAAGGTTCTTAGCTTTATGAAAAGAGTTCTGATTATAGTGGATACATCCAGAAGCGCCGGCAGGCAACTGTTAAGCGGTGCGGAAAGATATACATCCGCTTTCGCCGGATGGGAAGTGCATACAAAAAGTCCGCAGTATCTTCGCGGCTCAGGGGAAAAGGATGATTACAGACTTGATGATTTTGACGGTTATTTTATATGTGATGCCGAAAATATTTCACGAATAATCAAAATCAAAAAACCCAAGGTAGTCAATTCGATACACAAAGAAAAGAATCCGGGCGCAAGCTCGATAATAACCAATTCCGACAAAATTGGGAAAATGGCGGCTGAATATTTTTTCTCTCGGGGATTTCGAAATTTTGCGTACTGTGGGTTTGGTAAGCTTAGCTGGTCTCAACGCCGGTATCGAAGCTATAAAAAAAGTGTGGCAAGATATGGAGGCAAGGCAGTATTTGAATTTCACGGCACCGGCCAAAACAGTGGTAAAACTGAAAGACAGTTAATCGCTAAATGGTTACAGAGACTGCCCAAACCACTTTGCGTATTTGCCTGCAATGATGATAGGGCAATTTATGTATTAGAAGCATGCAAAAAAGCGGGGATTAATGTGCCTGAACAGGTAGCCGTACTGGGTGTGGACAATGATCGGCTAGTGTGCAATTTGTCGTCTCCTCCTCTTTCAAGCATTTTACTGGAATTTGAAAATGCCGGATTCGAGGGGGCAAGGCATCTTGATGAGTTGATGAATGAAAAAGCAGCAAATAAGGTAATCAATGTAGATCCCACGGAGATCATAGAAAGACAGTCAACGGATATTCTGGCTGTTGATGACGAGGAGGTTGTTTCTGCAATGGTATTTATGCGGAATAACTTTCACAAACCAATCCAGGCTGATGATGTAGTCGAGGCAACTACACTTTCCAGGCGGGCACTGGAATATCGTTTTCGTCACCAACTTAACAGAACGATAAAGCAGGAGTTGGACCGGCTGAGAATTAAGCATATCAAAAAATTGCTGGCCAGCACTACCGATCCGCTATATATAATAGCCGGCACTCTGGAATTTACGGATACGGAACATTTTTCCAGGTACTTCAAAAACTTAACAGGGATGGGTCCGCTTGAATTCAGACGCCTCTATGGTGGTAAGAGTTTTTCTGGTTGAAATATTCGGGGGTTTCGTAATAGACTGGCTTTTATGCGAGTTTTATGAGCCAATAACCCTGTTAACAGGATTAAAAATTACCGTTGCCGGTTGCGACATTCAACAGCCCCTGCTCATATTTATTCATGAGTTCAGACCAAGAAAATCGATCCACAAGCTGCCGAGCGTCCTTTTGACGCCCTTCCAGCGATCCTTCGCTTGCTTTCAACTCGCAAAGATACTTCAGCTTATCCACAAGTTTATCTATACTGCCGCCGTAATAATACTGCCTGGAATTTTCGTTTTCATGAAGTTTTAGAATCTCAGGATATGCCAGCCTATCCGGTAAGACAGGGTACGCACCTGCCGAAATTGCCTCAATAACACTGATACCGAAAAACTCATGCATCGCTGTAGAAACCACAACATCAGCCTGACACAAAACAGCTTCATACTCACCACGGCTATCCTGATAACCCCAGTGATCGATATGCTCGGCAAAATAGTCCCTTGCCCAGGCAAACACCTCCGGCACATCGCGAAAATGCTCACCCAAAACAATCAGGCGAAAATCACATCCCTTCGACTTTAGCCTTTTAAGAGCCTCGAAAAAATCTTCAGGATTTTTATCATGCTCCCATCGCCCGCTCCACAGTATCCGCAATGGACCGGGCTGTTTTCGGCCATCTTGCTTTATCAGATTTACCGGCGGATGATAGACCTCTGCTTTTCGCCGTATAGCTCCGATAGCTTCGACTGGCTGGTGATCAGGCATTCGCTTTAAAAAACCCTCAAGCTCAACCAGAAAATCATCCCGATGAAATGCGGAGTTAAACCAGACCTCATCGGCGGCTAAAGCAGTTGTCATATTGGTCATCACATACTGATAATCACGCTCAGACTCGATACGCACCGGATATGTAAGCTGATTCTCGTGAAAATAAGCGATTTTAGGCAGTTTCCGAACAGCCTCCGGCACAAGCCCCAGAAACTCTGCCAGATTCAGCATATCCGTACAAAAAATCATATCCCATGCCTGATTCTGCAAATCCGACACCTGTTGGGCAAATGTTACAGCCGAGTGACGCATTCGCCATTTCCACTTATGAGGCGGCAGGGTAAGCACCGTCCATTCGTAACTGCCGATACTGCAAAGATTATCCAGAAAGCTGCGATGACTGCCCCCGTAATAGGCCTCCAGTGCCAGTATGCGCATCTTTGGTTAGTCCCCTACCAGCGGCCTGACCTTGTCAATGCGGAAATATACGAGATATTTTTTCGTAGTATCTTCAGGCCGATGTCTTGGCGAATGCCTGCGCACCGACGCTATCAACTGTTCGTCGTCATCTTCTTTTATCTTAGTAAGATACAGGCGTTTACCCTTGTAACCTGTCCCGTCCTCTATAAACATATAAGCCGCATTGGCATTGCTCTGAACATTGCTGTAACTTAGCCGCTGACTCATTATAAAAGCCACCGTCTGCTCATTCTCGAAATGAGGCCGAGCATAAACCGCAACATCAACATTGCCGTCACTGTCGGCTGTTGCCAACACTCCCGTTCCCTTTGTGTTTTCAAAATATTCTGCTAAAGACATTTCTTGCTCCGTTACTGTTTTTTCAGTTTTTCTATGCGCTGAACATACGCGTCAATATCGAATTTGCGTTTGAGCCCGGCGGCATTCATATATCGTACTTTGCCGAAAACAGGCCGTTCCGTCCACGCCCTGTCGTGTTTGCCGAAGCACCAGGCGATACCGGTATAACCGTTGGGGTCCCTGCCGTCAAGCTCATATTTATCATTGAGATAAATCGCGTTAGCGTATGCCGTTTCGATATCTTCGCTCCACTCCAGAATTTTCTTGCCCCAGTACATCCGCATATATCCATGCATTTTGCCGGTAAAAGTCATCTCTTTTTGTGCAGCGTTCCAGTATTCATCATGTGTCGCCGCCTTTTCAAGTTCATCCCGTGAATAAACATATTGCCTCTTATCGTTTTTGTGCTCTTCAAGCGTCTTGAGCGACCATTTTTCAAGACCGGCAGGACTGTCATAATTGTCATTATAATAAACAAAGTTATGGCTAAGCTCACGACGAACAATAAGCTCTTCAAGATATGCTTCTTTACCGGTGCTTTGGCAACGGCTAACCGCCAGTGCGATATATAGCGGACTGATCTGGCCGAAATGAAGATAAGGACTCATATTAGAAAGGCAACCAGCGTTGGGATCGTTGCGTTTGTCAGCGAAATCATCGAGTTTATTGTCTGTAAAGTCTTTCAGAAGTTTTTTCGCTTTACTCGTTCCGCCGTGAAAGATGGGACTTGGGTCTATGCTGTCGTCAATATTCAGACCAGCCAGAATATTATCCGTATCTGTGATATCCAGACCGTCAAATTTAAGGCCGAGAGAATCTTTTTTAGCCTTTTTCTTTTTCAATTCAAAGAGAAACTTGTCAAGCTGTCGGTGAATTCTAGGCCGAAATGTTCGAGCGGCGAACTCCTGCTTGGCGGATGCCGTTCCAACAGGGACTATAAGATTCGTGAAAACCTCAAAAACCCCACAATCTGATTGTTTAGCAACCTGACTGCGCCATTTACGCTGGTGGCTCAGATAACCATCATCAACTATTAAAGCAGCCGCGTCCTTTGCCATATCAACAGCAACGCGTTCCGGGCGACCCTTGCGCACCACTATCTGGACGCCTCGCTTTGCCAGGGCCTCCGGAAGTTCAGATAGCCCCTCCAGCATAAAATAATAATGTCGCAAATTGGCACCGGGGTAATCACCAGTAAGCCCAAAACACACTACAACCGGCAATTTCTTTTCGTTGGCAAGACCAACGGCAAATTCCAGTGCGTGATTATAATCGACCCGCTGGGCAGCCTGCATCCAGTACATTACATATCTGCCTGGCCGAAAGGGCTTATCATTCAGCCGTTTTATTCGTTCATCCTGAACCATTTATACACCAGTGGTTACTACGGCCTGTTTACCTGTTTAGCGACGGATAGCATCATATCTTTTGGCGGCGTATTGCCAGTTGGCGATCTCCATAAAATTATCAACCCATTGCGACCGGTCATTCTTATATTGAAGATAAAAAGCATGCTCCCACATATCGCAAACAAGCAGAGGCACGGCACCTGTAAAAGTATTATCCTGATGCTCCATCACCTGCAAAATAATAAGTCGCTGACCTATAGGCTCATACGCCAGCACACCCCAACCGCCTACAATAGCTTTATTAGCCTGTGAAAAATGTGCTTTGAATCTTTCAACAGAGCCAAAGTCACGGCGTACCTGCCGGGCGAAGCTATCCGGCATTTCCACCCCGCCGGCAGTCATAGAATGCCAGAAAATACTGTGCAGTTCGTGTCCGCTGCCGTTAAATGCCAGGTCGCTCGAATATGCTCGCACATGAGAAGGATCATAATTGCCGTCCCGCCTGGCATTATCCATTTTCTCAAGCACCGCATTTAGACCGGTAACATACGCCTGGTGGTGACGCTTGTGATGTATCTCCAGCGCCTGACCCTGATAATGAGGTTCAAGTGCATCATAATCATACGGCAGAGGCGGCAACACATAACGGTCCTCGGCAAAGGCTTTTTCGAGCAATATATCCTCATTGCTGTTATTTTCATGCTGTCCATGCTGATCTGCAACACTCAAATGATTCACAGCCATAACAGAAGCTGCCGCCAATCCTGATTTCAGTATATTTCTTCGAGCATTTTTTCTATCCATTTTTCGCCTTTCAATATCAGTAAACTTCTATGTTCTTGCTTTTTTTATCCAAAATAGTCACGCTTGTTTATAAAAACTTATTATCGTTTTATTAGCCACCTCTGAGAAAACTTGTAATCTCTTTTACAAAAGCAGGCAAATCCATCGGCATGCGAGAGGTAACAAGGTTACCATCAACGACCACCTCGGCATCTATAAACTGAGCTCCGGCGTTTGTCATATCATCTTTTATCGCATAAAAACTCGTCACTTTCTTACCTTTAAGAACATTGGCAGAGACAAGCACCCAGCCGGCATGGCAAATTGCAGCAACCAGTTTACCCTGCGAATTAATATCTTTTACAAACTGCACCATCTTTTCAGACCGTCGAATATGATCAGGCGCGTATCCGCCGGGAATCACCACACCATCAAAATCATCGGCAGATACCTGCTCTATTGACTTTTCCTCGCTTGCCGGGTAGCCATGCTTACTCGGATATACCTTTTCCGTGCCCGGGCCGACAAAAACCGTTGTTATACCTTCCTCGCGCAACCTCAAATACGGATACCATGCCTCAAGGTCTTCGTACATTTTCTCTATAAGAACTGCTATCTTCACGATATACCTTTCCGAAGTTTTGTAAATGCTGCAAACGGCACACCCTAATGAAGCACAAATGTTATCATCATATGCACTATGTACTCACTGACTTTGCCGTTTTCCACAATTACTTTCTGGTCTTTGACCCAGGCCTGCTTAACATCACTGATAGTTTTGCAGGCACGATCGATACCTTTATTAATCGCATCTTCAAAGCTTTCTTTCGAACTGGAACTGATTTCTATAACTTTCGCAACTGCCATAATGACTCTCCTTTCGTTGCAATCACACCTTAAGCGATATGGTCAGTTAATTTTAATTTCTTTGGCTGACTCCCATAGGCCGTGGATATTGCAGTACGCAACTGCATGCAGGATACCGGCGGTTTTAGTTTTCATACTACAAATGCCTTCATGGTGTGTATAAACGGGACCTTCGTTCGGCCCTGCCGCAGCCTCACCATGAGCGTTGAACTCAAAACGCGCAACATCATAAATAAACTTTGAACCTTCCGGGTAAAAATAAAGCGCTATCCACCTGATATGATGCTCGGTTGTATTAGGATGTGCAACTTCTTTGCCCAGAGTAACCTTGACCTGGAAAAATTCATCAGACTTTACCGAATCGGAACATTCGATAACGGGCACATGCTTCTCTTTTTTCCAGTCAGCTTCCTGAATATGTTCTGAAATTTTCGCCATAAATTTTGCCTCCTTTTCTAAATGCCTATTCATCTTCTTCGATTATTATCGCTACTGTAGGACATTCATCAGCAGATTCACGCACCGCATCATGGTATTCTTCGGGCACCTGCTCGTCCCTCACCTCCGCATAAACCTCGCCCATCTCGAAAACTTCCGGGCATATCTCAACACATCTCTCACAAGCTATGCAGTCCTCAGTGACTCTTAATCGCATCGCAATCTCCTTTAAGAATACAAAATGCATATTTTATTTTGCCGGCCAAAGCCATCTTTGCTAAGAAGATATACTAAAAAGATATCGACAAAGATGGTATAAGGATATTCCTATATTGACAATGGCAATTTGCTTAATTGGCCTGCGCCACATAAAACCGGAGCCCACCTTTTATCGAGAAAGCGGGCTCCTATATGATTATCGCCGTATCCAGGCGTTATTCTACACCACAGACTCGGGCGGAAGAATATAACCTGTTGCAACCAATGCCAGAAGAATCACTATAATCAGCCAGAGAACTATATCAATTTTATTTTTAACCTCTCTGCGCAATTGTCGTCTGGAACTAAGAACCATTGCCAGCATAAGGCCGAAAACCAGCCCGACAATAAAATAAGGTATCCAATAAATCCCGGTAATTTCGGTATTGACTGGCCCGACCCATAATCCCCCTGCCCAGCTTGCGAGAAATACAAGCACAAAAAATCCAGCCGCATGCTCCAGCCGTCCGCCGGGGGCGAATATGATTACAAAAACCGCCGTAAAAAGCAGCGCAACTGCAAAAGCTGAAAGTACTTGCCAGACAAACATAATTACCTGCGACCTCCCATTACACTTGTACCCTCAAATGGTCTTATTTCTACATAAATATAATCGGACCCGAATGTCAAGCATAATCCGCGAAAAGTGGCAATAAAAATCGGAAGCGGATTCAACTCATAAGTGCAACCAAATCGCGCTGTAGTAATATTGTTCATACAACCTCAAATCAGTTCGGTATGGATTTGTATACCCACAGCTTGCCCGATCTGGAGGCTACCGCCATAAATTCACTGCCGAATTTTGACCGTTCAAGCCCCAAAGCCAGGATTGTCGGGTAATCCTGCTTATGCATGTGCTTATGCATTTTATGTGCAAAAAACAGAAAAGAACAGCAACGCCAAATCATATTTCCCGAAGTGCTAAAACCCCTCTAAAAGCCCTGTGAAGGCCTTTTAAGCAGTTAGAAACAGGTTTTTATGGATTGGGCCCGGAAGGATTCGAACCTTCGACCAATGGATTATGAGTCCAATATCTAACTCATAACCTCTTACATAGCACAGGTTTACATTGCGTTTTTGAGGCAAAAACGAGGGTTACAAGTCAATAACAAGTGAACATTAACAAAATTATGAGATTTTTGCAGTGGTTTACAACTGGCGACTGACGCATTTTTGACGCACATTTAAGATGATCCTGAGTGAGTATTCGTATGCTACACAGCAACAGGTCCTTATCTGGGATTCGTTGATTTTGATAATATTTTTCAAGTTCTTGCCTGTTTTTGTCGAATTACTGTTTTGCATCTTTCTGTCCTTTCTTTGAATTTATGGTCTACTCGTTTTATCTGCCATCGACCAAAGAAAGAACTCTTTTTATTTCAATTTCAAATGTGGTCGCGGTAGGGACTGAGATTACTCGCAGCCCCCCGCACAGACCCGTACGTGCGGAATTACCGCATACGGTTCCTACCTTGGGTCATAACGTGCCGCGCGCAGCCGGGCACTGGGATAAGGGTGCAATATCTTCGCTCGCGGAAGCCATATTTCGATTATCTTGTACATTCGTTTCCAATTCATTGTGGTACGTTGACTACGTCTCCGCAGTGAGCGATACCACAACCATGCAATTCGGAGTCGAATTTTCACCAGATAACGATAACTGTTCGGAACAGCATAATATCGATACCATCCCGTTAGGACGGCACGGAGCCATCCTCCCATTTCTGAGATGGATGTGTAACGGCGTAATTTTAGTTGTTCCTTTACTTCCTTGAGCTTTTTCTGCACTCGCTTTCTTATCGGAAGCCTCAGCAACCTGAATTTCCCTTTCCTTGACTTAGAACAAATATGCGTAAAGCCAAGGAAGTCGAATGTTTCAGGTTTGCTTTCACCTCTGTTGGCCCGTCGTTCGGCAGCAAATCTGCCAAACTCGATAAGCCGTGTCTTTTCGGTGTGCCGTTCCAGATTGAATTTACGTAAACGTTGCTGTAATTCTCTCCGGAAACGCTCTGCTTCCGATTTGTACTGGAAGCCCAGGACAATATCGTCTGCGTATCGCACCACAATCACGTGGCCGCGGGCATGACGATTTCGCCATTGGTCTGCCCACAGGTCGAATACATAGTGAAGATAGATGTTGGCCAGTAAAGGCGAAATACTGCCCCCTTGTGGCGTCCCTTCCTCAAACTGTATTCGCTTACCATCTTCCAGTAAACCGGCATCAAGCCATTTCTTAATGCATCGAATGACTCGCCAGTCTTTGATTCGGTGCTCAATGAACTTAATCAGCCATTTGTGGTCGATGGTGTCGAAAAATCCACGAATGTCTGCATCCAGCACCCAGCCCACCTTACACTTGAGTATTCCGACGGTTACGGCGTCAAGAGCATTATGAGCACCGCGCCCCGGACGAAAACCGTATGAGAATCCTTTGAAATCGGATTCATATACAGCATTTAATACCGTTGTCACTGACCTTTGGACAATCTTATCTTCCAAGGTCGTGATTCCGATAGGACGCTGATGTCCGTCGGATTTTGGTATATACGCCCTTTTGACCGGCTTGGCTCGATAGCCCCCGTTGCTCAACCGCCTTGAGAGGTCTTGCAGATTGTTCTTCAAACCCTCTCCATACTCCTGCCATGTCTGTCCATCGATGCCCGGCGATGCATATCTCTTGATGTTGTA
>Ga0207421_10005085_pt1 | contig 14895 bp, 11 predicted proteins | sample SodLakKL_010_SED_4_FD_187542 | JGI IMG/M metagenome (GOLD analysis project Ga0207421, IMG submission 187542) | Alkaline sediment microbial communities from Lake Tanatar, Kulunda Steppe, Russia - 8KL_010_SED (SPAdes) (version 2) | ecosystem: Environmental > Aquatic > Non-marine Saline and...
CATAAAAACAAACGAAATCTCTATGTCTACCGTAAAAGAGAAAAAGTTACCCTATAAAGTAGCCGATATCACCCAGGCCGAATATGGCCGCAAGGAGATCAACCTTGCCGAAGCCGAAATGCCCGGTCTGATGGCCCTGCGCGAGGAGTTCGGCGCGCAGAAGCCGCTCAAGGGAGCGCGTATCGCCGGGTGTCTGCACATGACGATCCAGACGGCCGTGCTGATCGAGACCCTGGTTGAGCTGGGAGCCGATGTGCAGTGGTCATCGTGCAACATCTACTCCACCCAGGACCACGCCGCCGCCGCGGTGGCCGAAGCCGGTGTACCGGTCTATGCCTGGAAAGGGCTCACCGAAGAGGAGTACAACTGGTGCATCGAACAGACCCTGTTTTTTGCCGACGGACAGCCGCTGAACATGATTCTCGATGACGGCGGTGACCTGACCAACATGGTCCTGGATAATTATCCGGAGCTGACCAAAGACCTCAGGGGCATCTCCGAGGAGACCACGACCGGGGTGCTGCGTCTGTATGACCGCATGAAAGCCGGCACGCTTCCGGTTCCGGCGATCAATGTCAACGATTCGGTGACCAAGTCGAAATTCGACAACAAGTACGGTTGCAAGGAGTCCTGCGTGGATGCGATCCGCCGGGCGACCGATGTGATGCTGGCCGGCAAGGTGGCCGTTGTCGCCGGATATGGTGATGTGGGCAAAGGATCGGCAGCCTCGCTGCGCGGAGCCGGCGCTCGGGTGATTGTCACCGAGATTGACCCGATTTGTGCGCTTCAGGCGGCCATGGACGGTTACGAGGTCAAGAAGATGTCCGATGCGGTCAAGGAGGCCAATATTGTGGTCACGGCCACCGGAAACAAGGACATTCTGACCGATGAGCATTTCCAGGCCATGAAAGACAAGGCGATCGTCGGGAACATCGGCCACTTTGACAATGAGATTGATGTGGCGTGGCTGAAGGACAACGCCGAGGAGATCAACATCAAGGGTCAGGTGGACATGTTCCGGTTCAAAGATGGCCGCGAGATCATCCTGCTCTCCCAGGGCCGGCTGATGAACCTGGGCAACGCCACGGGCCACCCGAGCTTTGTGATGAGCAACAGCTTTACGAATCAGACCCTGGCCCAGATGGCGCTGTGGGAGCGTCCGGACGACTTCGAGGTGGGCGTACACGTACTGCCGAAAGATCTGGATGAGAAGGTGGCGCGCCTGCACCTTCAGAAGATCGGCGTGGAGCTCGACGAGCTGAACGACGATCAGGCCGAATATATCGGTGTGCCGAAAGATGGTCCGTACAAAACGGATATGTACCGGTATTAAGGTTGCGAACGATGAGTCTCTTGAGTCCCTGTGTCCCGGAACTTCGGTTCCGGGGCTTGGGCCTTGACTCAAACCTGACCCTGGACTCAGAATTTAAACGTGGCCCTGGGATCTGGAAATCAACAGATGTGAAGCTTAAGTAAAAGCGAAACGAAATAATCGGAACAAGAGAGTTGGAAGCATCCTTATTGACTTACTGATATCTATATCATCACACAAGGATTACATATGGGTAACCCCAAACCACAGACGTAGACAGGAATTCATACGATACAGTAGTATGAACTATTATGTGATCAGGACGCACTTATCCCGATCCGGTGTAATTTTATGTCTCTCAATCAATGAAAAGCAATCGAATCGTTACTTGTGATTCTCAGAGAAGTGACTGCATACGTCAAAATCTCACAACCGGAAAATGTGTCAGGACACGTGACCAAAGCCACGTGTCCTTAACCATAACATATGGAATTAAACCTTGACTACTTCCGTTGCCTGCAGGCCTTTTTCGCCTTGCGCAACAGTAAATTCAACGTTATCTCCTTCATTTAGCTCCCGGTACCCTTCTTCTTTAATTTCGCTGAAGTGGACGAAAACATCATCCCCGCTACTCCGGCTGATGAAACCAAAACCTTTGGAACCGTTAAACCACTTTACTACTCCTGTTTCTCTTTCTTCTGACATATTAAATTACCTTCATTCTTTTGTTATATTGTAACAGACAGTATCTCATTATACCCATTATACCTTTTGAATTTTCGGGAATAATGGAAATAAGATACTGCACATAGTTTAGTTTTTTTTTGATGGATACGCAATTATAGAATTCCAGGTCAGAACAAAGTATTTTTAACCACATTTGTGCCATTCCTTTATCCTATTGCCCATTTTATAGCACTAAGGTCCCCTTTGTTTAGAAAAATTAATTTTTCCAAATTTTACTTTTTGAACAAATGGGGGGCTTATGGGACCGTTTTCCAGATATTGGCAATACTTCCTCACCTAAACCAACAAAGGGATCCGGCACTGTCTGATCGGCGGGCAGTCACAGACATATTCTCAGAGAGAAAATCACAGAGTACAAACGTTGTCTGATTTCAGTTTTTGGTTTATGTGATCGCACGGTCCGGGTAACACAAACTGAAATTGATCACGCTCTTCCCCGGCCATCACAACACCGCGTGAAATCATACCCCTGGACAAGAGAAACAGATTGATTGATTCAGGAAAAAACCATAAAAACGAGTGAATCAATACTTCTCGACGAGATATTGAAGCAAATTTGATGATATATGTGTCAATTATAATTTGTTTTTTTACTCATAAAGAGTTTACATATACATAACATCAAATGAGTAGTCTCTCGTCAAGAATGAGTATCAACCTGACAGCAACCCTTTCATTTTCAAAAAACACTGCTGGAGTGAATGTTCATTACACACTCTGATTGCTGTGCAGCTGCTGCATTATAACCTGAGGCGTTATACACTTTTAAATTCATCCCTATTCAGGAGACCTAAAATCCACAAATAGTAAGCCTGGTTCTCTGAAATATGATTGAATGCTTATGCTATTTGTAAATTATATGATCAAACGTATCGTGATCAGGTTAAATCGATTTTGCATTAACTTTTATAAAAACTTCTATTCATCAATAAAGGTCCCTTTGTTAAGTAACAGCAGGATTTATTCGGTTTCTGTCAACAGAATATGGGATACAAACAGTAATGGTAAATATTCAACTATACGAAATAAGGAAATACTCATATTTGGACATAAAGTTCATTATGCTGATATAACATGGAACAGAGATTACATATCTGGTTATGACTTTCCAGATGAACGTTTTGATAAGATTACCATTAAACGTTTTTTCAACAGAGGAATTGATATAAAGTTTCCCTGGGAACTTTCGCGTTGTTATTTTTTTGTAGCCTGGGGGCAGAATTACCGTATCACCAAAGATTATGATTATTACATCATTTTTAAAAATACGCTAATATCATGGATCAGGGAAAATCCATTTCTTTTTGGAGTCAATTGGCACTGTACCATGGAAGTAGCAATAAGGGCTTCTAATTGGATCATTGCCTGTGAATTGTTCGAAAATGAAATAAGAAAAGATCAGGATTTTGAAAACGAAATTTCTAAATCATTGCAGCAGCACGCATTGTATATTGATTGGTTTACAGAAAACAAAAAGAACAATCATGAGATCTCCAATTATGCCGGCTTACTGTTGCTCTCCCTGTCCCTGGCAAAACATACAAAATCCGCCCAATGGAACGATAAAGCTATAAAAGGGCTCGAGAACTCCATGCAGAATCAGGTATTTGATGATGGTGTAAGCTATGAATATTCCACATCCTACCATCGTCTTGTTCTTGAGTTTTTTGCAGTTTCGGCAATTGCATGCAGATCTAATGGAATAGAATTGTCGCTTGCATACTATAAAAAACTATTTCGCATGTTTGAGTTTACCGCTGCATATATAAATGCAGCCGGCATGGAACCACAGATAAACGATAATGACAGCGGACGGTTCATAGTATTCAATGATACCAAGGGGGGTGACCACTTTTATCTGCTGTCATTGGGTGAGCATATTTATAATTATTCCTTTATTTCTCAATGTAAGGATCCTCAACCGGACCTCACCTGCTGGTTGCCTGATATCCATAGAAAACAGGACATGCACATTGAGAAGAGAAATACAACTGAAAGCATCGCATTTGACACATCCGGATTCTACTTCTTAAAAAACAGAGACAGCAATCTGATGATCAATTGCAACAGCATTGATGAGCATTCCCTGGTACTTCACAAACATTTTGATCTGGGATCCTTTACTCTTTCTCATAAAGATAAAATGATCATCATTGATCCCGGCACATACACCTATACCCGAAGTCTCACGAAAAGGAACTATTTCCGCAGTGTACGATCACATAACACGGTAATATTTTCAGATCCTGAAATGGCGCAGTTTAGTTCATCCAAATCCTTTTTTGGTGGTGATTTCTTATTCCCGGATGTACGGGTACTTATGTTCAAAGGAGATCACATTATCTATCAATTGAATTATCATCATCGTACAATTGAACGAAGCATTTTATTAAAAGAGAATCAGATAATTATTAAAGATAAAGGCAATGGTCATATAATATCAATTCTTCATATTAATGCCGCAATTGAAAAATGCGGTTCTGATTTTGTTGCAAACGGAATTTTCCTTTCAACGGATTGTGATTCCGTGAACATTCGAAAAATTCGGTGGTCTACATCTTATGGGGTTTTGGCACATAATGTGACTTGTCTGGTTCAGGAAAGCTCCAAATGTATTACCACGAAAATTCATTTAGATGCATGAAAAGTGCAATGAAAAGTAAAATTCTAATTACGTGCGCCTCCTTTTATCCCGTAATTTCACCAAGGTCACACCGGGCTACCGAATTGGCCAAAGAGTTTGCAAGAGAGGGACATCATGTTACGGTTCTAACTATCAAAGACAAAAAAGGATATGATGAATTTGAAAAGAAACATAACATCACCATCAAGGATTTTGGTAAAAAAAAGTTCTCTTTTGATCATTATAGAGAGAAAAAAGAACGTATGAAGTATCGCAAGGTTTTCAGAAGACTTTTCAGTTATTTGTTCTTGTGGCCGCAAATTAAAATCACGCCTTTGGTATACCGGGCTCTGCAAAAAGAGGTAGTTACCCAAAAAGAACACCGTTATGATCTTCTGATATCTTTTGCGGTGCCGCACGCAACACATTGGGGCGTTGCCCTGGCCATGATGAAGAACAGGCATCTTGCACATACCTGGATCGCGGATTGTGGTGACCCGTTTATGGGAAACGAAGAGAAAAAAAGAGGGTTTCCGTTCTACTTCAGGTGGGTTGAAAACTGGTTTTGCATAAAACCCGACTTTTTAACAATTCCCGTAAAAGCAGCAATCCATGCGTATCCACAAGAATGTCGCCACAAAATACATGTGATACCACAGGGATTCGACTTCACAAATCTACCCGTGATTCAAAACAAAAATGATAGCACCAGACACTACCCGGTTTTTGCCTATGCTGGAAAATTCAACGATACAAGAGATCCGAGGCAATTTTTAGAATATTTATCTGACCTGGACCATACATTCAACTTCATAGTATATACAAAAAGTGAAAAATACCTGGATGGATATGCTGAACAGTTGGGTGATAAGTTGATTGTAAAAGACTATATCCCGAGAGAGCAATTATTATATGAATTAAGCGCTGTTGATTTTTTGATAAATTTTGAAAATACCGGAGGTGTTCAGGTTCCCAGCAAACTTATTGATTATGCTCTTATTGATAAACCGATACTCTCACTTAAGGCTCATGATCTTAACTATCATGTGTTGGATGAATTCATGAGTGGTGATTACAAGCATAGAATAAAGATGGGTGATGTGAGCCGTTATGACATAAAAAAAAATGCAACGCAATTTCTTGATCTGGTAAATGAGAAAAAGAAGATCGCCGATATAGCAGAAAATTAACTGGTGAATTTCTGCTTTATGAGTCGATTCTAAAAAGATGAATGATCTAAATCAAGGCAAGAAACCCTTTTTTAAGATGTATCGATTTGTTTTGCAGTAACATAAAAAAATGTCACCACTTACTGTTTTTTAGTAAATAAATTGTTATATAAAAGTCACTTTCTACTAGATTGTCGTTTAAATTACCATTTTTTTTACTAAAACTGAGCCAGTTATATGAACAATCCAACGGAAAAGCAGGGAATCAACAGAAAACGACTTTTCGCAGGAATCTGCCTCGCACTGGTACCTACCGGAGCACAATTCGCACTCATTGCCAACGTCCTTGGACAGTGGAAAGTCGATTTTCTTCTCAGCAACGCACAAGTGGGATTTATCGCCGGTACGGGCATCGGCGCCATGGCCATCTCACTGCTTTTGATCGGCCCCTGGTTGGAAAAGTTCGGGATGCGTGTGGGAACGGCATTGGCCTTTTTCGGGCATATCATCGGTTTGCTGGTGATCATTTCAGCGGTAACGCTGACCGGAGACCCGGCCGCCTTTTGGGTGCTTCTGGTCGGAGCCATGCTGCTGGCAATCGGAAATGGAATGATTGAGGTGGCCGGCAATCCCCTGACCACCGCACTATTCCCCGACGACAAGACAACCAAACTCAACCGATTCCACGCCTTTTTCCCCATTGGCATCGTCGGCGGTGCCCTGATCGGGGCCGGGCTTAATTTCCTGGAGGGCGGACCACTCCACTTCATGTACCACTGGACATTTCAGTTAGGCATCATCGGCATCCCGATGCTCATCTACGCCGCCATGGTACTCCCACTGACGTTTCCCAAAACCGAGTACGGGGAGTCGGGACTGCCGTTCGGAGAGATGTTCAGTTACGCCTTCACTCGTCCGCTCCTTTACCTCATGCTGCTCATGCTGGGACTCGCACTCTCTATCGAACTCGGTAGCGGACGCTGGATCGGAGAAATTTTCTATCACGCAGAATTCGGCGGCGCTGCCATTTTGCTGATTGCCTGGTTCAGCATGATCATGATTGTCCTGCGGATTTTTGCGAGCCACTTCGTGCGCTGGCTCACCCCTCCGGGTATGCTCTTTGCCTCGGCGCTGATACTGGGTATCGCCCTGCTGGTTTTCTCTATCGCGGAAGGACCGTTCACGGCGTTTATTGCAGCAACCCTCTTCGGGATGGGCGTAGCATTCAACTTTCCGACCATGGTGGGTATCGTTGCCGAACGGTTGCCAAGAGCCGGTTCACTCGGAATTGTTCTTTTGATGGGATTCGGCTTTTTAATTGGTGGATTGGTTGGAACGCCGGGTGTCGGATGGATCGCGGATACCCAGTTGGCCCGCTATTTGGATGAGGACGAGCGTCGTGAGCAGGTGACGGCCGTGGTCTTTGGCGCTGACGGCGCAGAGGGTGTGTTCCGGCGTGAACTGGAGCGAATCGATGGCATGACGGCGGATGAGCTCCTGGCCGAAGGGGTTACGTATGTTCCCGAGGATTTTGAATTAGCACTGAGCCTGATCGATGAAGCCAAGGAAGACGTACAGGCACATGGCGGTCGAATCGAAGGCGTTGCCATCCCGCGGGCCATGCGGGAGATTGGTGCGGTGCCTGTGGATCACCCCGTCGTGCACAGGAGCCGGGAACTCATCGGTCCGGCCGAAGCCTGGGGCGGTCAGCGGGCGCTCATGCTGATCTCTCCGGTAGCTTTTCTCATGATGATCGTTTTCGGCGTCATGTTCTTCAACGACCGAAGGCGGGGCGGATACCGGGCAAGAAAACTGACAACCGAAACAACACCGGAGGAGTGACCGGCCCAAAGTCCATCAACAAGGGTACTCCATATGAATAAAGTCGAGCTCAAATAAAAAGTCTTTTAGATCTTCCTGAAAATTCGGTTTATGAAGGCCGAACTCATAAAACACTTTTTTGCCTTCACAGCTTATGGAACATTAGATGTGGAGAAGATCGAGCAGAATCTCAAGTCCATCAGACAAATTGAGTTCCATATGACGCCGTGCGTCGGTCAGTGCGGTCCAGCTTCGGGTCATCCCGCGCAGGCAAAACACCTGGCCATGAACATATCAATGACCAACTAGATGCGTGACTGCTTAAAACGCAGTCACGCAATAGATTATATCTTCATGTGGTCAAGTGGCACTATTTGACAAACAACATCTTCATCGTATCACTGAAATCCCCGGTCTCGATGCGGTAGATGTAGGTACCGCTGGATAAATCAGAAGCGTCAAACGTAACTTCGTAATAGCCGGGCTGTTTTTGTTCTTCGACCAGAGTTTCAACCCGTCTGCCCATGATATCAAACACCTCCAGCCTTACATTCCCGGCCTCCGGCAATTGATACCTGATTACTGTCACCGGATTGAACGGATTTGGATAGTTTTGTTTCAATGCAAACGCTTCCGGCAAATCAGATTCCGTTTCAGAGCCTGTATCCACGCTATCGACAAAAACCGTCCTGGTAGTATCGGCCGTCTCACCATCCTCGTCTTCGATCTTCAGGGTGACATCGAATTCTCCCGGTTCCTCATAAGCATGTGTCACAACTGGGTCGCTTGATGTTACGTCCACCGTGCCATCACCAGTGAAATCCCATTCAAAGGTCTCGATGGTACCCTCAGGGGCGGAAGAACCACTCGCGTCGAAGGTGACCCCTTCCTCCACAGCCGGCGATTCCGGATCGATGGTAAATGCGGGAAAGAGAAGGCCGGTATCGTCGGAAAACACCCCGATGACTGAGAATTCGGTGATGTTTGCGCTGACCATTTTTGCGTCTGTATCAACACTCGAGCCGTCAACCGGATTCCAGGTATCATCATTCTCACTGTACTGCCAGAGTCGCAAGTTTGACTCGTCGATATGCTCCGTATCTGCATCTGAATAGTAAATATCGAGATCGAGGGAGGAGTCTTCACCATCGCCCTCCGCAAAGAGATATCGACCGATCCCCGTGGCATCGGGGTTCTCAGGCGGCGACTCTTTGTCACCGATCACAACATCCTGGGCCTCGAATGATACCGTAGTCTCAGATGACGATCCCGCACCGACAGTTACGTTTGAACCGACAGCATCAACGGATTCTTCATCTACCCCAATGGCCCCGTCCTCAACCGGCATTATATCGGAATCGGAAAGTGAGACCTCCTCACTCCGGGAGATATCAATTGCCGGTCCAATGCCGTCATTATCACTCGACGTGAACCCGTCGACATCAATGTCGTGTGAATTGTGTATTTGCAAGGTCTCAACGGTATGATCCGGGGAGGCTGTCGTACCCGAGACGGTCAAATCAGTGACGGTGGCCCCTTCGACATCATTGAGCGCGACGATTGTCGGACCGCTCCATTGGCTGGTTCCTTCTTGCCCGGTCACGGTCAGGTTATCGATCGTAAGCGAGTTGCTATTATCTGCGAAAAATGCATGTTCCTCACCATCACGAATGGTACTGTTTTCGAGGGTGATATCTTCTACATCCTCGATCTCAATCGCCGCATCATCGGATTCGAAATTCACAAGCTCTGCCTCACTTATCGTCACGTCGTCCGATGCGGGAAAACCAATTCTGTCCCAGACACGAATCTGTCCATCCTCGATGGTGATTCCTGATAAAGATACGTGCGGGCGATTGATGTGTATATCACCACCAACGATCGATACATCAGCGAATTCGATTGGATCGGGTTCGGTGATGTCTGTCTGGAACACGATCCCGGCCTGTCTGACCTGGAATTCGTTGGCCTCGAACTCCGCGATATCGGCATCGATGTGGCGCATACCGATCGCCATATTGGTTATATCGTTTTCGGTCACAACCGCCTGCTCGCTGTCACGGAGTTCGATTGCCAGACTTCCATCGATAAATTGGTTCGCTGTTACGGTGGCTCCTACAACGTCACCGACATGAATGCCGTCGGAGTCAATGAAGATGTTATCTGCTACCATTGTCTCATTGCTCGAGGCGAGATGTATCCCGATATCTACGTCGGTCATCTCGTTGTCTGTCACCGTTGCTTCGTGACTTGATTCATCGTCAGTAGTATGATCAACGAAGAAAATTCCGAATCCGTCTCCACCTTCATGACCCTCCAGATTTCTGACCTCATTGCCCGTGATCGTTGCCTCGTAAGAGTTGGCGATCCGAATCCCGTAATCGTGGGTTGTGAAGTTATCAGGGTACATGGCATCACGATCATCGATCTCATTATCCGAAATCGTCGCACGTGGTGACGTGTCGATATCGATGACGGGTTGCCCATACGTGCGCACTCGTTCCGCGGTGACATTGGTTACAACGGGATCGGTGACATCGTTGATACTGACAATGCGAGTGTCCACATCGCCAGTTGCGTCCACACTATCCACTGTAACCCCCGCCCCGTACTCAAAGTAGAGATCGGCCGCACTTCCGGAGTTGTTCAGGGTAATGTTGCTTGTCACCATCGCACTGACTCCCTGTACAAGGAGTGGCGCCTGCCAGTATTCAAAGGTAACATTTCGTATCTCGATGTTGTTAAGCCACCGGTCAGAGTCGTCCAGGTCACCGGTATAGGATACGTTGCGAACGAGGATTCCGCGTGTACCCGGTACATCTTCACCCTCTTCGGAGACGTTCGTTCCATCAATCGTGTATCCGTTTCCGTCGAGTGTCACCGAACTTACAGTGATGATGATACAGGAGTCCTGGTTCTCCCACTCTCCCGGGTTATCGGGTTCGATATCACCAGTCAAGTGATACACCCCGGAGACATCGATTTCAATGCACGAATCGATCCCGATGGAGCCGTCGACGTTATCCTGGTTGACGACCTGGTTTCCTTCTATCCATGATTCCTCCCCTTCTCCGGGTATGGTGCTTTGTTCATTGGCGGATACCCCTTCGTTATCTGTCTGCCATGCGGTAACGAGAGGGGCATTGGGGGTCTGTGAATCTGCTGAAATTACAGTTGCAATGAGAAATAGAAATATGAATGAAAGTGATTTCGATATAGGTAACATATGCTGTGGCATTAGTGTGATTCGAGATTTATATCCTTTTCACTTGCCCTGCCAGATTGCTGTCTGAAGTCTCCCTGTCAACACAAATTCTGGCAGCGAGAAAAGGAGTATTTTTTCCTGACCTTCAAACAGATTTGTTTCATCCCGGACCCGAAACATTTGTGTCAAAGAATGTATTTGGCCGGTTACCCGGGTATTCTGTTGAAGGCGATCATTCAGTGGGAAAACCCCCTAAGTCATGCGGAATTCCAAAGTGATCAAGGCCTTTAATTGATCCGGGATATCATCGCACAACGGTAGATGTTCAATGTCGTAATCGGATATCAGCACTTCATTTGTCAACAGTATGGATGAAGGATAATATGCAATTACCGACATCAGGTTTAGATATTGAGCAAACGTCATATCAGGAGTCCTTTCTGTCACGGTATCATGATCTATCTGACCTGATTCTTAGTGCCTGACAAATCAATAATACAGGTTACATATATTTCCAACGATAATAATATCATAAGGATTCCTGAAGCATGTATTTCAAGCAAAAAACGGTGCAACCGGCAGATGATATTTTCGATTCCCGAATGTGAAATGGAATAAAAAAAAGCCACCAGGTTCAATACCAAGCGGCTTTTAGGAGTGGGCCCGGAGGGATTTGAACCCCCGACCAATCGATTATGAGTCGACTGCTCTAACCACTGAGCTACGGGCCCGTAAGTTGCATTTCCGATAACGTGTTGTCTATCAGGCTGTAAAGCAGTGAAATCCATCCACAGCTTTCTACCTCTTTATAGATATGACCGAAATCCCCGAACGGGTATCGCCCATGGAAATGACATAAGCATCCAAATATAGCGCATTTCATACGCCTATTCAATCATCCTTTTCCACAAAAATACTTTCGGAATGCGGTCCTTGAAGCGATATCAATTATTCCGTTTCATCACTTCCGCCTGTCAGTACACCTGAAATGCTCTTTTTTATTTCATCCCGCAACTAACGCCCCTTCACCATCTCTTTCGGCCGTGTTGTAAGCACCGGGATTTTCGCCCACTGAACTACTTTCTCTGAAGTCGACCCCATGAACATATGCGCAAGGCCACTGCGGCCGTGGGTGGCAATGACAATCATATCCGCATGCTCTTCGGCATAATCAACGATTTCATAATGCGCCGATATGCCCCGCACCTGTTCGACTTTCATCGGAATCTGATACTTTTCATCGTCCCGCTCCAAATGCAGTGTAAACGTATCTTTTTCCCCGTTTACCAATTTCAACTTCGCTTTGGGACGCTCACTGAGAAACGCTTCAAGTTTTGCAGCAACTTTTTTGCGAAATGTGCGAAGCTGATCTTCATTTCGCTCAATATCATCATCCGGTTCCGATCCGTGGAGCTCGCGGACATTAAATAACGTTATCTCCGAGTTAAGCCGGCCGGCCATAATGGCCGCAGGCAGAACCGCTTTCAGGGAAAAATCCGAGAAATCCGTAGGGACCAGTATGTTGCCCGTACTCTCCGGCATCACGCTCCCGGATACCGATAACACCGGAATCCGGCTGTAACGAATCACTTTTTCAGTTACATGTCCGCGAATGATGTGATCGGCATGGGTACCCTGGGCGCCCATCACAATAAGATCATAATCCCCCGATTGTGCCTGTTCCAGAATCAGCTCATACGCCTTTCGTCCGGTTTTCACAATCACCTCTCCATAATGTGCTTCGGAGAAATAGTTTTGCAGCTCTACTTTGACGTTCTCTTCGGTATCTTCCACGATATGCGGATATACATCCTGATCCAGGGAAAACGGATATCCCACTTTTTTCATACTCTCGTGCAGGTACCGGATGGTCGGTATCACATTGATCATATCCACTTTTCCCCCAAAGACCTTTAACAGCGATTCGGCATATGCATACGCCTTCCGGGAACCATCGGAGAAATCGGTCGGTACCAGTATTCTGTTTAATTTTCGCATGGCTTTTCTCTTTTGATATTGGGAATACTATCACCTCGCTACCTTCAATATAGCACTTCTGCAATGAGTTGGGAATAGATTACCATCGGCGATTGAAGATTATCGTTATTTGAATTATCTGCCTGAAATCCTCCGTCCATAGCAGATAGGCATCACCCTTTTTGAAACTCCTTCCAAAATCAACCGAATGCTTTTCTCTAAAGATGATGCGATTCCGAATCCGGCTTCCGGTTCATCAGTCGGCTCAGATATCCAACCAGCAGAAATCCGATGACCATGGTGCCCACACCTCCATACATGGAAAATCGCCCTGCAAGCAAGCGATCGTCGTGATCGGGTGCACGCCAGTCGGGCCAGAACGGCTTACTGCTAATTAACTTTCTGCGAACATCCCGAATCTCCATCTCCTGTTCATCAACAGGATCATCCGGATTGATGATCTCCCCGAGTTCGGTGTACTCAGGTCTGCGCCGGTCCGGCTCCTCAACCATCAGCGACTGAACCTCGGAGTCGCTTACGGGTGCTGTGCGGGAGTGAACAATTTCGGTGTATTCACGCTCCTGGTACGGCCAGACGACATACAGCGATCCGGCCATGAACCCAACCAGCAGACACAGGGTCATGATATTATACCGTTTCAGCAGCCAGGAGATCAGCCGGACAAATATAACCAGGCCGGTAATCATACCCAGTCCGAACGGAACCAGGATCATAAACGCCTCAATGGTCCTGTCGGTACCCAAAAGTGCGATATTCCCGAGAATATGGTCATATTGACGGAGGATCAGCAGGATAAATGAGCCCGAGATCCCGGGAAGGACCATGGCCGTGATGGCAAGGCTCCCGCTGAGAAATGCAAAAGCAGCCGTTTCAGGGGTATCGGTCGGAACCAGTGTTACAATACGGAACCCCACCAACAGACCGACAAACACGATGAATCCCTCCCTCCAGCCAATGTCCCCTATCGCCTTGAGGAGCAGCAGGATGGACCCGGATATCAGCCCGAAGAACAGTCCATATATCGTCTCCGGATTGGTGTGCATGAGGACCGGAAGGGCGACGATGCTGGTAAAAAAATAAACGGCCGATACACCTCCCAAAAAAACCGCTATTAGAAATTTCCAGTGTACGTTCGTAAAAAGGTCGTTCCACTGAAGGGTGAGTAACTGGCGGATCGACTGCATATCCACACTCTTGATCGCAAAAATAAGGCGGCTGTAAATGCCAAGAATAAGCGCCATGGTTCCGCCGCTCACACCCGGAACCACATCAGCCGACCCCATCACAAACCCTTTGAGATACAAGAAGGGCATTTCCTGCGGTCGCGTGAGATCTTTTTCCAGGTGACTGGCGATGTCGGATGCGCCCTGCGGTTGGGTCAAATCCTTCTCCGGGCGCCCGTGGCCGACAAGGGGTTGTTCAGGGTGCGATAAAACCTTTCCAGAACCAGCGGTGGTTTCGGAACTCCGTTTTTTTTTATCCGGTCGGCCATCGTCTTTCTTTTTTTTATCCGAGGTGTCACCCATTTGGCATATGATAGTTTTGCAGTTGTTCCTTGAATCGGATTGATGACTCTGTACGACACGAATCAGCGAAGTGTCAAATCCACTTGGCCCGCATTCCCAAGATTTCGTGCTTGTGTTACAAAGAGGGTCAGTACATGTGTACGCATCAATCCGCCAAGAAAAATAGAGAAGCCTGCATTAGAAACAAAGCAAGTCCGCGGAGTTAAATGAAATGGCTTATGGATGTACATCCCATTGGCTTATTAGTTTTCTTCGAGGATATAACGGCAGCGGTAATGAGTAAATTTCTGATTGCTGTTTCGATTGCATCTGAAAGCATGCGAAACCAGTACCAGGATAGAATTAACTATTGCCTATAAGACTGCAAACGCCTCTGAGATACCCGCTTTATATTACTGCATATGTAAAACTTACAACCAGCTCCGCAGGTTCTTCAGTGATAATTTTCGTATATACGCCCTCATTTTTTCCCTATCTTCCACCAGGATTCCGAA
>Ga0207421_10005086_pt1 | contig 14894 bp, 14 predicted proteins | sample SodLakKL_010_SED_4_FD_187542 | JGI IMG/M metagenome (GOLD analysis project Ga0207421, IMG submission 187542) | Alkaline sediment microbial communities from Lake Tanatar, Kulunda Steppe, Russia - 8KL_010_SED (SPAdes) (version 2) | ecosystem: Environmental > Aquatic > Non-marine Saline and...
TGCTCACGCGGTAACACTTGCTCACGCGGTAACACTTGCTCACGCGGTAACACTTGCTCACGTGGTGGACAGGTGCCGGTTTGGTGGACAGGTGCTCACGTGGTAGCACTTGCTCACGTGGTGGACAGGTGCTCACGTGGTGGACAGGCGCCGGTTTGGTGGACAGGGGGAAACCCATACGTGTTTTTTCGGAAGGGGCTTTTAAAAACGGGAGGGGGGTGGGGGGTTTGGCGGTCACCCCCTCACAATTTTTCCCCCTAAATTTTTTATAAACTAAAGTAGACACTTATGCGGGGTTAAATTTCTATAAACTAAAGTAGACACTTGTAGTAGACGCTCCACGGCCCGCTATTATATTTTTCCTTGACGTTTCTTTATTTATTTGTTATGATTTGTGCAGAGGTGCGATATGAGTTTACCTGACCACAAAAATCATTGGCTTACAGACCTCGCGTTCGAGACGGCCTTGCAGTATTTCACTCCGGAAGAGTTGTGCGACAAGTACAACATTTCCGGGCAGAGATATGAAATACTGCAATCATCCAGGGAGTTTCGCCGGGCGGTGCAGATGTACCGGCGGCAGATCGACGAGGAAGGGCAGCAGTTCAGGGTGAAGGCTCGCCGGATGGCTTCCGAGGTGCTCGATGTTTTATTCACCATCGCCGGTGACGACACGAAAGCGGCCGGCGACCGTATCAATGCCGTTAATGCCTTGTGCAGATACGCCGGGTTTGATAAGGGCGCGGAGGCCGACTCCGGTAACAATGCTTTCACGGTCAATATCCAGGTTAACCAGTAATGGAAATCAACTACACACCATCCCCCACCGTGCGGGATTTTATGCTCGACGACTCCCTGATCCGGGCGATACAGGGGCCGTATGGTTCGGGCAAGTCGGTGGGGATGGTGATGGAACTCTTGCGGCGCGCCGCTTCCGCGCCGCCCGACTCCCGGGGTAAACGCAAAACCCGGTTCGTGATAATTCGTAATACATTCCGAATGTTAAATGATACCACGATAAAAACGGTGTTCGAATGGGTGCCGCCGACACGGGCCGGGAAGTGGTTGTCGTCAAAAAACACATATTACGTTAATTTCAAGGATGTTGAAAGCGAGTGGATGTTCCGCGCCCTCGATGACCCGGATGATATAAGGAACCTTCTCTCCCTTGAGGTTACCGGTGCGTGGATCAATGAGTATCGGGAGATTGACCCGAATGTGTTCGTGAACCTGATCGGGCGTGTCGGGCGGTTCCGGCCTGATAAGGATATACCGCAGGGATGGTATGGTATCATCATGGACACAAACCCCCCGCCGGTGGACTCCTATTGGTACAATTTATTTGAGGATGAACCGTCCGATGAGATACTTGCGTTGACCGCCGCTATAGACCGCCCGCTACTGCGGTTATTCAAACAACCGTCCGGCCTGTCCGAGAATGCGGAAAACGTCGATAACCTTCCGCCCAATTATTACGAGACCCTGCTTGCGGCGAACGCGGATAAATCACGTGAGTGGGTGAACGTGCATGTGCATGGTAAATACGGGTTCATACAGGATGGCAAGCCTGTGTACCCCGAGTTCAGCGACCGGCATGTAGCCGATAACGCCGTTGCGCCCAACATCAAAGCGCCTATAGCTGTCGGTATGGACTTCGGCCTGACGCCGGCGGCCGTCATGGTGCAACAGCAGCCGTCCGGTATATGGACCGTACTCGACGAGTTTACGCATGACAACTGCGGTATCGAGCGTTTTATTGAAATGCTGGTGCCATATCTGAGGCAAAAGTTTCCCGACCACGATATTAGGGATATTTGGGCGGACCCGGCGGGGCAGCACCGCTCGCAGACGGACGAGAAAACATGCTTCATGTCGTTGAGGGCGGCTAAATTCCGGGTGCGGCCCGGGCCGCAGGATCCCGAGACGCGCCTGGGCTCCGTGCGGCGGACACTAAACCGCCTGGTCGAGGGAAAACCGGGTATAATTATTGACAAAAACTGCCGCAAGCTGATAAAAGGATTCTACGGACGGTACAGATACCGCAGGATAAAGACGCAAGGTGAGTTTTTTGATGAAAAACCGGAGAAAAACGAGGTATCACACCCCCACGATGCCCTTCAGTACGTGCTTGGGGCTTATGAGGGGCGGGGGATCAAAGGGCAGGGCAACCGCCGGTTCGGTAAAGGGGGTTTCAGCAAGCCCGTGGTCGTCAAACCGCAGTTCAAGGTGTATGGATGAGGCGCTGGTTGATACAAAAGGTATTGATGATAACCACGTGGGTGGTGTACCGGTTGTCCCCGGCCCGGCCCTGGCCCGAAAGGCCGTTATGGACGGTAAATTTTGGTGGTGAGGATACAGTATATGCGCTGTTCTTCAGGCAGGAGTCATATAATAAATACACCGGGTACCATGCGATGTGTATAGTATCGACACCTTCGGGAGATATGTTGGTGGATGATGTTGCCCGGCAGTTGGTTGCGCATCCGCTGCCGTGCGCTACGTCATTTATCAAGGAAGTGCAGCCGGACTATACTGTCATAGTGAGGACGGATACAAAACATAAGGACGGGCGGTATGTGCCCGAGATTTACAGTTGCGCGGCCGTCGTGAAGAAAATCCTCGGGGTAAACGCCCCGTGGATATTCACGACCGAGCAGTTAATGGGAGCACTTTGGGAGGTGCGATATGAGTAGTGTAACCAAACGAGTACGAAGAGTAGGGAGTTCAATCGGAAGCGAATTAAAAAGAACGGGCAGGAGGGTAGAAAAAGAAATACAAAGAACGGGTAGGAGGGTAGAAAAAGAAGTAAGCCGTTCGTCGGGTGATATCAGGGACGCTGCTGTATTTTTGCCGGTCGGGGCTACCGATTTATTTATACGCGGGGCGCAAGAGGGGTTGCAACAGGTTGGTATTACACCTGACTACGAGCAAATGATGAAAGATCAGGAGAAACGTGCCGAGCAACAAGCCGCAGAGCAGCAGGCCGAGGTCGAAGAAATGGAAGCCGAAGCCCGCCGGCGGAGGCAGTCTGAGCTTCGCAGAGCACTTGAGCCAAGAGCCGGTATGTTTGACCTGTTGGGGACTGCCCAGCGTGATACCCTCGGGTAAGGAGTATATCCATGGACCAGGAACAGTTGAACAAACGCATAGACAAGATGTTCGAGAACCGCAAAACGTGGGAATCCTTGTGGCAGATCGCCTATGAGTACATGGCCCCGGAGCGGGCTTTTTTTCATAAAGCGGCTCATGAGAAGACCCACGGGAACACCGGTGAGCATATATTTGATTCCACGGCGATAGATTCCGCCGAGCGGTTGGTCAACCTCGTTGTGTCCGGGCTTATACCTCCGTGGTCGCCGTGGTTCAGGCTAACGCCCGGTCGCACTATCGTCAACCCCGAGCAGAAGGAAGCCCTGCGCCCCCTGCTGGAGTATGCCGAGAATATGATACATTCTGTGCTGGCGGAATCAAATTTTTACCAGGAAATGCAGCCAATGCTGCTTGACCGGGTGATCGGGGGCACGGGGGCGTTGTCGTTCCTGCCGGGCGAGGGCGGTGTTTCATTTAAAGCCCTCCCGCTGGCGGAAATCGCCCTGGAAGAGGACAATACCGGCGAGATTTCGGCGGTTGCGCGTAAATATTATCTTTCTCTCCGAGACCTTATGCGGTCCTGGGAAGTTCCCGAGGAGTTCCGCCTTGCTAACGAACAAAACCCGGAAGAGCCCCGGCATGAGGTACAAACCATAGCCGCTACGGACGCTACCGGGATGTGGCAGTATATGGTACGATTGAAAGAACCGCGATACGTGCTTGAGACCCGCATCAGTCCATATCCTCCCATACTTGCTACCCGCTGGACCCGACTGCCCGGTACCCCGTATGGACGGGGGCCGGGCCTTCGGGCTTTGGCCGACGTGCGGGCGTTGAACAAGATCAAGGAACTGTCGCTTCAGAACGCGGCCAAAGCGGTAACGGGGATTTACACGGCGGTTGATGACGGAGTGTTAAATCCCTACGTACTGTCTTTGGACCCCGGCGCAATAATCCCCGTGGCGTCCAACAGTCCGAACGAGCGATCGTTGGATGTTTTACCCCGGTCGGCGGATTTCGACGTTGCGATGTGGTCTATCGACGAGCTTCGCAACAGCATACGGGCAATGTTCATGTCCGACCAGTTCGGGCCTCTTGAGCGCACCCCCCGTTCCGCTACCGAGGTGGCGGAACGAACCCGCATCGTAGCACAGGAGCTTGGGGCCACTATCGCCCGCCTCCAGTATGAGCTTTTGATGCCCGTGCTGAAATCGGTGTTCAAGTGGTTGGGCGATCGGGATATGCTGCCGCCGGAGCTTAATATTGACGGCACAAACATTAATGTCGAGTTTATAAGCCAACTGGCGCAGGCGCAGTGGGCGCAGCAGGAACAAAATATTGTCCAGTTTATGTCAATAATGACTGAGTTCGGCCAGGTTGACCCCAAGGCGGGGATGTTGGTGGATATCCATGCCGCCGGCAGAAAAGTGGCGGAGATTAAGGGCATACCCACTGAAATATTGCGGACTTCCGAGCAGATCGAGATGATGATGCAGGAGGCCGCTCAGAACATGGAGGCCATGGATGACGGAACAGGCGGTGGACCGGCAGGCGGAGGAGCGGCGGGAGCTTAGCCGATGTATTAAGCGGGCGCTCGACGGCCCGGAGCAAAAAGTTTTAAGGAAATGGCTCCGGCAAACAGCGCTTGGAGCATCATACATGCCCGGCCGCGAGGCGGAGAAAGTGGCTTGGTTGGAAGGAAAAAGGGCATTGGCCGCATTTATGTTGAAAGAAGGAGGATACGATGAGTGAAGAAGCAGTGGAGGCCCCGGAAGGGGGGGCCGAGACGTTGTTTGACGGGGTTGAAACGCCCGAGGCGGATGTTGCGGTACAAAGCAGGGACCCCAACCCGCAGGGAAATGACCCGGATACCCCGGTAAAAACCGATCCGGCGACGCGCCCGGAAGGGTTGCCCGATAAATTTTCGTCGGTGGAGGAACTTGCCCAGGCGTACAATGAAATGGGTAAAAAAATTCGGGATAAGTTTAACCTCCCCGAGGGGTACGAATCGCCCGACCAGGTTCTTGAAGAGTTCAACCAGCTCAAAGAGAAAAACCAACCGCCCGAGGCCTATGAGCTTACACTCCCCGAGGGGATGGAAGAGCTTTCCGAGGATGATGTCAACTTCTTCAAAGAGACCGGGCTCAACACCGAGCAGGCGCAGAAAGTGGTTGATTATGTGATGGAAGCCGTTGTGCCCGCAGTACAGGAAGCGAAGGCAGACGCGGAAAAAGAGCGGCTCGCCCGGAATTGGAACATGGACCCCGAATCGCCGTATTTTTCTGAACGGATGGGTTCAATTAAACAATGGGCGGACCAGAACCTCCCCAAAACCGCGGTGCAGGAATTATCAAAATCATCCAACGGTGTAAACGCAATTTACAAAATGATGCAGGCAGGGTTCGAGAAGAACCAGGTATCCGGCCAGACCAGCGAGCCCCAGGTTAATATGACTGACATTCAGAGTATGGTTAACGATGAACGCTATTGGAACGACGCGGCCTTCCGGCAGGAGGTAGAGCGAAAAATACAGGGTTTGCATAAAAGATAGTTGACAAGACACTTTATATAATGTTATTATAATAAAAAAGCATACTGGCATAACCGCTTGTCGGCCCCGGTAGCTTGCATCTGGCCCCTCGGTACGAGGCACAACCAGAAGGTTAAGTGATTAATATTAACTTTTTGAAGGAGGGCCAATCATGTCTGTCCATGTTCCGACAAGTTTTATTCAGCTTTACGCCAGTGAGGTGAAAGCTGCCTACCAGCGGGAAGGGGCGCTTTTGCGCCAAGCTGTTCGCGTGCGCGAGGGTATGGGTGCAGAGCGCATTTACTTTCCCAAACTCGGCAAAGGCGCGGCTACGGCCAAAGGTCGGCATGCTGATGTTGTACCGATGAATGTTGACCATGATCGGGTAAACGCCGACCCCAAGGATTATTATGCACCGGAATACATTGATGAACTCGATCAGGTGAAAATAAACTGGTCGCTGCGTTCAGAATACGTCCGGGCGTCTGCGTGGGCCTTGGGTCGTCAGACTGACAACCTCATCATTGATGCCGCGCTGAACACCACCAACGAGGAGACGAATGCGTCCTTGGACCTCTCCGCTATTACAGGCATTTCCGAAGACCTTATTGACAACGATGTCCCGCTTGACCGTCAGCGATGGGCGGTTATCAGCCCCAAATATCTGAGCGATATTCTGGCGATTGACGGGGCCACAAGTTCGGACTTTACCCGGGAGCAGATTCTTAACACCGGTTCGGCTCCGGCTTACTGGATGGGTTTTAACTGGATTGTCCATACCGCGCTCGGTGACCACCGCGCGGATAATATGAATGGAATTTTCTTCCATACTTCCGCGTTGGGCCTTGCCATCGCCCGTGATGTCCAGACTTCTGTTGATTGGATCGCCACCAAGGTGGCTTGGCTGGTCAACTCCTGGATGTCCATGGACGCGGTGATGATCGAGGGCGACGGCATTGTCAAATCAAAGACTTCATAAGGGGGTGTACCGTGGCTTTTGAAAAGAATCAACTAAGCCTCATGGCTGTTACCGGCGTGAAAGATACAGATGGGAACGCCAAGGGCGTTAATTTCTGGTTCTATCACGCGCATGGTGACGATGTTACGGATGGGAATTACTTTGAAGACGCGCTTGATCTCGGGATGACCGAGAACGACCTTATCTTCATTCCTGATGATGACGGCGGGACACCGCTGCTTGGCGTCATTGACTCTAACGGCGCTCTGGCGGATTTCGCCATGTCTTCGGGGTCTGTAGACACGACTGCCTAAACTAAAGAGGGGGTATCCATGTCAAGCCCGTTGGCTGTTATAAACCGGGGGCTGGTGCGATTAGGGGTGCCCCCTCTTTCTTCTTTATCCGACGCGGACGCCCAGGCACTTGTGGCGACCACGTTGTATAACGAGATCAAGAAAGCAGAATTGGCCGCATTCCCGTGGTCTTTTGCCCTTCGCGAAACCGACATCCCCGAGTTGAACGTGCCGTCCGGCCAGGAATGGTGGACGGGGTTTGACCACACTTACCAGCTTCCTACCGACAATTTGCGGGTTCTCGGCCTTACTAATTATGATGCATTCAAGCTGACCGGCGACCAACTGCATACAAACACGGAAAACGCCCGGTTGGTTTACATTGAGAATGTGGGTGAACAGAACTGGCCGGAGTATTTCCAGAAAATCGTGTCATTCGAGTTCGCGGCATCCGTGGCTATTTCGATAACGGACGACTCCCGCCGGGCCGACCTGATGTACAACCAGGCGTTGTTGTCCCGAAGGACCGCCCGGTCTATCGACTCGCAGCAGACGCCCCACATGGTACTTCAGTTAATGCGGATATACCAGAAACCTTCATATAACCCCCTGACGAGTGGATAATGGCTATTTACCAACATACGACAGGATTTACACGCGGGGAGGTCGATGAGTCCGTATGGGATCGGGCGGATGTTGATTTCTATGCATCTGCGGCGAAGAGAATCGACAACTGGTTCCCTGACCTTGCCGGGGGGTTGAAGCGCCGGCCGCCGATAGAGGATGTGATTATCCATATCCCTGTTTCTGGTGAGCTTGGGGAAGATATAGTTACTCAATTTACGCATATGTTCGGTAAATATATTCTCTTGTTACAAGTTTTTTACGGATACGACGAGGGAGAGGATAGGTATGATCTGTCCTTTTTGGCGGCATTGTATGAAAGGTCGGGTGATACAATAGAAATTACCGCCCCGTCCACAAATATAACCGTTGAAGACGTTGCGGATATCGGTGACGATCCTATATCTCTATATATTTCTGTAACTTCAATAGGCCCGGCGATGTTTATAACATCGCCTTTGTGCAAACCCCACCGGGCATTTATATCTGGCCTACCGGACGATCCTGAGCCGAATATCGAAGAAATTATTTGGCATGAAGAACTATTAGGCACTGTTGCTATTGATAGTGGGGATAATACCTGGGATGGAACGGATACCTTATTTGAGGATCAATTATCCGTAGGAGATAAATTTTATTTCCGGGGGCAGGAATATACGGTCGATACGATTACCGATCAGGAAACTTTAACTACAGAAGAAACTTACGATGGTATAACCCTTGCAGGGGAAAGAATTTCTATTGTCAATGATGACCCGTTCGGGGGGAACCCCCGGGTTTGCACGTTTTATAAGAGCCGGTTGTTTTTGTTCTCCACCGAGGATGCTCCTACAAAGATGTGGGCCAGTAAGATCGGGAACCCTTTTGTGGTCGTCCCCGGAACCACGTATGACGATGCCCCTATCAATTATGAGCTTTTTGCCGAGGGCGTAGATGAATTTCTATGGGCGGCCACCGGAGAGAGTATATTTCTCGGCAGTGCCCGGGCGGAATACATGGTATCTTCTGGTACCGAAGGTCCGATAACCCCGACAAATTTCGGATTTACCCGGATTTCTTCCCTTGGAGGAAGTGGTATTCAGCCGGTGACCTCCGATGCAGCTATTATTTTTGTTAGCCGGGATCGGACCCGCATTTTCGGGGTTACCTATGATTTCCAACGCTCCGGGTTTGTGAGTAATGATGTTTCATTGCTGGCCCCCCATTTGTTTGAGGATCGTATACGGGAAATTAATTTCCGGCCTTCTATAAAAGGAGATAACACCCCCCGGCTTTTTGTTACGTTGGACACAAACAAAATTATGACCGCGGCTATTTCCGAAGATCAAAATGTTGTTTCCTGGTCCCGGCTTAATATCGACGAGTCTTATTATTTACATTCTCTGGTTACCACTTCTGATGGGGTGATTCTTCATTTAGGGGATATGGCTGACAAAGAGCCTGGGGAGGGTAGTTATTTCATGCTGTGCTGGCATGGATTTAACCCAAACCCCGATTTTGTCATGGATTTCCCTAAAACATATACACCTGACGACAGTAAAAAAGTAGATGATGTTTTAAGATACCATATTTACCGACCCGTGGCTGTTATCTCGGAAAATAAGGGATTTCTTGGGTTCTATGAAATTGAGAGACCGGAAGGCGAAACCTACGGCGAACTTGACCTCAGCGATATTGAAGGCGATATCGGGGATGTAACCATTGGCGTACCTTTCGTGTCAAGGCTTGAAATGCTGCCGACCGTGTTTGATACCGGCCGGGGGCTGTCATTAAACAGAAAAATACGTATGATACGTGTTCTCGTATCTTTGCGGAATGCGTACCAGCTTTTTATAAACGACCAACCGTTGTTCGGGAACCTCGGGACGCAATTAGGCCGGGAGATACCCCGAAAAGATGGTGTTTTTGAAAAACGTATGCTCGGTTGGTTCACCAAGGACGAGGTAACCATTGAGTCGGCGTCGATTTACCCGGCCACGATTCTATCAGTTACCCGAGAGGTTAATTTATGACTGCTGCATGGTTTCTCTTCGCGGCTCAGGCGGGCGGTTCGTTACTTCAGGCCCGGGAGACTTCTCGCGCTGCTGCTCGTGATGCTGCGGCGGGTGCTTTCCAGGCTCGTTACCAAGGGTTAATGGAGCGATACCAGATCCAAAGGCAGGCCGAAGTGGACGCCCGTACCCGGCAGGATCAGTTTGCACAGGCGATGGGGGCGCAGAGGGCGGCCTTGGGCCATGCCGGGGTAGGTGGCGGCCGTACAGCCCGGCTTCTGGAAGCCCGAGGGAGAACGCAGTACGGGCATGCTCAGTTAGAGGCGGATGTTTCTGCCCGGCTTGCCACGCGAGCGTCCGAGTTTCAGGAACGTCAGCAGATTTCCGCGCTCCGGCGGGGGGCCAAGGCCGCGCAGCGGCAGGCCGGGTTTGATCTTTTGGGTGATTTCATTGGGTTGGGCCAGCAGGGTATGGATATCCGTACAGCCCAACAAGCGGGGGGTTAATGGCACGTATACCGACATACGAGGAGCAAGCGCAGTTTCGCCCGGTTTCTTTTGAGGCCCAGGTTCCGCAGACCCCCGCCTTGCAGTTTGACAGGCTCCGGCAAGCTATAGGGGGGTGGCAGGATCGGGTCCAGCAGCAAATGGAAGCCCAGGCCATGGCTCATCAGCAGGAAGAGGCGGCCGTTGCCCAACGAGAAGCCGGGCCGGGCCGAATTACCCAACCCCCGGAACACCTCGCTCCCCGGTTCCAGGAGGCTTATCGCCAAAGAGCGCAGGATATCCAGCGCAAACAGATGGCCGTGCAAACACAGAGGACCATCGGCGAAATGTCGCTTCAATACCGGAACGACCCTCAGGGGTTCCGGCAGGCTATGGAGGACTACGCCAGTAAACAAGAAAAAATGCTGGAGGGTTCTTCGCCTTCTCTTGCGGTAGAAACCGGTAACTGGGTGCGCCAGCAGGCTGAGGGAACGGCTTTAAAACTGGAAGAAAACCAGTACGCAAGGGAGCAGGCCCGGCAGACGGCCGAATCTTTGCGGCTTACGGATGACTATATCTTTGAGGCGGATAATGAACTCCGAAATAACCCGGATGAACTGCGGTTATACGAGCATTTGGACCTCGCCGAGCAGACCATAGATCAAATGGTCGATGACAACCTGCTCGATCCCTCGACCGCCGAGCAGAAAAAATCACAATACCGCGAAACGATGGCGTATTCTTACGCGCAGGGAGCGTTTAATGAAGCTATCCGGCGTCAAGACCCTGACGGGGCGCAGGAAGTTATAGAGTCGCTGCACCGGGGCGCGTGGTTCGAGAATAACGAAAAGGGAAGGGCCATGGCCGACCGGTTAGCCCGGCAGTTGGCGAGCGCCTTCGAGACGAGCGGGGTCAACGAGCCGGAGCGCCGGGCGCTTGCCATGCAGCGGCTCACCCGGATGGAACAGGCTGCCCGGGACGGGCTTCCGGTTGATATGGAAGACGCTCAAACATTGGCCGAGGAGATTATTACCTACGGCGGTACGGAATCCCAGGTCGAGTCTGCCTTTCTTAAACTTAATGGAATAGAATTTGCAAAACAGATACATCCACAGGTAAAAAATGCTCCGGTGGGGGTTTTAGCTGATTACCGGGCGGCTCTTGACGACCAGGCGTTTGTACTTGAAACTGAATCCCGTAGAGCACTTTCCACTGTGCTTGATAAAGAAATCGAGCGCGTGGACCAGGCGCTACGGACGGATGATTTTGCGCTCGTTGGTGGTGAGTCTTTTAATATTTACGAGGCTTCCGGGGAAGACTATCACTCCCGCAGGAAGCATGCGGCTAACCGTCTTGGGATGAACCCTGATCTTATTCCGCTATATACACAGGAAGAGCGGGCGCAGTTCAACAAAGATTACCAACAGGCGGTAGAAACAGGCGATTACGACACGATGAACCGGCTCACCAGCCGTTTTCTTGAGCCTTTGATAGATAATCAATTCGAGCTTGCGTCTGAGGCCAGAAAATTGGGGGACGCCGGTGGGCCGATGTGGGTGGCCGCGCAGTTGGCGTCCGCCGGTGAGCTTCTTGATGTGCGGGATATGCAGCACCTCTACTCGGTGGGGTCTACCCTGGATCATTCCCGGCTTGCGGCCGAGACCGGTATCGACCGGACGGATATCGAGGGTGACGATGACATCATGCAGGCTGTTCGGGCCATTGCATCCGATGATCCAGCCCTGCGGGAAGATGTATATGATTTTGTATATAACGTATATGCCGGACGGGTAGACCATAATACGCGGGTTCAGGGGATGCGGAGTGGAGCCGCCCGCCGTGATGCACGCCGGGAAGTATCCCGTCAGTTACAACCTTTTACTGAAGTGGTCGAGTTTAACAACGACCGTATTCTGCCTCGTGAACTGGTGCCGACTGATACTATGCGGGATAAAGTAAATGAAATGCTGGACAATCCCCGGCGTTATTTTGGTATTCCCGAGGGTATTGATACACAGTACATTCACCCGGTTCCTTTGGATGAAGGCGGGGTTGGGTTTTATCACGATTCTATGGGGAGGTTTCTCCGAGATGAGGAAACCGGCGAGATAGCCCGGGTGCCTTACATGGAAGACCCTGAGCGTGAGCCGGCGGCGGACGCTATCCGGCTACCCACTGCTGAACAAATAACAGAGCCGGTTGTAACCGGCCTCAAGGCGGCGGCTGATTTTTCTCAGCAGGTGGTGCGGGATTCCCGTAACCGGAGGCGGTCTACCGCGGTCGTTAACCGCCTGTCCGATGGGGCCGAAATATACGGCCTGGACCCAAAACTTATGCGCTCGTTGACGTATGCCATCCGTAAATCTCCGGATGAGTTTCGGGGCGGGGACCGGATAGACGCCGATCTTCTGGCGGCCCGACCGAGCTTGGAAGAAGAAGTACGGTGGGATAAGGTACTCTCCAATTATCAACGCAAATCGCGTCTTGGTGCGCCTCATTTCACCACCCCAAGGCAGACTATTGAAGACCCCGAGATCAGGCCGTACGCGGTGGCTGACGTGTTCGATCAGTATCAAAAACGATTCAAAGGCGATGAAAAAGCAATGTTCGCCGCTTATTGGGAAGGGCCGGATGTGGTTGAATCTTTAAAACGTGACTTTGGTGACGGTTGGTACGATCAGTTGCCCCTTGAAACCCGACAGTTCATAAAGAGGGCTGAAAATGCCAGACGTTAGAACGCGCCCCGTATATATGTTTGACGAGGAATACCAACAAGGGGAGTTCCCCACGCAATCGGTATATCCTACGGGAGCGTTTTCCGCGTTCGGCCGGGCTTTTATGGGCGCACTTCCGGATGTCGGCCGCCGGTGGGGTTCTTTATGGGATGAAGAAGAAACTATCACCGAAGACGAGTTCAAAGAGATTATCGGAGACCGTGATGTGCAGTTTTGGGATGGTATGGACCGCCGCACCGCCGAGTTTCTGGCCCAGGAGCAGGATATTTTCGAGTACCAGGCACAGTATGAAAACCGCCCGATAGCTGAATTTCTTGGAATGATGCTGCCTTACGTTGGTGATCCCGTATCGGTTGCGACAATGCCCGTGGGGGGTACCTCAATGGCGCGGGCATTGTCAGCGGGTTCCCTCCGGGGGTATCTCCGCCATGCCGCCACCGGAGGAGCCAAGATAGGCGTTGCCTCCGCGCCTATCGAGGCGGCGGTGCAACCGGGGGTGTATGGCGAGTTCCGACCGGATATATTCGCGGGGACGGTTATCGGACCGGTAATTGCCGCACCAATCATGTCCGCCCCTGCCCGGGCCTTACAGGGCATCCGGAGCGGGCCGTCGGCAACGGCTGCCGCCCGGTCGTCCCAGCCGGAAGCTTCCGGGTTTGAGGGCTTTAGAATAACGCAAGCATATGAGCAGGATAATTGGGGCGTCCGGCCTCCGCCGGTTACTCGTGACCCCGGAGGGATCACCCTCCCCTCGGCACGGTTTAATGAAATGTTCGGGGAATACCAGGGTGGTTACCAACGGTGGGTGCGTAATTTTGCCCGGAACCAAGAAGATGCGGTGGAGTTTTTACACCGGCATAATATCGACCCCGATTCTCCCGTTCTGCGTGAGTTCGTGGCCCGGCATAAAGAGGCTACGGCCAAACGTCACCAGATGACATCTTTGGAGCAGCGGTTCACGCAGTTACGCGATTTGACGGACTATACCCAGGGCCGGGCAACGCCTGAACAAATAGACCGGTTACGAGCCGGGCGGGTGTTACAGGAAGCGCAGGACTTGAGGGAGGCGGCCGTCCGCCCGGGGTTTGAACGCACCGCAGAGGACATACGGCAATTGCGGTCCTTGGAAGCCCGCCAACGGGAATTGGTGCGGTTGGAAGAATCCCCGGCGTTTCGTGAGTTGGCGGAAACTTTGAAGAAACCTGGTTTTGAACGCACGGCGGCCGATGTTAACCGGGTTAATACTTTTATCCGGCGCGGGGCCGAGGGGGAGATGTCCCGGCATATTGACAACCTTCGGTCGCAGTATGAGACGACGCTTACGAACCTCCGGCGGATGGACGAATCTCTTGCAAAACGCAAAGGTCGCAAGCCCAAGCAAATGCTCGAAGAACGCGCCCGGCTGGAGGCCGAACGCGCCCGGATAGCGGAGGAACTCGGTTGGGCGCGGGAGCAGCTACCCATGGCGGACGGCGAGGTCCGTGCAGAAGACCTGATGGCCGCCCTGGACGCCGCTTCGCTGGAGTCTCCGGTGACTACGCCTACCCGGTCCGCCCCCCGACAGGAAACGGCCGGCGGCCCCGCTCGGGCGGGGGCGGATGAGTTGGCCGAGGTCGAGGCGTTCGCCCGCCAGCATGGGGTTGATGTTGAAGACGCCCGGGCGTTTTCTGAGGAACTGGTAGCAAAAATAAGGGATTGTTAAGTGGCACTTATACGCTGTTTAAATGAGGCGATAGCCGAGGTTGAACGAACCGACCTGATTGACGACAGTACCCGTCAAACACTGGTCGAGTCGCTGCGGTCCGTCGTGCGGGATACCACGATGACGGACGCGCAAAAACGCGCCCGGCTGGGGCAGATGGCCCGCCACCAACGCCGGTCTTTATTTCGCGCCCGGGTAACAAAAAAAGTTGATGAAGCTGTAATTGAGCGGATCGACAACTGGCTGCAACAATTCCCCGAAGATCAACGCGGTTCTGTACTCCGTAACTGGGTGGAAAATGATTCCACTTATGGCGCTACAACCCGGGAATCGGTTAGTAAAAAGGCCCGGGCGGTAGAGAGCGCTACGATGGGGCAGCTTAATGATATATTCCATCGTATTACTGACCGGCGGGTGCCGTGGGCGAAAGATTCCGCATACGCCAAAATTTTTAACCAGGAGTTGCGGGGGATTGATACGGGAAAC
>Ga0207421_10005087_pt1 | contig 14893 bp, 12 predicted proteins | sample SodLakKL_010_SED_4_FD_187542 | JGI IMG/M metagenome (GOLD analysis project Ga0207421, IMG submission 187542) | Alkaline sediment microbial communities from Lake Tanatar, Kulunda Steppe, Russia - 8KL_010_SED (SPAdes) (version 2) | ecosystem: Environmental > Aquatic > Non-marine Saline and...
CTCTCCCTCATCGGCGCTGCTGATGGTGCTCAGCCACTTGACCATCACGCCTTCCTCGAGGGCTTCCTCCAGCTCGAAGTCGTGCGCGGGCATGCTTTCGCGGTTGCGTCGATAGACGATGACGGCATCGGTGGCGCCCAACCGCCGGGCGGTGCGGGCGACGTCGATCGCCGTGTTACCGCCGCCGTAGATGGCGACCTTGCGTCCCAGGAGGGGCTTGTCGCCCTCTTCCATGGAGCGCAGCACCGACACCGCGTCGAGGATGCGCGATGAGTCCTTGGCCGGGATATAGGCGCGCTTCGCAATATGCGCCCCGATCGCCAGGAAGCAGGCGTCGGCCTTCTCGTCGCGCATCGCCTCGACCAGCTGCGTGACCTTCTCGTTGTAGCGAAACGTCACGCCCATGTCGGCGATGCGCTTCACTTCGGCGTCCAGCACGTTCCGCGGCAGGCGGTACTTGGGGATGCCGAACCGCATCATGCCGCCGGGCATGGGACCGGCCTCGAGTACCGTCACCGCATGCCCCAGCCGACGCAGGTGATAGGCCGCCGACAGGCCCGAGGGACCGGCGCCGATCACCAGCACGTGGTGCCCGCTCTCCTGTGCCGGCGACTCGAACTGCCACCCGCGGCGAAGCGCCTCGTCGCCGAGGAAGCCCTCCACGGAATTGATCCCGACAGCGGCATCGAGCTTGGCGCGATTACAGACGCTCTCGCAGGTGTGATAGCAGACCCTTCCCATGATCGCGGGAAAGGGGTTGTCGCAGGTCAGGTGTCGCCAGGCGGCCTCGTAGTCGCCACTCTCGGCATGGTAGAGCCAGCCCTGGATATCCTCACCGGCCGGGCATTCGCGGTTACAGGGGGGCAGGCGATCCACGTACACCGGTCGCTCGGTGCGCCAGGCCCCGGTCTTGTTGGCAAGCGCGGAATCGGGATCGAGGGTGATGGCAAAGGGCTTCTTCATCACGATGCCTCCGAGGTCTGGGAGCCCAGGAGCCCGAAGCGCTCGATATTGCGGTCGGCGCCGGCCTGTATCCGGGCGATGAGGTCGGGTCGGCCCGGGTCGCCAAACAGATGCGCGAAGCGTTTCTGGGGCCTCAGGTACTCTTCCACCGGCACACGGCGCCTGATCGTCGTGACGTCGGTGACCTGGCCGTTCTCGGCCTCGAATACCGGAAAGAGTCCGGTCTCGCGCGCCAGGCGTGCCAGCTTGATGGTGTCGCAGCTGGCCGAGCCCCAGCCGAGCGGGCAGGGCACGAATACATGCAGATAGCGGGACCCGTGAAGCGACATGGCCTTCTCTACCTTGGCCTCGAGGTCGCGCAGGTCGGCCACCGTCGCGGTGGCGACATAGGGAATTTCGTGGGCCATGGCGATGAGCGGCACATTCTTGCCCTTGCCGAACTCTGCACCCGGCTCGGGACCCATCGGCATGGTTGTCGCGGTGCGGGCGGCGGGCGGCGTGGCGGAGCTGCGCTGCACGCCGGTGTTCATATAGCCTTCGTTGTCGTAGCAGATGTAGAGCACGTCGTCGTTGCGCTCGAACATCCCCGACAGGCAGCCGAACCCGATGTCGGTGGTACCGCCATCTCCCCCCTGGGCGATGACGCGGATATCGCTCTGTTCCTGGCCCGCCTTGTGGGCCTTGACCCTGAGCGCCGCGGCGATCCCCGAGCCCACCGCGGCGGCATTGCCGAACAGCGAGTGCAGCCAGGGCAGCTGCCATGAACTCTCTGGATAGGGTGTCGAGAACACCTCGAGGCAGCCCGTCGCATTCGCCGCGATCAGCCTGCCGTGGGTCGCGCGCATGGCGGCGTCGACCGCGTAGCGGGCACCTAGCGCCTCGCCACAGCCCTGGCAGGCACGGTGTCCGGAGTTGAGGGAGTTGTCGCGGGCAATGGAAGACTGCACGCTGCGCTGCTCCGGTGGCAGCAGCCGGTTGCCGACGGTGAAGGTGCCTGTCTGATAGAACTTGATCGGTTGGGTCATGTCAGCTTGTCCTCACTCAGTAGACCTTCGCCCCGACGACGCCGAGGTCGCGCAGGAGGTTCTCCGCAATCGGCCCGCTGCGCCGGGTCTCTGCCTCGCGGGCGAGATGACGGTTGACGATGTCCCAATCCAGATCCAGGAAGGTCAGTGCCTCGAGCTTGTCCTCGATCGCCTCGCCGAGCACCCGAAGCAGGGAGTCCTGGGTGATAGCGCGCCCCCCCAGACCCGCCACCACGGTGTAGCCGTGAAGCTGGATCCCCGACAGCGCCAGCCGCACATCGGTGGAGACCACACCCCCCAGGCCCACCGAGAAGCTCTTCTCCAGCACCACCACACGCTTGGCCCCGCCGAGGGCGGCGCGGACCTCTGCCAGCGGGAAAGGCCGGAACGCGCGGATCGACAGCAGGCCGATCTTTTCGCCCTGGTCACGCATCGTGTCCACCACTTCCTGCAGCGTGCCGATCACCGAGCCTAGTGCGACGACGATAGTCTCGGCATCCTCGACCCGATGGGGTCTGACCAGCCCCCCGGCATTGCGCCCGAAGATCTGCTCGAATTCGGCAGCGATCTCGGGTATCCGCGCCAGCGCCATGAGCTGTTTCGCGTGCGCCAGATAGCGGACCTCCATGAAGGCCTCCGGTCCGACCATCGCGCCGATCGAGACCGGATCGTCCGGGTCCAGCACCTGTCGCGGCTCATAGGGTGGCAGGAAGGCGTCGACCTGCGCCTGATCCGGCATGTCCACCTGCTCATAGGCGTGGGTGAGGATGAACCCGTCCATGCAGACCATCACCGGCATCGACATCTCTTCGGCCAGCCGGAACGCCTGGATATGCAGGTCGAGCGCCTCCTGGTTGCTCTCCGCGAACAGCTGGATCCAGCCGCAGTCGCGCTGGCTCATCGAGTCGCTGTGGTCGTTCCAGATATTGATCGGCGCACCGATCGCGCGATTCGCCACGGTCATGACGATCGGCAACCCGAGCCCGGAGGCGTTGTAGACGGCCTCGACCATGAACAGCAGGCCCTGGCTGGCGGTCGCGGTGTAGGTGCGTCCACCGGTGGCGGAGCTGCCGATGGCCACGCTCATCGCCGCGAATTCACTTTCCACGTTGAGAAACTCGCAGGGGCTCAGCTCACCACTCTTCACCAGCTCGCCAAGCCCCTCGACGATATGGGTCTGAGGCGAGATGGGATAGGCGCAGATCACATCCGGGCGACACAGCGCTACGGATTCGGCGACTGCCCTGGATCCTTCGATCTGTTTTTTCACTCTGTTGCCTCCTGCGACGCGCCAGCAACAGAAGCTCCGGAACGAGTGGCATCCGCTACCGCCTCGTAGGCCTCGGTGGCTGCAGCAATGTTGCGGCGGGCGATCTCGCCGCCGAATTTGTGCTCGATGGCGTGGGCGACGCCGTCGAGTCCGACCAGGCCGGTAAGCGCCGCAAAACCGCCCAGCAACACGGCGTTCGGCAGGGGACGGCCCAGATGCCTGAGCGCAATCTCCGTGGCCGACAGCGTAATGAACCGCTCCCTGCAGAAGCGCTCGGCGATGTCCTCGAGACCGAGCTCATCGAACGGGTGCCGGCTGTTGATCAGCACGTAGCCGTCGAGCTTGAGTCCCTGGAAGACGTCGACCTGATGCAGCAGCGTCGCATCCTGGATGATCAGTACATCCGGGGCGAGGATGGGCTCGCGTATCTGAATCGGCTGGTCGTCGATCCGGCAGAAGGCCACCACGGGTGCGCCGGTGCGCTCGGAACCGAAGCTGGGAAACGCCTGGGCGTGGCGCCCCTCCTCGAACGCAGCGATCGACAGCATCTCTGCCGCCGTCACGACGCCCTGGCCGCCGCGGCCGTGTATTCGAACCTGTAGCATGCCTCCCCCTCCCAGATGCGTCTCTCAGGAGTCTCTGATGTGTCGGCGGTGATCGGACCTCCGCTACCGCCGCCGACTTCGAGCACGCTGCCTGCGACCATGAGCCAACCCGGGCATCACCGTTCAGCGTAGATCACCCAGTGAAGCGCATCGTCGTCGATCGCATGAGGCTGATCCGGGTCACGTCATGCCGAATGACCGGTGCCGCACCGACATCAGAGCACGCTGCATCATGTTCAACAGGGCCAGACCGCCAAGTCCGTGCTATAGGTGAAGAGCTGCGATGGGCGGCCTTCTCGACCGCCTGACTGATTCACTCCCGATAACCGGAGACTCTTCATGGCATCACGCGACGTTGTCATCTGCCATCCCGTGCGCACCGCCATCGGCACCTATGGCGGCAGCCTCAAGGACACCCCCGCAACGGACCTGGGCGCGCGGGTCATTCAGGAAACCCTGACGCGATCCGGCCTGTCCGCCGACAAGGTGCAGTCGCTGATCATGGGCCACGTGATCCAGGCCGGCTGTCGCATGAACTCCGCCCGCCAGGCCGGCATCGGCGGCGGCCTGCCGGTGGAGGTGCCTGCGCTCACCATCAACCGGGTCTGCGGCTCCGGTGCCCAGGCCGTGATCAACGCCGCTCTGGAGATCTGGAGCGGCATGGCCGACTGCACCATCGCCGGCGGTATGGAGAACATGGACCGTGCGCCCTATGTGCTGCCCCAGGGCCGCTGGGGCGCACGCATGGGCGATGTGACCATGCATGACAGCATGCTCTTCGACGGCCTCAACGACGCCTTCAGCGGCAAGCACGCCGGCTGGCACACCGAGGACCTGGTCAGCCGCTACAGCATCTCCCGGGACGACCAGGACGCCTGGGCCCTGCGCTCCCAGCTTAACTTCTCCAAGGCCCAGGAGGCCGGACACTTCGATGCCGAAGTCGCCGGCGTGGAGCTCACCAGCCGCAAGGGCACCACGACCTTCGCCCGCGACGAGCACAACCGCCCCGACATCACTCTTGAGTCACTTGGCAAGATGAAGCCTGCCTTCCGCAAGGAGGGCACCATCACCGCGGGTAACGCGCCTGGGCTCAACAGCGGGGCGGCGGCGATGATCGTCGCCGAGCGCGACTGGGCCGAGAAGCAGGGCCTCACCCCCATCGCCCGACTGGTGTCCTTCGGCGTCGGCGCCGTGGAGCCCGACTACTTCGGCATCGGCCCGGTGCCAGCGGTCAAGCAGGCGCTTGAGCGCGCCGGCTGGTCGGTTGGGGACCTTGATCGGGTAGAGATCAACGAGGCCTTCGCCGCCATCGCCCTGGCCTGTCAGCGCGAACTCGGCCTGCCGGAAGAGATCGTCAACGTGGAGGGCGGCGCCATCGCCCACGGCCACCCCATCGGCGCCAGCGGCGCGGTGCTGACCACCCGCCTGCTGCATGCCATGCAGCGCAACGGCGAACGCCGCGGCATCGTCACCCTGTGCATCGGCGGCGGGCAGGGCATCGCCCTGGCGTTGGAAATGCTCTAAGCCCTTTTCCAACCGAACCTTTCTCCACCCCACCTCAAGCTGCCGGGAACTTGATGAACCTCAAGTTCCCGGCTTTTGCCATAGCAAGCATATGCATAAGCATATATTCTTATTGCCAATACCATTTCCCGCATGACCCGAGGCTTCGCATGTCGGAACCCAATCCAGCCAATCTCGTCTTCGCCCGCCGTCTGCTGACCCTGGCCCGGGAGAACCCCGAGCAGGTGCGCTGGCTGGGTGCCGTGGTGGGGATCTTCCTGCTGATCTACTTCCTGCCCGCCGGCACGGCGCGCTTCGACAATGCCGTGCTGGAGGGCATCCGCCTGACCCACTGGTACGCCCAGGAGCACGTGATCCTCTGCCTGCTGCCGGCCTTCGTGATCGCCGGCGCCATGGCCACCTATCTCAGCCAGGGCGCGGTGATGCGCTACCTGGGGCCCAACGCCCCCAAGCCGGTGGCCTTCGGCATGGCATCGATATCGGGCACCCTGCTGGCGGTCTGCTCCTGTACCGTGCTGCCGCTGTTCGGCGGCATCTACCGGCGCGGGGCGGGCTTGGGACCGGCGGTGGCCTTCCTCTACTCGGGGCCGGCCATCAACATCATGGCCATCGTGGTCACCGCCAAGGTGCTGGGGTTCGAGCTGGGACTGGCCAGGGCCATCGGCGCCATCGTCTTCGCCGTGGTGATCGGGGTGATCATGCACCTGATCTACCGCCGCGAGGAGCAGGCCAGAGCCAAGGCCAACGCCCGGGGCTTCGAGGGTGAGCTCTCACGCCCCCTGGGCCAGGTCGCCGTCTTCTTCGGCCTGATGGTGGGCATCCTGGTCTTCGCCAACTGGGCCGTCGCCGACAGCCCGGCCTGGATGACCATCCACGGCTGGAAGTGGCAGATCACCGCCATGCTCGCCGGCCTCTTCGCCCTGCTCTTGATCCGCCGCTGGGGCTGGCCGCTGCACCAGGTGGCGGTGCTGGCCGGTGCCGTGGTGCTGGCGGCACTTATCCTTCCCGGCGTGCCGGAATTGGCTTTCGCAGTGGGCATCATCGGCCTGATGCTGATCGCTACCCTGCGCGACGACGACCGTGAATGGGCGGAGCAGAGCTGGGACTTCACCAGGCAGATCATGCCGCTGCTTCTGGTCGGGGTCTTCGTGGCCGGTCTGCTGCTGGGCCGCCCCGGCGAGGAGGGGCTGATTCCCTCCGAGTGGGTGGTGCTGGCGGTGGGCGACAACGGCTTTCGCTCCACCTTCCTCGCCTCGCTGCTGGGCGGCTTCATGTACTTCTCGACGCTGACCGAGGTGCCCATCGTCCAGGGGCTGATCGGCAACGGTATGGGCAAGGGCCCGGCGCTCGCACTGCTGCTGGCGGGCCCTGCCCTCTCGCTGCCCAACATGCTGGTGATTCGCACCATCATGGGCAGCCAGAAGACCCTGGTCTACTGCGCGCTGGTGGTGGTCATGGCCACTCTCACCGGCTATCTCTACGGTCAGTTCTGGCCGTGAAACATTTCCGACAGGAGACTCCCATGAAACTGAGCATCTACGGCAAGGGCTGCAAGAAGTGCGATCAGCTCACCGGCAACGCCAGGGAAGCCGCCGAGGCCCTGGGCATGACGGTGGAGATCGAGAAGGTGACCGACATGAACGCCATCATCGACGCCGGCGTCATGCATACGCCGGCCCTCGCCATCGACGGCGAAGTGGTCACCGAGGGCAAGGTGCCCAGCGCCAGGGAACTCGAGACGCTGATCAAGGGGTGATCGACATGGTCTAGCGCGGCGCGGCGTTTCCGCCTCGTCAGGGCGACACGGCCGGCCCACTCCCTTCGGCGCCGAAGGCCTCGCTGAGCGAGCCCTGGTAGCGCCAGCCGTCCGGCACTCGCAGCTCATGACTGTGGCTGCCGGCCAGGCGACAGATCGCCACGCTCGGCGGCGTGCCGCCGATGCCGATGTTGACCGTTTCGAAGGTCAGCCAGTCGCAGGGGGTGATCAGCCCCCGCTTCTGGTCGGCGAAGGCGATGTCCTCGAAATTCCCCTCCCAGCCGAAAATCAGTCCCAGCGCCACCAGACGCTCCACCAGGTGGCGCACCTCGGCCGGATCGAACAGGCTGATGCTGACCAGCTCATCGTCTGAACAGACGCCCTCCTCGGGCAGGGTGTTGCCCAGGGCCTCCCAGCCTCCCGAAATGCGCTGCTCCACCGCCGCCGCGCGAATGATCACCGCCGTTGCCTCTACCAATACCGCCATGAACTCTCCCCCACCGCTGCGGTGGCCAGCTCGGATTTCCTCGACCCCAGACAGCAAAAAATTGATCCAGGACAATTCCTGGCGCTTGCCGGCTGTCTCTTAGACTAAAGGTCGTGGCAGTGGCCCTGAGTCTTTGCCACGCTTCCCTTTAGATATATGCCAATCCACATATAACCATAACAATGATAGCGGGCAAATCACCATGCCGCACCGTGACACCCACTCCCATCGTACGCCAAGCCCTCTCGCTCCCTGGAGCACATCGCTTGGCTGGGTAGCTTCTCGCTGCCTGCAGGCGCCGCCTCATCCGCTGACCTGTACGCGCTGCCTCGACGCCTGTCCGGTCGATGCCCTCGCCTTCCATGAGGATGGCAACGGCATCTCCCTCCTGGCCAGCGACGCCTGCCATGGCTGCGGTCAATGCGTCCCGGCCTGTCCCAGCGAGGCCCTGGTCAGCGCCGAGGTCGAGGCGCTGGTGGCGAGGCAGGCAGAGGGTGAGACGCTGCGCCTGGGATGTCATCGGTCCGCGGATCGCACGGCGGAAGGCAGCGGCCTGCGCCATTTGCACTGCCTGCGCGCCCTGGGCCCCGACCTGCTGGCCTGGCTGGCGGCCCGAGCGGCACCCGAGCGCATCGCACTCGACCTTCCCGACGGCTGCCGCGACTGCCCCGCCGCGCCGACGGACACCCGGGACGACTGGCGGAGCGCAGCCGAGTCGCTTGCCACCATTACCGTTACCTCGGCCCGCAGCAATTTCCACGCCGCCCGACCCGCGGTAAGCCGCCGCGACCTGCTGCGCGGCCGCCCGGCCCAGCGGCTTCCGGCCATCGCCGCCGATGACGCCGCCCCGAAGGCACGGCGGCTGCAGCGCCAGCGGGCTGCCACCACGGCGCTGGGCGACCCGCGGCTGGCACCGCCGCTGCCCGGGCTGAGTCTGACGACCGACGCCTGCCTGGCCCACGGTGTATGTGCCCGGGTCTGCCCCACCGCCGCCCTGCGGGAGACCCAGGGCGGCGAGCTGACCTTCGACCCGCAGGCCTGCCTCGACTGCGGCCACTGCCTGACCGCCTGCCCGGAGGGCGCCCTGGCCAGCGGCGAATCGATGGGCAAGGAAGCCGTGACGCTGCGCAAGACTCAGCGCATCGACTGCTTCCTGTGCGGGCGCCCCTTCACCCCACATGCCGGCAAAGGCACCCGGGACAACATCAAAGACACAGCCACCTGTCCGGCCTGCCGGCGAGAGGCGGCACTGATGGAGGAGAGCTTCGATGACCTGTTTGGCTAACATCCCGAGGGAGATCCGATGAAACTGTTCCAGACCCTGATCAACCGGCGCCGCTTCCTGCAGTCGTCGGCCGCCGTCGGCGCCGCCGGCGCCGTGACAGCGGGCTTCACCGGCCTGACCGGGCTCACGCCGGCACCAGAGGCCCGCGCCCAGACGCGTCGCGGCGAGACGGTGGTCACCAAGAGTATCTGTGCCCAGTGCCCGGCGCGCTGTGGCATCGACGTCTACACCACCGATGGCCGCGTCCATGCCATCTACGGCGACACCGGCAACCCTATCGCCAACGGCAAGCTGTGTCCCAAGGGGCACCTGGGCAGCTACTTCCTCTACGACCCGGATCGCTTCAAGGGACCCATGAAGCGTACGAATCCCAACAAGGGCCGCGACGAGGATCCCGGCTTCGTGCCGATCTCCTGGGACGAGGCGCTGGACACGGTGGCCGCACGCTTGAATGACCTGCGCGCCAAGGGGGAGTCCCACCGCTTCGCCCACTTCTATGGCCGCGGCTGGGGCTCATCGGACGCCGGCCTCTACGGAGACTTCGGCCGCCTCTACGGCACGCCCAACTCGGCTATCGGCCACTCCTCCATGTGCGCCGATGGCTCCAAGAAGGCCAAGCAGGCCACCGACGGCAACAACTCCTACAACAGCTACGACTACCGCCGTACCAACTACCTGCTGATCGTGGGCGCCAGCTTCCTCGAGGCCTTCCGTCCCTACAACAACGTCATGCAGATGTGGGGCGAGATGCGCAGCAAGAGCCCCAAGACGCGGGTCACCACGGTGGACGTGCGCATGAATCCCACCATGGCCGCCTCCGACCGGGCTCTCTACATCAAGCCCGGCACCGACGGTGCCTTCGCCCTGGCCGTGGCCCATGTGATCCTCACCGAGGGGCTGTGGGATCGCGAGTTCATCGGCGAATTCAGCGATCCCAACCGCCGCTTCGTCACCGGTGAAACCATCGACGCAGATGACTTCGAGGAGCGCTGGGGCCACGGCCTTGCAGAGTGGTGGAATGAGGAGCTCAAGGACCGTACCCCCGAGTGGGCCGAGGAGGTCACCAGCATTCGCGCCCGCGATATCCGCCAGACCGCCATGGAGTTCGGTTCCACCCGGCCCGCGGTGGCACTATTCGAGCGCGGCCCCACCGGCCACAGCAACGGCACCTACAACGGCATGGCGATCCACGCCCTGAACGCTCTGGTGGGCTCGCTGTTCGCCGAGGGCGGCCTGGGTTACCAGATGGGCGTGCCCTACGGGGCCCTGCCGGTGAGCGCCGACGACTACACGGACACCTACTCCCGCAACGGCGCCTGGCGCAACCAGCCGCGCATCGATATGGCGCGCACCGGCCGCTGGCCCATGGCCGACAACATGATGCAGGAGACGGCCAGGAACCACCTGGCGGAGGAGCCCTACAAGCTCGACACCGCCATGTTCTTCTACACCAACCCGATCTGGTCATCGCCCGACCCCAAGGAGTGGGAAGAAGCGCTCAAGGATGTCTTCGTTATCGACACCTCGCCCTACCCCGGCGAGACCGCCATGTTCGCCGACCTGATATTGCCGGAGTCCACCTACCTGGAGCGCCTGCAGGATTCGCCCACCTACCCCTTCGAGGGGTGGCCGATGACCGCCCTGAGGGTGCCTGCGGTGGACCCGATCTACGACACACGGCATTTCGGCGACATCATGATCGGCATCGGCAAGCGCCTCGACGGTCGCATCGGTGAGTACTACCACGAGCTCGACAGCGTCGAGAACATGCTGCGCCACCGCGCCGCGGGCTTCGCCGAGAACCCGGGCGACAATGGCGTCACCGACTTCGAGAGCTGGAAGGAGAAGGGTGTCTGGTACCAGAAGCCCTACCACTTCCGCTATCACCGCGGCGACTTCTATCGCTGGGACGGCCAGCGCTACTCGGTCCGCATGAGCGAGGAGGAGGTCAAGGAGACCTTGCTCAAGACGCCCAGCGGCAAGTTCGAGTTCAAGTCCGGCTTCCTGGAGGCCCACGCCGAGTACATCGAATTGGAGCTCGGCATCCCGCGGGACCGCGCCGGCCTGATCCAGTGGGTCGAGCCCGTGCACACCGGCGGCGACGGCGATCTCTTCTTCGTGACGCCCAAGACCCCGCTGCATGCCGAGGGACGCGGAGCCAACGTCCCCCACCAGATGGCGATCCATCAGCCTATCGCAGGCGGGCGGGGCACCGTCTACCTGGAGGTGCACCCGAAGACCGCCAGCGAGCGCGGCATCCGCAACGGCGACCGGGTCAAGATCACCTCCGATCTCGGCACCATCGAGGCCGAGTGCCGCTTCGTGGCCGGCCACCGCCCGGACACCATCGTACTGCCCTTCGAGTTCGGCCACTGGGCCCAGGGGCGCTGGGCCAAGGGGCGCGGGCCGGGTCACTCGGGCGAGGTGACGCGCAACGTTTCCGACCCCATCTCCGGGCTCGCCAGCTACTACACCGGCAAGGTCAAGCTCGAACGCGCCTGATCCTGAACCCAGACCGAACAAGGCATTGAGGACACAAGACTATGGCTAAGTGGGGAATGGTCATCGACCTGGACAAGTGCACCGGCTGCCAGGCCTGCACCACCGCCTGCTCGATGGAAAACAACACCCTGCCGGGCGAGAGCTGGCAGGACGTGCTCTTCTACAACGCCGGGGAGTACCCCAGCGCCCAGATGAAGTGGCTGCCACGGCCCTGCATGCAGTGTGAGAACCCCTCCTGCGTGCATGTCTGCCCGACCCGGGCGACCTACAAGGACCCCGATGCCGGCGGCATCGTCTTCGTCGACTGGAACAAGTGCATCGGCTGCAAGTACTGCATGATCGCCTGCCCCTACGGCGTGCGCTTCTACTCCGATGAGAAGCCGCTGATCGAACCCGACATCCGCGACGCCTACCCCGGCGAGAACGGCCAGCTGTGGAGCCCGCCCTACCAGAATCCCGAAGAGGACTGGCGGCGCGGCATCGGCATCCAGCCCAAGGGCGTGGTTTCCAAATGCACCTTCTGCTATCACAAGGTCAAGCATGCCCCCGAAGGGATCGCCGACCTCGACGAGGACAATCCCGAGGTCAAGGAGTATGTGCCGGCCTGCGTACGCACCTGTGCGCCCAAGGCGCGCTACTTCGGCGACCTGGATAACCCCGAAAGCCAGGTCAACCGGCTGATCGGTGACAAGCACGGGGTTCGCCTCAAGGACCATACCGGCAACAAGCCACAGGTCTACTATCTGGGTGCCGGCGCCGGTGTGCCTGCCTTCACCCCCGCCGACAGGGAGAATGACGCATGAGCTCTTCCATGAAAGGCATGACACCCAGGACGCATGACAACGCCCTCCAGGGCCCGCTGGGCTGGGGGCTGCTGGTGATCGCCGCCGTGGTAATGGTGGTCAGCCTGGGCTTCGGCCTCTACCAGCTGACGACCACTGGCCACACCTCCTTCAACACCAGCTCCAACCTGCCCTGGGGGCAGCCCATCGCCACCTATCTCTACTTTGCCCTGGCGTCCTCGGGGCTGGGGCTGATCGCCTCGCTGCCGCTGGTCTTCGGCTTCAAGCAGTACTACCCGGTGGCCAAGCGCTGCATCTTCCTGGCTTTCATCGTGCTGATCTCGGGCATGCTGGTGCTGGCCCTGGAGCTCGGCCACGTCTTCCGCATGCTGTGGGCCATCCCGCTGAACCTGCAGGTGCAGTCGGCGATGTTCTGGATGGGTGTCTTCTACGCCCTGGATCTACTCTTCCTGCTGTGGAAATTCAGCAAGCTGCAGGGCGGTGAGTGGGACAGCAGGACCGCCAAGCAGGTGGGCATCGCGTCGTTCATCGGGGTGCTGCTGGCCAGCGGCAACCTGGCGCTGATCTTCGGCATGATGAGCATGCGCCCCTTCTGGTTCGATGCCCTGCTGCCGATCTACTTCTACTTCACCGGCGTAACCAGCGGCATGGCCGCCCTGGTGTTCTTCACCTATCTGGCTCACGGCTTCCAGCGTGACCGTATGAACCCTGCCCTGCAGGCCCTGCTGACCGGCGCCATGCCCAAGCTGTTCGCCGCGCTGATCGGCGGCACCCTGCTGTTCATCACGGTGCGTGCCATCACCGGGCTCTACAGCAACCATCCGGAAATCAACCTGGTGTGGACCGACTACCTGTTCGCCTCGCCGCTCTACAACGCCGCCCTGCTGCTGGGCCTGCTGCTGCCCTTCGTGGTGATGCTCAGCGCCTCGCTCCGCAACCGCATGGACGTGCAGGTGCTGGTCGCCTGCCTGGTATTCCTGGGGCTGTTCGCCGAGCGCTTCTACTTCGTGGTGGGCGGGCAGGTGGTGCCGCTCTTCAAGGGCACCTGGGAGCCCGGGCTGCTCAGCTATACCCCCTCCGCCACCGAGTGGGCCTTGACCCTGTTCGGCTGGTCGCTGTGCTTCGTGCTCTACCTGCTCGGCGAGAAGTTCCTGACCCTGGGGGACATGCCGCGCCAGATAGCCGAGGCTCCAGCAGCTGGCACCCAGGCGGGCACTGCCTGAATCACCCTACCCGCTGCATCCTGAAGGAGAAGGGGCCGCCTGCCAGTCGGCAGGCCGCCCCGTCAGCACTATGACACCACATTCGCAACTCCCCGACCTGCTGCCGGCCGCCGAGCTCAACCTCTGTCTCTCCCGGGCCTTCCTCGCCCCACAGGCAGGGGTGACGCTGGAGGAAGCGCAGGGCCCATTGCTCGAGGACCTGCGCAGTCTGGCCGATGCGCTCCCGGCCCTTCAGACCGAGCGCATCGACGCCCTCTCCCTGGCACTGACGGCGCTGCCCGATACGCAGCAGCTGATCCTGGGCTATAGCCGCCTGTTCCTGACGCCCCCGGCCCCCGCGCCGCTCAACCTGGGCGCCTACCTGGACGGCGCGATGATGGGCCAGAGCACCCAGTCGATGCTCGCGCTCTACCGACGTCACGGACTGGAACCCGACTCGACATTTCACGACCTGCCCGACCACCTGTCGCTCAACCTGCAGTGGCTGGCCTGGGTCTACAGCGAGGCCATGGAGACCCGCGAAGCCGGGACGGACGCTACCCCCGCGCTGACAGACGCCGCGACCATGCTGCACGACGTCACCCTGCCCGCCCTGGCGGCCCTGCGCGGCAAGCTGGTCCAGGCCGGCGTGGAGGATGCACTCACCCGTCCCTGGCGGCTGCTGGTCGACCTGACCCATTCCCAGCTTAGCCATGACCTGGCGCGCCTCAAGCCGCTGATGACCGCCCCTACCCCGAGGGCCGCCCCAGCGCCAAGTCAGGACATGTCTCAGGCTGCCCTGGAGACCTTCGAGAAAAGCGAGGCCCCACGAGAGAGGCTGACCTGCCGCCGCTGTGGCGAGACCTTCGAAAGCGACCCGGTGCTCGCGGAAATGCGCCAGCGGCTTGCCGCCGCCGGTGTCAGCGCCGACCATATGACGGTCTGCCCGCGCTGCCAGGGCCGCGATGCCGCCTCGCCTTCACTGAAGCCGCCCGGCGCGGGTATGAAGGCCTGGCAATGACTGACACGGCAGTAGGAAACAGGAGCCTCCCATGACGACCATCTCCCCCTTGTGCGAGGTCACCGCCGAGTACGTGCTGACCGACGAGGATGACGAACGCCTGGCGGCTTCGACGCCCGAAGCACCGCTCTCCTATGTGCACGGCACGGGCCAGATGCTGCCGGCGCTGGAGGCAGCGCTGGAGGGCCACCGGGCCGGCGACGCAGTCAGCGTGACATTGACGCCGGAGCAGGCCTATGGCCCCCATCGGCCGGAACTGGTCTTCGAGGCAATACGCGACAACCTGCCCCCGGGCCAGGAGATTCGCGTCGGGATGACGCTGACGCCGGGCGGCCAGCGGGGCAGGTTCTCACTCAAGGTGGTCGGTCTTACCGAGCGCGGCGCCATGCTGGACGGCAATCACCCCCTGGCCGGCAGGACCGTGACCTGGGAGATCCGGATCCAGGAGGT
>Ga0207421_10005088_pt1 | contig 14892 bp, 14 predicted proteins | sample SodLakKL_010_SED_4_FD_187542 | JGI IMG/M metagenome (GOLD analysis project Ga0207421, IMG submission 187542) | Alkaline sediment microbial communities from Lake Tanatar, Kulunda Steppe, Russia - 8KL_010_SED (SPAdes) (version 2) | ecosystem: Environmental > Aquatic > Non-marine Saline and...
TGCCCGATTACTGCGGCGACAGCACCCCCAAGCACGAATCCGCCTGTAGCAAGCACTCGTTCACCAGCTAGTTGGCGCACGATCTGGCCCGCGAGATTACCGAACCCAACGAGTAGAATTGTTCCAACGTAGATGGACGCTGGCATGCCGAACCCAACGGCGATGATGGCGATTCCTGCGCCAGCGAGTGCAAACGCAGCGAGTCCGTAGAGCTTTCCGTCACGTCGGTCGCCTGGCCGTGCGAAAAGCGCGAACCAGATACTCGATTTGTTCACTGTCAGTGCAAATCCGGCAACGAGCAAAAACGGGGCGACGGCGGCGATAGTCGCCACCGCTGGCTCGTCGATACGTTCGGCCAGCGGAACCGTCAGCGAAAGCGACCCGACGAGCGCGAATGCGGCCGCGCGTCGGATTGGGGATGTCACGATGGGCGATATTCCCGAGCCGTACTTACACTTTCCGAAAACTCGCTTTGGGAACGAAAGCTGTTAAGCTACCAGGCCGAAAGGACATGATTGTGGGCCTATACGACCGCTATCTGGCGTTTCGACTGCGCAAAGCAGCGCCACAACTCCCGGAGACAGTTGCCCTTGTCCTCACCGAGCGTGATTTGCTCGAATCGGGTGCGTATGAGACGCTTAACTCGGTCATTCGGTGGGCTTTCGAATTTGATGCCGAGCAGCTCGTTATCTACGTCAGTGTTCTCGATACCGGTGTGGTCGAGAGACTCAAGACACAGCTTGAGCGCCTTGAAACACCGTACGAGGTTGCGGTCCGCTCACCGAACCATGAAAGCAGAGCTGATGCGCCGGTGCAGGTGAGTATTGGGCTGGGTGGGAAACACGAGTTTGCCACGGCGGTTCGCAGCGTTGCCGAGGCCGTTGAGCGCGGCGAACTTGACCCTGAGTCCATCACCGAAGAAGATATCGAAGCCCGTCTAGTCTTTCAGACTGCTCCAGACCTCGTTATCAAAACTGGTGGGGAACGTCTTTCCGATTTCATGATTTGGCAATCCGTTTACTCCGAGCTCTACTTTACTGACGTCAACTGGCGAAATTTCCGTCGACGGGATTACCTGCGGGCACTCCGTGATTACCAGAACCGAAAGCGGCGGTTTGGCGAGTAACGTCCCTCAATTTCCTGAACGTCTCGCTCCCTTAACCCGACAGAATTAGGCAAGTTCGCCGCAACGTCGCTAGTATGTCTCGTGCATTGATTATCGGCGGCACTCGTTTTATTGGCCGTCATCTTGTCGAAGAGCTACTGGCTGCACAGTATGATGTAACGCTATTGAACCGCGGTCGTCACGAGAATCCGTTTGCTGACCACGACGGTGTCTCACACATTACTGGCGACCGAACGAGCGGGGCAACCCTTGCGAACGCGGCAGAAGAAGTTGAACCCGATATTGTCGTCGACTGCGTTGCGTATTATCCGGGAGAAGTTCGAATGGCGACAAAGGCCTTCAGCGATGTTGAAGCATACGTCTTCATCTCCAGCGGCTCTTCTTACGGGCCAGACCACATTCCAAAACGAGAGGGTGAAACGCCGCTCGAACCCTGCACTGATGAGCAGGCTGTAGATGACAGCTCGGAGACCTACGGCGCACGTAAAGCGGAGGGGGACCGGGCCATTTTCGAGGCTGCAGAAAACGGCGTGAACGCAATGGCAATTCGCCCGACAATCGTGTACGGGCCATACGATTACACCGGCCGGTTTCATTACTGGGTTCGCCAGGTCAAAGAGCATGATACCGTACTCGTTCCCGGCGATGGAACCAATATTCACCATATTGTCTCCGTTCAGAACGTCGTTCGCGGCATTCGGGCTATCGCTGAACATGGAACGGCAGGTGAGGTGTACAACGTTGGTGACCGACGCGTCCTGACGCTTGGGGAGACTGTCGAGACCATTGCAGATATTCTCAACGAGAGTGTCGAGGTTGTCACTGCCGGTGAGCGAGAGTTAGCGACCGAAGGTATCGAGTTGACTGATTTCCCGCTCTATAACCCGAACCCTCATATCCTTTCGACGGAGAAACTTCATTCCCTTGGGTGGAACCCATATGGTTACCGAGAGGCATTTGAGGAAGCGATTGCGTGGGATGCCTCACCGGCCGAAAAGCCCGGCCCTGACCGTACTGCTGTCGAGAGTGTGATAGAGTTCGTATCAGTCTGAAATCGGTATCGCGCCGTTTTTACCCATCCACACGCTAGGGGACTTCGAATGCTGTCGAAAGGCTGTGAACAGTGTGCCAACGGTGGCAAGATGGTGTTGTTCGTCTATGGCTACTGTGACCAGCGGGACTGTTTTTACTGTCCCCTTGGGGAAAACCGAAAGAACGTCACTGAAGTCTATGCGAACGAGCGACAGGTCGAATCAGACGAGGATATTATCGAGGAAGCCTACCGGATGGACGCTCTCGGCACGTCGATAACTGGTGGCGAACCGCAGGAAGTACTCAACCGAACCTGCCGATATATTTCGATGCTAAAAGATGAGTTTGGCGAAGAGCATCATACGCACCTCTATACTGGAATAACGGGCGGGCGCGAGAACATGCGCGCGCTCGCCGAGGCTGGCCTTGATGAGATTCGGTTTCACCCACCGTTCGAACAGTGGGGAGACCTCCATGGGACAGAATGGGAAGACATCCTCTATATCGCCCGTGAGGAGGGACTCACTCCAGCGTTCGAGATTCCCGGCATCCGTGCTGAGGAGGAGTTTCTGGAATTTCTCGACGAAGGGGCTGCTGAGTTCTGTAACATCAACGAGTTCGAGATGAGTCAAGGGAACTTCCGGCGGATGCAACAGGAAGGGTACGAACTCAAAGACGGGCATATGAGTGCGGTTGAGGGAAGTCATGAAATTTTAGAGACAATGGGCGACCATCCGAAGGTCTATTTCTGTACGTCGGTGTTCAAAGACGCTGCCCAACATCGGAACCGTCTCAAACGGACTGCCCACAACATTCGTCGACCGTTTGACGAAGTTACCGACGACGGAACGCTCGTTTACGGGAAGACGTGGACTGACCCCGACCAATTCGAACGACTTGGAGTCCCTGAGGAGTTTTACGTCGAAAAGACCGACCACATCGAACTGGCCTGGTGGCTCCTTGAGGAGATGCTTGAAGAGGGTGACCTCGAACGAGGGGAAATTGTCGAGCAGTACCCGACTGTCGAGGGAACTGTTGTCGAACGCACGCCACTTGCGTAATACGCTTTTTGATTCGTTATGTACCTCTCACACCCCGTCCGTCGGATGCGTGAAAACCCACAGGAAGGCGCGGTTGTGACACTCATCGTCGAAACTACTGACGGTGACGACCGGACAATTTCAACCGTGATTGACGCTGTCGAATCCGTCGGGGGAACTGTCGAGAAGGAACGTCCCTTTGGTTCGTTAGAGATTAGTATCTACCAGGAGGATATTGCTGACCTCTGTTCGGTCGAGGGGGTCAGTGCACTCCAGACGGACAACACAATTGGCTTTACCGGCGACGCTGGCGAGGATGTGTGATTGCTCCGGGATTTCGAACACCAGTATTTTTGCAGGCTGGACCGCTAGCGGAGCATAATGGATGTAAGAAAGGTCGGGGCGACGCTCGTCGTTGCGGCCGTTTTCGGGACGCTTGCTCTCCGGCCCCTGCTGGCAAATCCCGCTATCACGGATGCGCTCAGTACCGGGACGAGCGATTGGCGTGTATTACTTGTTGCGCCACTCGTCGTTGTCTCGTTGGCGATTGTCGCCCTTCGAATTAAAGCATCAAATACAGAGACAGACTGGGAACCACCACGGGAAAACGAGATTCAGCACAATTCCTGGGCTGATGAGACGGTGGCTGATGACGAGGAGTCAGACACTCCTGACCCTCAGCCAAGCGTCAGCATCCTCTCTGGACAGGGTGGCTCTCGAAACCGGGATTTCGAGATAGAGGACCTGCCGCCGGATGCTGAATTGAGTCATCATCTCGAACATCTGCAACAGGAGCTAGCTGATGACCGGGAGCTAGCGACTGACCTTCGGACGCTTGAGGAGGTTGTCGAGGAGGTCGAAGGTGACCGCCAGATACCACGACGCTGTCCCCATGAACACTGCGATGCCCGCTGGACCGAACGGAGCGTTTTTGGCCGGAATACGGACCAGTACGAGTTGCTGGACAAACAGACTGTCGTCTGTCTGGAATGTGAACGGACGTACGGTCTGCCTGAGCCCGTTTCGGAGAATGCTGGTGATAATTCGTCGAATGAGAACGCAGATAGCCGCCAACAACAGTAACTCGCTATTCTTCGAGGATTTCGCCGTCCTCACGCTCGCTCGGGTCTGAATCAGCACGTTTCCGGACGTCAACGCGGTAATGTTCCAGAATATCCCGACCAAGAAGGAGTGGGAACTGCATATGCGAGCGGTCTTCAACACTTGCGGTAACGGTATGCTGGTTGCCACCGATACCGATAACGAGGTCGACCACCGGTCGGGCTTTACCACCCTTGACGCTCCCGGATTTCACTCGGGTCATGCTTTTGATTGGGCCAGCCCCAATTTCCGCTGCCAGTTTCGTATCGATACTGGTCCGGGTTGCCCCAGTGTCGGATTTTGCCATAACCTGTGTTGAGCCTGCCGTTCCGGCGACCATTACCTCCTCGATATAGCCGATAACCGGCGCTTCCTCAGGCATTGGTGAGGGGGCTGGCGCGCATGCAGGACGGGAATCATCAAGCGTCTGTGAAATCTGTTTAACTGCCTTCTCATCGACTGTCCCGTCGGCTTCCTCGATGGCGAGTTTGGCAATATATGGTGCTGGTGAGACGCCGGTTGCCTCGAAGAGGCCCTTAAATCCGGCAGTCGGGTTAACCTCAAGGACGTACCAGCCATCGTAGCCCTCAATGAGGTCGACACCGGCGTAATCCAGTCCCATCACTTCCGCAGCATAGAGAGCAGTTTCGGCTGCTTCTTCGGGCATCGAATCGCTTGCATCCTCGACAGCGCCGCCAAGCGCAACGTTGGTCCGCCAGTCGCCTTCGGGAGCGTATCGGTACATTGCACCGACGCTTTCGTCGCCGACGACATACACGCGGAGGTCCCGATGTTCCTGGTCGTCGCGGTCGATAAGTTCCTGCAGGAACGCCTGTCGGTTTCCAACCTTTGGATTGACGTATTCGGTCAGGTCGACTTTCCAGGTCCCACCGCCGTGGGTTCCGATTGCTGTTTTGTAGACGCCAACGTCGCCAAAGCGTTCTCGACCCTCATTGAGTCGGTCGTTTGAGAGTGCAAGCAGTGCATCAGGCACGCGAATGTTCCAGTCTGCCAGGGTTGCGGCCGCAGCGAACTTATGAATCGATGCGAGCACCGCGTCCGGTTGATTGAGCATCGGGCGGATTCGGCTGAACGTTGTTGCCAATCCGAGATGTTCGGCTGGTGCTTCTGTATTTGAAAGTAACAGCCGATTTGCAATCACGTCGACATCCGGTTCGACATCAACCTGCCCATCTTCGACGCTGATTGCCGCAGTTTCTTCGCGCAGCCAGACTGGCTCGTGACCAAGGTCGGCTACTGCGTTCAAAATAGCCTTCGTTTCTTTGCTGTTGTGGAGAGACAGAACACCCACACGTACCGTCTCATCGGTCATATCTGTATTACTGACTGGTCGGGGTTTAGATGTGCCGATGATCTATTTGAAAGTGCAATGAAAGAAGCGACATTCTCTGGAACGTGATATATATACCGCCGGGAACTCAGGTACTGATATGAGACAACCTCGCGTAGTTTTCGGTCACAGGTCACTGCTGAATAGCGACGCAGAGCGAGGGCAGGTGACAGCCGATGACTGAAGCGGGGAGCTTTACATTTAGCGGCGGCGCGGTCGCACCCGGCGAGCGCCAGAACCTTCGTTACAGCATCAGTGAGACCTATCTTGGCGACCCTGTTCGACTGCCGGTCACAATCATTAACGGCGAACAGGATGGACCGACAGTTTTTCTCACTGCGGCATCGCATGGTGACGAACTCAACGGGATTGAAGTCGTCAGGGAGGTTGCCCACGAATGGGACCTCTCGGACCTCGCTGGAACGCTTGTGTGTCTCCCAGTGCTCAACGTCCCTGGCTTTCTTGCACAGGAGCGGTATCTCCCTGTTTATGACCGCGACCTGAACCGGTCGTTCCCCGGCCGTGAAGGCTCAACGAGCTCGAAACGGATGGCGCATAAAATATACACGAACTTTATCGAGCCCTGTGATTATGGGCTTGATTTCCATACCTCCACGCGTGGGCGGACAAACATGATTCACGTCCGGGCTGACATGGCCGATACCGCAACGGCACGTCTGGCAAACGCGTTCGGGACGAACGTCATCATCGATAGCGAAGGGCCTGAAGGAACACTCCGTGGCGAAGCAACTCGTGCGGACATTCCCACAATCACTATCGAGATGGGAGAGGCACACCGGTTTCAGCGTGAACTTATCGACGAAGCGCTTGCAGGCGTCGAGAGTGTCTTTGCCGAGTACAGCATGCTCTCACAACCCACCGTCCGGTGGCCGGGGTGGCGGACCGTCATTGCCGGGTCGAGCGAGAAAACCTGGATTCGAGCGGATGTCGGAGGTATCGTCGATATGCACCACAAAGAGGGCGAACTCGTCCGCGAGGGCGAAGATATCTGTACGATTACGAACCCGTTCAAAACGGAGAACGTTGTCGTCGAAGCGCCGTTTACCGGTCTGTTGGTGGGAATGCTCGAAAACCCGGTTGTCTACCCGGGGAATCCGCTCTGTCATCTGGTCGAGCTAGATACGCAGATTCAGGGAATAATAGAGAGCCAATCGTAGTCAACCGCCCCGCGCACGGTGGCGCTGGGCTTGTCAGTGAACTCGGCCTCTGCCGACGGTTCGTCGGACGGGACAAATCCCCGGTTCGGCGTTGACGAGACGCGTCGCGTCTCGCTCGCACATCAGGTTTCTACGAAACCTGAGGACGTCACGGTTCCTGACTTCAGGGCGAGTTGACTGTCGCCCGTCCGCCGAGACGACTGTAGGCCCCGACGGACATACCGCCACCCAACATTCTTCGCACCCACATAATCTGCATTCTGAGTTGCACCGCACGACTCACACTCGAACTCTGCCTGTCGCACTCGGTTCCCCTCGCTCGTGTGACCACATTCGGGACACCGCCGACTCGTGTTCTTTGGATTGACAAACTCGACGCTAATCCCTTCGGCTTCGGCCTTGTACTCCACGAGATCAACCAGTTGTCGGTGTGCCCACTGGTGGAACTCTTTGACTGGTGGCGCACGTTCTCGAATGTGTTTTAGATTCTCGAACGCGATGTACTCGCAGTCGTGTGTGCGTGCTTCTTCGAGAATCTGGTTAGCGACTTGATGGAGTTGGTCACGGAGATACCGTGACTCGCGCCCACTCATCTGCTGAATCGTCCGATGGGCGGATTGTGTGCCCGTCTGCTGGAGATTACCGCGAATCCGCTCAAACTCTCGATGTTGGTGTCGAAGCTCTCTGCCAGATGCGAAGGACGCTGTGCTGGTGGTGGCAATGTTGACGATGCCGAGGTCAACGCCGAGAACTGTCCTGTCCTCGTCGTCGTCCTGTATTTCGACCTGTTTCTCAGGTTTATCTTTACGAAACCCGAGATGGAGGTAGTATTCTCTACCACGTTTTGACAGCGTAGACTCCGTTATTTCCCACTCGCCATCGTTGAGGTATTCGTGTTGATACCCGTCTTCTTCGTCGGGGAGGTTCAGGTCACACCGAATCCGACCATCGACGGTGGAAAGCGAAACAGACCCATCATCGAACAGCGTCATCGTCCGGGTATCGTATTTCACCGTGTTACTGGTGAACTCCGGCCGAGACGTTTTGTAGTGTTCATCAAGGTCTTCGATTGCTTTAACACCATCGAGTGCAGCTGCGGCCTGATGGGTGGCGAGAATTGCGTGTTGACTCCCAAGGCGTGTTTCTTCCAACACCGTGTCGTAGGCGAGGTCTTGGAGGTAGGTTTTCCGCGTCTCACCGTGTTCCCATCCGATGCGACTGCTGATGTTGCAGGCAGCTTTCCACTCACTGATAGTCGCATCAAGCAAGTCCTGTTGCTCGTCGGTGAGGATGGGGCGGGTGATTGCGGTGCGCCTCAGGTAGTCGTCTGCCACGAGTTTCAATAAATGATTGGGTTAGTTAATAGTTCGTGGTTTGTGGTAGCGACTGTCGGCTTCAACCCCGCCCACGGTGTTGGCGCAAATCGAAGATTTGCGAAAGTCGGAAACCGCAGATTTTCGGAAGGGCGGGGAATCTGCCTTGGTTTTCGTTTGAACGGGTGATTGTTTTGGCCCTCACACCGGGATGGGCGAAGGCTCGTTTCTACACTCACAGAGGAATGAGCCCGATGAGTCCCCAGAGGAGGGCTTCAACGCCCACGGACGCTTCGGCGTAGGTGAAGAGAATAACCATTGAGTTATGCAAGCCATGTAACAGCGAGACGACGACGATGTTTTTCGTATACTCATAGACTGCACCCAGCACAATCGCAGTAACGAACAAGATAAGAAGCGTTACCGCCACCTGTGCAGGCGCACCGATATAGGTGATTACGTGAACAAGAGTGAAAATCAGCGTTGCAAGGAGGATTGCAGGTCCGGCCGCAAAACGCTCACGGAGTCGTGCCTGAATGACGCCACGAAAGAGCAGTTCCTCGGCAGGGCCAACAACCAGAAACATAAATAGCATTAACAGCGGGACAATGGCAGGGTCATCGACTATCATATCGGTAATTGGGTCATCCGCCGGTTCGGGTGAATCCGTCCCAATCACCTCGGGAAGAAACTCCATAAGAAACAGTCCGACGATAATCGAGAGGATGAGAATCAGTATCCAGGCACCGATAATGATGCCGACCTCTTTCAGCGTCGGGAAGCGGACGCCAAGATATGATTTAATCTGGTCCCACGAGAAACCCCGCCGTCGGAGATACCAGAGCCCAAGCCCAGCGAACCCGACGAGTTGTCCAACTGCCGTACCCAGAAGTGCTAACCCAATGGGGTCCTGTGACTCTTCGATAACCACCGAGAAGTCCTCGGTTGCCTGCTCCTCGTCAGCTATCTCGACGGGAGAATCAAAGGTGAGGAAAATCTCATCGCCGGAGTCAGAAATAACTGCCTCGACAATATCACCGTCTTCTATTGCACCCTCTTCGCCGTTTTCGCCGTCCTCATCCCAGTAAAATCGGTCGGGGTCGTCGACTGTATTGAGAGTGAACGACGCTATCGGTTCTCCATCATCTGCACGTATTACACTTTCTTCGGCGTCGCTATATCGGAGCGTTAGTTCGGTATCATCAGGCAACTCCTCAGCGACTGCAATCGCAATCGTCTGGTCGTCGTCGGTCGCGGTGACCTCTTCAATTGCCACGGAAGTGTTAGCATCCATCGAGGCAACGCCGACAGAGAGGCCGGCAAACAACACCACGAACGAGAGTACGCTGAGGATGACGATACCGAGAATCGCAAGGCCAGATGTGACACCGAGAAGTCGTGCAGTGCTTTCGTCACGGTTTCGTGCACTGTCTGGAAGGGCATTCGCCCACCAGGAATCGGTCGACTGCGTATCGTCTGTTCCCGGGTCGGTATGTCCTTTTGGTGGCTCCCCTGCCCATCCGTCCATTTCATCCCATGATTCGCCCGGCCACTCATCATCTTGATGTGGGATGTACTCACGGTCGTCCGATGTCTCGTCTCTTGAGGGCTCACTGTCTCTTTGAGTTCTCTCAACGGAATCTTGTCTTCGCTCCCGTTGACCTCGTTGTTCGCCCTTTCGGTTTGGTTCCCCACAGTGACGGCAGAAGTTGGCTGTACGTTTGATACGCTCGCCACAGGACGGGCAGAATATCTCGTCTCCGGGACCACTCATTGTCATCCCGTTGGTGTTAGTGAAAAAAGAGTGTTTGTTTCTATTGTTGCCTGAACTGCTCTGGAACGGCACCGAGTTTTTATTATTGCACCCCAATAGATATCTGTGCCTCCGTTTGACGCAGTGCTCTTTGACCTCGATGGGACGCTCTGTCGGCGAACGCAGGACACCCAGGAGATGTACGAACAGGCGTTCGCTCACATCGGTGAGACTCCGTTTGGCGACCCACCGGCTCTTTGGGCCGCACTGGAAGGACCGCCAGACCACGACGATATTGTGGGGTATTTTGGCGCGGGATTCGCGCGGGTCGCCGCACAGTACGAACATCCTGGAGTGGACGTTCTTGAACTAGGTCGTTCGCTTGTCGCATCGATTGATAACAGCGCAGTTGCGTTCACCTCCGGGGCGGAAACTGCTCTTGAGCACGCTGCGGCTGCCGGGAAACTGGGCATCGTCACCAACGGTCCAGAAACCAGGCAACGACAGAAACTCGATGCACTTGGTATTACCCACCGATTCGACACGCTCGTGTATGCGGCGGAGCTCCCGCGCTCGAAACCGCATACGGTTCCGTTTGACCGGGCAGTCGAATCGCTTGAGACCGCCCGCGACAAAACCCTCTACGTCGGTAATTCTCTCGGTTATGACGTTGCAGGGGCACACAATGCCGGCCTTCCTGTCGCATGGCTGCAGCAAGACCAGGACGTGGGGGCGTACGAACCGAATTTCGTTATCGACTCGCTCGCTGAACTACCGGCCATTCTGCGAGGTGAGCAATGAGGAGAGATAGCCTTGCAGGAATCTACGGGTCTCAACGGCTGCGTGAGGCGGCCCGTGTGGCACTTACAACTGTCGACGAAGAACCAATCGAGGTAACTAAGATTAGTCGCGGAAACCGAAAACAAACTGCGATTGCGACGTTTCCCACCCGTGGTCCGGTCGTCGTCCAACTCTGTGCCGAACGGACCTGGCTCCGAACTGAGGCCACACTGTTACGAGAGATACGCCGGCGGACGTTCGTTCCTGTTCCGCCGGTTCTCGCGGCAGGGACACACAACGGTATTGCATATATGCTCACGGCGTATGTTGCTGGCGATGATTTGCACCAGCGCTTTACCGCTGTCAGCGAGGAAACTCGCCGTGACCTCGCACGCTGGTTCGGAAAGGCGCTTGCCCGCCTTCACGAGGTCTTTACGTTCAACTCATACGGCCGGCTCAACCCATCCGACAGGGGACTCACCGGCGGCGGTCGAACGTGGCCGAATTGGGTGACAGAGTACGGCCGGCAAGCCATTGACCGACTGCCTGACCCGTTTGACCCAATTCGCGACGAGCTGCATGAACTGCTCGGGCACATCCCAGCTACGGAACCGCCAGCACGGCTGTTCCCGTGGGATTTCCGCCCCGGAAACGCGCTGGTCGTCGACGGCTCGATTACGGCAGTACTCGACTGGGAAGCGCCGCTTGCGGCTCCACCAGCACTTTCGGTTGCAAAGTGTGAGTATCTTGTCGCCGACTGGTACGTTTCAGACCCTGACCCCCTTCGTCGCGCCTTTGAATCCGGATACACCGCCGTAAGGCAGTACCCCTCAATACATCCATCCCACCGCGCTGTTGCGATTGCTGACAGCGCTGTCGATTCGAACGGCGTGGTAACGAACCCCGGCTATCCTCCCGTCGGTCGTGAGGAAGCAATCCAGTTTCATCGAGTGGGCTTGACCGAGCTTGTCGGAGACTCTTGATTGCATTGGTGGCGTCATGAACTCAGTTTCACCTCGTGGATGTGACCACAAATGGTCTTGACAGACAGACTGTACTGACCTCTTTTCATCCAGATACCGCAACAACAAAGCGATTTGCCTCAATAGCAGTGTCCATGCCAACATATCCCGAGACAGAGCGTGAGGCCGTCACGGAAACCCTCCATGGCGAGACGTTCGAGGACCCGTACCGCTGGCTTGAAAATGACGACGAGCGGGTCACAGAGTGGGAGCGCCGGCAAAACGAGTTTACTGATAGCGTTATCCAGACTGACCGTCGTGAGTCGCTTGAACCCCCCTTTGAGCAACTGGGCTGGCGCGAGAACTACTTCCTGCCGACGGTCAGGGGAGGGCGTTACTTCCAGCGAATCGAGGCCACCAATGCGGAGCAGCCACGGTTGACTGTCCGCGACGAGGTAGATGATGAACCCCGAACCCTTGTCGACCCAACAACGTTCGAGGATACGACCTCTTTGCAGTGGTTTGAACCGAATTGGGACGGGTCGCTCGTCGTTTATGGCCTGAACGATGCTGGCACCGAGCAGTACGACCTCCACGTACTCGACAGCGACACTAGCGAGGTTGTCGACCAAATTACCGACGTTGGCCGGTGTAACGGGGCTGCCTGGGACGATGACGGCTTTTATTATAGCGCAACCGGCGCTGCTGACGAGGGTGGCCAACTCGACAAGGAACTGCGCTATCACGAAATCGACGGCGAGGACCGTCTCGTCACCGATGAGTTCGACCCGGAACGGTGGCCGATGGTCCAGGTTGAGCCTGATTCGGGGCTCGTTCTCGTTACGGTCAGTGAACTCGGCACCGACAGCAACCTATTTGCACTAGTCGACGACACCCTCGAACCCGTCCTCACCGATCTTGATGCGCCGCTTTCGCCTGTCGTAAACGACGGGCGGGTGTACGTCCAGACCACCTACGACGCGCCCCGGGGACAGGTGTTTGGCATCGACGCCGCTGACGTCGAAGATGCTGACGGCCTCGGAGAGTTTGAAACAGTGATTCCCGAGGGTGAGGATGTTATTCAGCAGGCGACTCCCGTCGAAAACGGCCTTGCAGTCCACCGGTTCCGGGATGCAAGTTCGGTTGTTTCGCTTCACGAGAGCGACGGTACCGAGCGCTACGAACTCGACCTCCCGGCGCTGTCAGGGATTCCACGACAGGGGCTGAGTGGTAGCCGCAAATCGCCAGAGCTGTTCTTATCTCTGCAGGGATTCGACAGACCACAGAGCATTGTTCACGCCCAAACCGGTCCGGAGAACAGTTCGGATGACTGGCACGTGCTCCAATCGCCGGAGTTGCCTGTGGAACTTGATCCACAGGGAGAACTCAACCTGACCGTTGAGCGCCATTGGGTCAATTCAACTGATGAGGCGGACATTCCCGTATTTGTTGTCCACAGAGCCGACCTTGACCCGGACGGAACCGCGCCGACGATTCTCTACGGCTACGGTGGCTTTCGAATTCCACTCGTGCCGAGTCTCAACCCGTACCGGTTACCGTTTCTGCAAGACGGTGGGGTCTTTGCACTGGCCTGTCTCCGAGGCGGCTCGGAGTTCGGTGAAGAGTGGCACGAACAGGGCTCTCGCGAGCACAAAGAGCACACGTTCGACGATTTCGAGGCCGCGGCCGACTATCTCGTTGATGCTGGCTACACAACTACTGACCGTCTCGCCGCCCGAGGCGGCAGTAACGGCGGGCTGACCGTCGGTGCAGCGCTCACTCGCAGGCCCGAACTGTTTGGCTCCGTCATCTGTTCGGTCCCCCTGCTCGATATGCTCCGTTTCCATCGGTTCTTGCTTGGCCAAGCGTGGACCGGTGAGTATGGCTCCCCCGAGAACGAAGAAGAGTTCAACTGGCTTCGCTCATACTCGCCATACCACCACGTCGAAGAACGGCCCTACCCGGCGACGCTGTTCGCAACGGCTGCTGGCGATACTCGCGTCCATCCAGCCCACGCCCGCAAAATGACCGCTCGTGTCCAACGAGCGACGACGGGCGACGACCCAATCTGCTATCACAGTGTCGAAGAGACCGGCCACGGGACGGGGACGCCAACTTCACTACAAATAGAACAGGCGCTGGACAAGTGGACGTTCATCTACGAGACGCTTGATATCGAACCGACGTAGGTATCATACCAGATTTCCCATCTCACAACGCAGACACGAATTTTCAAATGAGTCGTCGTTCAAGATAATATATGGATACAGACGAACTCAAAGAGGCCCTCCCTCATTACCTCGCAATCATCGTCTTGGTCGGTGTTATCATCACGGCCCTTCGATTCTTTGCGGAGGGGCTCAGCTTCTGGATTGAGTTGGTGATTGTTATGGCAATTGTACTGGTGTATCAGGCCGTTGTCGTGCAACTCGGTGTTGCGCCCAGTCGATGGGAACGATAGCGGTTATCGAGGTGGAGGTCGAAGATAGGACAGAGTTTCCCCGCTATGACACTTACACCAACGGTACTCCGCGAGTATGACAACAACGTCCCGGGAGAGACAGAGACAGCGACGTTTGGTCTGGGCTGTTTCTGGGGACCAGATGCCTACTTCGGCGCTCTGGACGGTGTGGTCCGCACGCGAGTCGGATACGCTGGCGGGATGAAAGACAATCCGTCGTATGAACTCATTGGCGACCACACCGAGGTCGTGGAAATTGAATTTGACCCCGAACGACTGCCGTTCACTGAACTGGTTGATACCGCCTTCCAGCAGCACAATCCGTACCAGCAGTCACCGAAACGCCAATATCACAACATCATCTTTACTGCGAGCGCCAAGCAGGAAGCAGCACTCACGTCGTATCTTGACGCAAACGGCTACAACAGAACCAAGCTTGCAACACGGATCGAACCTTTGGAAAGGTTCTACGTCGCTGAAAACTATCACCAGAAGTTCCACCTCCGAGGCAAACGCTGGATTACCGAACCATTTGCTCAGGCAGGGTACGACGAGCAGGATATTCGAGAGTCTCCTGCGGCCGCAAAACTGAACGGTCACATTGCGGGACACGAAGTCAACGCACCAGCATTATTGCACCAACGCCAGCCCTAAGGCAGACGGTCATTCCACGCTATCGCGAATTTTATTTGACAATTGACTAAACGCCGGTTTGATAATCGTTCTCGACAACGAGGAGGTAGTGCCAACGGAACGCAAGGGGGTCGACATGACGACGGGGGCAATTGCCCCGAC
>Ga0207421_10005090_pt1 | contig 14886 bp, 14 predicted proteins | sample SodLakKL_010_SED_4_FD_187542 | JGI IMG/M metagenome (GOLD analysis project Ga0207421, IMG submission 187542) | Alkaline sediment microbial communities from Lake Tanatar, Kulunda Steppe, Russia - 8KL_010_SED (SPAdes) (version 2) | ecosystem: Environmental > Aquatic > Non-marine Saline and...
CAGCCGCGCGCGCGAGCTCCGGAACCAGCTGCACGGCCGGTGAGCTCTCTGGCAGCATCAGAAGCAGGTCTGCCTCCGGCACGTCGCCGGGCAGGTGCTCCGCCGGGTCTTCCAAGACCGCCGGCAGCTGCTCCGGTATATGCCCGAGCTGCAGCTGCCAGTCGGACGGCGCCTCACCGCGCAGGTGGCCGACGATCTGTTCACCCCAGGTCCCGCCTTCCCTGTACATCACCGCAATCTTCATATCAGAACCCTCTCCAGGGCACCGTAGACGGCCGCCTTGGCCGGCGAGTCGTCCGCGAGTTCCATGAGCGGTCGCCGCTGCAGGCTGAACTCGGTGAGGTTGGCGTCTGTCGGGATGGTCGCGAGCAGCTCTAATCCACTTTCGGCAATCTCGTCCTTCAGGGCTTCGGCGATTTCCTCCGTCGCCCGGTTCAGAAGGAGATAGGCCTGCTCCACATTGATCTCGAGGGACTCGCGCAGCTCATTGATGCGTTTGGCGGCCCGGATGCCTATCGGGCTGCCATCGCTCACAACGAACAGAATCTGCACATCCCGCGCGGTACGCCGCGACATATGTTCCATCCCGGCCTCGTTATCCATCACCACGTACCGGTAGTTCGGCGTCAGCTCCTCCAGGAAATCCCGGAGGATGTCGTTTACGTGACAGTAGCAGCCGGGCCCCTCAGAGCGTCCCATCGCGATGAGGTCGAATCCCGATTCCTCCGCCAGGCACGTCTGCATGTGGTAGTGCAGGAAGCGCCTTTTGTCCATGCCGGCCGGAATCTCCTCCCGGCTTTTCTGCACCAGGTCCGCCTGTAGATCGCCCAGCGTACTGACGATCTCCACCCCCAACCACTCGTTCAGGTTCGCGTTGGGGTCGGCGTCGACGGCGAGGATCGGGGTTCGATCATCCGCCAGCAATTTGCTCACGATCAGGCTTGACACCGTGGTCTTTCCGGTGCCGCCCTTGCCCGCGACAGCTATGGTGTCACCCAAGGTCATCACCTCTCGTCATCATTCGGGGCTGCGTCCCACTCACGATACCAATCGGCGCATGAATGTGGGGATGGCGGTGGCCTCACGCGGCCCCACAGTCACGTTCCAGCCGGATTCTTCCTCCAGCGCACCGCTCATGACCGCGATGTAACCCGGAATGATGACATCCCGGTGGTTGACCTTCTCCTCCAGACCAACTTCCTTGATGGCCTCGGCAGCAACCTCGGCATTGAGATTCTCCGAGGAGTATGCCGTCAGTACGGACTGCCCCTCGGTATCCACCACCACAACCCAGGCCGGGACGCGGCTGGCTTCGATTTCGTTGACCACCGTGAAGTAAGTCAAGGCAAAGTTGGTGGTCAAAACGACGGGCGAGTCTTCCGTCGGTTCGCCCACTTCGTACAGCTTTGCCTCCACGGCCGGCGGTACTCGTGGATCGGTGTACAGGTTCTGGCGCAGCGTGGCCAGCGGGAGAAGCTGCCAGGGCTCCTCGCCCTCGATGACAACCACCCCGGCGTACTTGGAAACGTACGTGCTGGCATCGACGGCCACCTTGCGCGGGTCATCACCCCGGGCAAATGCAATCGTCGGGTATCCCAGCGGACGGAAGTTATTATCAAGCGCCTGCCTTCGAATCTGCGTCAGCTGTTCCATGGTCTGAAGCTGGTCGTCTCCGCCCGGATCCAGGACCATCTGGTCGACGCCCTTGTCCTTGATCTGGGGGGTGAGCTCGGCGAGCGCCTCCAGTCCATCAGCAGATACACCGAGCGGCACGTCGTATTCAGCGGCGATATCTGCCATATCGGACCAGTTCTCAGCGTCAGCTCCGTGCACCAGCGGCCGGGCCTCCGCCAGCCCTTCCACCGCTTCGAAGGTGCTGCGTACCAGATCCGGGTCACTGGTGATAAGAACCGGGGACTGCTTATCATTCTGCACAACGGCAGATACCAGCTCGGCGAACCTGTCGGGATCGCCGCTCCTGTCTTCAATAGCCACCAGTTCAGCGCCGATCATGTCACCGATTCGCTCAAACCACAGCTCACCGGCCTTTTCGATTCTCTCTTCAGCATCTTCCGCGTCGTCGGCAATACAGACGCAGAGCCCGCACTGGTGATGGAATGTCTCTTCGTGGCGGAACATAACCGTTTCATTGCCGATTTCTATCTGTTCATCTCCGCTGCCGATCTCGACCAGGGTGATCGGCGGCTCGGCCGCCGCCGCCAGGGCTGCCCGCGCCTCATCCGATGCGTCAGGGCAGCTGTCCAGGGTCGCCTGCTTGTTGGCCAGCTGCATCGCAAATGCCAGGCAGGTGGGCGTCCCGCACTCCCCGCAGTTTGTCTGCGGCAGCAGAGCATAGATCTCCATCGCTGTCATTGACATCTCTGATCCCTCCGCACTGTCTGGTAGTCATCAACGGTCGCGGCACGGGGTCGCCCCCGGCCCGTCACATCATCGGGTTCAACTCGAGAGCCGGATGCCCGACCTCCTGCAGGAACGCGAGCACTTCTTCCTCGGTCGACCCGACGTCTTCATCTGCTATCATGCTCACAAAGTCATCGTAGCCGTCCTCGGCGGCGCGCTCGTTCAGTCGCTCCCGCACGTCGTCCTTCAGCATCTTGGGCATCCAGACAATTCGCTCGTATCCGCCGTCGGCGCTGATGAACTTGTCACTGCTGATGTACAGTTTCGAGTGTCCCACGAAACCCGGAGTCTGCACTCCACCACCGATCTGTCCGGCCAGGGTGGAGAACCGCATGCCGCACGGCGTCATCTCCGAGTATTCCCTTGGGACTATCATGATGCCGTTCGTCTGCGGAAGCATCACGGCGATGCACTCGAAGCAGCCACAGGACGTCATGGGATCGTGCACCATCGAGTAAGCACTGAAGCGCTCCAGGTTACCCCGGGAAGCCTCGGCCAGGTAATCGTTTACACCCTTCCACTGGCCCAGCGTCTCATCGATGGTCTCGCCCTTGTCGACGGGCTGGTTCGGGCCGGTGGGGATGATCTGGTAGTTGGCCTTGGCATCGAGCCACGAGTATCCTCCGCACAGCCCGGAACGCTGCGGTGTAATGATGCATACGTGGTTCGGCGCGAAGCTCTGACACAGGATGCAGGAGTAGTAGGTGTCGACCGATTCGTCGGTCATGCCCATGATGCGCTCATCACGCTGGTGGTAGGCCTCGCGGGCCTCCTCCCGCCACTTCTTCACCTCGTCCTCGTCAGTGAAGAGCTTGACCTGGATCTTGTCAGCGACGGCACCGTAGTCCTGGTGCAGCCGGGCGTGCAGTATGTCGCCGAAGTGCTTGACGCGCAGACCTTCCTCGAAGCCATCCTTGGAGATGCGCATCCAGTTTATGTCCCGCTGGCCCTGGTGCCAGGCACCGGAGGCTTCATTGATGTAGGTATGGATCATTCGCTCCAGAACTGGCTCGAAGTCATCCTGCATGTCACGTCCGTAAACCTCGACGAGTATTCCCAGCGGCAGTCGGGACCCGGGTTCCAGGTCGTCGATGTCCGGTCCTATGATTTCGATATCGCCGTCCTCGACGTCCTCGGAACGCTCCCGCATGCGCAGGTATTCAAAGGCCGGCGTCCGCTGCCCGCCGAATTCCACCATCAGGTCATCCTTGCGGATAATCTCACCCTCGAAGGCGGGACCATACGAGACTGGAACCGGAACCTCACTGACCTCTACCTTGAGACCGCGCACCTCGATAGCACGGGTGACGATTTCTTCGTGTATCTTGTCTTCTTCGGTCTGCTTGGGCATGGAAACAACGTGCTCGTAAGTGCACACACCGGTAGGGAGGATCTCCGGAATGTCTGTGTCGGCGATGGCGGGAAATCCAAAGTTGATGGCACCGGCCGCGCGCGCGTACTCCTCATCGGTCACCTCGCCCAGTGCCATGACAAACGCGAAAGTACGGTTCTTGTTGTAGTTGAGGATCCGGCTGTAGTCACCCGGCTGTACGCCTCCGAACGCCATGGCCACGCGGGCCGCGAAGCCGAGGGCAAACACAGCAGAGCTGGTATCTTTTCCGAACGGAACCAGCCGGTTGTCCCAGCCCATCTGGACGCCCTCCTCACGCAGCTGTTCGGCGATGCTCTTGCCGCCGGATTCTCCTATGAGGAACACGTAGAGGTTCTTTTCCTGCAGCTCGCGGGCGATCTCCACGGCGATCTCGTTCGTGGGTGCACTGCCCACAATCGCGGCAAACCCGGGTGCAGTGCCGTCTACGAACTCCAGGCCCCGCTTACGGAAAACAATGTCGTCGGCCGCGCCGAGCCAGAAATCATCGCCCTCCATAGGACAGTCTTCCTCGGTCCTGTACGGCAGGGGATCCTCCAGATACTTGAGACTTTCCGTAACCTCGTCCGCAAACAGGGTCGCCATTCCCGCATCGAGAGTATGTCCCAGATAGGGAACCCACAGATCCTGGTCCGGCTCCGGCGGGAGGAGCTGGTCCACCTTATCGAAAATCTTCCTCATGTCTCCCACCGTCTCCACTTCCTGACCGGTCATGCCGTAAAACACCGGCAGGTAGTACGCGGTGTTGGGGAGTTCGACGACCTGATCTTCCCCGAATTTCTCCAGTGCCTCCTCGAATCGCTCTTTCGCTGTGTTTCTGGCTTGATGAGCACCCCTAATGGCCGCTGAGGCGATCAGTTTCGACATGGTCCTACCTCCCTATTATTAACTCGATCAACTGGATGGGTCATTCTGTATCGATCTTTCTCCGCATTTCCATATCGAAGAGAATCCGCTCTCGCGCCCGGTCAATACCGAGGGCCTTGCGCTTCTCGTCGATGTGGTCGATCATGCGGGCGGCCATGTCCTCGGGCGACTCTTCAAAGGCCCAGCTGCCGCCTAAAATGTCCTTGTACTCCTCGAACAGGAAGTCGGTGAACTCTTCGCTTCCCGTGGTGGGGAAATTCACGCCAAATACGGTAAACACTCCGGAGGTGACGAAGTACTGCCCGATGGCAATGGCCTTCTCACTCATCCACTCGGGTGCCGCACCGGCCACCGGCAGATCGCTGATGTCATCGCCCAGGGAGAGCCTTCCCTCTCTCTGGCCGACGTTGACCATCTCGGACAGCGCGACGAGAATCCGGCTGTTATCCACGCACGAGCCTGCATGCAGAACCGGCGGAATTCCTACCGTCTCGCACACCTCGCGCAGGCCGTCGCCCGCCTTCTCCATCGCGGCTTCGGGGCGCATGAGGTCGGCCTTGGCCGAAGCGATGGCCGCACATCCCGTCTGCACCACCAGAACGTCGTTGGCGATCAATTCCTCGACCAGCGCCACGTGTGTCGCATCGTGCTTGACCGCGGGGTTGTTGCAGCCGACTACACCGGCGACCCCGCGAATGCGACCGTCAATGATGTTGCTGTTCAGCGGCGCGTAAGAGCCACGGAAGCTCCCGCCGAGCATGTAGTTGATGTATTCATGCGAAAAGCCGGTAACGGCATCGGAAGAAATGTCGGGGATATCCACTGCGCGCCTCTGGTGATAATTCTCTATGGCGCGGCGCACCAGATCTCTTGCCGACTCCAGAGGTGCATCCTCGTCAAAGGCAGCCGGAGTGGCTCCCTGCATGTGCGCTTTTTCGGTGGTGGTGACAACTTCAGTGTGAAAGTCCGCTGCAACGCGCGGCAGTGACTGCATCACGCACTGCACATCCACAAGCATCATTTCCACCGCACCGGTGGCAATCGCCAGCTCCTGCTGCAGGAAGTTGCCAGCGACGGGTACCCCGTGACGTACGAGAATCTCATTCGCCGTGCAGCAGATCCCGGATACATTAATACCGGAAGCACCGGCCTCCTCTGCCAGCTCCAGCAGTTCCGGATCCTTGGATGCCACTACGACCATCTCAGAGAGCAGGGGTTCGTGTCCGTGCACGATGATATTTACCTGGTCTTCTTCCAGAACCCCGAGGTTGAGTCGGGCTCGCGGGGGAATCCGGTCCGCCGTCGGCCAGGGGTGTCCGGGGGTTTCAAACATGATGTCCTGCAGTTCGGTGGCGATCATCGATCCGCCCCACCCGTCGGCGAGTGAGGTGCGCGCACCCTGCAGCATCAGGTTGCGGTAGTCCTGGTCAACACCCATATGTGTACGGTGTAAGGTTTCGACAACCTCGCGGTCGATACCCCGCGGCACTATTCCCATCTCGCGCCACAGCTCGACCCGCTTCTCCGGTGCGCGCTTGATAAAGGCGAGCTCCCCCGAATTCTGACCGAATTCAGCGAGCGCGGCGCGGCCCACATCTTCGGCAATTTCGTTCTTGTCCCGGTCTGCCGTCTCGATTCCGTACAGTTCCGCCACGCGGTGCAGCTTATCCTCGTCTTTGATCTCGTAGCCCGGCACCTCGCCGCGTGCGGTGCGGATGAACATCTCCGCCACCTCACGACCGTGATCTGAGTGAGCTGCCGCGCCCGCGGCAATCATGCGTGCGAAGTTACGCGAAACCACGGTGTCGGCGGTCGCACCGCACACCCCGCGGTCCCGTTTACCTTCCTTCATGATGCCGCACGGGCCCATTGCACAGATGCTGCAGCACATTCCTGCGCTGCCGAAAGGACACGGCGGCGCCTGTGCGGACTGCCTATCCCACACCAGGCTCAGATCCTTCTTCGCCGCGACATCGATCATGTGCTGGGCCGCAAGATCCCTCGACTTGTCCGTCGTCTTACGATCATTCGACTTAGGCATATGCGGGCCTCCTCAATTCATAAGCTATCGCCGTCCTGCTCCTAACTTTATACGTTTATACGCTTCATCTCAAATTCCTTCTTCAAATACTGACTTTCCAGACCACAATATCACAATATATCAATCCCAACTAACGCGGTTATGTTCTGCAAAGAACTAGCGTTCACTATTGCTTTATTCTGCTGCCTGGACAAGACAGTTTATCCACGATTTAGTCGGCATCACCACGCTGGACGTTGGTGCACGTTTGTATCGCAACCCGTTGCGGTACGTCCCGGAAGAGGCCAGCTGGTCCAGGCGTGCAATTACTGGCGAAGAAGAGTTACAATCAACGCTAGGATTGAACAATACCATCCGAAAGGAATGAGACACACATGAAGATAGCCGTATCCGGCAAAGGCGGCACCGGCAAGACCACCCTCTCGGCCAGTCTGGCCCGCACCTTTGCTGAAAATGGATATGATGTGTACGCAATCGATGCAGACCCGGACGCCAACCTTGCCGCCGTATTGGGCATCTACGAACCAGTGCGCCCGCTCATCGACCTCGAGGAGCTGATCGAGGAACGGGTGGGGGGCAGCGCCGGCATGTTCACACTCAACCCGGATGTCGACGACGTACTGGACGAGTACTCGACATCGCACGACGGAATCCGTTTCCTTCGCATGGGCTCGGTGAAGGCAGCCAGCTCCGCCTGCTACTGCCCGGAGAACTCGTTCTTGCGCTCCGTACTCAATTCCCTGGTGTTTACCCGCAACGAAGTCGTCATTATGGACATGGGCGCAGGGATTGAGCACCTGACCCGGGGAACTGCCGCAGGCGTCGACGTGATGCTGATAATGGTCGAGCCCACCCGCATCAGCATGCAGACGGCGGAAGTAATCGAGGGCCTGGCCCGCGAGGCCGGCGTGGGTGAGATCAGGGTGGTGGCCAACAAGATACGCTCGGATCGGGAGCGGGAAATAGTCGCCGGGGAGCTGGGAGACAAGCTCATAGCCTCCGTTGACTTCGACGACACCCTGCTGGAGCGCGCCCTGGACGCGGGCGACGAGGAGTCCCCGGGGCTCGCCGCAGCCGATGATATTTTCCGCGAACTGGTATCACGGTAATCTCGTCGCTACCCAGGGATGGCAATGCCGCCAGCAGCATCGCGCCCGTCCCCGGCAGGGGGGATCCAGGGTCACAGGAGGTGATTTTTCTTGACACTCGAGGACTTCGAGCAGTTCAGGGACGAGATAAATGAAAAGATCCTCAAAGAAGACAACCGGTCCATCCGTCGATTCTTCGCTCTGGATTCCGATGTTTACCGCGACGGCGCGCTTTCTGTGCGCACCAAGGAGATACTCGGACTGGTGGCATCCATGGTGCTCCGCTGCGACGACTGCATCACTTATCATTTGATACGCTGCCACGAAGAGGGGCTGTCGCACGAAGAATTCTTTGAGGCTTTCGCCGTTGCGCTGGTGGTGGGTGGGTCCATCGTCATCCCCCACCTGCGGCGCGCAGTGGCCACCATGGAGGAGCTGGAGTCAGTGTAGTGCCGGGGTACTACTCCCCCGCCCTGCTCCTGTCTCCCCCGCTCACTTCCACCAGTTTGACGCCCTCTATGGTCTCGAGTCGTTCCAGAAGCTGAACCCGCTCCATCTCGCGCGGGCACTCGACGTGAAAAACCAGCTCCACCATGCCGTGATCGCGCGCCTGCATCTGGACATTTATGATGTTGATCTCCTGACGACCCAACACCTCCCCTGTCTCCCCGATCAGCCCCGGGCGGTCAGAGGCCACCAGCCGAAGCTCCAGTACATTGCGTTTCAATGTGCTGTATGCTCCCAGCAGGGAAAGCAGCCGCAGCGCCACCAGGGTGATCGCCGCCGCCATCAGCCCCTGTATGTAAAGGCCGGCACCCGCAGCCAGACCCAGAGCCGCCGCCATCCACAGGCTGGCAGCGGTTGTCAGCCCGCGCACAGTCACTCCCTCTCGCAGGATGGTTCCGGCACCCAGAAAACCTATGCCGCTGACCACCTGCGCTGCAATGCGGGCGGGGTCACTCTCCTGCACGCCGGTGAACTGGCGCGGCACGTCCATTGATATCAGCATAATCAGCGCGGCACCGACGCATACGAGTATGTGGGTGCGTAAACCTGCGGGGCGGTCGTGCAGTTCTCTCTCCAGCCCGACGATCCCGCCGATCACCATCGCCAGCAAAAGGCGCAGTACGGCTTCCAAGAGATCACCCGGCATGCAGGGCACCTTCCTTTCCACTCACTGGGTACGGTTCAATCCTTACCTACATACTATGACATCGGCTATAAGGACTGGAAGATGCCCGGCCCGCCGCCCCGCACCGATCAGATGCATCCCTCAAGCTTCCGTCTCATCCGTACCGCCCGCGGCGCATTCCTTCGACCCGGCTGATCTGCGATCCGTCTGTGAACGCATGACGGTGGGCAGTAAGCCACCGCCCAGAAGCAGTACCGCTGTCAGCGCCCAGCCAACAGTCCATGACCCGGTGTACGTGACAACCCCCCCGAAGACAATGGGCATAATGATGAACATACTCCACGTCGCCACCAGGAGTATAGCCGATACTTTCCCGGCATCATCCAAACCCGTCTGTTCTATCGCGAATGTGCTGATCATCGGCCGGGCGCTTATTATTCCCGCCCCGATCAGCAGCGAGACGGGAGCTAACAGGTAAACTGGAGGCGTGGGCGGCATGAAGGACAGCGCGAGCACTGCCGTGATTCCGCACCCGCTCATGATTGCCAGGGGAACGGAACGACGACCGGAAAACCAGAGCTCACTTACGTGGCCCCACCCGGGCCGGGTGGCCACAGCCAGCATCTGTGCCATACCGAGAAAGATACCCGCCAACACGGGTGAGAGAAGCAGTACGTCCGTCTGGTACAGTACATAAAAGGATAAAATGACGATATGTGCACCCTGAAACATCGCGCAGGTAGCAATCGGCAGTAGATAACGGGTGTCCGTTATCAGGGCGAACATGCTTTCACCCGGGCCCGCATGCCCGTCACTGGCGTCGTCTTGATCCAGCGGCAGGGCGCACAGGATTCTCCGCAACAGCAGTGCCAGGGGAATCAGCACCAGTCCCATGACGGCCACGCCTACCCGCCAGGTCAGCGCCACCGCCAGCGCGGGTACTGCCGCGGATATGAGGGAGCCGGCCAGGGGTGGACCACTGTGAATGGTTCCCATTATGGTGGCCCGGTGCTTACTGGTGGATACCTGAGCAACGGCCTTCTCCGTGGCGGGAAGAATCAGGGTGCGCGGCAGCCCGGAAAGAAAGAAAATGGCCACAATCATGAACAAGCCGGTGGCCCGCGACAGTACCAGCAAAAAGAGCGGCATCATCAGAGCCCCGGCAATCATCGGCCTGCGCGTGCCCGTCTGGTCGACCAGCTTCCCCATGGGCAGAACCAGCATTATGGCTCCGGCGTATACGGCGGAGCTGGTGACGCCGATCTGGGATTCCGTCAGGCCGAATTCCTCCGTCAGAAAAGGAGTCAGCGGCCCGAATATTCCAGTAAAGAACATCGCGAATGCTCTCCCGAGCATCAGGGCCAGGGCGATTTTCCACGCGTTAGAATTCAACTGCACAATCATCCTCTATCTTTTAGTGTTTACTCTCATGCATGATTCACCGGATGTACGCACAATCCTTCCCAAGGGCGAAATAAGACCCCGCACCGGCGCTGGGTAGCTGCTACGGACCGAATATCTGGCGCCGCATGATAACAGCAGCCGGCTCCATTCATGTCGGGGACAAGCTCAGCGACGCGCTTACCCGCGGTCCGGACCGTTCCGGTGCGCTTCGCCCTTCTTACGTACAGCACGGATCCGCTCACGGGTCTGTTCGTCCGCCGCAGTGCAGCTGTCCGGATCCTGCTCGCCCGCACTGACCGCCTGGCCAAACGCGCGGCAGCCGTCGTAGCCGCAGGCCCCACAGTTCAGTCCCGGCAGTGCCGCGGTTATTTCCTCTGCTGGCTCTTCCTGGCCCGGATCAGAACCGGTTTGCAGCACCGAATCACGACTGGTGCGGGCGGCCACCAGTGCCCCAATGGCCATTATCGCCGGGACAGTAAACAGGTATCGGGCAAAAGCGAACTCGATTCCCAGAAATCTGGCCTCGACTATGAGCATGGGCACCTTGACCACCGCCCAGGCACTTATAATCACAACTACATTTCCGAGGCTCGCCCCTTTCTGCAGCAGCGACTGCGTCACGGGAAAAGCGGCATAGATGGGCCCGGCGGAGACGGAGCCCACCAGCACAGATATGAGCTTGCCCCGCACGCCCGACGAAGCCCCGAAATTCTCCATGATAACGCTGGGTGGGACCCACACCGTGATCAGCGCGGAAAGAACGAATACTGCCGGCAGGATCTCCAGCATCTCCCGGACGTATAACCACATGTTTCCCAGTGCGACCCAGAACAGATCCGCATCCAGTGCCAGTGTCACTGCATATGCGAGTGCGGTCAACACCACAAGTCTGTGTTTGCTCACCCAGTATTTCACAGCAGGATCACCATCCCGAAGGCAATGAGTATGGCTGCAATGAAGCTGGCCCCGTTGCGTAAAAGGGCAAAGCGCCTGCCGAAGTAGCTCACTTCAATGGGGAACGTCGCGAAGCCCACCATGGTCAGCGTCGTTATGAACGCAGCCACGGCAACGAGGTGTGCACCCCTCTCCACCAGGGAGGCAGCCAGCGGGAAGGCAACAAAGGCGGGCAATATTGTCACGGTTCCAATCGCCGCGCCGTACATGGTGCTCGTTATTGCACTCCCCCCGCCCAGAAGAGCTCGAATGTACTCCTCGGGCACCAGGGCCAACACCAGCCCGATGAGGGCCAGAATGGCCCCGATCTGCCCGGCTGTCCCGAGAAATTGTTTTTTCGCCAGCCGAATACTTTGCGCCGTTTTCTCTCTATCGCGCAGGTAGGACCACAAGAGCAGCCCCGCGGCGCCAGCTATCAGCAGAAGTGTCGTCATGAGAACACCCCTTTCCGGGTGAGCTCTCACCCACACGCCCCAGCAGATCCACCCCCGCACGCATCTGCAGCAAACGGGCTGAGTGAGATCTCACTCAGCCTCATGTTACCCAGTCACGGTAACTACGTCAAGAGATTTCTTCAATCAAGATGCAGCGAACTTATCAGCCAGGCCCTAGCTCCGTGTCGTGATCCTGCACATCATGTGAGCCCAGTCGAATCTTGCAGCAGAAAACCATCAGTCACTGCACCAATTGTCCGACAGGTGCTGATGAGGGCCCTCCACAGCCACCAAGCCTGCAGGCAGATATCAGAAAAGAACACCGGAAACGCCGCTGTGGTAAATGGCGGATAAACAACAGCAATCAGCCGCGCTCTCCCCTCATAATGGCATCGGAATGGAAACAGCAGTGAGGCCAACATATCCCCGCGGAGCACCTGCAGGGGCAGGGCATATCCTATTACAGAATGATCCAGCGATGGGAAATCGCGCATCGATCCTGTACCTCGAACGCGGCCTCCTACGGGACGTGAAAAAGCGTAAACCGCGCTGCATAACCGGGAAATGTCCTGGTTGAACTGTCCATGCAATTGAGAAAACATCGGCAGAACCCGCCGGCGCCCGCGGAGCCCCGGCGGGTCGAACCGCACTCAGCAACTCAGAAGTTCTCGCAGTAGATCTCATAAAAGGACTGTGGATGCACGCAGGCCGGGCAGATCTCCGGTGCCTTCGTACCGCTGTGGATGTACCCGCAGTTTCTGCAGTGCCAGCGCACCTCTTGATCGCGCTCGAATACGGTGCCGTCTTCCACGCGCTGCAAGAGAGCGCGATACCTCTTTTCGTGCTCCTCTTCTACTTCGGCCACCTCCGTGAAGAATTCGGCAATTTCCTCAAATCCCTCCGTGCGGGCAACCTCCGCAAACTCAGCGTACATCGAGGTCCACTCGTAGTTCTCACCGTCCGCAGCTGTCTCGAGATTCTTCGCGGTATCCCCGAATTCGTCGAGGAACTTGTAAGCGCGCTTGGCATGTTCTTTCTCGTCATTCGCCGTCTGCTCGAAGATGCCGGCTATCTGCTGATACCCATCCTTCTTGGCCTGCGCTGCAAAAAAGGTGTACTTGTTCCTGGCCTGTGATTCCCCGGCAAAAGCTTCCCACAAGTTCTTTTCCGTCTTGCTTCCCTTCAGATCCACTGTATATCCCTCCTGCAGATTTATTTGCTACCGTCACCAGACGGCGTCAAGCAACGACGTGACCGACCGGGTGGTTCCCGGATCCAGCTGCACGCCTGAGGATATTGCTTCCCTTATTGCTCCACTTCCAGTGACGTCACCGATGAGCACTGCTCCAGAAATCGATGCGCTCTTCAGCCATATTCTCCGGTATATGCCCCCGGTTCGGTCGCAGTCGGTGATAGTAAACATCTCATCCCCGGTGATATCACCGACGGAGAAGACCTGCGTCCCCATCACCATCAACGTGCGGGATAAAGCGGGAGACGCGTAGGCGGTTTCGCCACCAGCGGCGTTGCAGCCGGCGACGCTGCCCTGCCGATCCGCAATCTCCCATGACCCGGCGACCGCTCCGTCGAATTCTGCAGCATCGCCGCAGGCATAGACGTCAGATATTTCCGTCCGCATCCTCTCATCCACCGGCACACCCCGACCGCATTTCAGCCCCAGCTCCTCCGCCAGCCGCGTCTCTGACCGGATGCCTGTAGAGAAGAGGACCAGGTCTGCCGGCAGCTCCCGGCCGTCCTCCAGCTTAACCAGAGCAACCGGCTCGCTCTCATCCTCCGGGCAGCTTCCGGTTCCGACGACGGCCTCAGTCGATGCCTTGAAGACCGGGCGAACTCCCTTTCGTTCTACTATCGCGTGAAGGAACGCTGCCGCGTCGGGATCCAGCATCTTCCCGAGGAGATGGGGGCCTCGCTCCAGGACAGAAACCTCCAGCCCTGCCTTGGTGAGAGCCCAGGCCGCCTCCAAACCCAGAACTCCGCCCCCGATGATGACCGCACGCTCTGCCGTCCGCGAGGCCGCAGTAATTGCTTCTCGATCCACCAACGAGCGCAGGGTGAAGACTCCCGGCCGCCCCGCACCTGATACGGGCGGTACGAAGGGGCGCGCACCCGTGGCAAGTATGAGCGCATCCCAGGACAGCTCCTCCCCGTCATCCATGACTGCCCTGCGGCGCACCGCGTCGACGCTGACCACCTCCCTGCCCGTCCTCAGCTGGATCTCCTCCCCGTCGTACCAGCTACCTGGGTGAATGGCGATGGACGACGGATCCAGATCTCCGCCGAGCGAGTGCGACAGGCGCGGGCGGTAATAGGGCAGGAATTTCTCTGCGCCCACTACAGTTATCTCTGCGCCATCGTCGGCCTCACGCGCCGCGCCCGCGGCCGACACAGCCGCGCGTCCTCCTCCTACGATCAAGATCTTCATTTCTGGTCTCCCGTCTCCGGCAGTTGAGGTTCAGTCCAGCTCGCTGGCTCACTCAACCTGTAGATCCACTTCAGATTCCCACAACCCGTGCAGGTTACAGTAACTGAGAGCCCTGAGCACCCCGCCCTTTCCGAATCGAACCTGTGCTCGAACTGCCGGGTCAGCCGTTACCTCACCGGCCTCCCCATGCGCCGCACTGCGGTAATCACCGATTTCCACCGGGAACTGCGCTCCTTCCGGATGAAAATAAATCTTCATCCAGGCGATATGATGTTCTGCGGTGTTGGGATGGGGTATCTCTTTTCCGACAGACACTGCAACCTCAATGGACCGCCCCTCCTCCACCGACTCGGGGACTTCGATCACCGGCACGTGCTTCTCTGTTTTCCAATCGGCACTCTTGATGCTCTCCGACAGGGACAATGTCCCAACCCCCTTTCTCGCCGCGCTGCATGCGCGTCGAAACAAAACCTAACCAGTAATGCTACCTGTATTGTAAAGTTTACTGCTTAGCCGCGGAAAAGTCAACAAGAATATGCAGCGAATTCCGACTGCCCTCATGACGGGCAAGACTTATCATCCCGGGGCGAGCGGTCATGACCATGGCGAGGCTCAATGATTATCCCGATGAAAGCACCACAAGTAATGTTGTCTCGGCCCTGCCAGCGGTACTATTACCCGATCCGAATCCCTCTCGCCAAGCTATCCCTTC
>Ga0207421_10005091_pt1 | contig 14886 bp, 14 predicted proteins | sample SodLakKL_010_SED_4_FD_187542 | JGI IMG/M metagenome (GOLD analysis project Ga0207421, IMG submission 187542) | Alkaline sediment microbial communities from Lake Tanatar, Kulunda Steppe, Russia - 8KL_010_SED (SPAdes) (version 2) | ecosystem: Environmental > Aquatic > Non-marine Saline and...
GAGCGTCACCTTAATCGTCGCGCCGGTACGACAGCTACTCTCCTTCGAACATCCGCCACAGAGCGTCGCGCCGGGGCGCGATGAGCTCCATCTCCGCCGGCGTGATCCCCAGATCGATCTCTTGTGCCCGCAGATGCTCGATCTGCATATCGAGGATGCCGAGCATCATCTCCTTCTGCTCCGGAGGGAGGTCTTGGTCGGCGCGGATCTCTTCCCGTTGTTGCTCCAGCTCTCTCAACGCTCTCGGGAACTCCTCAGCCAACTCCGCCGCCATGACCGCCTTGCTGACCCGCCCGGCAACGAAAAAGAAGCGCCGTGGCGCCCACCCGCGATTCGCGAGATACCGCTCCATGTCGCGCGTGTACGTTGCGGCGGCGTGCATGCCGGAAAGCTCGTCTACGGCGATCTCTTCTCCTCGTTCTTCGTTCCACCGGGCAAACGCAGGCCAATCCTCCATGAAACGGTCCAGCTCCCCCGCGCTGAAGGGCTCCTCTCCTTCCTGCGCCCCCAGAGGCATGAGCCCTCCCGCTACGCTGAGAAGGCAGACCACCCCGCACACCACGAACGCGACCCGTAATCTCTTTGCCACAATACACCCCCTTTGGTGGTTTCTCACCCTCACCCTGTTATCGAATCATGCTGCACGCGACCGAGTACTGAAAAGTATACCACAATGGCCGACTCTATACCCCTTCCGGAGCCCCATTCGGGAGAATTTGTACCTTCATGGCACCATCCGCACCCGATTCCGCGAGGGACAGCCCGTGTTCGAGCTCATCGAGCGGGAGCCGATGCGAAACAAGCGGAGCGACGTCGATTCGGCCCGACCGGATTATTCGAACTGCCTGAAGCGAGTTCCGAACCGACGTGTAGGATGAGAGGATCGTCAGACCTTTTCGGAAAATGGGAAACGCCTCGAGCGCGAGCTGTGCGTCTTGGGGAGGCACGCCAAAGAGAAGAACCGTCCCTCCAGGTCTCGTCAACCGCACCGTCTCAGCCATCAGTGCAGGAACACCCGTGGCGTCTACCACCACGTCGAACTCCCCGTCGGGAAGCGCATCAACGGAGCGCTCCGTGTCCCGCGCCCCGCACTGCGACGCCATCGAAAGGCGCTCCGGCACCCTGTCCACTTGCGTGATATGGAATGCCCCTTGGAGGAGAATAGTCTGAGTCAGAAGGATGCCGATCGGCCCGGCCCCGACAACGAGCACTCGGTCCCCGAGCCGCACGCCCGTCCGCTCGATTCCGTGAAGGACGCACGAAAGCGGCTCCACAAATGCCCCTGCCTCGAACGACACATCCCCGAGCGGGAAAACCGCCTTCTCCGGCGCCACAACGCATTCTGCCATCCCGCCGGGCAAGGTCACTCCGATAGCCTGCCAATTCTCACAGAAGTTCTGGCGATTGTTGAGGCAGGCACGACAGTTGTCGCATGCGATATTGGGCTCGACAGCCACTCGGTCACCCGGCTGAAGCCTACTTGTGTGTGCCCCCACCGCGTCTACGATACCGGAGATCTCGTGCCCGGGTATTACCGGGTATGTGCCGAGATAGTCTCCGCTATAGATATGGAGATCCGTCCCGCAGATCCCGGATGCCATTACCCGGATGCGCACCTCATGCGCGGCCGGTTCGACCGGATCGCGGTCGGCCATGACTAGTCGTCCCGGCCTCTCTATCACTGCCGCCTTCATCGCCTGCTCCTCCTTGTCACCCCTTCTCCTTGTCACGCCTTCTCCGTGCCACGCCTCGATCCTTCCCGGGCGCCGCGCATCCATGTTGTGAAGCCGGTGCACCACCATGATCGACAGGCCGGACCTTTTGCCACCGGCAACGGCCACGGCGCCTGTGCTCCCGAGCGTGCGCTCCCTACCATTGCTGCTACGGTACTTCCTACACGTACACCTGCTGCATAAACACGTTCTGCATGAAGAAGAGAGCGACGTAGCAGAGAATTGCCGCGACAGTTGGAGTAGCCACCCACCCCAGAACGATGTTCCGCAGCAACCGCAGATTCAGGTTACGCCCCCCGCGCGCCAAGCTTACGCCAATGATCGAGCCAACCGCCGCCTGCGATTGCGACACCGGCACCAGCGGAAGCCACGGCAACCCCCGCGCCGCCATCCAGGCCGCCAGCTCCTCGGAGGCAAACAGGAACAACACCAGCGCCGTCGAGAGTATGACAATGAACGCGGTGATCGGGGAGAGCTGGTAGAGCCCGGAGCCCACCGTGTGCATCACCCGGTGCGAGTACGTGGCCACGCCGACCGACGCCGCGATCCCGCCGATGGCAAAGAGCTGCTGTGCCCCGGTAATCGTAATCCCCATCAACTGCAGGTCTTGGAAAGGGCTTGCCGGAACGAACACTCCCACCACGTTGGCCATGTTGTTCGCCCCCAAGCTATACGCGCCGAAGATGCCGGCCAAAAGAAGCGCGTTGCGCGTGTAGCGGTCAAGACGAATCAGATGAATCCGAACACGCTCCAAGATATACTTCACCACAAAGAACAGCACGAACGCGAATGCCGCGCCGATCATTGGCCCATACACCCACGTACCCACGATGGTTGCAAGCGCATCCGGATCGGTAGGATAGCCCGAGAACAAGTTCCATCCGACAATCGCCCCCACAATCGCTTGAGTCGTGGAGACCGGAAGCCCTACCCGCGTCATGAAGGTCACCGTAAGCGCCGCGCATGCCGATACGGTGAACGCCCCGGCAAGCGCGTTCACCTCTCCCACGGCGCCAAGCCCTTCCACGGGACCCGCGCCGCTTACCACGGCGCCTAGCGTAATGAACACCGCGCAAATGATCGCGGCCGTACGGAAGCGTACCATGTTCGTACCGACGGCGGTACCGAAGATGTTCGCCGCATCGTTCGCGCCGAGCGACCATCCCATGTAGAGCCCACTGGTGAGAAAGATCAACCCTGCCACTTCCATATACTCTACACTCTCCTAGTCCCGTGGCCGGCTGCTTCGATTCGCCGCGGATTCCGACCCCGTCCTCCCCGGCAACCACGGCCGTGACACAGGGCCCGTTTCAGGCCTGCCGGCGGTTCGGACCGCCCCGGCAACAATCGCTACGCCAACGTCCCGCAAACCTATAGACTCCGTTTGATCGCATATATCGAGAGGCGATCGGCAACCTCTTCGGCTTCGTCGGCCATCTGCGAGATGCGCTCGGCGAAATAGCGAATGTGAACTCGCCGAAACATCTTCATCTTTTCGGTGCTGAACGCTTTCCGCTTGATGCGCTCTTCGATCTCGTCCGCTTCGTGCTCCCAGTGGTGGACCTTCTCCACGTGCTCGGTTACCCGATACGGCTCCCGGAAGAACGCGCGGCAACCGAGCGCCGTCTCTTCGACCGCTTTCACGCACGCAGCGGTCAGCTCACGGAAATCGTCTTTCAAGAACGGGTAGATTTCCGGAGTCTCGATACTGATCTGACCGCTCACGTGCTTCGCGCGATCGTTGATATCGTCCAACGTCTCCAACAGCGCCAAGACATCGCCCCGTGAGTCGGGTATAAGCATCTCCGCGTACAAGCGGTACTTGATATCTCGACGCAACTGATCCGCCTTCCGCTCCAGCTCATTCACCTCGCTCCGTTTGTCCTCAAATAGCTCCACCTCGTCGTCGAGATACCTCTGGATAGCCTCCTGCAGTACAAGCCCGATACGCTCTACGACGCTGATATACTGGTCGATGCTGGCCTCGAGCGCTTTTGCCCGCGAGCCAAAGACGCGTTGGGTCACTGTCTTCTGCTCTTTGTCGCCGTTCATAGCTTCTCCCGCCGAGTTCTTTGCTCCATCTGTAGTCGGAGCGTACCAGATCAGGCGAAGTTGCCGTAACAGGTCACGCGGAGAACCCTTCGGCGCACGCCGAAGGCTCAGAACCGCCTACGAGCCGTTATCTCGGGCGCCCGAATCGTCCGCCGAGCCTGCTCACTCGGCTCAGCCAAAAATCATCAGGTGTAACAGAGCTGTCAACAGCGCAGCCACCGCCGGCGACAGCACCCAGCTCAGAAAGATCTGCGCGACTTTCCGGCGGTTTATGAAACTACCGCCCTTGACCAGCCCAACTCCTGCAACGGCACCCACGATCGCTTGAGAAGAGGATACCGGCACCCCCCACTGGGAGAACACCTGCAGCCCTATAGCCGCACCGAGCTGCGCCGCCAACGCGCCGGCATAGTCCAGCCGCGCGACACTGCTCCCGACGGTCTTCGTCACTCGTCTGCCGAACGTGTAGGCGCCCAGTGCCAACACAATTCCCGCAACGGCAGCGATTACATTCCGTTGCTCCGGGAAGCGCATCACCAGTGGGCCCAGGCCCGCGCCAAACGCATTCGCTCCCAGTGAATAGGCAAAAAACGCCGAGGAAAGCAGCACCAGCAGAGCCAGTACTCGTTCCCACTGGAGCACCGCTCGCACCCGCTTGGAGATCTCGATCAACCCTCGATAGGCCACAAACCCGACGGCCAAGGTAAGTACCGGACTCACCACCCACGAGCCGAGGATCCGGACAAGCATGGAAGTCTGGTAGAACTGCGCCTGAAACCCGACCGTCGCAATACCCGCACCGGCTACCGCACCGACAATACATTGAGAAGTAGAGAGCGGCAACCCCAAGAGCGTCGCCATCAAAACGGAGAGCCCCGCCGACAGGAGAGCCAACATGACGACCGCGTCGGGAAGCCGCTCCCGGGGAAACGCGGCTCTTAGGGTTTCGACTGTCTCCGGAGAGGGCGGATTCCCATGGTACTCCTCGTACGCGGACGGGTTCGTAATGACCATTCCGCTTCCGGTGGTCTCCATCACTTCCGAGCCCGCGAGAATGGCGCCCAGAAATACGCAGACTCCCAGAAGAACGGCAGCCTTCCGAAACGAGATGATGTTCGCTCCAACCGCGGCGCCAATGCAGTTTGCTGCGTCGTTCGCTCCGGTGTTCCAGGCTACGAAGAGTCCGCTGGCCACCATGAGCACCACGATGAACGAAAGCTCCATATCCTCACCTCACTGCCACGTTTACGGTGCTGCCTTCAACAGATTCCACACGCTCCTTGCACGCTGCCGCCTAGATGACACATTGCCGCCCGTGTTCCGCGAGGTCCGATGCACACACCCGGCTCCACAGAGCGCAACAGCACCACGGTCCATCAGAAGTCTGCCAACGTGCGCACTATTATGATAATGAGTGCGCCCTGCCGGGCGCACTCATCGAAAAAGAGCCGGCGGCGTCGGTGCGCCGCCGGCCCCTCTGATGCAGCGAGACGTATATTCTGTTACTCGCCAAGGATTTCGGCGACTTCGTCGCTGCGCGCTCTGATGGTGCGCATCACTTCCCAGTCCTCCTCGTAGCTCGCCGGGGTGAACTCGTTGCGTGGCGCGAACTCCTCCAGGAGAGTCGTGTCTTCCCAATCGAAGTTCAGGAACGCCTCTCTGATCTGCTCCTGCAGGTCCGGATGCAAGTTATGTGCAACGCCGTAAGCGGTCGTAGGGAATTCGGCCGACTCATAGAGCACGTTGGCAAACTCTTCGCGCGGCGGAATACGCCCCCCATCAATTGCGCGGTCCATGACGGTGCTGGCCAGCGGAGCCGCCTCATAGTCGCGGTTGTAGACGCCGAGGGCCGAGTTATCGTGTGAGCCGGAGAACGTAACCTCGTAGTCCTCCCCCGGAAGCCATCCATACTCGTCATAGAGCAGCGCGCGAGGTGCGAAGTAACCGGAGTTGGAGCTCTCCGAGACGAATGCAATCTCTCGGCCTTCCAAGTCTTCCATCGTCTCGATGTCGCCATCCTGGTGTGACCAGATCTCCATGTAGTAGCCAACCGATCCGTCAGGATACTGCATGACCGTCTGTGGACGGAAGCCGGCTTCGTTCACCGCATCCTGCACCGCTCCCGCGGCGAATCCGGAAACATGGAGACGGCCCGCACGCATGGCTTCCACCTGCGCAGCATAGGTCTGTACGCCGAACCACTGCACCGGCCGGCCCAGCTCGTTCTCCAAATATGTAACGAAGTCCGCCCAAGCGTCTTCGTAGACCGCCGGGTCTTCGGTGGGCGAGTAACTGAAGATTAGCACGTTCGGATCGACCCACTCGTCCTCGTCCAACGGCGGATCTGCCATCATATCCCCCGTTCGGTCGCAATAGCGGTCATCCATTCCAGGCGGATTGTGGCACTCCACTTCCTCGACATCTTCCTCGACTTCTTCCTGCTGTCCCCCGGCGAACAAGCTCGCAGGCAAGAGCAGCGCAAGAATCACCACGAGCACTCCCAGATAAGACCTGATGGTCATAGGATACCTCCTTAGACACTGCAACGCATTCGCGTTGCCGCGTGTTCCTTCACCTGCTTTCGCGCTGTCCAGGCAGCGCTTGGCAGCCGTTTGAGCCAAAAACCCCCGAACGGCTCGGCTCGCCTCTCTTACGTTTCGGTTTCCGCGTATCACCTCCCTTCTCCCTTCGGAATCCTCCACATCGTTCGCCGAGTGTAGGCCTTTGGGCACGCCTCCTTCCTACGTCACGGCGGCGCGCACTTTTGCCGAAATCGACTCAGCCAAAACGACGGTTGCAAGAATTGCAATCAGCACGACAAGCGCTTGGTCCCACGCGAGGCGGTTGATAGCGGAGTTCAGGAGGAACCCAACTCCACCGCCCCCCACGATGCCGATGATGGTAGATTCACGAATATTGACCTCCCAGCGGTACACCGTAACCCCTACAAAAACCGGCAACAGCTGCGGCACGTAGCCGTACAGGAACACTTGCGTCCGACCGGCACCGGTCGCCGAGATCGCCTCGATCGGTTCCCGGTTGATCTCTTCGATGCTCTCGTACATGAGCTTGGAGATCATGCCGACCGATCGGATCCCAATTGCCAGAACACCGGCGAAGAGTCCGGGGCCCACGACCTGCACGATCAGAAGCGCCCAGATGAGGCTGTTCACCGAGCGGGACACAACGATTATCGTGAGTGCGAGCGCTCGGAGCGAACTGTGCGGCGTTGTGTTCCTGGCCGCGAGAAGCGCCGTCGGAATCGCTACGACCACCGCTCCCGCAGTTCCGAAGACCGCAATATTCACCGTATCCCACAATGCCGGCAGAACCCGCCGGAAGTAGGTGATATCGGGAGGCACGCTCCGCGACACGAAGTCCGCCGCCTGTGCCGGTGCATCGAGGACGAACCCCCATATCGTTTGGGCCCCGATGTACCGCGCAGCAATCAGAACCACAATGGCACCACCAAGCCATTTGAGGTAATTACGCATCGAGTCTTTCGGGTCTCTCCGTATCCAGTTGGACACGCCGTCCTTCTGTACTACCGGCATCAGGTCAACCTCCTCCGGATGCTGCTGGAGACGTACTCACCGGCAAGCACGATCGCGATGATCACGATGAGAATCGCGGCAGCGGTGTTGTAGTCATAGCGGCCCATCGCCGTGTCCAGTACGGCCCCGATTCCCCCGGCGCCGACCAGCCCGATCACGGTCGACTGCCGGAAGTTGATGTCCAGACGATAGATCGACAGCCCAATGAACCGGGTGACAACCTGCGGCCAGACGGCATAGATGACCACTTGCAACCAGCTTCCGCCGGTAGCACGTACCGCCTCCATCGATTCCTCGTTGGTATTCTCGATATCTTCAGCGAGGAGCTTCCCGAGAAAACCGATGCTGTTGAAACCGAGGGTTACTGCCCCGGCGAACGGCCCGAAACCCACCATGACCACAAACAGAATAGCCAATACCACCACGTGTAGGCTCCGGACGATCATGAGAATACTCCGGCAGACCAGATAGACTGGCAACGGCGAAAGATTCCGAGCTGCTCCAAAGCTCAACGGAATAGACAAGATCACCCCGAGAAGCGTCGCCGTAGCCGTCATTGCTACGCTTTCCAGCACCCCCCGGACGATGTGCGTCTGACGCGCCACGAAGTCCGGCCGCAGGAACGCCAGCAGCATATCGTAGCCCCGATCCAGCCCGATGATAATCCGGGGAATGTCGATTTCGAACGATCGAATCGCGAAGAACGCGTATACGAGAACGACCAACGTGATCCCCCAACGAAGCCAGCGATTCTCTATGACCGGCGGCTTCGACCAAAGTTGCTCTGCGTTTACGTGGTCCGACATGCTCGTCACTCCTCACCTTCCCGGCTCGGCGGTGTTGAGCGGAACGTGCTCGTCCGACTTCTCGCCATTTCCGTTGTCGGCCGTCTCAGCCTGAGCACTGCGACTCTCCGCGTGCCAATCCTCTTCACCGTAGATTTTGGTCAATGCCTCCTCGTTCAGCTCCTCCGGAGTGCCTTCGAACACGATTTTCCCGTCCTGCAAGCCGACGATGCGCTCGGTGAACATCGTGGCCAGGTTCACGTCGTGGATATTGATCAGCATCGAAAGCCCGCGCTCTTTGACCAGCTCTACGATAAGCCGCATGATCTGCCGTGCCGTCTTGGGATCGAGGCTCGAGGTTGGCTCGTCGACGAGGAGAAGCGCCGGCTGTTGCTCTAGGGCTCGCGCGATTCCCACCCGTTGACGCTGCCCTCCGGAGAGCTGATCTGCTCGCGTGTCCACATACTCCCGTAACCCGACCCGCTCCAGAAGCTCGAGCGCCCTCCGCACGTCTTCGGGCGGGAAACGTCGCATTGCGCTCTTCCACACACCGACGTAGCCCAGGCGCCCGGAAAGCACGTTCTCCATCACGCTCAACCGGTCCACAAGCGCATACTCTTGAAAGATCATCCCCATATTCCGCCGGGCATGCCGAAGCTCCCGGTGATCCAATGCGGTCAGCTCCGTTCCGTCCAACCGGATCTTCCCCTCGGTCGGCTCTACCAGTCGATTGATACACCGCACCAGGGTACTCTTCCCTGCCCCCGAGGTACCGATCAGAGCGACAAGCTCCCCGGTCTTGACCGTGAGATCCACGCCTCTGAGCGCCTGTGGTCCCGACGGATATCGTTTAACCAACCCGCTGATTTCGAGCATCTTGGGCCCCCTTGTTATGCCGTTTCATCTGCATTCGTTGATCCTTGACCGTTCGGTGATCTCCTGCTTCTCTGGAAACTCGCTATCTCCTGTTCCCTTGACCTGTATCCTCCCGCTATATGCATTTGTTGCTCCTCCTCCCACCGCCAAAGCAAGCTCACCTTCGTCATAGCTTGATTATTCCTTCGCGTAGCCGGTCAAAGTGTGCCGGTCGGCTCACAATCACCGGTTCGCGAACGCGCCTGGTCTCCGGGTCGTAGTCCGACGGCCGGTATTCATCGATAAGCCTTCCGCTCTCCGACCCTCGGAGCTCGAAGCCTAAGAGCTGAAGCAGCGGCCACGCTCCGGCGATATCCCACAGATGATCCACAAATACGCTCCCGATGCCCCGGTGAAACACCGGCCAGCACGAATTGACCGTCACACATGCGGTAAGGAGCGTGGTACACACGTCATAGCTCCACCGGTACTTTCGGGCGAAGCCGTTCGCAAGCAGAATCTGCGAGTTCTTCGCTACTTCCCCGTCTTCATCGGGCCGGGCGAGCGCTCGTCGCTTTGGCTTGGAACCGTACGCACCGAGGAGCACGAAAGCTTCAGAGCCGGTACAGACGAACATCTCGTTGAGCGCCGGGAATGTAACCACTCCCAGCCACGGCTTCAGCCCCCGCAGTACTCCCACCGAAATCCCATAGAGCGGCATGTTGTGGAAGTAGTTCCGCGTTCCATCAATCGGATCGACCACCAATAGAAGATCGCTGTCGTTCGAACCGGACGCCGCCCCGTCGGCGGACTCCACCCTGCCCGCAGACTCCGTTAAGTTGTCCACATGTTCTTCGGTTACGATGCAGTCCTTCGGCACATGCTCTGCAAAACGCTGAAACGCCAGCTCCGACACCTGCATGTCAACCTCGGTAACGTACGTTTCATCCGGCTTGAGTTCAGCTTGAAGGTCACTCTGTTCAGCGAGCGCAATCGAGCCCGCTTCCTCAGCGAAGTCGAGCATTGCAGTCATGAGTCGGTCTTTCATCCACCACTCTCCTTTGCATGATCAGTGCAGGAGTACCGGCTCACGTCATGTCCAAGCTCAGCGTCGCTCGATTCCAGTGCTTGGCGCAGGAACCGCACCCGTGCGTCTCCGTTCCCTCTTTCGGCGAATTCAGGGGGGCCGTCGACGCTCGGTCGCACCCCCGGGCGGTCGTCCGCAGTCTCTCCGGTAGAAACCTCAGGCTCGAAATAGAGCCGAACGAACGGCTCCGTCTGCGAAGCGCGAACGCAGAACCACCAGGCGTCGAAGTCGACCCGAATTGCCTCCGCATCGTTCAGATCGTCGGCACTTTGCCCCCGACTGACGGTACCCCCCCGCTCACAGATAATGTCATGGAACTCCGGATAGCGCCTCAGTGCCGCACGCGCCGCGAAAACACAACGGGCGCGTCCGGCTTCAGGGCTCTCCACCGGGACATCAAGGATGAGCCTTTCCTCGGTGCCATCCGAAACCAGCTCGTCACCCAGTCGCATGAGGTCGGCCGCGGCTGTGCGGCGCAAAAGGTAGAGCGTTGCAAGGAGCGAACTCTCCGAACACCCGAGCTCGCGAAAGAAGTAATGGCCGGAGTGCTCCCCGGCAAACCGAATGCGCTCATCCAGGCGCATGCACCGCTTCACTTTGGCGTGTCCCACCGGAAGCAGAACCGGGTCCCCAAATCGCCTGCGAAGAGCGCGCATCGCTCTCCGTCCCGCAACCATGCTCATGCCGCACCGGACGGACGCGCCGTGGTTCGAATCGGAAAACAGCGCTTCCGCCAAAACCACCGTGAGCTCGTCCCCGCCAAGTACACGGCCGTCCGGTAGCACCATCACCAACCGATCGGCGTCTCCGTCATAAGCAAAGCCGATCGCCGCTCTCGACTCTTGCGCCACGGCACGTCGAAGCTGCTCCAGATTTTCGGAACGACTTGGATCCGGAAGATGCGCAGGAAACGCTCCATCAGGCGTATAGTTCAGCTTCTCGATAGCCGGACCACCCTGCCGCTCTAGCTCGTCCCAAAGCACGCCGGCAACCCCATTGCCCGCATCCACCACAACCTTGTATGGGACAGTGCTCGGAAGAGCTACCTTCTCCCGGCAAAACCGCACATACTGGGCTGTTGCTTCGAGCTTCGCCCCAGCAGTGCTTGTATAAGCGCCGGTTCCGGGAGTGACTTCGGCACCGTGTTGGTCGGCATCGGGGACGATGTCTGCGTTCGCGTCATGGGCGGCGCCCGTGGGGGCACGGGCTTCACCGGCTTCCGGAAGAGCTGCTGGGCCGGCTCCGCTCCCGCGGCGCTGTCGCCAGGGAGCGCCGTTCCCTTGCGCTGAGACAATCCAATCGCACAGATCGGTCAAGCCGTGCGACTCGTCGAAGACCTGCGCCCCCGGACCGATCACTTTGAATCCGTTATACTCGGGAGGATTGTGACTTGCCGTAATCATCACCGCCACATCCCAGCGATCGGATTCGGTGAAGGTCAGGTAATAGAGTTGCTCGGTGGCAGCAAGACCCAGCGTTTCCGCCTGCCCGCCGGCGCATTCCACGCCGTAGACAAGCGCGGCATGAAGCTCACCGGAGCTCGATCGAGCATCGTGACCCAAAAGCACTCGGCGGGCACCGAGCGCGCCTACCAATGCAGCCCCAAAATGGACAGCGAAACGCCGGTCCAAACCTTGGCCAAACACGCCGCGAACGTCGTTGGATTTAAACAGTGAGCGAACAGTTTCGGTCGAGCTTGTGCCGCCCGTCATCCACGCCCCTCATCTACATGACGCAACGCTACATGGCACACCGCAAAGCCCCCAATAGGCCCTGCTGAATCCACGAACTCACAGTAGCATTGATCAAATGAGTTTTCAAGGATACAATGTACGAAAATGCGCTTTCAGGCACTGGTTTGGCCGCCGGCTACAACGCTTGGCGGCCACGACATGCGGTCGTTCAAGGCGTCGGAGTGGGTGCGTGGCGCGGCTCAGTCGGCTGTTGGAACAAGCTGTTGACCGCGCCGTCCACAACGCTCTTTCGGTACCGTCGAGCCCCTGGTATACCGGGGTATTGTTGGTGTCCTGAGGCAGCGTCTACCATGAAGGACGGTTAGTTATGGGGGATAACAGCGGGTCCAGTGATCGAGATGACCGATTCAATCTGGAAGTGGCCGTCGGCCAAATCAGTCGAACCACTCTCGAAGAACAGATTGCCTCTAAGCTCCAGAATTTGACGAACACCCAACAGCAAGTCGCAGCGTATGTCCTGGGGCACCCGCAGGAGGCAGCATTTCTATCCATGTCCCAGCTTGCTAAAGCAGTGGGAGTAAGCAATGCGGCGATGACTCGGTTCCTCAAGGCCGCGGGATTCGCAAACGGTGAGGAACTGCGCTCAGCGCTTGGTCAACACCTCCAAGAGAAGATGGGGCTTGCCCAGCGGCTCGACAAACGGATCGAAGGGGTAGACGATGGCGACTTTTTCGCTTCGTATGCAAGCACCGAGATCAAATACATTCAGAACTGCGTACGAGATGTCTCCAGCGAATCGATCGAACGCGCCGCGGAGATCATCGCCTTCAAGCGCCGCGTGTTTGTCTGGTCGCAGCGCCCCTATTGGGGGCTCGTGGATCTCCTCGACTACCGCCTCACCCGCATGTCGCAGCAAGTGGTACCGATGCTGGAAACCGGCCACTATGTGCTCGACAAGGCGCACCAGTTGTGCCCGGAGGACGTTGTCGTCGGGATGGCCTTCCAGCGCTCGCCCTCGGACCTCGAGATGCTCTTCGATGTGGCGCGGGAGAAACAGGCACGGCTCGTCCTCCTTACGGACCTCGTTCTGATACCGAAGAAGCTCTCGGCCGACGTTGTGCTCGCTGCCCAGCGCGGTCCCGCAGGAACCTCGAACTCACATATCATCCCCATGGTTATCATCAACGCTATCATGCTCGAAGTGGGCCGAAAGCGCACCGAGGCCGGCTACCCCGTTCTGCAGGACCTGGACCGGATGCGCCAGGACTACGGCAGGAAGTACGGGTACGGCTCCCTAACCGAACTCCAGGCATTGTGGCAAAATCGGCACTAAAGCGGCACTGAAGGTTTGACCCGCCCGGTGGGCATGGCAGGGAGGCGGAAGGTGAGCCGGCGCGAACGGCGGCGCTCAAGGGCGGCGGATACCGGCCAGTGAGACGCACATGGAGCCGGGCAGGGAGCATTCTCCCCCGGCCCCCCGGCCTCCCGGCCCACCCCCTCAACCCCAAAGGACGGACGCTACCCCTTCCTAACCGCTACCACAATCTCCAGGCGGTCGCTCGCGTTTTCTATGAGCTTTGACGGATGACGGATCTTCTTGATGAAATCGCGGTAGAACACCTTGTCGCTCACGCTAAACGACTCTTCCCCGGCAATTCCACGGATTATCCGGCTCGCTATCCCGTCAACTTCCTTGTCCAGCTCTTCGATCTCCTTGGTAAGCTCCACCAGCCTGTCGGCATCGGAGAATAGCCGGTGCACGGCTTCTTTGAGTACACCGTACTCCTCTGTGATCTTGTCCATCATGGCATTGATGAGATCGACGTCGAGCTTCTGTACGTCCAGGTGCGTCAGCATGATGTCGTCGATCAATCCTTGGGCGGTGTCGGCGATTGTATCGATCTCTTCCACTAGATTCATCACATCCGCCCGAGCATTCGGCAGAAGCGAGCCGGATAAGAGTTCGTTGATGATCTCCCTCCTGATCCGGTCCGCCTCACTCTCCAGCTCGTGACACGCATCCCATCCGTCACTTACCTCACTTGTGTCGTCCTCGCACATATACCGCCGCAACGCATCGTAGGAGCGGATCAGACACTGTTCCACCGTTTCGTTGAACTCTGTGAACAGCTCCTCGATTCGCCCTATACCCCCGAAAAACACTGTACGCCCCATCGTGAACACCTCCATCGTGGCTCCGGAAAGCAGGACCGAGTCACCCATGCACGGCTTTGCAAAGACGCTCAGTCCGTTCGCTGAGTCTTGCCGTTTCCCTCCCGGCGGCCCACCAAGGTGTGCCGCGAGTATACTGCCCCGGGTTCCCTCCCGGGCTCCTTTCGATCATATGCGCCCGTAGCCCCCGCGTAAAGGCTCACTGTCATGCCGCACAGGGCAAACGCAGTTGGACACAACCCGCCTGGAAGCGCGGCGGCGAGCAGACGGGGTTAGGCGTCTTCCGCCCCTTATTCGCCCAGGGCCGTCACGACGATCCGTCGCCGGCCCGCCCTGTTCCGGTGCTCGCAGAGATAGATCCCTTGCCATGTACCGAGGTTAAAACGCCCCTGAGTGATAGGGATCGTGAGAGATGCTCCCAGGATCGACGACTTAGCATGCGCCGGCATATCGTCCGGCCCTTCCATCGTGTGGACATAGTACGACTCCCGCTCCGGAACGAGTCGAGAGAAGATCTCTTCCATGTCCGTACGGACGGTAGGGTCCGCGTTTTCGTTGAGGGAGAGGGACGCCGACGTGTGCTGCAGCAAAATGTGGCAGATGCCGGTTTGTATCCCGCCAAAGCGATCGACCTGACGGAGAATCTCATCCGTTATGAGGTGGAATCCCCGGGATCTCGGCGAGAGTGCAAAGCTCCACTGCTTGATCCTCATAGACTAAACAGGAGCGTACGGTTCTAAGCAATCAAGGTCAACTAAGCGCGGCCGGACAACGGAGCCGTTCGCATGCGCTTGCCCCGTAAGCTCACATACCACTGGGAGCGCCGTTTGCTCCCCGTGGGCGCCGCTGCTATCATCAGCCCTTGGGACGCTTGTCTCCCTTGGGACGGTGTGGATCGCCACTCCCCTCACTCCCCTATCGATCTCCAAACCCGCTCAGATGCTCGAGCGCGGC
>Ga0207421_10005092_pt1 | contig 14882 bp, 13 predicted proteins | sample SodLakKL_010_SED_4_FD_187542 | JGI IMG/M metagenome (GOLD analysis project Ga0207421, IMG submission 187542) | Alkaline sediment microbial communities from Lake Tanatar, Kulunda Steppe, Russia - 8KL_010_SED (SPAdes) (version 2) | ecosystem: Environmental > Aquatic > Non-marine Saline and...
CCCACCCTGCCCACCCTGCCCATCCTGCCGACCCTGCCGACCCTGCCCATCCCGGCAGGTCGACGCCCGTTGCGCCCACTCCGGCCGGCCACCATCCTTGCGCGAGCGGGAACAGGCCTCGCTGCGCCTGCGGGCAGGGGGCGCGCCGCGGGCCATCATCCTCGGGAACAGGACGCTGTCATGGTCGAGGGCAGAGCCGCGCTGGTGACCGGGCCGCGCGGCGTCGGGTTCGACATCGCACGAGCGCTGCGCCGCGGCGGTGCGCGCGTGTGCCTCACCGACCCGGATCCGGCGTGGCTGGACCAGGCCGAGGCGGCGCTCGGCGGCGGCGAGGACGTGCTGACCGTCGCCGCTCAGGGCCACGACGCCGCCGAGCGGGCGCAGGTGGTCGAGCGGTGCGTGGAGCGCTTCGGCAGCCTCGACCTGCTGGCCAACAACGCGGCGACGAACCCGCGGCACGGGCCGCTGGCCGACGCCGACCTCGGGCAGGTCGCCCAGGTCATCGAGGTCGGTGCGCTGGCGCCGCTGGGCTGGGTGCAGCAGGCCTTGTCGGGGTGGCTGGCCGCGCACGGGGGCGCGGTGGTCAACGTCGCCTCGTTCGCGTGGTTGGAGCCCGAGCCTGACCTCGGCGCCAGCGACGCCAGCACCGCGGCGCTGCTGCACCTGACGCGCCAGCTGGCCGTCGAGCTCGCCCCTGGGGTCCGCGTCAACGCGATCGCCCCAGCGCTGGTGACCTCGCGCCTGGGGGTGGCGCTGCACGCCGACGACGAGGCAGCCCCCGGCCCCTCGGCGATGCTGCGGCCCAGCTTCTTGAGCGATGTCGGCACCGCCGCGAGGTTCCTGCTCTCCGACGAGGCGGGCTGGGTGAGCGGCGAGACGATGGTGCTCGACGGCGGCCGGCGCCTCGCCGGCAGCACCGCCTGACGCCGAGCGGCGCTGGCTGGGCCGCCTGACGCCAGCACCGCCTGAGGCCGAGCGGCGCCGGCTGCGCCGGAGCGCTCGGCTCGCCAGCCTGTGCGCATGCGCCACGCCCCCGATGACCTGCCCGACCCGCCCGCCTACGACGGCGCGTGGGTCGGTGCGGTGGTGCCCGCCCTGCTCGAGGGCCGGCAGCCGCCGTGGCTGCCCGACCCGCTGGTGGGCGCCCGGCAGACGGTGCTGCTGGTCGTCGACGGCCTCGGCGCGGCGGTGGTCGACCGGCACGCGCCGCCCACGCTGGCCGCGATGGCGCGCCACGACCTCGACACCACGGTGCCCAGCACCACCGCCACGGCGCTGACCTCGATCACCACCGGGCGCACGCCCGCCGAGCACGGCATCACCGGCTACCGGATGCGGGTGGGCGGGGAGGTCCTCAAGACGCTGGCGTGGCGCACCGACCGCGGCCCCGACCCCGAGACCATCCAGCCGCACGCGCCCTTCGCGGGCGGCCGGGTGCCGGTGGTCACGCGCAGCGAGTTCCGCGGCACCGGCTTCACCATGGCGCACCTGCGCGGCGGGCCGTTCCTCGGGTGGAGCACCCCGGCGGTGCTCGTCGAGCACACGGTGGCTGCGGTGCGCAGCGGCGCCGAGCTGGTCTACGCCTACTACGACGGACCCGACAAGGTCGGTCACGAGCACGGGCCGGACTCGGCGGCGTTCGCGCGCGAGATCGCCGACACCGATCACCTGGTGGCCGCACTGCGCGCCGCGCTGCCGCCCGACTGCGCGCTGGCGGTGGTCGCCGATCACGGGATGCTGGCGATCCCCGCCCCCGACGACGCAGCCGAGGACGCAGCCGACGACACACCCGACGACGCGCCCGCCGACGTCAACGCCGCGCCCGCCGACGGCTGGCACGACCTGCGCGCGGTGCGGCGCCTGGTCAGCGCCTTCAGCGGCGAGGGACGGTTCCGCTCGCTGCACGCCGGCGCTGGAGCCAGCGGCCGGCTGCGCGAGGCCTGCGAGGAGGCCTACGGCGACCGCGCGTGGGTGCTCACCCGCGAGGCGCTGCTCGCCGGCGGCTGGCTGGGAACCGACCCGTCCCCGACGGTGGCCGGACGCCTGGGTGATGTGATCCTGCTGGCCCGTGATCGCCACGGCTTCGTCGCCCCCGACCTGCCGGGCGAGGGGACGATGCGAGGGGTCCACGGCGGGGTGCTGCCCGAGGAGGTGCGCGTGCCGCTGCTGGCCGACCGCGGCGGCCGCTGACCAACCGGTAGCAAAACCTGCCAAGCCGCATGCATGACCGTCTGGACACTGGCCGGGCGCGACCCCTAGGGTTGCGCTGCACGCACGGGTGCGTCGCTCGTGACCGGCGCAGGTGCGGCACGGGAAGCGCGCCGGTGCTGGCACCGGCACAGGAGAGCAGCGGATGGCAGCGCTCGGAGGCAGCGCCCGCGGGGCGGGCACTGCCGAGGCGTCGACCAGGTCGGCTGGGCTCACCGAGCTGCTCTCGCACAGCCTCGTGCACCGAGGCGACGCGCCCGTCGATGAGCACCTGCGCGCCCTCGGCGCGGTCGTCGAGCACCTGCCCGACGCGGTGCTCATCACCGATGCCGAGGTCGACCCGCCGGGACCGCGGATCCGCTACGCCAACCCGGCGTTCGAGCGCTTGAGCGGCTATGACGCCACCGCACTGATCGGCACCTCGCCGCGTGCGCTGCAGACCGCGCACACCGCGCGCGAGGACCTCGACCGCATCCGCACGGCGCTGGCGCGCCAGGAGGCGGTCCGCGCGGTGCTGCACAACGCCCGCCCCGACGGCTCGACCTACTGGGTCGAGGTCGACATCGCCCCGGTGCTCGACCAGCACAGCACCGCCGTGGCGTTCGTGGCGGTGCAGCGCGACATCAGCGAGCGCGAGGAGCACGCCCGGCGTCACGAGGCGTTGAGCACCCGGCTGGAGCTCAGCGTGGAGACCGGGCAGCTGGGCACGTGGCGGCTCACGCTGCCTGACCGCGGGTTCAGCCACAACGCCCTATACGCCAGGCTCCACGGGCACGCCGACACCCGGCGCCTCACCCTCGACGAGGTCGAGGCCGCCACCCACCCAGAGGACCGCGGGCAGGTCACGCGGGCCTGGCGGCGGCTACTGACCGACGGCGTGCCGCTCGAGCAGACCTACCGCATCCGCACCGCCGACGGCGCGCTGCGCTGGGTGCTGGAGCGTGCCCGGCTCACCGACACCCACCAGGGCAACGGTGGCGCCAGCGCCGTGGACGGCGTCACGCTCGACGTGACCACCCGCCAGCAGGCCAACGAGCAGGTGATCGAGACGCTCGACCGAGTGCACGACGGCTACCTCGCCTTCGATCGCCAGTGGCGGTTCGTGCATTGCAACGCCACCGCCGAGGCGATGTTCGGGCACACCCGCGACGAGCTGCGCGGACGAGTGCTCTGGGAGGCCTACCCCGAGCTGCTGGGCACCGACTTCGAGCGATGCTACCGCCAGGCCCTGCGCACCGGCGAGCCCGTGGTGTTCCAGGCGCACTTCGCCCCGTGGGACCGGTGGTACGAGGAGCGGGTGCATCCCAGCAGCGAGGGCGTGTCGGTCTACTTCGTGGACATCACCCAGCGACACTGGCTCGAGCAGGAGCAGCAGCGTCGGCGCGAGGCCGAGCAGCAGGCGCTGACGGTCAGCGAGCAGGCTCGCGCCGACCTGCAGCGGGCAGCCACCCAGGACGACCTGACGGGGCTGCTGAGCCGCAGGGCGATGGAGCGCGACCTCGCCACGCTGCTCGCCGATCCCGACCGCGCCCCGGTGCTGGTGTTCCTCGACCTCGATGACTTCAAGCGCATCAACGACACGCTGGGCCATCACCTCGGCGACCAGCTGCTGCAGGCCGCCGCGGCGCGCCTGGAGCAGCACGCGCCCGAGGACGCGCGCGTGTGCCGCTTCGCCGGCGACGAGTTCGTGGTGGTGCTCGACCACGACCCACGATCGGTCCCCGTGGCCGAGATCGCCGAGCGGCTGCGCCTGGCGCTGGTCGAGCCCTATGTCGTCGGCGAGCGCGAGGTGCGCCTGACCGCCAGCGCCGGCGTGGCACCTGCGCTGCGCGGCGACGACACCGCCACGGTGCTGCGCAACGCCGACCTCGCCCTCGCGGCAGCCAAGCAGCGCGGGCGCGACCAGATCAAGTGGTACGACCAGACGCTGCACCAGGTGGCCGTGGAGCGCCTCGACCTCGAGGAGCAGCTGCGGCGCGCACAGCCCGACCGCGAGCTCGCCTTGCGCTACCAGCCGATCTACGCCCTGGCCACCGGCGAGCGGGTCGGCGCCGAGGCGCTGCTGCGGTGGCATCACCCCACCCGTGGGCTGCTGAGCGCGGGCGCGTTCATCCAGGTGGGCGAGCAGGCAGGGCTGCTCCACGACCTGTCGTCGTGGGCGCTGCGCCGCGCGGCCGCCGACCTCGCCGCCGCGCGCCGCCGCGGGCAGCCGCTGGGCACGTGCTGGCTCAACGTCGCGCCCGAGCAGCTGCTGGAGCCGACCCTGTGCGATGAGCTCACCGGTGCCATGGTCGACTTCGGGCTGGCGGCCGGTGACCTCGGCATCGAGCTGACCGAGCGCACCCTGGTGCGCGACATCGAGGCCGTCGGCGCGCAGCTGGAGCGGGTGCACGCCCGGGGCGTGCCCATCGCCGTCGATGACTTCGGCACCGGCTACGCCTCGCTGGCGCTGCTGCAGGACCTGCCGCTGGACGTGCTCAAGATCGACCGCTCGTTCATCGCCCAGCTCGACACCGACAGCGGTCGTGCGGTCGCCGGCGCGATCGTGAACCTGGCGCACGCGCTGGGGGCGAGCGCCTCGGCCGAGGGCGTCGAGTGCCCCGAGCAGTGGCACCAGCTCGCAGCGCTGGGCTGCGACACCGCCGCTGGCTTCCTGCTCGGGCGCCCCCAGTCGCTGGCCACCGGACTGCCCGAGGCGTTCGCGCCCCGCGACGGCGTGGCGGTGCGGCCCTAGGCTCGCGCGCGGCGGGGACACCGGCGCGGCGACAGGACAGGCTGGGCGCATGCACACCACACCGCTGACCGTGCGGTTCCACGAGCTCGACGCCTACGGGCACGTCAACCACGCGGTGTTCCTGACCTACTTCGAGACCGCCCGCATCGAGGCGCTCCAGGCGATCGGCTGCGACCTGGCGGTGCTGCGCGAGCAGGGCCTGTCGCTGGTGATCGTCGCGCTGGAGGTGAGCTATCGCCAGCCGGCCACCATGGGTGACGAGCTTGCCATCAGCACCGCCATCACCGAGCTCGGCGGCTCGTCGCAGCAGTGGCGCCAGGTGTGCACCCGCGCGGGGCGCACGGTGGTCGAGGGCACGCTGCGAGCCGCTACCGTGGGACCCGACGGGCGCGCCCTGCGCATGCCCGACGACCTGCGCGCGGCGTTGACGCAGCTGATGCCCGCAGAGGACTGACGAGGGGCGGCGCCCGGCCTGGCGCCGGCCCGGGCGCGGGCGCTGCCGAGGCGCTAGGGCGCCAGGCGCACGACCTCCCAGCCGTCGCCGACCAGGCGGTAGCGCAGCCGGTCGTGCAGCCGCACGGTGCGGCCCTGCCACACCTCGACCGCCACCGGATGGACGCGCCAGCCGCCCCAGTGCGGCGGGCGCGGGATCGGCTCGTCGCCGAAGCGTCGCGTGGCCTCCTCCAGGGCGCGGTCCAGCGCGGCGCGGTCGGCCACCGGCTGCGACTGGGCGCTGGCCCACGCACCGAGCTGCGAGCCGCGCGGGCGGGTGGCCCAGTAGGCGTCGGCCTCGGCGTCGGGCACCGGGCGCGCCTTGCCCTCGATCGACACCTGCCGCGCCAGGGTGTCCCAGCGCAGCAGCAGCCCCGCCTGCGGGTTGCCGGCCAGCGACCGCGACTTGCGCGACTCCAGGTTGGTGTAGAACACGAACCCGGCGTCGATGCCCTTGAGCAGCACGGTGCGCACGGTGGGGCGGCAGGCCTCGTCGTCGACGGTGGCCAGCGTCATCGCGTTGGGCTCGATCTCGCCGGCCTCGCCGGCCTCGGCCACCCAGGCGCGCACCTGATCGCGGGGATCATCGGCGAGGGTGGCCGGGTCCAGCGGCTGGTCGGCGTACTCGCGGCGCAGCGCGGCGAGCTCGTCGCCGCCGAGCTGTGCTGCGCCGGCGCGGTGGTGGGACGCATCGGTCATCGGCGACAGGGTCGCACGGACCCGCACGTGCTGCAGCCGCCGGGAGCCTGCGATGCTGGCGCTCATGGACGCCCAGATGCGCCGCGCGTTCGCGCGCCGTTGGCTCGCCGACGACCCCGACCCCGACGACGCCGCCACCATCCAGGGCTGGCTGGACGCCGACGACGACGCGGCGCTGGCCGCAGCCTTCGGCCCACCGCTGGCGTTTGGCACCGCCGGGCTGCGCGGGCCGCTGCAGCCCGGCCCGGCGGGCATGAACCGCGCGGTGGTGCGCCGCATCACCGCCGGGCTGGCGGTGCGGCTGCGCCTGGAGGCCGACGCCCACGCCCGCGGGGTCGTGGTCGGCGGCGACCACCGCCACGGGTCGCAGGCCTTCGCCGACGAGGCCGCCGCGGTCCTGGCCGGCGCCGGCTACCGGGTGGTGCGCCTGCCCGGCGCGGTGCCCACCCCGCTGGTGGCGTTCGCGGTGCGCCACCTCGGCGCGGCCGCCGGGGTGATGATCACCGCCAGCCACAACCCGCCCGGCGACAACGGCTACAAGGTCTACTGGGGCGACGGCGCGCAGATCCGCCCGCCGCTGGACATCGAGATCGCCGAGGCCGCCGACGCCATCGACCGCGTCACCGACCTGCCGCTGGCCCCCGAGGCGGTGACCGGCCCGCCCACCGACCTCGACGAGGCGTTCCTGGCCGCAGCCACCGCCCTCGCGCCCGACCCGCCGCCGGCGCGCCTGCGCATCGTCCACACCCCGCTGCACGGCGTGGCCGGACCGTGGGTACGCGCCGCGCTGGCCCGCGCCGGCCACCACGACGTGTCGCTGGTGGCCTCCCAGGCCGAGCCCGACCCCGACTTCCCGACCCTGCGCGCCCCCAACCCCGAGGTGCCCGGCGCGCTGGACGCCGCCCTGGCCCAGGCCGAGGCCGAGGCCGCCGACCTGGTGCTGGCCACCGACCCCGACGGCGACCGCCTGGCGGTGGCCGTGCCCGCCGCGCCCGGCGCCGAGGATGCCGCGCCCGCGCCCGACGCCGCGCCCGGCAGCGGCTGGCAGGTGCTGTCGGGCGATGAGACCGGGTGCCTGCTCGGCGCGTCGCTGCTCGACCGCCACGGGACGGGCGCGAGCGTGGCCACCACCGTGGTCTCCTCACGGCTGCTGGCGCGGGTGGCCCACGCGCACGGCGCGCACTGCGCCGAGACGCTGACCGGGTTCAAGTGGCTGGCCACCGCCGCCGAGGCCGCCGACCGGCAGGGACGCCAGCTGGTGCTGGCCTACGAGCAGGCGCTGGGGATCATGGCCAACCCGGCGGTGCGCGACAAGGACGGCATCTCCGCGGCGGTGGTCACCGCCGACCTCGTGGCGAGCCTGGCCGCGCAGGGTCGCACCGTCCACGACGCGCTGGACGACCTGGCCCGCGCCCACGGCCTGCATCTGACCGGCGAGCACGCGGTCGCCCTCGCCGAACGGGGTGGTCCGTCGCACGCCGAGCGCGCCCTCGACGCGCTGCGCGCCGACCCGCCCGCCGAGGTCGCCGGCGTGGCCGTCACCGCGGTGGACGACCGCGTGGCCGGCGAGCGCCGCCCGGCCGAGGGCCCCGTCGAGCCGCTCTCGACGCCCAGCGCGCCGCTGGTGGGGCTGTGGCTGGCCGATGGCGGGCGCCTGCAGGCGCGGCCCAGCGGCACCGAGCCGCTGCTGAAGCTCTACGCCGAGGTGATCGAGCCGGTCGCCGCCGCCGAGCCGGTGGCTGCGGCCCGCACCCGCGCGGCCGCGCGGCGCGACGCCCAGCTCGCCGCCTTCGCTGACCTGCTGGCCGCCGTGGCCGGCTAGCTCGCGGTGGCCAGCGCGCCGCCGTCACCAGTTGAGCACCGTCAGGCGGCCCGAGCCGTAGTCGCCGATGCTGATCTGGTACTCGCGCTGCACCAGCGGGTAGGACAGCAGCGCCTCGACGCTGGGCGGCAGCGTCCCGGGGATCTGGTAGCACCCGTCGATCTTGACGTGCGGGGTGTTACGGCTGTTCAGCGCGCCGCTGATGACGTTGAGCACCTCGCGGGCGGCGTCGAGCACCATCTCGTCGATGCGCGGGTCGACCGTCTCGGAGGCGGGCTCCATCAGCATCGCCGCCGCCGAGCGGTGCGCGAACGCCGCGTCGGCCACCAGCGCGGCGGCCAGCAGCCCGTTGTCCTTGACCAGCGGGCTGATCAGCCCGCGCCACTCGCTGCTGCGGGTGCGCGGTGCGACCATCGCCACGTCGATCTCGGGCTCGAGCAGCGTGTCGAGCATCTGCTTGATCGTCACCGACTCGGGCATCGGCGGGGGAGGGGGAGGGTCCACCGCCGTGCTCACGCCCTCCACGCCGATCATGGCCGGCGTCCTCCGCGGTGCGCCCGCTGCTGCGCGCGGCGGGCCGGGCTCGGCGTGCGCCGGCGCGGCCGCGGCGTCCGCGCGCACCGGCGGGGGCTCATGCCACGCCCTCCAGGGCGTCGGCGAGGTCGTAGGCGGTGAACGGCTTGGAGATCACGAAGCGCGCGCCGGCGTCCTTGGCGAGCTCCTGCATCTGCGGGGTCGACTCGGAGGTGACCACGCCGAAGCCGGTGTCGATCCCCTCGGCGCGCAGCGCCTTGAGCAGGTCGATCCCGTCCATCTTCGGCATGTTCCAGTCCGAGAGGATGAAGTCGGGCTGCTCGGTCTTGACGATCTCCAGGGCCTCGGCGCCGTCGGTGGCCTCGACCACCTCGGCGTCGTCGTGGCCGGCCTGGCGCAGCGTGCGCTGCACGATCATGCGCATGGCCTTGCTGTCATCGACGATGAGGAACTTCATCGGGGCCCTCCACGGCGGCAGGTCGGGTTGGCGGGGCGCAGGCGGTCAGCGCGCACGGTCCCCGTCGGACGCGGCAGCGCCCGCATGAGCGTCAGCGCTGCCCAGGTGGGCCTCGGCCTCGGCTGCGGCGGCGTCGGCGGCTATGGCGTCGGCGGCCACGCCGGCGGGCGTCTCGTGCAGCGCCACGATCAGCGGGTGCTCATCGACCAGGAGCTGGCGCTGGCGCACCGCCTCGGCGCCGGGCACGCGGATCGCCAGCCCGTAGCCGGTGGTCACCGTGGGCAGCGCCATGACCGAGTGGCCCAACAGCCCGGCCACGCCACCGGCGATGACGTTGGCGAGCTCGCCGACGGCGTCGGCGACGTCGTCGCCATCGGGCGCCTCGGCCTCCAGCACGGTGGCGGCCAGCAGCTCGCCCAGCGCGGGCGGGCACGCCACGGTCAGCGCCCCGACCGGCGGCTCGCCGAAGGGGATGGTGGCGATCACGCCCTCCAGGCCGGAGGGCTCGGCCACCCCGGTGTCCTCGGCGATCATGCCGAGGAACAGCGTGGCGGCATCCGCGGTGACGTCGACGAGCTCTTCGGTGGACAGGTGCACGGGCTCACCTCCGATGGGGCGCGTGGCGCGGCGGGGACGGTCGGGTGGGCGACGCCGGGCGGGCAGCGCCCGAGGGGCGGTCAGCGGACGCGGGGCGGGCAGCAGCCGAGGAGCGGCCCGCAGCCGAGCCGCTCGAGCCGGCTGCGGCCCCTGCCGGGCGCGTGCCGGCGGCCGGGCGTGTCCCGTCAGCGGGCCGCGTGCCGGTGTCGTGGCCGTTGACGGCAGCGGGCGCGCCCTGGGGGCGGTAGGCCACGCTGCGGCCCAGGTGCTCGAGGGTGAAGCGATCGTCGATGTTGAGGGTCGACTCGCTGGCGCCCAGCATGAGCGCGCCGTCAGGTGCGAGCTTGGTGCGCACCTGGCGCAGGATGCGCTGCTTGGTGGGGATGTCGAAGTAGATGAGCACGTTGCGCATCAGCACCAGATCGAAGGTGGGCAGCGAGGGCCACGGCTGCACCAGGTTCATGTGCTGGAAGCGGACCATGGCGCGCAGCGCCGGGTCGATCTGCCAGGCGCCGGCCTGGCGGTGGAACCACCGGTCGCGCAGCTTGGTGGGCAGCCCGCGACGCACCTCCAGGTCGCTGAACACCCCGTTGCGGGCGCGCTCGAGCACCGGCTCGGACAGGTCGGTGGCGAGGATGTCGATGTGCCAGCTGCGCAGCTGGGGCAGGTCCTCGGCGATCAGCAGCGCCAGGGTGTAGGGCTCCTGGCCGGTGGAGCACGCCGCCGACCAGATCCGCAGCGTCCGCGCGCCGGCGCGGGCGCTTGCCAGCTGGGGCAGCAGGTGCTCGCGCAGCGTCACCCACGGGTGCCCGTCGCGGAAGAAGCTGGTCTCGTTGGTGGCCATGGCGGCCAGGACCTCGCCCTGCACCAGCGTGTCGCCCTTGCGGGCGGCGCCGATCAGGTCGCCGAGGTCGCGCAGCCCGCGGGCGCGCACCACCGGACGCAGCCGGGTCTCGACGAGGTACTGCTTGGACTCGTCGAGCACCAGCCCCATCTCGGTGCGCACCAGCTCGCGCACGAAGGTGAAGTCTTGGGTGGTCAGGCTCACGGACGGCCTCCCTGCCTCGAGCGGGTGCGGGTGTGCGGGGTGCGTCCCGGTGGGCGGGCCGAGGGCCTGGGCCGGGCCGGTGACGAGCGCACCGCGCCCGGGCGCGCTGCGGTGTCCTCGTCGCTGCCCTGCGACCCGCTGCCCGCGCGCGACCGCGACCCGGACGCGCCGGCGGTGCCCGTCCGCGTCCCACCGAGCGTCGCGCCGCCCTGCCCCTGGCTGTCGCCGCTGTGCTCCTGGCTCGTCGTGCCCTGCGCCGCGCCGGGCGCGCCGGGCGTGCCGGTGCCGACCACGGTGGCGATGGCCTCGGCGATCTCCTCGACGGGCAGCGTGCCGCTGGCGAGCTTGAGCTCGGCGACCGCGCCGGGCATGCCCCACACCACGCTGGTCGACCGGTCCTGGATGAGGATCTTGCCGCCGGCCTCGCGGATCTGGCGCGAGCCCAGCGCCCCGTCGGAGCCCATGCCGGTCAGCACCACCCCGAGGGTGCGCGCCTCGGTGGCCTTGGCCGCCGAGCGAAACAGCACGTCCACCGCCGGGCGACACGAGTTCTCCGGCGGCGCCTGGTGGGTCTTGGTGACCAGCGCGCCGCCGCGCACGCGCGCCTCGAGGTGCCAGTCGCCGGGGGCGATGCGCACCTGGCCGGGCGTCAGCGGCGCGTTGTCGCGGGCCTCGGCGATGTGCAGCGGGCTGGCCGAGTCCAGGCGGTTGGCCAGCAGCTGGGTGAACGTGGGAGGCATGTGCTGGCAGATCAGCACCGGCGCGGCCAGCGCCTTGGGCAGGGCCGGCACGATCTGGGCCAGGGCGGCCGGCCCGCCGGTGGACACGCCGATGACCACCAGGTCGATCCGGTCGGCCGGGGTGGTCAGCGCGTCGGGGCGGGTGCGCTTGGGGGCGGGGGCGGTGCGCTTGGGGCGCCCGGCCAGCGCCTTGATCTTGGGCACCAGCGCCTCGCGCACCGCCGTCTGCGCCTTGGTGACGCTGCCGACGTTGGCGGGCTTGTGGACGTAGTCGTTGGCGCCGCGCATCAGCGCGTCCATCGTCACCTTCGCGCCGCGCTCGGTGAGGGTGGAGAACATCACCACTGGCAGCTTGGGGTGGGTGGCGCGCAGCGCGGTCAGCGTGGCGATGCCGTCCATGATCGGCATCTCCACGTCGAGCACCACCAGGTCGGGTTGGACCTGGGTGAGCTTGTCGAGGGCGACCTTGCCGTTGGGGGCGGTGGCGGCGATCTCGATGTCGGCGTCGGCCGACAGCGCCTCGGAGACGAGCTTGCGCACCACGACGGCGTCGTCGACGATCATCACGCGGATGGCGCTCATGCGGTGGCGCTTTCTCCCGAGGCGGGCAGGGGCGGCGCGGCGGTGCCGCAGACCGGTGGTGGCAGCACCGCGGCGGCTGCTGCCACCGGCGGCCTAGGAGACGGCGGCGAGCTCCTCGCGCTCGCGCTGGGTGGCCACGACCGCCTCGACGTGGGAGGGCAGCTGCACCGCCTTGTCCACGTCGAGCAGCAACAGCAGCATCCCGTCGAGCTTGTAGGCGCCGCGGATGAGCTCGCGGGCGATGCCGGCGAGGTTGTCGGGTGGCGGCTCGAAGGTCGCGTCGTCGGCCTCGACCACGTCGCCGATCGCGTCGACGAGCAGCGCCAGCGCGCCGTCGTCGCCCGAGACCACCACGTTCATCGGGTCCTCGTCGTCAGGGCCGCGCAGCGGCAGCTCGAGGCGCCGCCGCAGGTCCAGCGCGGTCACGATCTGCCCGCGCAGATTGATCAGCCCCTCGACCACGTCGTTGGCCAGCGGCACCGGGGTCATCGTCTGCGCGCGCAGGACCTCCTGGACGCGCTGGACGTCGATGCCGAAGGTGAACTCGGCGAGGCGGAACGTGCACAGCTGACGGTCGCTCACGACAGCTCCCTTCCTGCGGTGGCCAGCTCGGGTGGGCCGAACGCGTCCAGCAGCGCCTCGACGTCGACGACGTCGGTGACGCGCTCGTGGACCACGGTCGTGCCGCGCAGCAGCATCTCCGAGGCCGGCTCGATGCTGGCCACCGGCTGCTCGACGATGTCGGTGATGCGGCCCACGATCAGCCCGACCTGCGCCGAGCCGCGGCTGTGGACGATGCAGTGCAGCGAGGCGAGCTCCTGCTCGCCGAAGTCGAAGCCGCCCACCGCCTCGGTCAGGCGCACCAGCGGCATGATCCGCCCGCGGTACTGCACCACCTCGCGGTCGCCGGAGCGCTCGACGCTGTCGGCGGCGAGCTCCTCGAGGCGGTTGACGTCGTCGAGGGGCACCGCCGCGCGGCGGTCGCCGCCCACGTCGACCACCAGCAGCGACTGGGTGCCGTGGTCGGTGGTGGTGGCCTCCTCGCGCTCGCGGGCCTCGCGCCCGTCGCGCACCAGCCCGGCGCGGTTGCCCAGGCCCAGCACGTCGAGGATCAGCGCGACCTGGCCGTCGCCGAGGATGGTGGCCCCAGCGAAGGTGTCGACGTCGCGCAGGTGGCGCCCGAGCGGCTTGACCACGATCTCCTGGGTGTCGGAGATCGCGTCGACCACCAGGCCGAAGGTGTGCCCGTCGGCTTGCAGCACCACGATCGACAGGACGTCGTCGTCCTCGCCCGAGCCTGAGGGCACCGGCTCCAGGCCGAGCTCGTCGCGCAGGTCGACCAGCGGCAGCAGGTTGCCGCGCAGCCGGTAGACCGGCGTGCCGTGGACGCGCTCGACACCGGCGCGGGCCTCCTCGCCCGACAGGCGCACCAGCTCGTCGAGGTTGACCTGGGGGATGGCGAAGCTCTGGCCGCCGGCGCTGGCGATCAGCGCCGGGATGATCGCAAGGGTCAGCGGGATCTTCAGCTTGGCGGTCGAGCCCTGGCCCAGCGTGCTGGTCAGGTCGACGCTGCCGCCGATCGACTCGATGTTGGTCTTGACCACGTCCATGCCCACGCCGCGCCCGGACACGTTGGTGACCTCCGAGGCGGTGGAGAAGCCGGGCTGGAAGATGAGGTTGAGGGCCTCGCGCTCGGAGAGCTCCTCGGCGCGCTCGGCGCTGATGACCTCACGCTCCACCGCGGTGCGCGCGATGGTGGCGGCGTCGATGCCCTTGCCGTCGTCGGTGATCTCGATGTTGACCTGCCCGCCCTCGTGGTAGGCGCGCAGGTAGACCAGGCCCTCGGCGGGCTTGCCGGCGGCCTCGCGCTCGGCGGGGGTCTCCAGGCCGTGGTCGACGGCGTTGCGGACCAGGTGGGTCAGCGGGTCCTTGATCGACTCGAGCAGGCTCTTGTCCAGCTCGGTGTCCTGGCCCTCCATCTCCACGCGCGCCTGCTTGCCGCACTCCTTGGCCAGGTCGCGCACCACCCGGGGGAAGCGGTTCCACACCCCTGAGATCGGCTGCATGCGCGTCTTCATGACGCCCTCTTGCAGCTCGGTGGTGATCAGCCCGAGGCGCTGGGAGGCCTCCACGGCCTCGGCCTCGGCGCGGTCCTTGGTGAGCTCGACGATCTGGTTGCGGGCCAGCACCAGCTCGCCGACCAGGTTCATGAGGTCGTCGAGCACGGTCACGTCCACGCGCAGCGACGCGTCGCCGCCGTTGGTCGAGCCCGAGCGCTGCTGCTGCTGCTCGCTGACGGCCTCCTCGATGGCGCTGGGGTCCACGCCGCGCTCGGCGAGCAGCTCGCCGACCTTGCGGTCGTCGCCCTCGAGCTGGTCGCGGATCGCGTCGGCGACATCAGCGGGCTTGGCCGCACCGGACTCGACCAGGCGCTGGCCGAGCATCTCGCTGCGTGGCTGATCAGCGGGGTCGGTGGCGAACAGGTCGTCCAGGCGGGTCACCAGCGTGCTGTGGTCGGTGCCCTCCTCGGTGCCGCTGGCCTCGAGCCCGTCGAGCGAGGTGCGGATCCCATCGGCGAGGTCGAACAGGCTCTGCATCATCGGCTCGGTCATGGCCAGCTCGTGCTCGCGCAGGCGCCCGAGCAGGTTCTCGCCGCTGTGGGCCAGCCGCTCCAGCTCGGAGAACCCGAGGAACCCGCAGGTGCCCTTGATGCTGTGCACGGTGCGAAAGATCGACGCGAGCGCCTCGCCGTCGTCGGGGTCGCGCTCGATGGCCAGCAGGTCGTGGTCGAGCTGCTCGACCTCCTCGCGCGCTTCGGTCAGGAACTCGCTGACGACCTCGTCCACGCCGTCCACAGGCCCACCTCCTCGGCTCGGCGCGCCACCGACGCGGCGCGGTGCTCCTCACCAAGGCTGTCGACCCCGCGCGCCGCCCGTAAAGCGCCGCGGTCCGGATCGTCCCGGGTCGGC
>Ga0207421_10005093_pt1 | contig 14877 bp, 13 predicted proteins | sample SodLakKL_010_SED_4_FD_187542 | JGI IMG/M metagenome (GOLD analysis project Ga0207421, IMG submission 187542) | Alkaline sediment microbial communities from Lake Tanatar, Kulunda Steppe, Russia - 8KL_010_SED (SPAdes) (version 2) | ecosystem: Environmental > Aquatic > Non-marine Saline and...
GCTTGATGATGGTTTTGAAATCCATAATCTGCCCCTGAGAACCATTCTGAGCAGGGAAGAAGCTGAAAAGCTGGCGGTAGCGGTAAATTCCGATCTGGAGGTAGATTATGTAAAACTTAATTTGAGCTACTTTATCGATGTTATTGATTTATATGGGGAAGTAGAGGTAGAAACTGCCCGAGGACCGAGGAAGATGGACAGGGAAGCTGCCCGGCGCTATCTGGAGGAAGGCCCTGAAGATGAAGAGGATTATGAGTTCGACAGGGTTCAGCGCCAGGAACAGATTCTCTGGGCTATTAGAGAAGAGATGAATGGTGAAAATGGTCTGCCCAGGATAACCGGGCTAATTTCAATCTTTTATCGGGGTTTAAGGGATATCGATACCAGCCTGGGGCTATTGAGGGGTTTAAGCCTGGGTGTTAATTTTATCAGAGAAGCTCCGGATAATGTGGTCTTCTATCAGCCGGATGCCCCTGAATTTGGGTATTAGATTGTTAAATGCTGTTATCTGTCACATAAATTCAAGCAATCCCCCAACGTCCCTCCATACTCCCCACGTTCCTCCATACCCCCCACGTCCCTCCATTCCCATTCCCCCCCCAAGTCTCTGTCCCTCCCACGTCCCTTCATTCCCCCCCCACGTCCCTCCATACTTCCCATACCCCTCATGTCTCCCTGGGCCACAACAATAAATGAAAAGATCACAGCATATTTTTAAGTTAGAATAATATAAGCTTTACAGGTAAAACCACCTACTATTACAGATAAATATCCTGGTACAGTTAAATCACCTGGCGATAAATTGCAACACTAAATTGGTATCAAAATTATTGCTATTAACGGCCCAATTATTAAAACGGCTCAATTATTAATGCTCTATTATTAAAAATTGTCGAAAAAAGGGTTGGAACCCGGTACCACCATATATGCCCGGTACCACCATATATGCCTGCAATAGCAAAAACCCCTGGCACTGCTCGGGCAGCTACCAGGGGCTTTTCGGATATTTGTTTTAATTTTGCTAACTTATTTGCTAACTTATGCTAGCTGTTGCTATATATAAAAGTAATTAAATACTTATTTATACTGCAACTACGTTTTCGGCCTGAGGGCCGCGGTCGGCTTCTACGATTTCAAATTCTACGCCCTGACCTTCGCTCAGGCTTTTGAAACCGTCTTCTTGAATAGCGGAAAAGTGTACAAAAACATCGTCTCCAGATTCTCTTTCAATAAAGCCATAACCTTTTTGATCGTTAAACCATTTTACTGTACCTGTGTAAATCATTTAAATTATTCCTCCTAATTTGTCATCGGGCACCGTACTTGATTTTTTTTGCCCAACGAAAGTAACTATAACACAGGGTTGATTTAATGTCAATGGCTTTTTGGAAAAAAATCTGGAGAAAAGGAAATTAATCGGTGATATAACTGGAAAAATTCCAGCTAGTTTGATATAATGTGAGCATCAGGATGTAGTTTTTTCCTGAATTATTTTTATTAAATTAAAGGACTATTTTTCTCTGTGTAGAAGTATAGAAATAGAAATCCGGAAATAAAGCTGTTATCAGGGGTTAAAGCTGTTATCAGACTAAATTGTTAGCCTGAGATTTGAAGAAACTGTAATTTTGTGAGCGAACCATAATATAATAATATAAATAATTCTAGAAAATAATAATTCTAATCATAATTTAACAATTATGATAATTAAAAATAAAGAACAATAATAATCATAACCATAATAACCATAATAATCATATTAAAAAACTATGTAGTAGAGAATCATAATTAGATAGGTGATAGAGAACCATAATTATAATAGAAATAATGCAGAAAGAGAAAGGGAGGTCAGTTAATGAGCAGGTTTAGGGGAGCTGCAGCAATAATAACAATTTTAATATTGATGCTTGTTTTCTGGCCTGCCGGGGTCGGGGCTGAATCTGTTTTAAATTATGAATCCTGGATTCAGCGTTTCTCCGGACCGGATTATAATCAGGTTTTTGCTCTGGATACCGAGCCTCTCAGGCTGCCCGATTCTGGTTTCCGCGAGTTTTCTGAAGAAGGACAGGATAAGCTCTTTGATCTGGCTTCCAGGTTTGGTGAGGAGCAGCTTGAGGAAGAGGAATTTCGCGAGATATCCCGGAATACCCTGCTGACAGGTTCAATTTCAGCTGATTTTTCCCTCACTGATAGCACTGATAGCATTGATAGTACTGATAGCAGTGAGGATCTGGCAGCCGCCTCTTCTCTTAATAATCGGCTGCAGCTTTCTGCTGATCACAGGGAAATTCTTTACGGGGAACAGTGGGAATCTAAAACCGAGGTATCACTGGAGTTTGATCTGGGCCGCTGGGCAACCCTGCGGGCTGGTTATGGAGAACAGGAATTAAGACTTTCTCAATTAAATATTGACAGTATTGCTGCTGAAGTTGAAGGGGATAATCCAGAAATTGCTGAAGAAGATTTTGCTGTGCTCTCAACACATGATTTTACTGAGGCAGAGGTTGTCAGTGAAGATAGAGGTGGGCAGCAGCTGGATACCGGGATTATTGACAGTGAACTGCAGCAGAATGATGCTGTTCTAACTGACTCTGCTGCCAGCCTGACCACCAATCCCGGACAGGTGGGGATAACGATCAGACCTTTTGATAATCTAAGCTTTTCCGCCGATTACCGCCAGGAAGATATTTTTAATTCATCTTCTCAGGATTATGCTATTCTGGGGCTGGAGTACCGGGATTCTCTGGGTAATTTACGGGCCAGCTATCAGTTTGACAGTCTCTCCGAAAGCAGACAGTCTATTTCTGGACTGGAGCTGGACTTTTTAGAGCTGGCAACTTTGAGCGCTTCCTACAAACTGCTGGATCTGGACGAACTGGAAAACAGACTGCAGACTGAATGGGATCTGGGTCTGGACTTAAATGTTTCTGATTTCAGCTCGCTTTCCCTGGGGTATCAGCTGATTGACAGTTATTCTGAACAGGAAACAGAGGATTCCGAAAACCAGGAATCCAGCATAAGTGCCAGCTTTGAAATAAGATTTTAACCAAATTTTTTCAAGCTTTTTTCCGAATTTAGGCCGCCCGGGTATAATGTGCCGGAAAATTCTTTGTCCGGTGCTTCCCCCCGGCGGCTTTTTAATATTTAAGGAGAAAAAATATGGCAGTATATGCTAAATACAATGAAAAAAAGGACAGATTTTTGCAATTCTTACTGAAGCTGGTTGTCGCAGGTATTTTTATAGGCACACTGGCTGCTGTTATTTTCGGAGGAATGATGCTATTTGCCGATTCGACAGGGGCCCGGGATAAACAGGATCAGAAGGAAACAGCAGAGCTAAAAGAGAAATTTTATGAACTGACAGCGGCCAATATCAGTTATGATTGGCAGCATGAGGTGCTGGAAGCCGTTGAGGACGTCAGGTTTAAGGCCCGGGAGTACCGGTTTGAAGCAGACTGGTTGAAGGTTTACATAGAGGAAAATCTGGTGCTGGCCGGAGGGGATCCGGTTCGGGTTCTGGCTGAAGGCGAGGAAATTAGCGGCAGGGAAATTAGTTTTAATTACCTGACCGGTGAGGGGGAATTTATTCAGCCGCAAACCAGAATAGATGAAATAACTTTTTCCGGAAACAGGCTCAGCACAGTTAGTGAAAATGGCCGCATTATCAGTCTGGAGGAACCACTTTACACCCCCTGCCAGCTTCCTGAACCCCATTACAGCATCCGGGCTGAAAAGGTGACGATTTATCCCGAAGACAGAGTGGTTGCTGAAGGGGCTGCTTTTTACTGGGGTGAGAGCAAAATTCTTGGGCTGCCCTATTATGTCCTGGCATTTACCGAAGACCCCGAGGATCCTGAAAATATGATTTTGCAGGATACCGGCTTTCTTCAGGAGATTGGTTATGACTCAAGTGAGGGATTTATCCTGGGATTGGGCTACAATTATGAAGCTTTCGGGCGAATCGCTGGCAGGCTGGCCTACCGCAGAACAACTGCGGGTTCAGAAATTCGAGAAGTGGAAAATTATCTGACAATCAATGATAATCTCAAGCTGGAGGCTGGCTATCGCTACCGGGATTTTAAAGATGAGCGGGAAGAGCTTTATTATGCCGGCTGGAAGTACCGCCCTTTTCCCGGCCTGACAGTTGGTCAGCGGCTGAGTCTGCTGGAGGAATGGCGGGAGGAATTGCATAACCCGTCAGATAATAATTCTCTTGGCAGTACACAACCTGGCAGTAAACAACCTGGCAGGAAACTGGCTGGCAGTACACAACCTGACAGCAAACAACCTGACAGCAAACAACCTGGCAGGAAACTGGCTGGCAGTACACAACCTGACAGCAAACAACCTGGCAGGAAACTGGCTGGCATCTTACTACCTAGCAATAATTCACCCGGCAGTGAACTGACTGTCACCGCACAAACTAGCAGTATTCTACCAGGCGATGAACTGGCAGGCACCGCAACAGGCAGCAATTCAAAAGGGAGTATTCCAACAGGCAGCAATCTACCCGGCCTACCCGGCGGCGAACTGGCAGGCAGCGCCCTGGCTGGCGATGGCCCGGTTGATAATGATCTGGCCGGAGGAGATAGGCAAAAACTGGAAGCAAGCCTGCCTTTGACCACCTATCTAGAGTATGACGGGTCCGGCCGAAATTCCGGGCGGAAGATTGAGATTGAGCTGGAGTATGATTTTCTCGCCGATTCCTGGCGGCAGGAATTTTTCTACCGGGAGGTTTTCCGAAAAGATTCAGAGGAAGCTCTGGCTACCGGACAAAATCCAGATGGGAAACTGCAGAAACTGGCTTTTTCTTTTTATCATGATTACCGGGACTGGCGGCTTAACCGCCGGGATTATCTGCTGGAGCTGGATTATTCAGGTGCTGACTGGCAGTTAAGATATCGGGAGGGTTATGATACTGATTATCTCCCCTATCTTAATCTGGAATTACCGTTAAACAATAATCTGGAGCTGGCGGCCGGCCTGGGCCGACTGAGCCGAGCAGAGCGGGAAACCGACAGGATTAAAATATCGCCTTCCTGGCAATTCAGCCGGAAGGCCTGGCGGGGCTGGGATTTAGCTGGCGGGACCAGGCTGAGCTATATTCACCATTTTTCTCCGGAGGAAGCAGGAAATTTTGCCGCCCTGGAGTATGAGTTTCAGCTGGAGCGTCTTTTCTGGAGAAATTTTCGGGACAGCAACAGTTTTTTCCGGGGACTGCCGGAGCGAGGGCTGCCAGAGGACCTCAGCCTGGAGCAGAGCGGAGGACTTAAGATAGAGGCTGCTCATACCAGGGGCAGTATATATTTAATAAAAGATGAAGAAAAGGAAAAAATTAAACCAGTCTGGAGGCTGACACCCTTCAGCAGCATAACCCTGACAGGAGCTGATGATTTCAGGGCTGAGATCAGGGGAGAGCTGGAATATGATCTGCTGGAGCTGAACTGGAGGAGAACCGGGGTGGGTTTGAAGCTTAAGCTGCCGGGAGCCGGACCTAACTCCTTTTATGTTTTTGATTTCCAGGGAGATTACTTCAACCGGCAGGGGGCCTGGGGGGAGCTTAATTTCCAGCTGAAACGAATACTGGACTGTTACAGCTTTAGCTTAAATTATGAAGCAGTGGATCAGGTTTTCTTCCTGGGCTTTGACCTAAACCTCTAAATTATGGTATAATGCTTGTGAATGTCTGAATTGCAGTATGCTAACTTTAAGTACTTGATCTGAAAAATGGACCCAGAGTGCTTAAAAGGGGAGAGAAGGTTTAACCGTTTTTTATGGCAGATTTCAGCAAAAATAATTCCGAAAATAATACTGAAGAAAGCCCTGCTGGAATTTCTTCCCGAGCTGAAATTGCTAAAAATGTCAGACTGGGGAACAGGGTGATTATCGGGCCGGAAGTTAAAATTGGATCAGGCTGTGAAATTGCCGATGAAGTTCAAATTAAAGGCAGGACCACCATCGGGGAAAAATGCAAAATTTCCACCGGGGCTTTGCTGGGTTTTCCTCCCCAGCATCGGGATTACGATGGTAAAGAAACCACCCTGGTTATTGGGGGCAGCTGCCTGATAGGAGAAAGGGCTACCATTCACCGCGGTACTTCCGAAAGGGGAATCACCCGGTTAGGTCGGGGAGTTAGAGTTGGGGCTCTTGCTCATGTAGCCCACGACTGCCTCCTGGGTGATGGAGTCCGTCTGGGCACCCTGACTCAGTTAGCAGGCCTGGTAGAAATAGGGAATAATGCCCATCTTGGCAATATGGTGGGGGTTCATCAGCAGGTAAAAATCGGTTCGGGGGCCCTAATTTTAGATCACACCAAGGTCAATAAGGATGTTCCACCCTATCTCAAGGTAGCCGGACAGCCGGCTGAAATGATTGGCACCGGTAATTGTCCCAGCACCGAAGCTAAATTAATGATAACCAGAGCTTATGAGCTTCTCTGCCGGGCCGGTTTGAATACCAGTCAGGCCAAAGAAAAAATCAAAGAGGAGCTTTCCGGTCCTGTGATTACCGAACTGCTGGCTTTTCTGGATAAGAGCAGCCGGGGAATCTGCCGCTGATTTTTGATTACTTATTCAGTATTTTTATCCAGTATTTTCATTCAGTAAGTGGGAGGTTTACAAATAAATGAGCAAGATCAGAGTTGGAGTAATTGGGGTAGGAAATATGGGACGAAATCATGTCAGGTCTTATATGGCTTTAAAACATAGATGTGAGCTGGTGGGAGTTTATGATATTGATGAGGAAAGAAATCAGGAAATTGCTGAAAGTTATGGGGTGAAGGCCTTTCCTTCAGCCGGGGCCCTGATGTCTGAGGTAGATGCTGTCAACATTGCTACCCCTACCACCACTCATTTTGAAATTGGCAGGCAGGCTGTGGAAGAGGGTTTACATATTCTGGTGGAAAAACCAATAACAAATCTTGTAGAAGAAGCCCGCTCACTGCTGCAGGCTGCCCGGCAGAAGGATTTAATAGTTCAGGTCGGTCACATCGAAAGATTTAATCCGGCTATTCAGGCCCTGCCGGGAATTTTGGAGAAAGAGGAAATTATTGCTCTTGATGTTCAACGGATGGGCCCCTATGATCCCCGAATCAGTGACACTGATGTAATTCAGGATTTGATGATTCATGATATTGATGTTGTCTGCTCGCTGGTTCCCGGTGAAATTGAAGAGGTTTCAGCCTTTGCCCGCCGGGTAAAGTCCCGGAAGCATGTTGATTATGCTGTAGTTCATCTGCTGATGGGCGATGAGGTAATTGCAACTCTAACTTCAAGTCGGGCCACCAACAAGAAGGTCCGTCGCCTGACCATTACCACCTCAAAATCATACATAGAGCTGGATTACCTGCAGCGCAAGATAGTGGTTACCCGACGGGGAGAACTTATGGCCGATAATGTTGATTATCAGAGGGAAAATGAACTTGAGGAGACCTATTCCAATGATAAAGAACCGCTGAAATCTCAGCTGGCCCATTTCATTAACAGCATGGAAAATGGCACCCGTCCCCTCATCAGTGGTTCAGATGGGCTGGAGGCTTTGAAGATTACCAAGGATATTCAGCGCCGGGTTTATGGTAAGGAGCGCCTCCCTGATAACCTGGATGAGCGCCATAGCGCCATCAGGTAAAAGCTTAAATCAGACAATTAGGCTTTTTTTGTTTAAAAATAGCAGAAAATGCATTATTGAAAGGAAAATTTGATGATTCCTATAGCAAATCCCGATATTACTGAAAAAGACAAGCAGGCTGTCCTGAAGGTTCTGGAAAGCGGGATGCTGGCTTCCGGTCCCGAGGTTAAAAAGTTTGAGGAGGAGTTTGCTGCTTTTGTGGGTGCTGATTATGGAATTGCCACATCCAGCGGGACCACAGCGCTGGATACAGCAGTTCAGATCTGCGGACTTAAAGCAGGAGATAGAGTGATTACTACGCCCTTTACCTTTATTGCCAGCTGTAATTCCCTGCTTTTTAATTCGGTGAAACCGGTTTTTGCCGATATTGATTATACAACCTTTAATCTGGATCCTGTCAAGGTCCGGGAGATTTTGGAAAAGGATCCTGAAATAAAAGGGATGCTGCCTGTTCACCTTTTTGGACAGTCGGCCAATATGACTGAGTTGATGGAACTGGCCGAGGAATATAATCTTATAGTTATAGAAGATGCTGCCCAGGCTCATGGGGCTTCCCACTGCGGCCGGAGGGCTGGCAGTTTCGGCCAGGCTGGAATTTTCAGCTTTTATCCAACCAAGAACATGACCACCGGTGAGGGCGGCATGCTGGTGACATCTGATGCCAATACAGCCAGGCGGGCCCGAAAAACAATCAATCATGGTCGGGCCGGTGACTATCAGCATGAGGTTCTGGGTTACAACTTCCGCTCCACTGACCTGGCAGCGGCACTGGGGCGCCAGCAGCTCAGTCGACTGGAGGATGATAATGAAAAACGGCGCGAGAATGCCCGCTACCTGACAGATAAGCTTAAGGAACTGGACTGGTTGGAGGTGCCGGAAGAAAGGCCGGAAAATTATCATGTTTATCATCAATATACAGTTCGTCTCAGGCCTTTAAATCTGGAAAATCATGAAAAAGCTCAGGATTATAATGAGCTGAAAAATTGTTTTGCCAAAGTGGAAAGATGTCGTGATCAGCTGGTGGAGCATCTAAAAGAATGGGGAGTAGGATGCGGTATATATTATCCCCTTCCTGCTCATAAACAGCCCTTATATCGCAAGCGGGGTTATGATAGATACAGCTGCCCCCGGGCTGAAACAGCTGCATCTCAGGTGCTTTCCCTGCCGGTTCATCCTGCCCTCAGCCAGTCTGATCTGGAGAAAATTGTGAAAGCAGTTTCCTGTTTTAGCAAAAAATTCCTGCGGTAAATGAATGAATAATAATTATATCAGCTGACAGCCCCAGTATTTTATGATATAATTAGCGCAAAATGAGCTATTAATTGGAAATTTACCTGGAATTATCTAGCCGGGAATCGCTAGTGAAGACTGAAAATGCTAGTGAAGTCCGGAAACTTAACAAATTCAGGCTAAATCAGGTTTGACTAAAGGAGGAAGTTACCTTGAGTTATATGTCAAGATATCGCGACTGGCTGCTCAATGATTATATTGATGAGGAAACAAAAGCCGAATTGAAGAGTATTGAAGGCGATGAAGCGGAGATTGAAGAACGCTTTTACAAAGATCTGGAATTTGGCACCGGCGGTATGCGGGGTAAAATGGGTGCAGGAACCAACCGGATGAATAAATATATTGTAAGAAAAGCCACCCAGGGATTGGCTAATTACATTATCAACTACTATGATGATGCTGATGGTCCCCGTTCGGTGGTGATTGCCTATGACTCCAGGCATAATTCACAGGAATTTGCCGAAGAAGCAGCTCTGGTGCTGGCCGGGAATGGTATTAAGGCCTATCTTTTTGAGGAACTCAAACCAACCCCGGAGCTTTCCTTTGCCGTGAGATATTTTCAGGCCAAAGCCGGGATAGTTATTACCGCCAGTCATAACCCGCCAGAATACAACGGCTACAAGGTCTATGGTCCTGAGGGCTGTCAGCTGGTTCCTGAAAAAGCCCGGGAGGTAACAGCTGAAATTAACGAAATCGATGATTTTAACATTATAAAGCATCTGGCGAAGGAGGAGGCGCTGGAACAGAATCTATTAGAATACATTGGAGATGAGGTTGAAGAGGCTTATTTTCAGGCTATTAGAGAGGTTCTGCCTGACACTGAACTGGCTGCCCAGGACGGCAGTGAAATCAGAATCATTTATACTCCACTGCATGGCAGCGGCAGCAAACCGGTCCGCAATTTTTTAAGTCAGCTTGGTTTTAAAGAATTAATGATGGTACAGCGCCAGGCTAATCCGGATCCGGAATTTTCTACCGTGAAAAGCCCCAATCCCGAGGAGAGGCAGGCCTTTACCCTAGCCCTGGAGCTGGCCGAGGAATATCAGCCTGATCTGATCCTGGCTACCGACCCGGACTGTGATCGGCTGGGTGTAATGGTTAAAAGATCTGAAGCTTTATCTAACAGCCGAGCGGTGGAAAAAGCCAATGTTGATCAGGGTGAAGTTGCTGTTGAGCAGGAAGAGGGAGAGAACAGTGGAGCTGACAGTCAGGATGAAAACTATAGAATCTTGAATGGTAATGAAATAGGGGTTTTGATGGCTGATTATCTGCTGCTGCGTCTGCAGGAAAAAGGAAAACTGCCCGATAAAGGGGTTATAATTAAAACAATAGTTTCCACCGAAATGGTCTGCAGCATTGCCGAGGAATTCGGAGTAGATGTTATGGATGTGCTCACCGGATTTAAATTCATTGGGGAGAAAATCAAAGAATTTGAAGATACCGATCAGGAATTTATCTTTGGTTTTGAAGAAAGCTATGGATATCTGACAGGAACATATGCCCGGGATAAGGATGCTGTGAATGCTGCTGCTCTGCTGGCCACCATGGCTCTTTATTATCAGGAAGAAGAAAATAAGAGTCTGCTGGATCGTCTGGCCGAGTTGAGAGAACAGCATGGCTATTATCTGGAAGATCTTAAAGCCATCCGTTTGGAAGGAAAGGAAGGTCAGGAGAAAATTGATCGTACTCTGGAAAGGCTCCGGGGGAAATATCCTGAAGAAATAGCAGATCAGCAATTGCTGGTTTTTAAGGACTATCTCAATCGGGAAGAGGTTAACTGTCAGACCGGAGAATGTCAGGATATAGAACTGCCAGCTTCCAATGTTCTGCAGTTTCGCCTGGCTGACGAGAGCTTGGTTACCGTTCGACCTTCGGGAACGGAGCCCAAGCTGAAGATTTATTTTGCCGTGCGGAACAGCAGTGAAGCTGAAGCCAGGGAGCAACTTAATCTGCTTCAGGATGAATTTATGGATCTCGTTTATGGTATTTTGGACTGATTTTATTTTTATTTCAGGTTTTTTAAGGGCAGGGTGGTAAATTTAGAAAATATGGGGAGCTGGAATTTTAAACCTGATGCTGGCCATATTTTTCCTTTTTAATGAGTTTATTATCCGGGAGAACTCATTTTATATACAGGAGTTTATTAAAGTTTATCTTATTATAGTTTATCTTGAAAATACGCCATATTATTTTCATGTATTGTTGTGCCCCAGAGGGGCATGGTGGTTTATCTTTGTAAAAACAGGAGTTTATTATAGGTTATCATTGTATATATGATTGCCCTGCATAAAGTCGATATCATCAAAAATTGTAATTTTAATCCCCGTCATATCAGTTATCCTATCAATCAAATTGTTTGTAAAATGACTTTCGCAGCGGAGCCATATATAAAAATTTATTATAGTTTGATATATAAGTGATGGATAAGGGGGTTTTCAGATATGAAAGTAAAAAAAGCAGTGATACCGGCAGCAGGTTATGGTACCCGTTTTTTGCCGGCTTCTAAAGCTATTCCAAAAGAGATGCTGCCGATTGTTGACAAACCAACAATTCAGTATGTGGTGGAAGAGGCTGTTGAGGCCGGTATAGAAGAAATCCTGCTTATTACCAGCAAAGGTAAGGAAAGCATTGAAAACCACTTTGATTTTGATATGGAACTGGAATCTGTGCTGAAAAATAAGAATAAACAGGATCTTCTGGAGCGGGTTCAGTATGTTTCTGATCTGATAAGTATTCACACTGTGCGGCAGAAGGTTCAGAAAGGACTGGGCCATGCCGTTTACTGCGCCCGAACCTTTGTGGGAGATGACCCTTTTGCTGTGCTGCTGGGTGATGATGTTATGTACAGTGATCAGCCTGTTATCGGTCAATTGATGGAACATGCAGAAAAATCCGGCTGTCCGGTTATTGGCTGTCAGGAGGTATCCCGCGAGGATATATCTAAATACGGTTCTGTGAAGTATTCTGAGCGTTCAGGGCGCCGGGCCCGGGTCTCCAGTTTAATTGAAAAGCCTGATCCCGAGGAAGCTCCCTCCACCCTGGCAGTTCTAGGACGTTATGTTTTGACTCCGGATATTTTTGAGATTCTTGCCAAAACTCCCAGAGGAGTTGGGGGAGAAATTCAGCTTACCGATGCCATTAAGACTCTGGCAGACAGGCGGCAGGTTGAAGCCTATGATTTTAAAGCCCGCCGCTATGATGTAGGGCAAATCCAGGGATTTCTGGAAGCTACTGTGGAGTTTGCCCTGCGTCGGGAAGATGTTTGCGATAGATTTCAGGCGTATCTGGCAGAACTGCTGGAGCGGGACTGAATTTTATCGGTGGAAGTTTTGATATTGGGTTTAATTTTGAGGAAGGGGCAGGAGAATAGCTGATGACTAGCTTTATTATCTACATAAAAGAAAAAACCGGCAGAATAAAAAATGGAGAAAAAGCCGGCCCTGGCCATATTACGACTGTTTTCCTCCTTATCTTATTGTTATTCATTGGCTTTATCAGCAGTAATCTAACCCGGGCCTATAGCGAGTCTTTCTGGCAGGAACAGCAGGAAAAGGCCCGGCATGCTGTGGAAAAGGAACCTGAATCGCTGACTGCGAATTACCAGCTGGCAGTTACCATGGCCAATCTGGGCCAGATCAAAAAAATAGATCAAAAGCTGAATGAATTCAGCGATGAAGTTGATAAAGAGAAATTTGCTGAAGAGATTAAACCGTTTTTTGCAGATAATCCTGAAAATTTTGATAAACTTTTGATTTTAAACTTTGAAGCTTATTATCATGTAATTTTAGAAGATTACTCTCAAGCTGCAGAAATTTTTGCTGATATTATTGAACTGGATGATAAAAATATTTGGGCTCGAAACTTTCAGGCTGCGGTGCATATAGAAAATGGCGAACCGGACACAGCTCAGGAGCTTTTGTATGAAAATCTTGAAATTGAAAAGGAAGATTACACCTATTTTCTGCTGGGTTATGTTAATTATGAAGAGGGCAGATTTTTGCGGGCACTCAAATATTTAAGCAGAGCCCGCAGGGTAATCTTTGATTTAGTGTTTTAACTGACTGATTGATTTGTTTTAAATTGATTTGTTTTAATGGGTTTATATTAAATATAATAGGTTTATATTAAATATATATGATTATTTTATATTAACTTTTTACTTTTTTAGGCAGGTTTTAACAATATAATTTTCAATTATAATCATTGCTCCTCTTCAATATAAAGACTGGAAGGCTGATAACCCATTTTCCGCAGTTCAATAAGATTTTCAATAATTTCCCGGGTGTTGTGTATGATACTTCGCTGTCCTTTCTGCTGATAGTATTCCTTTTTGCCGGTTTCCTGCTGACCTTTCAGATAGGTTTTCAGCCCGGCATGAAGATCCCTGAGATGCAGGTGGAGAGCCAGAAAGAGCTTGACTTCCTCGGGATTGAGGTGCTCAAGATATTTGGTATTGAGAATTCTCCAGAGGTCTTCGGCCTTCTCCAGGAATAAATCCTCGTATTTCCTGCTGAGATAATTATTCTTTATCATTTCAAACATCTGCTCTGATTCCAGCTGATAGAGGTCCTCCAGCTTGCTGGCTTTCTGCTCTTTCACAGAATTTTCCAGCTGTTCCAGATCAACTGATCCGGTTGAAATATCAGGTTTAAAGGCGAACATATTGAGTAAAATATCATCCCGCAGGGAATTAAGGGTCCGGGAAAGGATATGTTCAATTTCGTGTTTAACGACCCGCCATCTTTTTCTTTGAGATCTTAAGAGAAGCTGATCAATGATCAGAATGAAAATCACTGCTCCGATCAATTCTACCATTATATCTCCCAGAAATCCTTCTGAGAAAATAAAAAGATAAAAGGAACCTAAAAGAGCCAGAAAGGAAATAAAATATACCAACCAGGGTCTGTTTTCCAGTTTCATAATTTTTACCTCCTGTGTTTTTTTATTGCCAGCGCTTTAAGGTAGGCAAAAATTCCTGCAGCATCGAGCGGGCTTCGTTTTCAGACATGTTTTTGCTGGCATCTACCACATGAGGAACGCAGATTTCAATCATTTCTTCCAGAGAAAGATCTGCAGTGAAAGAACCATCGATATAACACATTTTACAGTAGTCCCTGTTTAGCGATTGATCGGCGTTTGTTCCCAGGAGATCATCGGCTCCGGCCAGAGGCATCCCGCAGCTCTGACAGTAATCAATTGTACCCATTCCCATCACCATCTCCCCTAAAATTAATTTATTTTCCATTCCATCTTATTTTATATTATATCAAAATTTCAGAAATAATACATCTATTTTGTATGATAGCATAAATTTTTTACTATTAATTACAGGATTAAACTCGAGAGGCGAGAATTATAATATCAAATGAATGGGTGATATTAAATTCTTGATCTACAATCTCGAGCTGAAATACTGTTAGAAAGATCCGCTCTTTCTATTTTTGCTTTTTGCTGCAAATTTCCACTGCAAAATTCATCAAACAGGGGGTAGGGAAAATGACAGCCGTACAGAATTTCGCCTAAATCATGGTAGGCAGATTGCCGCTCTTTGGTGTGATAGGAATTATCAGCTATATTTGCCTGGTGATAACGGGGCCGATAATGGTTTTAAACCGCAAAACAAAAGTGCATAAGCCAGATGATTAATAAATTAACCTTATCCAGTTAAACCAATAAGGAATGAAGCGGCTAGAGGTAATATAACAGGCTCAGGATTTATCCGGGATTTACCCGGTAATATTAAAGCGCAGTCGAATTGCCCCCAGGGCCAGGAGGGCTCCGGTCTGATCCAGATTGGTAAAGAGATCCCGCACGCTGATCCTGAAGACATCTTTTTCACTGTAAAGGTGAAAGGCCAGCTGAAGAAGCGCCTGTTCCATCGGAGAAAGAAGTTCTTTAAAGGCCAGCCGGTTGATTTTCATTTCCTGAAAGTCGAAAAATCTGGCCGGATTCTTTCTTACTTTT